>Ga0075421_100005730_pt1 | contig 15043 bp, 7 predicted proteins | sample SoiMetdeltSBSDD5_FD_75292 | JGI IMG/M metagenome (GOLD analysis project Ga0075421, IMG submission 75292) | Bulk soil microbial communities from a Populus tree surrounding site in Tennessee, USA - Soil MetaG P. deltoides SBSDD5 | ecosystem: Environmental > Terrestrial > Soil > Tree plantation...
GGCAACGGTGGCTCGACGTCAACGGCCTGGACCGGAATCGAGCTCCGAGTCGTGGCCGGACCCGACGCGGGTCAGGTCTATCTGCTCGGCAACGGAGACCTGGTCATCGGGCGCGGCGAGGATGCCGATCTTCGCCTCGCCGATCCGGCCGTTTCACGACGGCACGCCGCAATCGGCTGGCATGGGCTGGAGATACGCCTGCACGATCTCGGTTCCACTACCGGAACCCGACTGGACGGCCGACCCGTGGGCCAGCGACGCGAGGCCGTGGCCCTAGGCGCCCAGATACGGATCGGACTGACCGTCCTCCAGCTCGCGGACTCGTCGGGGCCTAAAGCCGCGAGGATTCCCGACCGTGCCGGCGGCTTGGCCACCAACCGGGTGCCGCGGATCGAGCAGCAACCGCCCAATCCAGAAGTCGTCCTCCCAATGCCGCCACCGATCCGTGACGGATCCGACTTCCCGTGGCTCACCGTGGTGCTACCGCTGGTCGTCGGACTGCCCCTGGCCTGGCGGTTCGGCGCTCAGCTGGTGGTGTTCGCGGTCTTGTCCGCAGGAGCGGTCGCACTGACCGGCCTCGGTGAGCGGCTGTCTCGCCGACGGACGCGGCGACGAGCCATGGCCGATTATCGGAGTGAGCTAGCCCGGGCTGACGCGCGAATCGCCGCCGCGGTCGAGGCCGACGCCGCTCTCCAGCGCTCGGCGTGTCCAGATGCGGCGGAGCTGCTCCGCATCGTCACCGGACCCGGCCCGCGATTGTGGGAGCGCCGTCGGACGGACCCCGACGCCTTGCTCCTCCGATTCGGCTTGGCCGACCTGCCGTCTCGTATCGGCATCCGGCGCAGCGGCGACGCATCGGCAGGACCGATGGACCCGCCCGACGCTCGGGACGTCCCGGTCACCGTCTCGCTAAGCAGGAACGGTGTGATCGGTATCGCCGGGCATCGCGCTACCGCGATCGGTCTGCTGCGGTTCCTGGTCGCTCAATTGGCCGCCCTACACAGCCCGATGGCCCTTCGGCTGGTCGTCGTGAGTGCCGGAACCGCCCACGATCTGGCCTGGACACGGTGGCTGCCCCATACGCAGCCGTCGGACGAGGACTGCGTCCGCCTGATTGGCGTGGGAGCGGCTCAGGCAGCCGCTCGAATCCACGAGCTCTCCGACCGGATCGAGTCGCGAGCCACTGCGCTTGGCGGGCCCCACGGCGGTGCACCTCATAGTGACATGGTGGCAGGGCCGCCCGTCACGGTCCTGGTCTGCGACGGCCCTCGTGATCTCCGTGCCATCGCCGGACTGTCCACCGTCCTGGAGCACGGACCGAGTCTCGGTATCTTCTCGATCTGTATTGGTCCGACCGCAGTCGACCTTCCTGGTGAGTGTGGTGCAACCGCCATCGTGGAGGAGCCCGGACAGGTCCGCATTTCTGAGACGGGACGACGCTGCGCCCCAACGGCAACCGCCGAGCTGGTCTCGGCCGCCTGGATCGACGTGTTCGCCCAGTCGATCGCTCCACTCCGCGATGTGACGGCCGAGTCTGTACGGCTGCCGGCGAGGGTTCGGCTGCTCGACCTGCTGGGGCTCGGGTCTCTGGATTCCGCTGCCGTAGCCGACGCATGGTGTGCCGCACCACGATCGACCGTCGTCACACTGGGACTGGGCCAGCACGGCCCGGTCCGCGTTGATCTCGCCGGAGATGGGCCGCATGTCCTGGTCGCCGGAACGACCGGCTCCGGCAAGTCCGAGTTGCTCCAAGGGATGATCGCGGGGCTGGCCGTCGGGAACCGTCCGGACGAGCTTGCGCTGGTGCTCGTCGACTACAAGGGTGGTTCCGCTTTCGCGGACTGCGCCGGCCTTCCGCACGCGGTCGGCCTGGTGACGGACCTGGACGGCTCGTTGGCGCGACGCGCACTCCAATCGCTCCGAGCCGAGCTGATCCGCCGCGAGCGTGTGCTCCGAGATGCCGGCGCGCCGGACTTCGAGAGCGCCCGCCGGATGGAATCGTCGGACCCCGGCACTACCCGATTGAGCCGGCTCGTCATCCTCGTCGACGAGTTCGCCGCGCTGGTGGAGGAGCTACCCGACTTCGTGACCGGCCTGGTCAGCCTGGCGCAGCGTGGCCGATCACTTGGCATGCACCTGGTACTCGCGACCCAGCGGCCGGCCGGTGTGATCAGTGCCGACATCCGAGCGAACGCCAACCTCCGGATTGCGCTGCGGATGACGGATCCGGCCGATTCGCAGGACGTCATCGACTGCCCGGATGCCGGCACGATTTCCCGGCAGACACCGGGACGTGCGTACGTGCGTGCCGGTGCCGGAGACCTGGTGGCGTGCCAAGCGGGGCACATCACCGATGCACGACCGTCCAGCCGGACCGAGCCAACGGTCACCGTCGAACCGTGGCACGCGCTAGGCGATCCCGTCCGGACCACAAGCGAGTCCACGAGCATGGACGGACCAACGGACCTACGCCGGTTGGTGACGGCGGTCCGCGAGGCCGCCGAGGCGTGCGGGATCGGGCGACTGCCAAGCCCGTGGCTGCGGCCCCTACCCGATCGGATCACGTTCGAAGAGCTGGCCGCAACATCCTCGGCCTCGTCGGGCGCGGCCGTACCGATCGGCTTGTGTGACCTGCCGTCCAGGCAGGAGCAGCAACTGCTTCAGTTCAACCTCGGGGCGAGGCAGCAGTGGCTGGTGGTCGGCGCGTCCTGCAGCGGGAAGTCGACCACCCTACGGTCCATGGCCGCGGCCGTGGCCGCCACCTTTCCGGCCGGGGACGTACACATGTACGGCTTGGATTGCGCCGGCGGTGCCCTCTCCGCCATCGCCTGCCTGCCGCACTGCGGTGCCATCGTCGAGCCGAGTCAGGTCGAGCGCGGTATCCGGGTTCTCCACCGGCTCCACGAGGAGGTCACCCGACGCCAGTACGAGCTCGCGCGCGCCGGACTCGCGACCGCCGAGGAGCTACGGGCTGCGGCGCGTGACGCGTCCCGGCCGCCGTGGCTCGTGTTGTTTCTCGACGGCTGGGACGGCTTCGTGCATGCCTACCAGGATGTCGAGCACGGGCGCGCGATCGAGCTGCTGTACCGGCTGCTGGCCGACGGCCCGGCAGTGGGCCTCACGGTCGCCATCACCGGAGATCGGAACGCCCTCACCGGCCGGCTGAGCTCGGTGATCGCCAACAAACTGGTGTTGCGGCTCAGCGACGCAGGCGACTACGCCCTTGCCGGAGTCCCGGCACCTGACGACCCCGCTGGCTGGCCGCCTGGTCGCGGCGTACTGGTTGCCGGCGCGGTCGAGACGCAGATTGCCGTCCCCACAACCGATGCATCCGCCACCGGTCAGCGTCATGCGCTGCAGCGCATCGCCGGCGCGGCCCACACGGCCGAAGCTGCGACGAGTGACGCCCAGCCGGTCCCGTTCACCGTGGCCGAGCTGCCAGGTCAGGTCACACTCGCCGATCTACACTCGCGACCGGACGAGACCGACATCGCCGGACGGGGACCGTTCTGGCTGCCGGTTGGTCTCGGGGGTGACGATCTCACCGTCGTCGGGCTCCAGCTCGGCCCCGGCTCGTCCGCGCTGGTCGCGGGTCCACCCGGATCCGGCCGCACGAGCCTGCTCGCGATGGCTGCGTGCTGGTACCTGTCCCGGGGCATCGACGTCGCCCTCGCGGGCGCGAGACCCGACTCCCTGCCAATCGCCGAAGAGCTGCAGGCGGATCGAAAGGCGAGCGTTCTGGGTCGGTTCGGCCCCGACGACGGCGCCGCGTTGCGGGTGGCGGTCACCGATGCAAACCCTGGACCAACCGCCATCCTGGTCGACGATGTCGAGGATCTGGTCGACACGTCCCTCGAAGCCGCGGTCCTCGCCCTACCCGCGACCAACGCGGTACGGATCGTGGCCGGCGCCACGGACTCAATGGCGTCTATGTACCGAGGGCTGGTGCCGCTGGCCCGCCGGCGTCGATGCGGCGTGCTGCTCGGCGGCTATCGCGCTATCGACGGCGAACTGTTAGGCGTGCGGACTAGCGCGAACATCGACCCGCGGCCGGGCCGGGCGTTGCTCGTCGAACGCGGAACGCTCACCCGAGTCCAGGTGGCGCTGCCATGAGCCGGCTAGACGAGCGCCTCGCGGCGAACCAGCAGGGTCCGCAGCACTCGCATCGCGACCAGCATCGTCGCGAGGTCGTGCGTGTCCGCGTTCGCGATCTCCTCGAGCGTCTGGCGCGCGCGTGCCACCTCGGTCGCATTGCGTTGGTACCAGGCCTCGAAGCGCTCGTCCGATCCGATCGCTTCGCTTCCGACCGAGAGCACGTCGAACGTCAGCCCGGCGTGCGCGGAGTACAGCTCGTCGCGGAGTGCGGCCCGGGCCAGCGTCTTCCAGCGGTCCTCACGAGACAGCGCGTTCACCCGTTCCAGCAGTCGAGCCAGCGGCAAGCGGTCGGCGAGATCGAAGTACACCTCCGCGACCTGGGCCACGTCGACACCCGAGTCCTTGGAGACCTCGACGATGTCCAGCGCAGAGTAGGCGGCGGTCATGCCGGCCACCGAAACGGCGAGCTCGACCGGGACTCCGGCAGCGGTCAGCTCATCCCGCCGCTGCTCGAACGCGGCCAGGTCCACGCCACGCAGCGTCTTCGGCAGCAGCTCGATAACCTCCGTCACGCCGGCGCGGAACGCCACGATTCCGGCGGCCATATCGATCGGCGGCCGGCGGTTGTGCAGCAGCCACCGGACCGCGCGTTCGACCAGCCGGCGGCCCTCCAGCCGCATGTGGGTCTGGATCTTGGCGGGCACCTTGTTGTCCAGCGCCTCGACGGCCTCCCAGTGCGAACGCATCCCGAATACCTCGTGCGCGACCACGTGCGCCCTGGTCACATCGGCCGCGCTGGCACCGGTCTCCTCGCGAAGCCGGTACATGAACGTGATTCCGGCCAGGTTGACCAGCGCGTTCACCACGGCCGTCGTGATGATCTGCCGGCGCAGCGGATGTGCGTCGATCTGGGCCGGGAACCGTTCCTGCAGCACGACCGGGAAGTAGTCGTGCAGCACGCCGCGCAGGAACCGGTCGTCGGGCAGGTCGGAGGCGATCAGTTCTTCGGACAGGCGGATCTTCTGGTACGCGAGAAGCACGGCGAACTCGGGCGCGGTCAACCCAATCCCGGCCAGCTGGCGCTCCCGGATCTGCCGGTCGTTCGGCAACGACTCCAGCGTCCGGTCCAGGTGTCCTTGCTGCTCGAGCTGCCGCATCAGGCGCGCGTGGATGTGCAGCATGCCGGGCGCCTGCTCGATCGAGCCGGCGATGGCCAGGTTCTGGTCGTAGTTGTCGCGCAGGACGAGGTCCGCCACCTCGCCGGTCGCGTCGGCGAGCAACTCGTGGCGCTGCTCAGTGGTCACCTCGCCGTCGGCGACCAACCGGTTGAGCAGGATCTTGATGTTGACCTCGTGGTCGGATGTGTCCACGCCGGCCGAGTTGTCGATCGCGTCGGTGTTGATCCGGCCGCCCGCCAGTGCATACTCCACTCGGCCGAGTTGGGTGAATCCGAGGTTGCCGCCCTCGCCGACAGCCCTGGCCCGGACGTCCGCACCGTTGACCCGGATCGGATCGTTCGCCTTGTCGCCGACGTCCGCGTTCGACTCGGTGCTCGCCTTGACATAGGTACCGATGCCGGCGTTCCAGAGCAGGTCGACCGGCGCCAACAGGATCGCGCGCATCAGCTCGCTCGGTGTCATCCGCGCGATGTCATTCCCGATACCGAGCGCTTGCCTGATCTCGGGGGTCAGCGTGACCGACTTGGCGCTGCGCGGGAACACGCCGCCACCGGGCGAGATCAGCGACGGGTGGTAGTCGGCCCAGGACGACCTGGGCAGGTCGAACAACCGCCGTCGCTCGGCGAACGACCGGCCCGCATCCGGGCTCGGGTCGATGAAGATGTGCCGGTGGTCGAACGCGGCCACCAGCCGGATGTGCGGGCTGAGAAGCATGCCGTTGCCGAACACGTCGCCGGACATGTCGCCGACGCCGATCACTGTGAAGTCGTCGGTCGCGACGTTCAGGCCCATCTCCCGGAAGTGCCGCTCTACCGACGTCCAGGCGCCGCGGGCCGTGATGCCCATCGCCTTGTGGTCGTAGCCTTCGGAGCCGCCGGAGGCGAACGCGTCGCCGAGCCAGAAGCCGTACTCGTTGGCGACAGCGTTCGCGATGTCCGAGAACGTCGCGGTCCCCTTGTCGGCCGCGACCACCAGGTACGTGTCGTCGCCGTCGTGCCGCACGACCTGCGGCGGGGTGACCACCTCACCGTTGACCAGATTGTCGGTGATATCCAGCATGCCGCGGATGAACGTCGTGTAGCAGGCGACGCCCTCGGCCAGGACCGCCTCGCGATCGCTCGCGTCAGCTGGCCGCCGCTTGACCACGAAGCCGCCCTTCGCCCCGACCGGCACGATCACCGCGTTCTTGACCATCTGCGCCTTGACCAGGCCCAGGACTTCGGTCCGGAAGTCCTCGCGGCGGTCGGACCAGCGCAGCCCACCGCGTGCCACCGGTCCGAACCGCAAGTGCACGCCCTCGACCCGAGGCGAGTACACCCAGATCTCGAACCGCGGCCGCGGCCTTGGCAGATCGGCGACCGACTGGGAGTCGACCTTGAACGACACGTACGGCTTCGGTGTCCCGGCGGCGGTGGTCTGGAAGTAGCTCGTGCGCAACGTCGCCTGGATCAGCGACAGGTACGAGCGCAGGATCCGGTCCTGATCGAGGCTGGCGACCTGGTCCAGCGCACCCTCGATCTCCTCGACGATCGCCGTGACGAGCTCGGCACGGCCATTGCCGTTGGGCCGGCGCGCGTCGACCTCGGGCTTAAGCCGCGCGATGAACAGCTTTACCAGCAGCCGAGCGATGGGCAGGTTCGCGCACAGGCACTGCTCGATGTAGTCCTGCGACAGGCTGACCCCGGCCTGGCGGAGGTACTTCGCGTACGCCCGCAGAACCATCGCCTCGCGCCAGTGCAGGCCGGCCAACAACACCAGCGCGTTGAAGCCGTCGACTTCGGCCTCACTGCGCCAGGCGGCACCGAACGCCTGCTGGAACTGCTCCCGAACGTCGTCCGGCGAGGCCGGGCCGGTCGGGTCGTAACGCAGCCCGAAGTCGTAGACGTACGCGGGCGACCCGGCCCGCTCGATCTCGTACGGGTGCTCGTCGACGACCTCGACACCCATCCGCTGCAGGACCGGCAGCACCTCGGACAAGGACAGCGGGGATCCGGTCCGGTAGATCTTGAACCGCCGCTCGCCGGGGACGGCGTCGGCCGGGACGTACAGACTCACGTCGAATCCGCCGTGCTCGGGCAGGTCCTCGAGCCGGCGCAGGTCGGAGACCGCGGTCGCGGCCGGGAACGCCTCCTTGTACGCCTCCGGGAACGCCTCCGCGTAGCGCGCGCTCAGCTCAACCGACTGCTCCTCACCGCACTGGGCGACCATCGCGTCCGCGAAGTCGTCGCGCCACGACCGGGTGGCCGCGGCCAGCCTGGCCTCGATCCGCTCCTCGTCGTAGTCGACCGGGGCGTGCGGGGCCAGCCGGATGATGAAGTGGACGCGCACCAGGACGGACTCGGACAGGCTCGCCGCGTAGTCGGCGCTGACCCCTTGCAGCTCCTCCATCAAGATCGCTTGCATCTTCAGGCGCAGGTCGGTGGTATACCGGTCCCGTGGCAGATAGACGAGCGCGGAGATGAACCGTCCGTAGTCGTCGCGGCGCAGGAAAAGACGGAGCCGCCGGCGCTCCTGCAGGTGCAAGACACTGAGCGCGATCGGCAGCAGGTCGTCGACCGAGATCTGGAACAGCTCGTCACGTGGATAGGTCTCCAGAACCTGCCGGAGCGCCTTGAAGCCGTAACTACCGCGGGGAAAACCGCTGCGTTCCAGTACAGCCTCGGTCTTGCGGCGAAGCACCGGGATCGTTTTCACACTCTCCAGATAGGCCGAGGAGCTGAACAAGCCGAGGAAACGGCGCTCACCGACGACATCGCCGGAGTCGTCGAAACGCCGCACGCCGATGTAGTCGAGGTAGCTGGGCTTGTGCACGGTTGCCCGCGAGTTCGCCTTCGTGAGGCTGAGCAGCACCCGGTCCTTGGCCCGGGCGCGTGCCTCCGGAGACAGCTCACTGAACGAGGTCGACACGGCCGAGTCGGCCCGGAGGATGCCGAGGCCGGTGCCCGGAACCGGACGCAGGACCTCTTCACCGTGCTCGACGTCCAGCTCGTACTCCTTGAAGCCGAGGAACGTGAAGTGCTCGTCGGCCAGCCAGCGCAGCAGATCAGCGACCTCGCGCGGGTCGTCGAGCGCCAGCCCGCTCGGCAGCGCGTCGAGCTCTGTCGCCAGCCGCAAGGCGGCCTCACGCAGCTTGCCCTCGTCCTCGACGACCTCCCGCACGTCGTGCAGGACGCGCATCAGGTCGTTGGTGAGCTTGGTCAGCGCCTCGGGATCCGACTCGCGGTCGATCTCGATATGCATCCAGGACTCGATAATCGCGCCGTCCGGCAGGTGCTGCGGGTCCGCGGTCTCCACCACCTGCTGCAAGGCGCCGGCGATGTCCCGGCGCACGGTCAGCTGCGGGTGGATCACCACGTGGATGGCGCGATCCTGCTGCGACAGCAGCATCGTTACCGAGTTGACCAGGTACGGCATGTCGTCGGTGACGACCTCGACCACGGTGTGCTCGCCCGCGGACCATCCCACCTCCTCGGTGGGCGTGAACACCCGCACGTTAGCGGTGCCCTGCGGCCGGTTCATCGCGAGTCGGTACTGCGACACCGCGGCCCCGAGCAGGTTCTCCGGAGTACGACTCAACAGATCGTCAGGAGCGGCATGTCGGTAGTAGAGGGACAGGAACGCCCCGAGCTCGTCCGCGGCCAGGCCAAGCTCTTCGGTCGCCGGCACCGCGCTGCGGGCCGCGCGGTTCAGGAGCTCGGTCTTGGCCTCCTCCTGCCCACCCAGCATGATCGCTCTCCGGTTCAGCGAGGTTTGGTAGCTATGTCGACGGTAAGCCCGTTGCGTCAGTTTGGTCCCACCTCAGAGCAGATCTCGCAACTCCCAGAGCAGCGGGTAGTACCGCAGCGGAAGCCGTCGGCGCAGGTACGGACCACCGGTCGACCCGCCGGTGCCGGACTTGGTGCCGATCTGCCGCTCGACCATCATCACGTGCCGCGACCGCCAGAGCGCGGCGCATTCATCATGGTCTACGAGCGCCTCGGACAGGACCCAGATGTCGCCGTACTGCTCCCGGTCCCGGGCCACGGCGAGCAGCGACTGCAAAGTCTCGGCATCGTCGCCGGCCAGCAGCCCGCGCTGGACCAGGACGGCGAGGAACGCGTCCCAGACGGTCGGCTCCTCCAGCCGGCGCTCCAACCTCGCCCGCTCCGCCTCGCTGAGACCGCGGAAGCGCTCGAGGAACCCGCGGTCCTTCGCCCCGGACAGGAACTCCAGCTCCCGGAACTGCACCGACTGGAACCCGCTGGCCGGGGCCAGCCCGGACCGGAACTGCAGGAAGTCCTGCGGCGTCATCGTCTCGAGGACGCCGACCTGTTCGATGAGGACCCGTTCGATCACCCGGACTCGGTTGAGGAGATGGCTCGCCCACCAGACCCGGCCCTCGAGCATGGCGTCCCGGGCCGCCTCGAGTTCGTGCAGGAGCTGCTTGAACCACAGCTCGTACACCTGGTGGATCGTGATGAACAGGAGCTCGTCGTGCGCGGGCGGGTCCGACTGGACCAGCTGCTGGCCGAGCAGTTCCTCCAGCCGGAGGTAGGAGCCGTAGGTGAGTAGCGCGCCTTCCTCGCCGAAGCTGCGCCCGGTGGGTGATGCTGCAGTCACGTCGAGCAGGCTAGTGACCTGGAGGTCCGGTGCAGAGACCGGGGCGCGAATGAGTTCGGCGACGCGCGAGTTGGAGATCGTCGCGCCGGGGCCGCTGGCGACCGTGCAGGACCTGGGCCGGCCGACCTACGCACAGCTTGGCGTCCCGCCGTCCGGTGCCGCCGATCCGGCCGCGCTCAGGCTGGCCAACCGCCTGGTCGGGAATCCGGACGGCGCGGCCGCGCTGGAGCTCACGCTCGGCGGGCTGATCGCGCGGTTCGGTCCGGGAGCGGGCACGTCGGCGCCGCCGCTGATGGCGATCACCGGCGCCCGGTGCCCGATCACGCTCGACGGCCACGGCGCCGGTGGGATGAACGCGCCGTTCCCGATTCCGTCCGGGGCGGTACTCGCGCTCGGCGCCCCGGAGCGCGGGCTGCGGACCTACCTGGCCATCCGTGGCGGCATCGCGGTCCCGCCGGTGCTCGGATCCCGGTCCACCGACACGTTGTCGGGCCTCGGACCGGCCGTGCTGGCGCGCGGGGACCGGCTGCCGATCGGTACCGAGACCGCCGGGCTGCCGGCCGTGGACACCGCAGCGGTCCCGGACCACCCGGACGAGATCAGCCTGCCGGTCACGCCGGGCCCGCGGGCCGGCTGGTTCGGCCCGGAGGCGCTCACGCGCTTGTGCGCGGGCGAGTACCGGGTGTCGCCGGACTCGAACCGGGTCGGGATCCGGCTGGACGGGCCGCCGCTGACCCGACCCGAGCCTGCCGAGCTGCCTAGCGAGGGCCTGATCGCCGGTGCGGTCCAGATTCCGGCGGGCGGCCTGCCGGTCGTGTTTCTCGCCGACCATCCGGTGACCGGCGGATACCCGGTGATCGCGGTGGTACCGGCGGGGGCGATCGGGTTGGTCGCGCAGGCACGTCCGGGCCAGCCGGTCCGGTTCCGCGTCCGAGCGAGCTAGCCCTGGCTCGCCGGGTAGCTACGCGAATGCGCGGATCTCCACTCCGGCCGCGTCGAGCGCGCTCCGTACCGCCCGAGCCAGCTGGACCGCACCCGGCGTGTCGCCATGGAGACAAAGTGACCGCGCCTCGACGGTCACCTCGGTCCCGTCCACGGCGATCACCGTCCCACCGGTCGCCAGCTTGACCGCACGGGCCACGACCGCCACCTCGTCGTGGATCAGCGCGCCGTCCTGGTCCCGCGGTACCAGTCGCCCGTTCCGCAGATACGCCCGATCCGCGAACGCCTCCGGCACCGCGGCCAGCCCGGCCGACTCCGCCCGATCCAGCAGCCGCGACCGCGGCAGGCCGAGTATCGCGAGCCCCGGGTCGTACCCGGCGACCGCCTCCACCACCGCGGCCGCGGCCTCGTCGTCCCCGGCCAGCCGGTGGTACAGCGCCCCGTGCGGCTTCACGTACCGGACCCGGTCCCCGGCCAGCCGGCAGAACGCGTCCAGCGCGCCGATCTGGTAGATCACGTCCGCGGCCAGCTCGGCCGGCGGCACCGCCAGGTCCCGGCGGCCGAAGCCGACCAGGTCCCGGTAGCCGACCTGGGCGCCCACTGCCACCCCACGCGACACCGCTGCCCGGCATACCGAGCGCATGATCGAGGGGTCCCCGGCGTAGAAACCGCACGCCACGTTTGCGCTTGTCACGACGTCGAGCAGCGCCTCGTCGTCCCCGAGCTGCCACGCCCCGAACCCCTCGCCGAGGTCGGCGTTGAGATCGACGAGGGGCGCCATCTGCGGGAACCCGCGGCCGGAAGCCGCGTCAGCCCATGTGCGGGTAGCGGTAGTCCGTCGGCGGGACGAACGTCTCCTTGATCGAGCGCGGGCTGACCCACCGCAGCAGGTTCAGCGCGGACCCGGCCTTGTCGTTCGTGCCCGACGCGCGCGACCCGCCGAACGGCTGCTGCCCGACGACCGCGCCGGTCGGCTTGTCGTTGACGTAGAAGTTGCCGGCCGCGAACCGCAACGTCCGGCTGGCCGCCGCTACAGCCTGCCGGTCCTGCGCGATGATCGAACCGGTGAGCCCGTACGGCGCAATCGACTCCATCTGCGCCAGTACCCGGTCGTAGTCGCCGTCGTCGTACACGTACACGCCGAGGATCGGCCCGAAGTACTCGGTCGTGAACATCTCGTCCTCGGGATCGGTGGACGTCAGCACCGTGGGCCGGACGAACCAACCCTCGCTGTCGTCGTACGTGCCACCGGTGACCACGCTCACCGTGTCGGTCGCGCGAGCCCGGTCGATCGCGACCTTGTGCTTGGCGAACGCGCGGTCGTCGATCACCGCGCCCATGAACAGCGACAGGTCGGACGCCACGTCGCCCATGGTCAGCGCTTCGGCCTCGGCGACCAGGTCGTCCTTCATCCGGTTCCAGACCGAGCGCGGGACATACGCGCGCGACGCGGCCGAGCACTTCTGGCCCTGGTACTCGAACGCGCCCCGCAACAGCGCGATCCGCAGCACGTCCGGGTCCGCCGACGGGTGCGCCATCACGAAGTCCTTGCCGCCGGTCTCGCCGACCAAGCGCGGATACGTCCGGTACGCGTCGATGTTCTGCCCGACCGTGCGCCACAGATGCTGGAACGTGCCGGTCGACCCGGTGAAGTGGATGCCGGCCAGGTACGGGTGGGTCAGCGCGACGTCGGACACCGCCTGCCCAGTCCCGGTCACCAGGTTGATCACGCCCGGCGGGAGTCCGGCCTGCTCGAGCAGCCGCATGAGGAAGTGCGCGGAGAACTGCTGGGTCGGCGACGGCTTCCAAATCACGACGTTGCCCATGAGCGCGGGCGCGGTCGGCAGGTTGCCGGCGATCGAGGTGAAGTTGAACGGAGTGATCGCGACCACGAACCCCTCGAGCGGGCGGTAGTCGGTGCGGTTCCAGATCCCCGGTGCCGAGATCGGCTGCTCGGCGAGGATCTGCCGGGCGAAGTGCACGTTGAACCGCCAGAAGTCAATCAGTTCGCAGGCCGCATCGATCTCCGCCTGGAACGGCGACTTCGACTGTCCGAGCACGGTCGCGCCGTTGACCGTTGCCCGGTACGGCCCGGCCAGCAGATCCGCGGCCTTGAGGAAGATCGCCGCACGGTCCTCGAACGACAGCGCCTGCCAGGCGGTCGCGGCCGCCTGAGCCGCCGAGATGGCCGCCTCAGCGTCCCCCGCGGACGCGTCGCCGAGCGTGCCGAGCACGTGCCGGCGGTTGTGCGGCTGGACCACGTCGATCCGCGCGCCGCCGCCGAGCCGGGACTCCCCGCCGATCGTCATCGGCAACTCGATGGGCTCGCGTGCGAGCTCCTTGATGCGGTTCTCCAGCGCGACCCGTTCCGGTGCGCCCGGGGCATAGGCCTTGACCGGCTCGTTTATCGGGACCGGCACAGCGCTCACAGCGTCCATCGTGATCAAACTCCGGGAGCTCGGCGACGAATGCGAAGTATGCCTGCATCGTTACACGGCCCGGGCTTGATCTACTACCGCCGGTCTCCGTTCTGCAACCGGGAGCCAACGCCACCTGCCGCGCGGGAAGCCTGCGCCACCTACCGGGGAGCCGGCGCCTTGCGGGGCCGCCCGGGCCGCTAGCCGCGCGCGATCGCGACCGCCTCGCCCAGTGTGGCGGCCACCGGCACCCCCGCGCCGGCCAGCGAGTTAGGGCCGTGGAAGCCGCCCGCGTACAGCACGACCCGGGCTCCGACCGCGAGAGCAGCATCGGCGTCGTCCAGGCTGTCGCCGATCACCACCGTGTCCACCGCGGCAACACCGGTGGCGTCCAGGTGCGCGCTCAGGTACTCGACCTTGAGCCCGCCGCTCGGCCCGCGCAGGCCGTCGACCCGGGTGAACAACGACCCGATGCCGAGCCGGTCCACCTCGACGATCAGCTGGTCGTGATGCCACATCGACAGCAGCGACTGGGTTCCGCCGGCGCCGACCCAGTCCTCGAGCAGCGCTACCGAACCGGGCACCAGACCGATCTGGCCGGACGTGATCAACCGGCGGTACGCGTCATGGAAGCCGCCGTCGAGGCCTCGCCACTCGGTGTCGGCAACCGGCCGGCCGAGCAGGCGCCGATAGAACTCCGGGATAGGCCGTGTGTAGTGCGCGTGGTAGTCGGCCAGCGTCACCGGCGGCAGCCCCGCCGCCACGAACGACTCGCTGGTCGCCGCCACCACGACCGCGACATCGTCGAACAGCGTCCCGTTCCAGTCCCAGACGAGGTGCGGGAGCCACTCTCGACCGCGAGAATCACCGGCACGCGGCCCGGCTGCATCGGCATCCACGCGGCCACCCTAGGCGCCGCTCCTCATTCGAATGACCCGGCTGGCCGGGGTCCGGCCCGCGGCGGTGCACTGCTCGCCTCGCACGATACGGGCACCGCAGTCGGGTACGACATTGGCCGGATCCGGCCGCAGTGGGAGCCGCTGTGTGCGCGCGAATGGCCGCAGCCAAGGGCTAGCTCGAGCTCACTCCAGCCGGAGCAGGTCCGGGATCTCCTGGGACGCGTACCAGAGCAGCTGGTGGTCCTCGACGCCATCGACCACGAACTGCGCGTCGTCGTCCCCGGCCGCCGCGGCGTCGAGCGCCGCAACGGCCGCGACCACATCGGCCACCGCACCGTCACCGTCGACGTGGACCGCGGCGATGTCCGCCAGTCCCGCCTTCGCGGCCGCCCGCACCGCGCCCGGAGCGCCGCCATCCAGCGGCGAGGACAGCTGAGTCACCGTGGCGTCGCCGACGTCCAGCGCGATCACCACTCGGCGACGCGGCGCGCCGGCCTCGCTGGTCAGCATCCGCAGCGACGCGCGCGCGGCCTCGGCCATCGCGGCGTACTCCAGCTCCTCGAGGTCACCGGCCACGTACCACTCGCGCAGCGCCGGCGTGACCGCGTATGCCTCGTACGGCTCGGCCCCGAGCCCGCCGTTCGCCGCCACCTCGGCCAGTCCCGGCAGCGTGGTCGGCACGTAGATCCGCATGAGGGCGCGCCTCCTAGTCCAGGTGGCTGCGGGCGCTACTAGCGCACCGCCTCCGCGAGCTCGATCAGCGACTCGGTCAGGCACTGCGCGAGTACGTCGAGATCGGCAAGCGCGGCCCCGTCCGCGAGCAGACCGTAGCCGATCGTGCCGCGATACGACGTGGCACCGATACTCAGCGCGTGTCCGGCGGTCAACGGCACCACCGGATAGGCCTCGAGCA
>Ga0075421_100005737_pt1 | contig 15036 bp, 13 predicted proteins | sample SoiMetdeltSBSDD5_FD_75292 | JGI IMG/M metagenome (GOLD analysis project Ga0075421, IMG submission 75292) | Bulk soil microbial communities from a Populus tree surrounding site in Tennessee, USA - Soil MetaG P. deltoides SBSDD5 | ecosystem: Environmental > Terrestrial > Soil > Tree plantation...
CCGGGGCGGGCAAGTCGCCGAGCGTCGTGCGGATCATTGCGTCGTCCATGCGAGGATCCTCCTCGCGAACGACTGTACGAAGCGGCGCCCGTCGTCTTCCAGGCAGGATCGACGGCGAACGGACGGTTTTACCTTCGACTTGCTCCGTTGACGGTGCGTCGCGCCGTCGAACCCACGGCGTGGCTTCGGCGAGCGCGCAAGGTCGACGACGCGCCGCGCGCGACCGGTGACGAGAGCACGACGGCCGTGGCCGGCGTGCCGCCGTGACGGGCGATCGCTTCGATCACGGTCTCGAGATGCTTCATCGACGACGCCACGACCTTGAGGACGTACGCGTCGGCGCCCGTCACGTGGTGACATTCCAGGACCTCGGCGAGACCCTGGACGAGGCCTTTGAGGCGCGCACACTTCTCCTCGGGCGCGGCGACCCGGATGATCGCGGTGATCGGGAAGCCGAGCTTGTCGAGGCCGAGCTCCACGCGGTAGCCGGTGATGAGCCCCGCGTCCTCCATGTGCCGCACGCGCTCCGCCACCGCCGGCGCGGAAAGCCCGACCTGGCGCCCGAGCTCGCTGAACGCGATGCGCGCGTTTGCCTGGAGCGCGTCCAGGATGCGCCAGCCGGTCTCGTCGAGCAGCCGCTCCGCGCGCGAGGCCACCAGCGTCAGTCCTTGGGCTGCCAGCCCTTGAAGCGCTCGCGCAACACCTTCTTGTCGAACTTCCCGACGCTGGTCTTGGGCACCGCCTCGATCAGCACGACCTCGTCGGGCAGCGCCCAGCGCGCGAGCTTGTCACGCAGATAGTCGATGATCTCGCGCGGCTCGACGGTCACGCCGGGCTTGGGCACCACGCACGCGAGGGGACGCTCGACCCACTTGGGATGCGGAACCGCGATGACCGCGGCTTCCAGGACTTTGGGGTGGCCCATGATCAGGCTCTCGACGTCGATCGAGGAGATCCACTCGCCGCCCGATTTGATCAGGTCCTTCGTGCGGTCGGTGATCTGGATGTAGCCCTCGGGATCGATGACCGCCACGTCGCCCGTGCGGAACCATCCGTCTTCGGTGAAGCGGTCGGCGGCCTGGGGGTTGTCGTAGTAGGACTTGAGGACCCACGGGCCGCGCACCTGGATCTCGCCCATGCTCGTGCCGTCCCAGGGTTGCTCGACCCCGTCGTCGTTGACGATGCGCAGGTCGACGCCGGCGACCGCATAGCCCTGCTTCGCCCGCACGGCGTACTGGTCCTCCTCCGGCCACTCGCCCATGTAGCTCTTGAGGCGCGCGAGCGTGCCGATCGGCGACATTTCCGTCATGCCCCACGCGTGCATCATGGTGGCGTCGAACTTCTTGTCGAACACCTCGATGAGGCTGCGCGGCGCCGCCGAGCCGCCGATGGGGATGCAGCGGATGGTCGAGATGTCGTAGCCCTCCTGCTCGACGAGCTCCTTCACCGCGATCCACACGGTGGGCACGGCGCCGACGAAGGAGACTTTTTCGGCCTGCACGATCTCGCAGATGTCCCGCGGCTGGATGTTCGGCCCCGCGAAGATCTGCGTGGCGCCGGCCACCACGCCGCCGTACGGCACGCACCACGCGTTGGCGTGGAACATGGGGACGACGTGGAGGATCACGTCGTTCTCGGAAAGCGCCATCGTGTCGGCGGCCATCTGCGCCAGGCAGTGGAGGAAGATGCCGCGATGCGTGTACACCACGCCCTTCGGATGTCCCGTCGTGCCGGACGTGTAGCACATGCCGAGCGCGTCGGTCTCCTTCAGCTCGGGCCACCGCTCGAGCGGGCGCGCCTGCGCCAGCAGCGTCTCGTACTCCGGCAGCCCATCCGGGACGACACCGTCCGCGGTGTCCTTCATCAAGACGATGTGCTTCACGCTCGGGATCTTGTCGCGGATCCCGGCGAGCATCGGATAGACGCTGGCGTCGGCGAAGATGATCGTGTCCTGCGCGTGGTTGATGATGTACGTCAGGTCCTGCGCCGAGAGGCGGAAGTTGAGCGTGTGGAGCACCGCGCCCGACAGCGGGGCCGCCCAGTACACCTCGAGATGCCGGTGGCTGTTCCACGCGAGCGTCGCGACCCGGTCGCCCTTCTCGATGCCGAGATCGCGCAGGAGCCCGGCCAGGCGCTGCGTGCGCTCCGCGAAATCGGCGTAGGTGTAACGGAAGAGCGGCTGACCGGGCACACGCGTCGCCAGCATCTTCTTCGCGAAGAGCCGGCGGCTCCGCTCGAAGAAATGCGTGAGCGTGAGCGGATAGTCCATCATCAGATCGTTCAGCTGCGCGGTCATGCCTCGGCCTCCCGTGAAATCGCCGGCCTGGTCCCTGCCGTCAGGGGCCCAGGGTAGGGCACGAGCGCCGGTCTCGTCCACTCGCGGACCACGACGTCAGCGGAGAAGAAACGTCAGGCGGGCTGGGTCAGGACGGGCGGGCCGAGGGCGCGCTCGATCTCGGCCACGAGGGCGTTGACGTCGAACGGCTTCGTCAAAGCAACAACGTTGGTGCGGCCCTCCACGGCGCCGAGCTTCGTCGGGTCGCCGGACACCATGATCACGGGCAGCGTCTCCCACGTCGATTCCGCGCGCAGTTGCTCGAGGAGTTGGAGGCCGCTCGTTCCGGGCAAGGACATGTCGAGCACGAGCAGCTCCGGTCGGAGCTGGGCCATGCGAAGCAACGCTTCGTCCGCGGTCGCCACGGCGAGTGCGGGATAGCCAGCGTCCTGCACGATCGCCGCGATGATGTCGCGGAGATATTCCTGGTCGTCGAGCACGAGTACGCGAATGCTCATTTCTTGGCCATCCTGCAAGGGTAGGAGAGATGCAAATTCGAACCCACTCCCGAAAGTCTTATTTGACAGGCACTTGCGGGAGCGATCGCTAGGCATCTCCGTCACCGTGATGGGCAGCCTGTCACTTCTGCGACGGCGCATGAAGGGGGCGCCGCCACCATCCGTCATATCGGGTGACAGGCGAAAGGAGCCAGGTCATGAACAACCCGTGGAAGCTCGCGACGATCGGTCTTGCGTTGACTGGAGTGACCGCTCTCTCCACCGGGCTGACCACTGCGTATCTGGTGCGGCCGAATTCTGAAGGCATGGTTTCGCAAGCCGTCGCCGCGCCGATCCCGGCGACGATCCAGCCGGCCGTGAGCCGCGCTGTGGTCGCACCGGCAGTGGCGACGCGGCCGGCAGCTCCACGCGTGGTCCGCACCGCGGCCGTGCAGACGGTGGCGGACGACTGCAGCACGGGCGGTCAGCGCGCGATGAAGATCGCGAAGCCCGGCCTGATCGGCACGCTTGCGGGTGCCGGCCTCGGCGCCGTGGGTGGCGCGATTGCGGACGGCGGCAAGGCGGCCGGCAAGGGCGCGCTCATCGGCGGCATCGCCGGCGCGGCGCTCGGTGGCGGCTACGGCGCCTACAAGACCCAGCAGGAGTGCGGCACGATCTTCGGCAACTAGTTCACGGTCCGGAATCACCGCCGGCTGTCCGGCGACGATCCTTCCCCTCGTCGTCGCGACAGCCGGCCAAGCGTCCGGCGGCCGCGTGGTATCGTGGGCCGCGATGCGGTCGCGATGGAATGACGCGGAAGCGGCAGCGCTCGAAGGCCTCGATCTCCTGGTCTACGCCTCCCGGCTCGTCGGCGCCGAGACCTCACTCGTCGTGTGGGGCGGCGGCAACACCTCGATCAAGACGCGCGAGCGCGACCACCGCGATCGCGAGATCGACGTGCTGCGCGTCAAGGGCAGCGGCTCCGATCTGAAGTCGATCCAGCGGAAGGACTTCCCCGGCGTCCGCATGGACGACATCCGGGCCCTCCTGCCGCGCGACGACATGGGCGACCAGGAGATGGTGAACTATCTCGCCCACGCGCTGCAGGATCCCGGCGGCGTGCGGCCGTCCATCGAGACACTCCTGCACGGCTTCGTGACTGCGCATGCGGTCGTGCACACGCACGCCGACGCGATCGTCTCGCTGACCAACAACGATCGCGCGCGTCAGACGCTCACGGACGTGTACGGCAAGGACGTGATCCCGCTCGAGTACCGGCGGCCCGGCTTCAAGATCTCGCGCGACGTGGCCGACACCATCCGCGACCATCCCGAGGCCAAGGCCCTCGTGCTCGCCAAGCACGGGACGATCTGCTGGGGCGGCACCGTGAAGGAGGCGTACGAGGGCACGATCGAGCTGATCACGCGTGCCGAGGACGCGATTCGCGAGCGCCGCCGCGGGCGCCAGGTGTTCGGGCCGCCGCGCGTGCGCGTGCTGGACGCGGCGGAGCGCCGCGCGACCGCGCTCACGCTCGCCCCGAAGCTGCGGGGCCAGCTCGGCCGCGCCAAGCGCGTGATCGTGAGCTTCGACGACTCGGCGCCGGTCCTCGAGTTCGCCTCTTCCACGGAGGCGCCGGCGCTCTCGCAGGTGGGCCCGGCCACGCCCGACCACACCATCTACACGAAGCGCTTGCCGGCGTACGTCACGACCGACGGAGATCCCGCCAAGCTCGGGACCGACGTGGAGGCGGGCGTGAGCCGCTTCGTCGAGGAGTACACGCGTTACTTCGAGGGCCACAAGTTCGCGGGCGCCGAGCTCCTCGATCCGCTGCCGCGCGTGGTGCTCGTGCCGGGCCTCGGCATGTTCACGGCCGGCAAGGACCGGCGCACGGCCGGCATCGTGAACGACATCTATCACCACACCATCGACGTCATCGGGAACGCGGCGGCCTTCGGGCGCTACGCGTCCCTCTCGGCGAAGGACGCCTTCGACGTCGAGTACTGGCCGCTCGAGCTCTACAAGCTCACGCTCGCCCCGCCCGAGAAGGAGCTCGCGCGCCGCGTGGTGCTCGTCACCGGTGGCGGATCGGGGATCGGGAAGGCGGTGGCGAAGAAGCTCGCGGCCGAAGGCGCGCACGTGGTCGTCACGGACCTCGACGCCGCCGGCGCGCAGACGGTCGCGGAGGACGTCGTCAAGGCGGTCGGCGGCGGACGCGCGCTCGGCCTCGGCATGGACGTTACCAGCGAGACCTCCGTGCGCGCGGCGTTCGAGGAGGCGGTGCTCGCCTACGGTGGGGTCGACATCATCGTCTCGAACGCGGGAATCGCCCACGGCGCGGCGGTCGCCGACATGCGGCTCGAGGACTGGGAGCGCTCGTTCGCGGTGAACGCGCGCGGGCACTTCCTCGTCGCGCGCGAAGCCATGCGTCTTCTCGTCGCGCAGGGCCTGGGTGGGGCGATGGTGTTCGTGGCCACCAAGAACGTGATGTCGCCGGGCAAGGACTTCTCCGCGTACTCCGCCTCGAAGGCCGCCGAGGCCCAGCTCGCGAAAGTGCTCGCGCTCGAGGGCGCGCCGCACGGCATCCGCTCCAACATCGTGAACCCCGACGCCGTCTTCCAGGACTCGAAGCTGTGGTCGGACGAGATCCGGCGCGAGCGGGCGGCGGCGCAGGGCATCGGCGTGGAGCAGCTCGAGGACTTCTATCGCAAGCGGAACCTCCTGGCGGCGCGCATCCTGCCGGAGGACGTGGCCGAGGCCGTCCTGTTCCTGGCCTCCGACCGTTCGGCGAAGACGACCGGGTGCACGCTCACCGTCGACGGCGGCGTGAAGGACGCGTTTCCGCGATGACGACCCTCGGCTTCGGCGCCCAGCTCAAGCCGCATCCGCCCGCGGAGCAGTGGGACACGGTGCGGGCGGTGGAGCGCGCCGGCTTCGACTCGGTGTGGACGGGCGACCACGTGTCCTTTCACAACCCGCTCTACGAATCACTCACGCTCCTCGCCTCCTACGCGTCGATCACCAGCCGGATCAAGCTCGGCACCGGTGTTTATCTCCTCGCGCTCCGCGCGCCCGCGATCGCGGCGAAGGCCACGGCCACGCTCGACGCGCTGTCGGGCGGGCGGCTCATCTTCGGCGTCGGCGTCGGCGGTGAGAACCCGAAAGAGTTCGAGCTGACGGGCTCGCCCCACAAGGAGCGCGGCGCGCGCGTCACCGAAGGCATCGACGTCGTGCGCACGCTGTGGCGCGACACCCCCGCGTCGTTCGACGGGCGCTTCACGAAGTTCAGCGGCGTGTCGATCGATCCGAAGCCGGTGCAGAAGCCGGGCCCGCCGATCTGGATCGGCGGGCGCTCGGATGCCGCGCTCGCGCGCGCCGGACGGCAGGGCGATGGCTGGATCTCCTACGTCGTGCAGGCCTCACGCTTCAAGGAGAGCCTCGACAAGATCCACGCCGCGGCCGGGGGCCGAAGTCTCGATGGCTTCGTGCCGGCCCACCTCACGTTCATCACGGTCGGCAAGGACTACGAGACCGCGAAAGCGACGTGGGTGCGCCTGCTCAGCAAGCGGTACGCGCAGGACTTCGGACCGCTCGCGGGAAAGTACGGCGTCATCGGCACGCCCGCGCAGTGCGCCGAGCAGCTCCAGACGTTCGTGGAGGCCGGCTGCCGCTACTTCGTGATGGACTCCATCGTCGACGTCGCCGAGGAACAGGCGCACCTCGAGACGATCGCGGCGGAGATCGTTCCTCGGTTCCGGTCCCGCTGAGCGGTGGCGGCGCCCGCGAGGGACTGCCGCGCGGTCGTCACTGCCACCCGCACGCTCACGCCCGACGTCCTCGAAGCGGACCTCCGCCTGGACGAGCCCCCCGCGCTCGCGTTCGCGGCGGGTCAGTGGATCTCGGTGCCCTTCGGTCCGAAGACCGTGCGCGCCTACTCGATCGCGTCCACGCCGCGAACGTCATCGACCCTCACGCTCGCCGCGGACGTCGCTCCCGCGGGGCAGGGGTCCGCGTGGTTTCGCGGTCTGGCGCCGGGCGCCGAGGTTCGCTTCAAGGGGCCACTCGGCGGTTTCGTGTTCGATCCCGCGGACGCACGGCGGCCCCTCTTCGTGGCCGAAGAGATCGGCATCGTCCCGATCCGCGCCATGCTGCGGGACCTCGACGAGGCGGGTGTCGATCGCGACGCGACGCTCCTCTACTGGGTCCGCGACCGGACGTGGCTGGTCTATGACGATGACTTCCGTGAGCTGGCGGTGCGCCGGCGGGGGCTCAGCTACCGTCCCGTCATCGGCGCCTCGCTCGCGGACGCCGTGGCCGAGGCGGCGCCAACCGTCGAGGGGCTCGTCGCCTATGTGGCGGGCGGCGCCGCGACCATCAACACCACGCGGCACGTACTGATGGCGCGCGGCCTCGATCGGAAGTCGGTCAAGTGGGAAAAGTTCTATGGCTGAGCGGCGCTGAGCGTGCGCGTCACCGTGCTCTGCCCGCACCTTCGCATCGCGGGCGGCGTGCGCGCGATCCTGACGTACGCGGACCGTCTCGCCCGCCGCGGCCACACCGTCACGGTCGTCGTCCCGGGCCGCCGAACGTGGTGGGGTGGTGTTCGAGAGGGCGCGCGCCCGGAGTGGATCGGAGACTTCCGTCCCGAGATCCGCTGGGTCGCCCGGTGGAACGCGGCGGCGCTGCCGCCCGCCGACGTCCTCGTGGCCACCGCGTGGCAGTCGGCGCCCGTCGTGGCCGATGCGCCGGCGCGTGCGGGGCACAAGGTCTACCTCGTGCAGCACTACGAGAGCCTCTATCACGGGCGCGCCGACGCGGTCGACGCGACGTACCGCCTGCCGCTCACGAAGATCGTGATCTCGACCTGGTTGCGCGACGTGATGCGCGAGCGCTTCGGGAGTGACGCCGAGGTCCTGGTGACCCCGGTGGACGCGGCGCTCTTTCACCCCGTCGAGGTGCCACCGAACGCGGGACCGCCGCGCGTGTTGATGCTCCAGCACGACTACGCGTGGAAAGGGGTCGCGGACGGCATGGACGCGGTAGCGCGCGTCCGCGCGAGCGGGCGAACGCTCACCCTCGTCGGCTTCGGCGTGAAGCCGCCCTCCGGCGCCGGGATCTACGACGAGTTTCACGCCAACCTGCCGCAGGGCGACCTCGCCCGGCTCTACGGCGGCGCCGACGTGTACCTGTGCCCGTCGTGGGACGAGGGCCTCGGGATGCCGTCGATGGAAGCGATGGCGTGCGGGACGGCGCTCGTGACCTACGACAACGGGGGCTCACGAGACTACGCGCGCGACGGCGAGACGGCCCTGGTGGCGCCGCGCCGCGACGTCGCCGCGCTTGCCACGGCGCTGGGCCGCGTGCTCGACGACGCGGCGCTGCGGCGCCGTCTCGCTGACGCAGGCGCGGCGTTCGTGCGCACGGCCTTCGACTGGGACCGCGCGGTGGCGCGGCTCGAAGCGCTCTTCGCGGGGCTCAGCGCACCGGCAGGACCGCGCCCGCGCTGAAGAGCGCGTGCATCACCCGTCGCAGGTCCTCGCGACGGAAGGGCTTCGCGATGACGTGCTCGATGCCGTTCGTGCGCGCGTACTCGGCGTCGATGCGATCGCTCCATCCCGTGATCATCGCCACCGCGGTGCTCGGCGCCTTGAGCCGGACCAGCCGCGCCACGTCCCAGCCCGAGAGGCCGGGCATGCCCAGGTCCGTGATCACGAGGTCGAACGGCGTCCGCTCGAGGAGTGCGGCTGTATCTTCGGGGTCGCCGCACAGCGTGGGGATGTGTCCGTCGTGCCGCAGCAGATCACCGATCGCGGTGAGGATCTCGGGCTCGTCGTCGATGACGAGCACGCGCGCGCTGCGTGCGATCGGAGCAGCAGGCGCGCCCACCTGGCCCGCTACCATGCGGGCGGCAATGGGGAACCGCAGCGTGAACGTGGTGCCGACGCCCAGGCGACTCTCCACGTCGACCTCGCCGCTGTGCCGGGCCACGATGCCGTAGACCACGCTCAGGCCGAGGCCGGTACCACGCTCCCCCTTGGTCGTGAAGAACGGATCGAACACGCGCTGGCGCACGTCCTCCGGCATGCCGATCCCCGTGTCGGTGACCGCGCACACGACGCGCCCGTCCTTCGCGCCGGTCGTGAAGGTGATCGCGCCGCCCTCGGGCAAGGCGTCGAGCGCGTTGAAGAGGATGTTCGTGAGCGCCTCGCGGATCTCGGAGGGCTCGCCCTCGACGGGCGGCACGGCCTGCCCCGTCACGCGGATGTCGTAGTGGACGCCGCGTCCCTCGGCCTCGTCCTTCCATCGCGAGCGCGTCATCTCGAGCGTCTCGTCGATCAGCTGGCGCAGGTCGACCGTGCGGAAGTCGCGCGAGCGGCGCACCCGAGTGAACTCCTGGATGCGCTTGACCGTCTGCGTCGCGTCGAGCGCGGCCTGGATGATGACGTCGATCTGGCGGCGGATCTCGCCGTCCTCGAGGTCGACGGCGATGACCTCGGCGCGCCCGATGATGATCGCGAGCACGTTGTTGAAGTCGTGCGCGACGCCGCCCGCCATCTCGCCGAGCGCGCGCAGGCGCTCGCCCTGGACGATGCGCTGCTGCGACTCCTCGAGCGCATGCAGCGTGTGGGTGACGTGCTCGTAGAGACGCGAGTTCTCGATGGCGGTGCCCACCTGGCGCGCCACGAGCTTCAAGAGCTGCTCCTCGTCGGCCGCCGCGCTGGGGGGCAGGTGGTGGCGGGCCACCATCGTGCCGAGATCACGGCCGCGCGCGGTGAGGGGCACGCGCCACTCCACTTCGGTCCACGCCTCGTTGAGATCCGTGGTGTCGGCGGCCTGAGGCGCCACGGTCACGGTGGACGGCATCACCACCATGCGGAATCCCGCCGGCTCCACCAGCTCCACGGCGAGGCTGCGACAGCCGAGGCCGTCCGCGAGCGGCGGCAGCAGGCGACCGAGGAGCGTCGTCACGTCGAGCTCGGAGGTCACGTCTTGCATGGCGGCATGCAGGCGCTCGAGCTGCCCCGCGCGCCGCACGAAGTGGCCGTTGAGCCGCTTGAGGTCCTCCACGCGCTGCAAGAGCCGGTAGACGAGGTGCTGGTTCAGCTCGCGGAGATAGACGCCTTCCTTGCCGTCCTGAATCCGCTCCCGCTTGCCGCCGAGGAACTGGGCGACCTGCTCGGCGAGACGATCGACGTCGATCGGCTTCTCGATGTACCCGTCGCAGCCGGCCACGAGCGTGCGCTCGCGGTCGCCAGCCATCGCGTACGCCGTCACGGCCACGATCGGTGTGTCGGCGAGATGCGGGAAGGAGCGGAGGATGGCCACGACCTCGTAGCCGTCCACGCCCGGCAGGTTGATGTCGAGCAGGATCACCGCGGGCTGCTCGCGCAGGGCGACCTCGATCCCGCTGAGCCCGTCGGGCGCTTCGAGCACGGTGTACCCCGCGGGCCCGAGCACCGAGCGCACCAGCATGCGGTTGTCGGGGTGGTCCTCGATGTAGAGGATCTTCGGCGCGGCGTTCATACGGCCACCAGCCCTTCGACGGCGCGCTGCCGGACGACCGGCAGGGTGAAATGGAAGGTGGAGCCCTGGGCTTCCCGGCTCTCCACCCAGATGCGGCCGCCGTGGAGCTCGACCAGCCGCTTGCTCAGCATGAGCCCGAGTCCCGTGCCGTCGGTGTTGCGGGCCGTGTTCTCGATGCGCGTGAACGGCTCGAACAGCCGGGGCACATCGGCGGCGTTGATGCCAGGGCCCGTGTCCGCCACCATGACGTGCAGGGCGCCGCCTTCCGCCCGTACGCGGACGACCACGAGGCCGGCCGCCGTGAACTTGACGGCGTTGGACAGGAGATTCAGGAGCACCTGCTTCAGCTTGGTGCGATCGGCGTCCGCCTCCGGGATCCCCGGCGGGATGTCGCTCTCGATGCGCACCGGCTTGCCCTCGGCGAGCGCGCGCGCGGTATCGACGCACTCGTCCACGAGCGGCGCGACGTCGACCGCGCGACGGTGCAGCTCCACCTTGCCCGCTTCGATCTGCGACATGTCGAGGACGCTGTTGACGAGCTGCTGCAGATGGGTGCTGCTCGTGTGGATCGACTGCACGTAGGTCGACTGCAGCGGGGTGAGATCCCCGTCGACCCGATTGAGCAGGAGCTTCGAGAAGCCGATGATCGAGTTGAGCGGCGTGCGCAGCTCGTGGGACATGCCCGCGAGAAAGCGCGACTTGTGCCGGCTTGCTTCCGCGAGACGGACGTTGGAGCTGCTGAGCTCTTCGTAAAGGCGCGCGTTCTCGAGGGCGACGGCCGCCTGGCTGCCCAGGACGGCGAGGAGCTGCAGCTCCTCCGCGTTGAAGATCTCCCCGGAGAGCTTCTCTCCCACCAGCAGCACGCCGACGAGCTTGCGCTCGATCTTCAACGGCACGATCACCGACGCGTCGACCTCGTCCAGCTCGCCTTCGGCGGTCTCGAAGTGCTTCGCCGGGCGAGGGTCGAGCTTGGCCTCTTCTTTCACGAGCACCCCTTCCTCGGTTCGGAGCCACGCTACGACGTGGCCATCCGCCGAGAGCGGGCGGGCGGGGGGGCGTTCGAGGGCGGCGGCCTCGTGGCGCACCGTGAACTGTCCCTTCTCGCGGTCGAAGATCAGGAGCGCGCAGTGGCTGACGGGAATCCCGCGCACGATGTCGGAGACGAGGGTCTCCACCACGCGCGTGAAGTCGAGCATGGTGCTCATCTGCTTGCTGAGCGCGACGAGCGCGTTCCGGCAGCCGTCGCGTCGCGTGCGCACGAGTCGCTCGAGCGGACGCACGAGCTGATTGCTGAAGAGCGCCACCGTCATCCCGAGCCCGACGGCCGCTGCGAGGCGCTCGATGGAGGTCCACCCGAGCTTGTCGAGGGCGTCGACCACGCTGATGATCGCAGCGCTGAGCAGCCCGACAGGCACGGAGTACACCGCGGCCTTCTTGACGGCGGCGCTCACGTCGAAGAGGCGGAAGCGCACGATCGAGATGCCGAGGAGGACCGCGAACGCCATGTTCGCGGGAATGCCGAGCGGATAGAAGTGCTCGGCGGCGGGCGCGAAGCGTGCGACGACGAACCGCGCGATGTCGATGAGGCCTCCCGCGAGCGTGACGAACGTGGCGAGGACGATGAGGCGCGAGCGATTGCGACGGAAGCTCGAGTCCGCGCGGCGGTGCGCGCGGATCAGGAGCCACGGGCCGCCGATCATGCACGCGTGGAGGAAGAGGGTGTAGACCAGATAGAGCGGGCCCGGGGTGGGCGCCCAGCCCCAGTACGTCGCCTTGACCCCCGTCATGAAGAGCGGAGAGCCGATCAGATTCAGCACGCTGAACACTCCCGCCATCCCGTACGCCAGTGCCAGCGAGAGCCGCCGCGCGCGTGTCGCGTCGAGGAAGATCAAGACGAAGTGGTAGTAGAAGGCCGGCACGAGGGCGACCGCGGCGTGAATGACCACCTCGGCGGCCCAGGCGGCCTGCTCGTCGGGCGCGCGGCGCAGGAGGAAGGCACCGAAGTTCCAGATCGCCATGCTGCCCACGCAGTAGGCGAAGACGCGGTTCAGGCGGCTGCCACCGTTGCGCACGAGCGCGAGCGTGACCAGGATCACGTTGAGGAGGAAGGCGCCGAGGGGCAGCAGCTGGTGAAGCGTCATGCGACCTCCGGGACCGCGTGATACACGGGCGTCCAGTCGTCATCGGCCTTGTTGGCCTCGATCTCGTGGGCGAGGATCCCGAACACTAGGAGGTCGCGGTAGTCACCCTCGTGGAACACCGCGTCCCGCAGCACCCCTTCGAGCTTCCAGCCGCGCCGCTTCATCGTGTTGATGCTGAGCCGGTTCCACGGGTAGACCTTCGCTTCGAGCCGGCGCAGCTTCAGCACGTCGATGGCCCAGTACGCGATCAGCTTCGACCCCTCGATGCCGTAGCCCAGGCGCAGCGCCCGCGTGTCGGCCACGATCGTCTCGAGGAACGCGTAGCCGTCGCGGCGGTGGAGGTTGAAGAGCCGGACGAGGCCGATGGGCCGGTCGCCCTCGCGCGTGCAGATCATCATGTTGATCTGGCTCCGGTCCGCGCGCACCGCATCGAGGAACGCGGGCGCGCGGCCGTAGTCGCGGACGAACGACTCGAAGAACTCGCTGCCCACCATCTCCTCGAGGAGCGGATCGTCTGCCCAGGCGGACAGATGCGGCAGATCCGCGCACCGCAGGGCGCGCGCGTACACCCGCTTGCCCACGGCGAAGGTGTCTTCGACGACGGCGTCGAGCAGCATTACTGGAACCAGATGTCGAAGCGTACCGCGGGGAAGCCCAGCGAGAGCTCGTTCGGCATGATGTTGAGACAGACGCCGTTCAGGGTGCCCGTCGAGCCGCTGTCCACGTACGCGAGGTCCTGCGCCATGGTCGGGTTCGGGCTCGGTGTGGCCGGGCAGAGCGCGGCACGCGTGGCCGCCGACGCCAGGAAGGGCAGCCGGAAGACGCCGACGAAGCGGGCCGGCGGCGTCTCGTCGTCGCCCACCCGGATGACGCGGCCCGTGATCGTCCCGTAGGGCAGGCCACTGAGGATCGCGGGGGCGAAGTTCATCTGCCCGCTCGCGCGGAGCTTGCCGATGACGAACTCGGGCGGATCGACCGGATTATCGCCCTGGACGACGACCGCCAGCTTGGCGTCGAAGCTGCCCAGACCGGTGGCGAGGCTGATGTCGTCTTCGCCGTTCGCGTTCAGGTTGCAGATCTGCGCGGTGGCGCTGACCGCGCGGACGAGCTCGGTCGGACAGAACGGCGTACCGATCTGCGCGGTGCCGACGAGGGCGGAGGTCGCGACGCGCCGGGGCCGGCCGCGCGCGATCAAGCGCATGTTCTCGGTGACTTCGTAGAACGAGGCCTGCGCGCTCCCCGCGAGCGGCGAGGGCTCCGGCGGAAGCTGGGCGAAGACCGGCGTGGCGATCGCGACAAGTCCGAGGCCGACCGAGACCGCAAAATTACGGAGCATGGTATTCAAAGCTCTCTCCTTGAAGGGCGCGGATCGTGAGCACCGCAATCGGTGAGTCGCGCCCACACGAGCCGGCTCACGCCGGCAAGGAAGATGGGGCGGGACTCGACCGTGTCGAAGCTGGCCGCTGCCAGCTCCTTGTGAAGCGTGGGGACGTCGGGGTAGCGCGCGTCGTAGTGCCGGCACGCCTCGAAGATCGCAGTCGGCGCGAGCCAGCGGAGCGCTCGAAGGGCGGCGCCGACGCCGTCCGCCGCGCGGACGGCGTCGAAGGTGGCGCGCAGCGCGGCCGGCCGCGTGTAGCAGGCAATGATCGCGTGACCGTCGGGGCGAAGCAGACGGCGGCATTCGCGGAGGAGCGCGACCGGGCGCGGATGCCAGTTGAGCGTGTGCAAGCTCACGCACGCGTCGAAGCTTCCGGTCGCGAAGCTCGTTCCGGCGCTGACGTCCGCGTGCGCGAAGCTGATGCGGGCACCGGGATGACGCCGGGCCCGCGCGACCAGATGCGGGACGACATCGAGGCCGGTGACGGTATGGCCGGCGCGTGCGAGCCGGCGGGCGAGCGTGCCCGTCCCGCACGCGACGTCGAGGATCCGCAGCGGGCGGCCTCCCTCCGCGCGCGCGAGCACGTCCACGATGTCGTCGAGAAGGGTCTGATATGGCGCGAAGCCGCTGACAACGCGGTCGTAGGCTGCCCCGTAGACGACCGCGATGGCCCGCTCGAGTGAGCGCGCGATCCCACTCGGTTGCGGTGCGGCGCCGTCCCGCCAGGTCATCACGGCGCTGCCGGCAGTGCTCGGCGGCGTCACGAGCGTCCCGCCCCGTCGTCGTCAATCGCCCGCTTGCGTGCCCACACGAGCACGCTGCCGCCATCGAGGAACGTGCGCCGCAGCTCGAGCACGGTGAATCCCGCCGCGGCGAGGCGATGCTCGAGCTGGGCTTCGTCCCAGTAGTGAGGCCCGACCGGTCGCCGGGTGAGCTCGAACACCAGGTTCGGAATGAGCCACACCAGCGTGCCGAGCGCGGTGAGCCAGCCCGCCGCCTTGCGCGCGGCCCGGAACGTCTGCACGACCGAGAACCGGCGCACGTGATTCACGAGGACGGCGTGCCCGCCGGGCTTCAACACGCGCGCGGCCTGCGCGAGGGCGACTTCGGGGGCGGGGTCCGTGTAGAGCGAGTGGATGCTGACGACCTGATCGAACTCCGCGTCGGCGAACGCGTCCATGTCGAGGCGCGAGAAGGACACGTGCTTGAGCCCGCGGGCGCGGC
>Ga0075421_100005738_pt1 | contig 15035 bp, 16 predicted proteins | sample SoiMetdeltSBSDD5_FD_75292 | JGI IMG/M metagenome (GOLD analysis project Ga0075421, IMG submission 75292) | Bulk soil microbial communities from a Populus tree surrounding site in Tennessee, USA - Soil MetaG P. deltoides SBSDD5 | ecosystem: Environmental > Terrestrial > Soil > Tree plantation...
CTGCAAACACGGTCAGCGTCTGTGCAGAGACGAAAGCCGGCGAGAGGAAAACGCAAATCGCCGCGGCAAGCAAAGTGCCGCCGTACAACATCCGCCTCGCGACCGCTTTCATGTGGCCGTCGTTATGTCGATAAAAATATAGCGAGGTATTGTGCCCGCCAGTGACGCTCATGAGGCTGCCCGGCCCGCAGAGTTTCTCTTGCGCAGGTGTTCCGTAAACCGTTTCAGATCCGTAGCGATCGCCGACGACGCCTTTTCTTCCATATCGTGAAACTGCGCGACGATCTCGCGGCCGAACGCGGTGACCGCCGCGCCGCCGCCCCGCTTTCCCCCGACGGCCGTGATCACGACCGGGCGATTGAAGCTCGCGTTGATCGCCTCCACGAGCTGCCACGCCCGCCGATACGACATACCCATCTCGCGTGCGGCGGCGGAAATCGAGCCCGTCGAATCGATCAGCGAAATAAGGTGCGCCTTGCCCGGTCCTATTGCAGGGACGTCTTTTGCAAGCACCCGCAGCGTGAGTCCTGGATATCGCGGCATGCGCGCATTGTAGCGTTATATCAGCTAAAATATAACGACGTTCCGACTCGAGGCCCTCGCATGAAAGAGCTGCAGAAGATCGTTGGTGAAGGCCTGCGGGCCCGCGCTTCGGGACAACGCGCAGCGCTCGCGACCGTCGTGGGCATCGAAGGTTCGGGCTATCGCCTGCCCGGTGCGCGCATGTTGATCGTGGATGGCAGATGGGTCGCAGGTTCGATCAGCGGCGGCTGTCTCGAGGACGACGTCGTACTGCGCGCTCGGGAAGCGCTGGCCAGGAACGAAGCCAGCGTCGCGGTATACGACACCACGCGGGACGACGACATCGTTTTCGGCGTGGGCCTCGGATGTAAAGGTGTCGTCACCCTGTTGATCGAGCCCTTGCGCACGGCCGAGGAAGGCGTCGACTTCCTGGCCTTCGCGAAACGATGTCTCGAGCAGCGCGTAATCGGCTTGGCCGCGACAGTCGTTCGAACTGATGGCTCGACGAGCACGAAAGCGGCAATGAGGCTCGTCCTGAGCGATGGAGCGGTCGATACGGATATCGTCGACTCGGGTCTACAGACGCTGATCCACGCAGAGCTCCGCAGCCTGACCGAGGACACGGCGCTCAAGAATCTGCCTTCGCAAAGCGGCACCGCGCTCGTTTTTCTGGAACGCATCGATCCACCGACACCGCTCGTGATTTTCGGTGCGGGTCACGACGCGATGCCGGTGGCGCGACTTGCAAAGGAGCTCGGCTGGCACGTCACGCTCGTCGACCATCGGCCGGCGTACGCGACGCGCGAGCGGTTTCCGCACGCCGACACGATCGTTCTCGGCTCTCCCAAAGAAGCGGCATCGAAGGTCGCTCTTGACGCCGACACGCTCGCGCTCGTGATGACCCACAACTACCTCCGCGACATGGACTGGACGCAGATCCTGCTGCCCTCGCCGGTGCGCTATCTCGGGCTTCTGGGGCCGCGTAAACGCACGGACAGCCTGCTCGCGGATCTTAAGGAGAAAGGCTTCCAGCCCAGCCCGGAACAGCTCGCGCGCCTCTACGCGCCCGTCGGGCTCGACATCGGCTCCGAGGGCCCTGCGGAAGTCGCCATGTCGATCCTCGCGGAAATGCAGGCGGTTCTGACCGAGCACGACGGCGGCCACTTACGCGCGCGCAAGCAGCCTATCCATCAGCGGCGCGACGGCACATCGCAACCTTCGATGCATGACCGTCGTGCCGAGCGCGTCTAGCGCAGAAGAGAAGCTCACTGAAGGACGCGTAACCCGCGCAACGCTGTGGGTGGGATTCTTCACCAACGGCGTGTGGGATATGCTTTCCGTAGTGGTGCCGCTGTACGCGGCCGCAGTCGGGTTGTCCGCTGCCGACATCGGATTCATCGTCGCAGCGCGCTCCGTGCTGCCGACAGCGCTGTCCATACACGGCGGAATCCTCATGGATTACTGGGGCACGCGCCGTGTCCTGCTGTGGCTGGCGGTCGTGTGCGTGCTGCTTCCTTTGCTGTATCCGCTTGCAGGATGGTTCGCCCCGCTCGTGGTGCTGCAGCTCGCTCTCGGGCTCGCATCGAGCCTCGGCATGGCGGCGGCTCAGACGTGGAGCTTGCAAACGAGCCACGACACGGCGACGCTTGCGCGCTTCAGTCTGTTCTCCCGCATCGGGACCTTTCTCGGTCCGCTGATGATCGGGGCAATCTGGGATTTGCTGGGCGCGTGGGCGGCATTCGCAAGCATATCGCTCTGGGCCGCGGGCACCGTGGCCGCGGCGGCGCCGACGCCTGACACTGCCAGGCGGAAGGCGGCTGCGGCAGTTTCCGCGCATCGCGCACGAACACTTGCCGCCCTGATCCCGCAATGGAGTGCCCACAAAAAGGCACTCGCCCTCTCAGCAATTCCCGCGGTCGCCTTTGTGCTCGCCGTCAGCTTTTTCCGGAATGCGCCCGGTGCAGTGCAGTCGTCTCTCTATATTGTTTACCTCGGACAGATCGGTTTTTCCGGAACGCTGATCGGCGCACTAGTCAGCCTGAGCGAGCTCTCGGGCGTCGCAGGTTCGCTGGTCGCGGCGCGTATGGAGCGACACGTGCGCCCGGCATCCCTTGTCGTGGTTTGCATCGCGATCTCGATTCTGGCGATCACGTTGACGCCGCTCATTGCGGTCTCGTTCACATTGCTCGCGGTCGCAGCCGCCGCGCGCGGAACCGCACAGGGTCTGAGCCAGCCCGTGATGTATTCGATTCTCGGGCGCGCGGTCCCGCCTGAAGCGCACGGCGCCTCGGTCGGCGTGCGCAACGCCGTAACCCGGCTCGCCTCGATCATCACGCCGGCTGTCATGGGTGTCGCGGCGGAGGTCTATGGCATCGCGGCAAGCTTTTACATCGTAGGTGTCGTGATGCTCATCGGCGTGGCGTGCCTCGCGTTCGCGGCGCGATCTCTTCAGGCGCCCGGCTGATCGGCGTTCGCATGGAAAAGCTGCTCGCCGCCGATCCTGTAGGCCGCGATGGCCCTCTGCCCTTCGGCGGAGACGAGCCAATCTACGAATGCCTGGCCTTCGGCGCGTTTGACGTTCGTATGCTTCCGGGGATTCACGAGAATCACGCCATACTGGTTGAAGAGCCGCTTGTCGCCTTCAACGAGAATCGCAAGCTCGCCGCGGTTCCTGAACGAGAGCCATGTTCCGCGATCGGCGAGGATGTAAGCGCCCATCGAAGACGCGGTGTTGAGCGCGGGTCCCATGCCCTGCCCGGTATCGCGATACCACGGGCCTTTTTCCGTGGCGATCTCGATACCAGCCGCTTTCCACAAGTCAAGTTCGGCGATATGCGTGCCGCTGCGATCGCCGCGGGAGACAAATGGCGCGGACGCTGCCCTGATTCTTCTGAATGCATCGCCGACGTCCCTGCTCCCTCCGATCTTCGCCGGATCCGATTTCGGACCGATCACCACGAAGTCGTTGTACATGACCGGTATGCGCTTCACGCCATGCCCTTCGGCGACGAATTTCTCCTCGGCGCTTCGCGCATGGACGAACACGACGTCCGCGTCACCGCGCCGCGCAAGGTCGAGCGCCTGGCCGGTGCCGAGCGCGACGACACGGACCTGTATGCCCGTTTTCTTCTCGAATACCGGCAGCAAGTGTCTGAAGAGGCCGGATTGTTCTGTCGACGTGGTGGATGCCACGGTGATGAACTTCCGGGCCATTGCAAGCGGAGCGCATGCCATGGCCAACAACACGACCGCGCTCCTTAAGAACGTCCTCCTCAGTTCCATGGCAGCTCCCCTCTAATGAATGCCGCGGCTTCTCCGGTCACGGGTTGTCTGAAAAAACGTTCCACCATAGCGCGCTCGACGATACGGCCGCCATCCATGAACAGGATCTCGTCGCCGAGACGGCGCGCCTGCCCGAGGTTGTGAGTGGTCATCACGATCTTCGTGCCGCTCGCACGGATCTGCCCGATGATGCTTTCGACTTCACGCGTTGCGCGCGGGTCGAGGTTCGCCGTGGGCTCGTCCAGAAACAACACTTCCGGCCCGAGCGCCCATGCGCGTGCGAGCGCGAGCCGCTGCTGCTCGCCGCCCGACAGAAGCCGCGCGGGCTGCTCCGCGCATGCCTCGAGGCCGACGGCTTCGAGGACGTCGCGCCCGCGAAGCTCTCGCTCCCGGCGATGGACACCGGCGAGCTTGAGACCATAAACGATGTTCGCGAGCGCCGAGCGTCTCAGCATCACCGGCCGCTGGAACACCATCGCCTGTCGCCCGACACCGTTACGGCCCAGCCAGCGCACACGACCGGCGCTCGGGCGCACCAAACCGTGACAGATACGCATCAGCACGCTTTTGCCCGCTCCGTTCGGACCGAGAATCACCGTGCGTGGGCCTGCTGCGATCTCGACCGTGATGTGGTCCAGAATGCGCCTGCCGTTCGCCACGAAGCTCACTTCCTCCAGAACCAGCGGCAGCATCGCTTACCCGTAGCGTCTCGCAGCGACCTCTTTCACGAGACTCGCTGCGGCGTTCAACGCGACGACAAGGCCGATGAGCACGATGCCCAGCCCGAGCGCGAGCGGCAGGTCACCCTTGCTCGTCTCGAGCGCGATCGCGGTCGTCATGACGCGCGTGACCCCGTCGATGTTGCCGCCGACGATCATTACGGCACCGACTTCCGCCGCGGCCCGGCCGAATCCCGCGAGGAGGATAGTCACGAGCGAAAAGCGCGTGTCCCAGATGAGGGTGAGCGCGGCGGTGTGTCGCGCGGCCCCCAGCGAACGCAATTGCTCCTCGTATTCACACCACGCGTCTTCGAGCGTCTGCCGCGCGAGCGCGGCCACGATCGGCACGATGAGCACCGTTTGCGCGATGATCATCGCGGAAGGCGTGAAAAGAATGCCCAGCGACCCGAGCGGCCCGGCCCGTGAGAGCAGCAGGTATACGAGGAGCCCGACGACCACGGGCGGTAACCCCATCAGCGCATTCAGGAGCACGATCAGCGTGGGGCGACCCGGAAAGCGTTCCACTGCGATGAGCGCCCCGAGCGGTAATCCGATGGCGCTCGCGACGACGACCGCGGTCAGGCTCACCTGCAGACTGAGCGCGACAATCTGAATGAGCTGTGGATCGAGCCCGGCGAGAAGCCGCCACGCTTCGGCGAAAGCGGCGCCCAGTCCGCTCAAGCCGCGCTCCGCGTTGGAGTGCGGCGCCTCACCCAGTTCAGCGCGGCGTTGAGCTCCGCTCGTGCGCCGGCTTTCGATGCATCGTACCCGGGCAGACGTGCCACACGCTGGGCGAACTCGCGTCCTTTGAGCACTTCGACGAGCGCCTGCATCGCGTCGCTGCGCACGGCGGACCGTGCGATCGCGAGGAAATAGCGTTCGACCGCGAGTGGAACGAAATCGAGCCGGTAGCGCGTTGCATCGGCACGGAGACCAAACGCCGCATCGGCGTGTCCTTCCGCGACAGCGGCAGCGACCGACTCTTCGCCGCTTCTGCGAGCGCTGCCGCCACTCTGGCGGTTGATGAACCGCACACCGGGACGGGTGAGATCGTGGACGCTTCGGATGTGCGAATCCGGTGCCGCGATCAGACCCTGCTCGCGAGCGATGAAATGTATGAGACAGTGCTTGCGGGGATCCAGCCAATGGCCCAGCGCGGCCGCCGCCGCTGCGGCGCGGGGCAGCGCGTCGGCCACATGGAAGCCGGCCACATCGCATTTCCCGTTCGCAAGCCCCGCCAGACATTCGTCGGCACCGCGAAACACGAGATCCACGTCCACACGCTCCGCGCAAAGCGCTGGAAGCTCGGTGAGTGCGACATCGTGGCTTGCGTGAACGACGAGGTGCGGAATGCTGCGGGGAAGGGCTTTCGCAAGCCCCGACTCCACCTCGTGGCGAAGCTGCATGAACTGCGGCTCGAGCGCAGCATGGATCAACCGGTCGGCCCAGAGAAGCTTCTCGCCGAGCGCGGTCGGGCGCGCACCCCGTCCGCGCTCCAGCTCGACCAGGGGTGCACCGAACGCGCGTTCGGCTTCGCCGAGCAGACCCCACGCATAGCGATAGGACACGCCGAGCGCCTTCGCGGCCTGCTTGAGCGAGCCGCTCTTCGCGACGGCATCGACGAGCCGAAGCAGCGTGGCTGCGTGCGCCGAAGGCAAACGGCTCGATGCGAGCCACGACAACGAAAAATCAACGTGAACCGCCATATTGCACGCCGGTGCATATTTCTGTCGAGAGAAGAGTATGCACAGCGGCCACTGGTGCGGCAACTATATGCAGGCGTTTGCATATGGCCGATGCAGCTGCCCTGCCGCGACGGGAGGCCCGCGCCGCGATGTAGCGCGCGTTAAAATCGTCCGCATCGAAACCCCTATGCGAAAGCCTCCGCCATGAACGAACCTGCCGCGCTTCCGGCGCTCTCCTGTGCCGACGACTACGATCCCAACTCGATGCCGGTGGGTAAGGCACGCGAGGTCATCGCACGATTTCTGTCTCCGCTCACCGCAACCGAGCGCGTCCACGTACGCGCCGGCCTCGGACGCGTGCTCGCCGGCGACGTGATTTCGCCTCTGAACGTTCCCGCCCACGACAATTCGGCGATGGACGGCTACGCCGTGCGCCATGCGGACCTTCGGGCCGACGGTGAGGTAACGCTGGCGATCGTCGGGTCGGCGTTCGCCGGTGCGCCGTACTCAGGCGCACTCAGGGCAGGCGAAGCCGTTCGCATCATGACCGGTGGTGTGGTCCCCGCAGGCGCAGACACGATCGTCATGCAGGAGCACGTCACAGCAACGCAGAATCAGGTCACGATCGGCGGGGGCCACCGCAAGGGGCAGAACCTGAGGCGCGCGGGCGAAGACCTCAAAGCCGGCGAGCCGGCGCTGAAACACGGACGCCGTTTGCGCTCGGCCGACGTCGGCCTCATTGCCTCGCTCGGCATTCCCGAAGTCGAGGTCTACCGCAGGCTGCGGGTCGCTTTCTTCTCGACCGGAGACGAGCTCGTTTCGATCGGAACGGCGCCCAAGGAAGGCCAGATCTACGACAGCAACCGCTACACGATATACGCGATGCTGGAGCGGCTCGGCTGCGAGGTGCTGGACATGGGCGTCGTCCGCGACGATCCCGCGCTTCTCGAGGAGGCGTTCATGCGCGCCGCCGGCGCCGCAGACGTCGTGATCACGAGCGGCGGCGTGTCGGTCGGCGAGGCCGATTTCGTGAAGGAGCTTCTGAACAAGCTCGGCCAGGTCGTGTTCTGGAAAATCGCCATGAAGCCCGGCCGGCCGCTCGCCTATGGCCGCGTCGGCGATGCACACTTTTTCGGACTGCCGGGGAACCCCGTATCCGTGATGGTCACGTTCTATCAGTTCGTGCGGGACGCGCTGCTCACACTCTCCGGAGAAGCGCCGGTCGAGCCCGCGCCGACTTTCATGGTGCCATGCACATCGGCGCTCAAGAAGGCGCCGGGACGCACGGAATTCCAGCGCGGCATCCTTACGCGTGACGCGGGCGGCCAATGGAGCGTGCAAGTGACCGGCGAGCAGGGATCGGGCATCCTGCGCTCGATGTCGGAAGCGAACTGCTTCATCATCTTACCGACCGAGCAGGGTAACGTCACGCCGGGCACGCTCGTGCAGGTGCAGGTCATGGAAGGAGTCATCTGATGCCGTTGCACCATCTGGAGCACTTCCTCATCCAGTGCGCAGATATCGAGGCGACACGCGACTGGTACGTGAATACGCTCGGCTTCGAAGAGGGGCCGCATCCGGACTTCAAGTTTCCCGTGTGCTGGCTGTATCTCGGCGGCCGCGACGTCATTCACATCACGCAAGGCGGCAAAAACACGAGCGCCAATCGCAAGGCGTACCTGGGACAGCAATCGGAGGCGCTGGAAGGCACCGGCGTTATCGACCATCTGGCGTTTCGATGCACGGGCCTCAAGGGGGTGATGGAGCACCTCAAATCCACGACTGTCGAATTCAGGAAACGCCAGGTGGACGACCAGGGGTTGTTTCAGCTTTTTCTCTTCGACCCGAACGGAATCAAGATCGAGCTCAACTTCGAAGCTTCGGAAGCGGCGGGCATCGCGCCGGAGGTGATGGCGTGTGCCCTGGAGGGGTGATCGTCCGGTCCATAGCGGACGCATGGCGGTTCGGTCCCAAAACAAAAGCCCGGTGATTAACCGGGCTTTTGTTTTGGCGACGCGCTCGCGGCACGCCCTATCGTTCAGGAGGTGCGCACGTTGCGCACCGGCATGCTCACTTCACAGCCCTCGTGGTCGTCGACGTTTTCTGCACTTTCGCACGCTTGTAGTTGTCCGCCGCGCGGTCCTGATACTTGCCGAGCAGCTCGGCTTCCTTCTTGGCCGATTCGTCGGCTTTCGCCTTGGCTTCCGCCGCTTTCGCTTTCTGATCGTCTGTCAGAGCCGGCAGCTTCGCCGAGGCTATGCCAAAAGCGCAGCCGACGAGAGCTGCGCCGAGCGCGACAGTTATTTTTCTCGGGTTCATAGCTTCCATCCCTCCTTCATGGCTGAGGCCGCCGCTGTCGTGGGCGCGGTACCGGGTGCGGGCCGGCCGCGGTTCGCCATCTCCTGCTGGTACCAGTATTCATGGTGCTCTTTGGCCCACGTCTCGTCCGCAATGCCGTGACGCATCGTGTCGTAGGCGCCTTCCATGCCGACGGTGCCAAGATAGATGTGCCCGAACGACAGCGCGATGAAAATCAGTGCAGCCGTGGCATGTATGACCTGCGTCAGCTGCATCGTGCCGCGGCCCTGCTCGAAGTTCGGGAAGTCGAGAATGAGCCCCGTGGCGCCGACGATCAGTCCGAGCACCGTAACACCTCCCCAGAACCAGCTCTTCTCCGCTGCGTTAAAGCGCCACGACGGCACGTGCTCGCCGCTCGTGAGTCCGCCGAACTTGCGGATCCACAGCCAGTCGCCGGGTTGCGGGAAGTTGTCTTTCACATACGTGGCGATCATGAGGATCGTGCAGACGATGAAGACCGGGCCGACGAAGTTGTGGAGGTTCTTCGAAAGGATCGCGAGCCAGGAAAACAGCGTGTACCCGAAGACGGGCAGCAATATGTATTTTCCGAACAGCATGATCAACCCGCTCGCCGCAAGGATCACGAAGCTGATCGCGGTCGCCCAGTGCACCGTACGCTCCCACGGCGTGAAACGCACCATCAGCCGCCCGGTGCGCGGCTCGTGCAGCATGATCTTCCCTTTGCGCCAGTAAAAGAGCCCCAGAGCGACGAGAACGAGAACGACGGCCCACCCGCCATAGACGGTGATCGGTCCGTTACGGATGCGCCGCCAGAGCTCGCCTTCCGTCTGGATGAGGATGTTCGTTTCGATGCCCCGGACCTGCGTCGTCTGATACGGATTGATTTCGCCGCTGCGAACGTCTCGCCATACGGGCGCGTTGTTGCCGGGCTGCGTCGCCTGCCGCTGCATCTGCGCCGGCTGGCCCTCTGCGGCCCCCGGCTGATCGGCAGTCCCCTGCTGCGGTGCCGGCGCATTCTTCATGAGCACGGCGTCCTGCGCCAGCGAGAGTCCACACGGAAGGATGAGAGAGAGGAGCGCGAGCGTAAGGCGCGCTGCCCAGCGCCGCATCAGATACGGGTGCATTGCCTTTCCTCCTACGAACCTACGCGCAGATATTCGTTCTGCCCGTTATTGCGCGCTTTGATGGCCTTCTCCCATTCGACCTGGTTGTTATTGAACGGCGCGCCCTGCCACGGCACGTTATCGGGTTTGCCCTGGTATTTGCCCTGTTTGTAGACCGTCACGTTCGGCTTCTCGCCGCAGCCGGCGAGACCGGCCGCAGCGAAGAGTGCCGTAATGACGATCGCGCTGAAGGTCCTCACGATTTGGCTCCCGGTTGAGGCGGACGCTGCGTCTCGGGTTTCCCGTAGGCGGTGCCCCAGCCCCACACTTCCGATCCACGACCGCGCGTGAGCACGCGAGTGCGGAAGATGTCTGCGACCACGTCGCCGTCGCCGCCGAGCAGCGCTTTCGTCGAGCACATCTCGGCGCAGGCGGGAAGCTTTCCTTCCGCGAGGCGGTTACGGCCGTATTTCTTGAACTCGGCTGCGCTGTGATCCGCTTCCGGCCCGCCCGCACAGAACGTGCACTTGTCCATCTTGCCGCGCAATCCGAACGCGCCGTCCTGCGGGAACTGCGGCGCGCCGAACGGACACGCATAGAAGCAGTAGCCGCAGCCGATGCACAGATCCTTGTCGTGAAGGACGACGCCTTCAGAGGTCTTGTAGAAACAGTCGACGGGGCACACCGCCATGCACGGCGCATCCGAGCAGTGCATGCAGGCCACCGACACGGATTTCTCGCCGGGCAGACCGTCGTTCAACGTCACGACGCGCCGGCGATTCACGCCCCAGGGAATCTCGTGCTCCTGCTTGCAAGCGGTTACGCAGCCGTTGCACTCGATGCAGCGCTCGGCGTCGCATAAGAATTTCATTCTGGCCATGGTAAAGCTCCTCCTGTCCCCTGCGTGTTATGCCTTCTGCACCTGGCACAGCGTGGTCTTGGTTTCCTGCATCATGGTCACGATGTCGTAGCCGTAGGTCATCGCGGTATTCACGGCCTCGCCGCGCACGAATGGGGCGGAGCCTTCCGGGTAATACCTGAGCAGGTCCTGCCCTTCCCACCAGCCGGCGAAGTGGAACGGGAGGAACACGGTCCCGGGCGCCACGCGTTCGGTGACGAGCGTTTTGACCTTGAGCTTCACCTTGGCCGGCGTTTCGACCCAGACGTACTCGTTGTTGCGCACGCCGCGATCGTTCGCGTCCTTCGGATTGATTTCGACGAACATCTCCTGCTGCAGCTCGGCGAGCCACGGGTTGGACCGTGTCTCGTCCCCGCCGCCTTCGTACTCGACCAGTCGTCCGCTCGTCATGATGAGCGGATACTGCTGGACCGCGTTCTTGTTCGCGTCCTGCACCGTCTTGAAGAGCACCGGCATCCGCCAGCGCACCTTCTGGTCCGCGTGCGTCGGATACTTGTCGATCAGGTCGGGACGCGGGCTGAACAGCGGCTCGCGGTGGAGCGGCACCGGATCGGGGAAGTTCCACACGACAGCCCGCGCTTTGGCGTTGCCGAATGGATGAACCCCGTGGTTCTTCATTGCCACGCGAATGATGCCGCCCGAATTATCCGTCTTCCAGTTCTTGCCTTCCGCGAGCTTCTGTTCTTCGGGCGTGAGCTCTTCCCACCACCCCAGTTTCTTCATGAGCACGTGATCGAACTCGGGATAGCCCGTCGTGATGTCGGCGCCGGTGGAGTGCGATCCGTCCTCCGCGAGCAGGCTCACACCTTCCCGCTCGACGCCGAAGTTCGCGCGGAAATTGCCGCCGCCGTCCATGACATGGCGGGACGTCTGATAGAGATTCGGCGAGCCGGGATGCTTCAGTTCCGGCGTGCCGAAACACGGCCACGGCAATCCGTAGTAATCGCCGTCGAGCACGTACCCCGTCTTCGCGTCCTTGCCGCCTTTCGCTTTCAGAGTCTTCACGTCGAAGACATGCATGTTGCGCATGTGCGCCTGCAGCCGCTCCGGTGACTGGCCCGTGTAGCCGATCGTCCAGATGCCGCGATTGATCTCGCGGAGCGTGTCTTCCATGGACGGCTCGTCCATACCGCCTTTGCCTTTTTGCAGCTTGATCTTCGCGACGAACTGCTTGTCGAAACCGAATTTCTGCGCGAGCTGGTACATGATCATGTGATCGGTGCGCGATTCGAACATCGGATCGATCACTTTTTCGCGCCACTGCAGCGAGCGGTTCGATGCGGTTGCCGAGCCTTCGCATTCGAGCTGCGTCGCGGCCGGCAGCAGATATACACCATCTTTTCTCGCGAGTGCAGCCATCGCTGCCGTCGCCGACGGATAGGGATCGATCACGACGAGAAGATCGAGCTTCTTCATCGCTTCGAGCATTTCCTTGCCGCGGTTCTGGCTGTTGGGCGCATGTCCCCAGTAAACGACAGCGCGCAGGTTCGGGTCCTGGTCGAGGAGCTCGTTTTTCTCGAGAACGGCGTCAATCCAGCGGGAGACCGTAATCCCCGGCTTTTCCATCATCGTCTGGTTCTGGAACTGCGCTTTCAGCCACTCGTAGTCCACGCCCCAGACGCTCGCGAAGTGTTTCCACGAGCCGGTCGCAATGCCATAGTAACCGGGCAGCGAATCCGGATTCGGGCCGACGTCCGTCGCGCCCTGCACGTTGTCGTGGCCGCGGTAAATATTCGCGCCGCCGCCCGACACGCCGATGTTGCCGAGCGCAAGCTGCAGAATGCAGGACGCGCGCACGATCGCGTTACCGTTCGTGTGCTGTGTCTGGCCCATCGCCCAGACGATCGTGCTCGGCCGGTTCTTCGCCATGGTCTCCGCGACGTCGCGCACTTCGGCTTCCTTCATGCCGGTAACGCGCTCGACTTCTTCGGGCGTCCACTTGGCGGCTTCTTCGCGCACCTTGTCCATCCCGTAGACGCGCTGGTTGATGTATTCCTTGTCTTCCCAGCCGTTCTTGAAGATGTGGTGCAGCATGCCCATCAGGAACGCGACGTCGGTTCCCGAGCGAATGCGGTAGTACTTGTCGGCTTTGGCCGCCGTGCGTGTGAAGCGCGGATCGACGACGATGACTTTCGCGCCTTTTTCTTTCGCGTGGAGGGTATGCAGCATCGACACCGGATGCGCTTCCGCCGCGTTGCTGCCGAAGAACAAAATCGCTTTCGAGTTCTGCTCGTCGTTGTACGAGTTCGTCATCGCGCCATAGCCCCAGGTGTTCGCCACACCGGCGACCGTGGTCGAGTGGCAAATGCGCGCCTGGTGATCCATATTGTTCGTGCCGAACATCGAGACGAACTTGCGCAGGAGATACGACTGCTCGTTGTTGTGCTTGGACGAGCCGATCCAGAACGTTGCGTCAGCTCCGGACTCCTTGCGAATCTGGAGGAGCTTCTGGCTCACTTCGTTCAGCGCCTCGTCCCACGAGACGCGCTGCCATTTTCCAGCGACGAGCTTCATCGGATACTTCAGCCGATGCGAGTCGTGTGTCATGCCATGCTCGCGTATCGAAGCGCCTTTGGCGCAGTGCGCACCCAGATTGATCGGCGAATCGAACACGGGCTCCTGTCTCACCCACACGCCGTTCTGCACGACCGCGTCGATCGCGCAGCCGACGGAGCAATGCGTGCAGATCGTACGTTTTGTTTCAACCTGATTGGCCGCGGGCCGCTCAGCAGCTTTCGCTTCACCCAGCATGCTCATGGGGAGCTGGCTCGCGACAGCGCCGGCACCGAGCGTGATGCCGGAACGCTTGAGGAAAGTACGGCGATCGACCGTGCGGCCCAGCAGGCTGGAGACTGGACGGGTCAGGCGGCTGTGCGCCGGGGCGACGTGAGTCGCCTTGCGGGTGAGCAGCATTGCGGCCTCCTCAGATCTTGGCGGTGCGGTAGTAGTTCTGAACGTGCTCGGTCAACTGGTAGCCCTTCTTGGACTCTAGGCTCATGTCCTTGGAGTTACCGTTCACCGCTTCTTTTTTTGCAACGATTGCCGCGGCACCCGCTGCTGTACCGGCACTCACGGCTAGCAGAAAGTTGCGACGAGAGAGCCTGGCCTTCGAGGTTTTCATGACCGCTCCTCCTGTAATTTGAAATGCTATTTAGCGATACAGAAATTTACGCCGCAAATAACGGCTGATCAAGATTTCGCTATCCCGCAGCGTGCAATGCAAAGCCTTCTCTTTCGATCTCCAGGAAAGCCCGAGTGAGCGCGCCGGCTGCGCGGTAAAAGGAAGCGCTTGCATTTGCCGCGACCGCATGGGCGAAAGGCCCTACGCCTGTGTAGACAAAGTCATCGAAGAACGCGCGCTGCATGTCGACCGGCTTGTTGCTCTCGATCAGCCAACGCATCGCATCGCATACCGCCGAGACGTGATCTTCGACCTCGAACACGGCTTCGCGGCGGGCAAGTCCCCATGCAGAAAGCTGCTGCCGCAACGCCACGAGATGCCGGTCCGGTGCGTTCGGTAGGGAATAACCTGACAAGTACGGCGTGATCGGCGCCTTGCCGGCGCCAATGAACGTATCGTCGTATTCCTGACGCAGGCTGCCGAGATCGGTCGAGCGAGCGGCGTGCTGCAATGCGTCGAACGCGAACCCGTAACCGCCCGCCTGCGCCAGCTCGTCCGCATCCCGCGCCGAGTTCATTGCCGCACGGTCTGTGTCTGCGGTGCCGGATACCCCCGCTAAAACCTCGAGCAGGTCCGCGTCGGGCGCCGCGTAGAACAGTCTGGAAATCAGCGCATAGCAATACGCGCGGGCAACGTCCTCTTCCGCGAGGTCCGGAGCCTGGGGAGACTCACTCATTCTTGACGGTCAGGCGCGGCAGTTGGAAATTCAAAAACCGTCGCTTCGCTTTTCTGCTCCATCATGTCCAGAACGCGGCAGTCCGCGCACATCTGCAGCCGGCGTAGCGCTTCGGGACTGCCGAACATCGCATGGCCGCTCAGGCGTGCGAGCATGTTATCGATCATCTGACGCGTGCCGAACGGCTTCGCGCAACGGACGCAATTGAACGGTTCGGCCTCGTTTAGCACGACTGCGGACTTCGCGTCGGGCGTCAGGAGCAGCCGAGGCGTGAGCGTGATCGCGTCTTCCGGGCACGTTTGGGCGCACAAGCCGCACTGCACGCAGTTTCGCTCGATCAACCTGAGTTGGGGCATTTCCTTCGAATCCACGAGTGCGCTCTCGGGGCAGGCACCGACGCAGGACATGCACAGCGTGCATGTGGCGCGGTTCACTTCGACCCGGCCGAATGGCGCACCGGAGGGCAACGGGATCACGTCTGGACGTATTGGAGCGTGACGCGCCAGGTGATCCATCGCCGCATCGAGCGTCCGACGTTTCTCGTTGGACAGGTTGAACGTCGCCGGCGGAATGTCCTCGCAGCAGTCGAGCGCCCATAACGCGTTTTCGAGCGCACCGGCATCCGCGGC
>Ga0075421_100005739_pt1 | contig 15034 bp, 14 predicted proteins | sample SoiMetdeltSBSDD5_FD_75292 | JGI IMG/M metagenome (GOLD analysis project Ga0075421, IMG submission 75292) | Bulk soil microbial communities from a Populus tree surrounding site in Tennessee, USA - Soil MetaG P. deltoides SBSDD5 | ecosystem: Environmental > Terrestrial > Soil > Tree plantation...
AAGCTGACACCCTCGAAGGAGACGCTGGCGCCGCGGCGCGCGAGCGAGGAGGCGCCCGGGCGATCGCACAGCTGATGCGGGACGAGCAGCGTCGAGAGTGCCTCGGAGAAGCGCGCCATGTGCTGGGTGACATCGACGAGGGCGACGGCGAGGTCGCGCGTTGCGTGGAGGACCGCGAGCCCGAGCGTGCACACCAGAATGACATCGCCGGTGGTGGCGGAGCCCGACCTCCACAGCAGGATGGCCCAGGCCAGGAGGCCGACGGTGAGAGCTACCGTCACCAGCGCATGCGCGATGCGCAGGCGCTCGAGATAGCGCAGGCTGGTGCGCCGCGCCGCCATCTCCCGCTCGACGGTGGCATCGAAGCGGCGGTGCTCACGCACGAGCCCCCCGAACGACTTGACGAGGGCCATGTTGCCCACCACGTCGGCCATCTCGCCGTCGACGGCGGCGGCGCGGCTCGCGAACTCGTGGTGCAGCGGCTTGCCGGCGGCGGCGCTGCGCAGCATCGCCGCCATCACCAGGGCGGCGACCGCGACGAGCGCCGCAGCCATGCTCCAGCTCACGGTGGCGACGAGAGCGATGGCCGACAGCGTCGCCAGGCACGGCGGCAGCACGTTCCACACCAGCATGTTGTCGATGGTGAAGAGCGCGTTGGAGGTGGCGGTGATGCGGCTCGCGAGCGTGGTGGGCGAGCGCCCGGCGAAGTAGCTCGCGGCGTGCCCGGTGAGATGGCGGAAGAGGTCCCGGCGCACGGCGCCGGTGACGGCGACGAAGGTGGAGTTGCCGACCCAGCTCGCCACCCGCCAGAGCAGGTTGTCGCCCGCGATCAGGGCGGCGAGGATGCCGAAGGCCAGCCAGGCCCCGCTGGCCCGGTCGGGTTGCGACATCGTGTCGACCAGGAATTTGACGCCATACTGGGTCCCCACGGAGCACAGCACCGCGAGCGCGACGGCGCCCAGTATGATGGCGTGCTGGCCGGCGTAGAGCCTGACATAACGCGCAAAGAAGGCCGCGGGCCGCAATGCGTAGGCGCTGAGATCTTCGGTCACGACGAAATCTCCTCCCCGAGCTCGGCTCGTACCTGCGTACGTGCGGCTCGGACCGAGCGCGCTCTGCGTCAACGTCGATGGCCACGCTGGGGTTTCAGGTGCAAGGTTTTCCCGGTTTCGGTTTCAGGGATCTCGAACGGGGGAGCCCCCGGTTGAAACCCGAGATGCGAAAACCATCGCACCTCACTTCGGGCGGGTTTCCTGCAGGGCCGCCAGGACGACCAGGAAGCCGCAGGCGGCGAGCGCCGCGAGGCCCAGGAAGGCGGTGCCCATGCCGTAGCGGTCGGCCAGCCAGCCGGCGGCGGTGGTGCTGAGCGTCGCTCCCACCCCGGCCCCGGTGCCGACAATGCCCTGCGCCAGATTGAAGCGGCCGGTGCCGCGCGTGATGTCGGCCAGAACGAGCGGGACGATGATGCCGATGGCGGCGGCTGAGATGCCGTCGAGCATCTGCACGGCGACGATCATGGCGGGATCGCTGCTCCAGGCGAGCAGGAGCCCGCGTACGATGAGGGCCGCGAACGCCGCAAGCAGCACCGGGCGCCGACCCAGGCTCTGCGCCAGCAACCCGACGCGCGGCGAGATGGCGGCGACGATCACCTGCGGCACCACGATGCAGGCTGCCACCAGCGCCGTCGCCCACTGGCCCGAGCGCATGGCCATGGCGCTGCCGACCAGCGGAAGCATGGCCGCATTGGCGACGTGGAAGAGCATGACGCTGCCCATCAACACGAGCAGCGCAGGCTTGCGCAGGAGCCTGGCGATGCTGCCGTCGCGATCGGGCCCGCCCCTGGCATTGCCGCCGCCGGCCCTGATGGGATCGACCTCCGCCTCGCTGATGTGCGCGAGCGCGAGGAGCGTGGGGAACGTGAGGAGGGCGGTGACCCAGAACACCGCCTGCGCGGACACGAAATAGCCGCACGCACCCATCACGGCGGCGGCGATGCCGTTGCCGATGGCTGCAAAGCGGGCGTTGCGGCCGAGCCGCTCGCTGATCCCTCGATGCCCGACAAGGCCCAGCGTGATGGCGGCGATCGCGGGTCCCAGCACCGCGCTCGAAGCAACCTGCAGGAGCTTGGCGCCGAGAATGCCGGCAAACATAGGCAGCGCCGCGATCAGGAGCGCGCTCGAGCCGATGCCGACGACCGCGAGCGCCGCCGCGCGCCGCTTCGACCTGACCCAGTCGACGAGGAAACCCCCGGGCACCTGGCCGATGAGGCCGGCGACGCTGCCCACGGAGAGGATGAGGCCGATGTCGACCTGCGTCCAGCGCTGGGTGGTGAGATAGACCGACAGGAACGGGCCGAACCCGGTCTGCAGGTTGGCGACGAAGAACGTGAACCAGTCGAGGCCGCGCCTGCTTCTGGCCGAAGGTGCGCTCGCCAGGCGAGCCGTTCCCGCTTTCCGAGCTCGCACCAGCCGCGCCCGTCCAGGGCCTCCTCGTCTCCTCGTCTGCAGAAATCGCTGCAACTTGCCGGGCCCGAGCTAGTCGGGGCGGCCGACGAGCACCTCCACCGGCTCGCCCGGCTTGTACTCCGGGGCCGAGCGCAGGTCGTCACGGGCAAGCTCGAGGATCAGGCGCGGCCGCTTCGGGTCGGCGGTATCGAACGTCAGCACCGACCAGTGGACGGCGATCCGGCGCATGCCGATGCCGAGGAAGCCGCCCAGCTCGACCACGGCCGCCCGTACCCGTCCTTCGCTGTCGCACAGGATGTCGATGATCCGGCCGGGGTCCTCATCCCTCGTCTTGAGCTCGCGCCCGAGCAGGCTTTGCAGCTTCGGTCCGGGGATTGCGCCCGGGGGGATGTCCGGGAGGGTGTAGGTGTCGGCCCGAGGCGTGTCCGGTGCACCTGCTGGGCCATCCGGCGCGGGGGTATCGGCGGCGTGCGCAGATTGGACCGCGGCAGGCGAAACGGGAGGCGCTCCCATCAGCAGGACTGCCAGGAGGATTGCGAGGCAAAGGCCAGCCGAGCCTTCAAGGCTGCCGCGCATGACGTTCATGAGTCCACCTGCCGTGTGGAAGCTGAAGGAGCGAGATCAACCTGCGGCTGGAAGCGCCCTGCGTGGGAAACGAGAAAGTGCGGGGAAGGAGCCGGACCGGAACATCACAATGCCGTGACCCGCGACCGGCGCCCAAGCTTTGCGCGCCCCCCACCGTGACGCTAACGTCTCGGCTTCACTCAGGGAGCCCGCCAATGCCGCAAGCACAGTCCGAAGCCAGCCCGATCAAGGCCTACTGGCAGCCCGGCTGCACCAGTTGCCTCCGGATGAAGGAATTTTTGACGAAGCACGGCGTGCCGTTCGTCTCGGTCAACGTGCTGGAGGACAAGGACGCCTTCGCCGAGCTGGCGACGCTGGGCATCCGCACGGTGCCGATCATCCGGCGCGGCAGCGAATGGGCCAACGGCCAAGTCCTGCGCGACGTGGCACGCGTGGCGGGCATTCCCTGGAGCGATGCGAAGACCTTGCCGCCTGCGGAGCTCGCGGCCCGGCTGGTGGCGGTCCAGGAAGCCGCGCAGCGGCTGTTCGCGCAGATCCCCGACGAGGCGCTCGGGCGCATGCTGCCGCACCGGCCACGCAGCTACGCACAGCTCGCCTACCACATCTTCAACATTGCCGATGCGTGGCTGGAGCACGAGGTGCAGGGCCTGCCCCTGAAGGAGGGGGCCTACGGCCGCGTACCGGCGCCTGGCGCCGATGGCAAGGCCGCGGTCCTGGGCTACGGGAGAGACGTGCTGGCGCGCTTCGAGGCCTGGTGGAGCGGCCCCGGGCAGACGGTCGACTTCTCGCGCAAGGCCAACGTCTACTACGGCGACGTCACGCTGCACCACTTTCTCGAGCGCACCGCCTGGCATTCCGGGCAGCACGTGCGTCAGATGCTGATGGTGCTCGACATGCTGGGCATCGCGCCGGACCGCCCGCCGGGACCCGAGGTGTTCGCGGGCCTGCCCATGCCCGACAAGGTCTGGGACGACGAGCGGGCGGTTGCTTGAGGGTCAGACCAGGTCAGACCCGCAGGCTCTGACCGCATTGTTCTTGCTGGGAGGGAGGGGAGATCGATGGGAGCTGTGCTCAACATCGTCATCGGGGCGGTCCTGGTGATCGGCGGTCTTTCTGGCCAGTTCGTGCTCCGGGGAACCGACAGCGGCCCGCTGCTCGCGCTGGTCGGAGGCGCTCTGGCCCTCTTTGGCGTCTATCAGCTCGCACGCGCCCGCAGCAGGTGAAGCGGCCGAGCGAGTGAGCTGGCTGGCAAGTTGTTGCCTTGGTGCCAGACCCGGAGGGTCTGACACCGGCCTTGTTGATGTATGCGATTGATGGAGGGACGAGCGTGTCGCTATCGAGGGTGTTGGGCGCCGGCGTCGCACTGATGCTGATGACGGCATTTGCATTCGCTCAGACCGGTCCGAGCCTTTTCGTGGAGCCGCGGCCCAGCCAAGGGCCCGCAGCGAAGGCGGCTGAGAAGAGGGTCGCTGTCCTTCGGCAGGCCGCAAAGCGCAGCAAGGACGGGAAGGCGCAGGCCGCGAAAGTCGTTGGCGTCAACACGGCGCTTCTGGCGGCGCCAGACAGCCTCACCGGCTTCACCTTGAGCCTCGGAGATGCGACCCCCAGCGTCAGCGGTGCGCTCGAGAGCCGCACCAAGGACGGCTTCGTATGGTTCGGCAAGGTTGCCGGCGACAAGCTCAGCACCGTAATCCTGGTCGTGCGCGGGGACAGGGTCACGGGCGATGTGCGCGGCCCGAAGGTGGGCATCCATCGCATCGTCCCCTTGGCCGACGGCAACCACGCCGTCGCAGAGATCGACGAGGATCTCCTCCCTCCCGATCACAGCGCGGAGGACAGGCCTTCGTGGGTGCAGAGACTGAAGGCCAGGCTGAGTGGCAAGGCCCGGCAGCCGAAGGGCGATGCCACACCGCCGGAGCCGGATGGCGACGATGAGAGCGCCTCGGGTCCGCGCCGAATCTACACGCTCAAGCTGCTCGTAGGCTACACGGCCAAGGCCAAGGAGGAGCTGGGCGATCTCGAGGCGGAGCTGACGCTTGCCGAGCAGCAGGCGAACTTCTCGTTCAAGAACAGCGGCATCACTATCCGGTTCAAGATCGGGCGAGTCTACGAGGTGGCTTACGACGAGACGAGCGGCAACGCCGCGCGTTGGCCCGCGATCAGGGACCGCCTGATGCCCCGGATGCTCGCCGACCGCGGGAAGACCGAGGATGTCGCGGTGCTGCTGACCTCCAGGCTGGAGTCCAAGCACGAGGGGAAATGGGAGGGCATCTGCGGTAAGGCCAACGGGATCGCAGCCCTTTTCGACGAGGCCTTCGTTGCCGTAAAGGCGGGATGCCTGATCAAGAAGGTCACGATGGCGCACGAGGTCGGCCATATTGTCGGAGCGCATCACAACTGGGAGCGGGACGATGCGCAGCGGCGCTGCCACGGGCTCTACAGCATTCCCGGCCGCTGGCGGACCGTGATGGCTTACGATTGCGAGCCCGGCGCCAACGTCTGCCCGCGCCTCCTCTACTGGTCCAGCCCGCTGCTGACGGATCAGTTCGGCGCGCCGATGGGCGATAAGGACTATGCCGACAACGTCGCGTGCCTGAACCAGCGGATCAAGGTGTTCTGCGGCCCCAAGGGGCCAGCTCCCTGCCGGGAGGCGAACCGCTGAGCCTGGCACCGGGCTTGTGGCGATGGGCCCTCCCCCTCGGGCACTCCCGAGGGTGCGCGCGCCACGATGGCTCGAGGACGGCCATCATGGGGGTCAGACCCAGTGCCCGGCCAGACGACGTACCGGTTCAATGGGTCATCCACGGCCCAACTGCCCGGCCTGCGAGTCCGACCCGGCTTGACCCCAGTCGATCCGCAAGGGTCCCGACCCGGTCTGACGCCGCCGCGTCAAAGCGGCTTCAGCGTGCGCAGGTAGGCGATGATGGCGTCGAGGTCGGACGGCTGGATGCCCTTGTAGTAGTGGTAGCCCATCGGGACGCACGCCCGACGTGATCGCCGTCTTGATCTGGGCGTCGGTCCATTTGTCGATGCCGGTGGGCGTGATGTTGGGCGCGTAGCTGATGCCCCACGGGCCGTTGAAGGAGAGCCCGCCACCGCCCGTCATCTTGAGGAAGTCGGGGATGCCCTTGGCGTCCGGCGTCGAGTGGCACTCGATGCAATGCCCGAGCGCGCCGGCGAGGTAGGCGCCATAGGCGAGCTTGTCCTTGGGCGATGGCGTCGCCACCTTGCCGACGGGCGGACCGTAGTCGGGCGGCAGCGGCACCTTGTAGTGCGACTTGGGCACCTCGTTGGAGACCGGCTTCACCTGCCGCAGGTTGGCGACGATGGCCTTCGCGTCGCTGTCGGAGATGCCGCGGTAGAGCGCGATCGGCATGGGCGGGCCGATGATGCTGCCGTCTGGGCGCTTGCCCTCGCGGATCGCGGCGATGATCTGCGCATCCGTCCAGTCGCCGATGCCGGTGGTCTTGTCGGAGGTGATGTTGGGAGCGTAGGCGATGCCGAAGGGCTCCTCGAACGGGGTGCCGCCGACGAGCTCGCGTCCCGGTTCCGGCCCGTTGGGGGTCTGCGGCGTGTGGCAGTTGCCGCAGGCGACGATGGTCTCCATCAGGTACTTGCCGCGCTCCAGCGGCGTCTGCGCCGGGGCGCCGACGGACAAGGCGCATACGAGGAGCAGGGTCGAGGCGCCAAGCAATCGAGACACGTGTAAACCCCCGGAATGAATGCGCCTGCAATCTCTTGTTGGCAGCAGAACGCCATCTTGGTCGGCGACACAATCACCACGCCTCCGCCTCCGGTCAAGCGCGGCTTGTGACCGCGCGTGGGGCGATGCCGGTATCCCCGTGAACTCGACGCAGGGGTCTCGGAATTGCCGCGCAGGTAAAGTCTCTCAACGGTTCTTTATCGCCGAATAGCGATCCGCAACTGTCAGGCCCGGAGGCGGCACCGGGATCGCGCCGGGCTAGACCCGCTCGCCGCGCAGGAGCTTGGGCAGCTCGCCGGTGAGGCCCGCCGCCTCGGTGACGAAGAATTGCTTCAGGGCGGGCATGCGGTCGACGAGGCGGAGCCCGGCGCTGCGGGCGGTGCGAAGCAACGTGAGGTCGTTGGAGAACAGGCGGTTGAGCGCATCGAAGGCGGCGGCCGACATCGCCGCGTCGGTGCGGCGCCAGCGCGCGTAGCGCTCGAGCACGATGGCCGAGCCGATGTCGAGGCCGAGGCGGGCGGCGTCGGCGACGACCTCGGTGAGGGCCGCCACGTCGCGCAGGCCGAGGTTCAGGCCCTGGCCGGCGATGGGGTGCACGAGATGCGCGGCATCGCCGACCAGGACCAGCCGGTCCGCGGTGAGCGCGCGCGCAAGATGCATCTCGAGCGGCCAGACCCCGCGCGGGCCCGCCAGCGCGATGCTGCCCAGGCGGTAGCCGAAGCGCTTCTCCACCTCCGCCAGGAAGCCGGCATCGTCGAGCGCGGCAATGGCCCGGCCGCGGGCCGCCTCCTCGGTCCAGGTGATGCAGGAGCGGTTGCCCATCAGCGGCAGGATCGCGAACGGGCCCGCCGGGAAGAAGTTCTGCAGCGCGCGCGAGCGGTGCGGCTTGGCGTGGGCCACGGTAGCGACGATCCCCACCTGATCGTACTCCCAGCCCACGACGCCGATGCCGGCGGCCCGGCGCAGGCGCGAGTTGCGCCCGTCCGCCGCCACCAGCAGCGGGGCGGAGAGCGTCCGGCCGTCGGCAAGCTCGAGCGTCATGGCGTGCGGGCCGGCGCGATAGCCGGCGGCGGCCCCCTCGAGGTGGTCGATGCCCGGCCGCCCGGCTGCGGCGGCCAGGATGGCGGCATTGAGCCGCTCGTTCTCGACGATGAAGGTGGCGGGCTCGCCGCCTTCCACGGTGTTGTCGTAGGAGACGAGCACGGGGCGGAAGGCATCCTCGAGGGAGGAATCCGTGATGTCGACCGCCGTCACCGCCTCGGCATGCGGGGCGAGCGCCGCCCAGGCGCCGACACCCTCGAGCAGGCGTCTGGAGCTGGCCGAGAGCGCGGAGGCGCGCGCATCGCGCGCTGCCGGGGTCTCGGCAAACGCCCCGGGATCGACGACCGCGATGCGCACCGCCTCCAAGGCATCGGCGAGCGCGCAGGCGAGCGCCAGACCCACGGCCCCGGCACCGGCGATCACGATATCGTAGGGTGTGGTGTCACCACCGACCGTTGGAGCAGTAGTGTCAGACCCAGAGGGTCTGACACCGCCAGCCTGCTTGACAGGCGTCACCACCGGGCCTCCCTTGGCGCAGCACCTTCACCGCAGGGTCGAGACCTATGCAGCCAGAGCCGCCCGCAGTGTCGCCGAGCGCGATCGGCACCCTTCTTTCCATCCTGGACCTCGAGCCGCTCGAGGATAACCTCTTTCGCGGGCGCAGTCCGCAGCAGTCCTGGCAGCGGGTGTTCGGCGGCCAGGTGCTGGGACAGGCCCTGGTGGCCGCCGTGCACACGGTGGAGCCTCAGCGCATTGCGCATTCGCTGCATGCCTATTTCCTGGTTGGCGGCGATCCCAAGCAGCCCATCGTCTACAGCGTGGAGCGGCTGCGCGACGGCGGCAGCTTCTCCACCCGGCGCGTCACCGCCATACAGCACGGCCGGCCGATTTTCGTCATGAGCGTCTCCTTCCACAAGGAGGAGGGCGGCCTCGACCACGCCAGCCCGATGCCCAAGGTTCCAGCGCCGGAGGAGCTGCCGAGCGAGCAGGAGCTGAAGGCCAAGCTGCTGGCGTTCCTGCCCGAGAGCATGCGCAGCTACTGGGAGCGCGAGCGGCCCATCGAGCTGCGGCCGGTCGACGTGTCGCGCTACTTCGCACGCGAGCCGCGCCCGCCCGAGCAGTACGTCTGGATGCGCGCCACCGGGACGCTCCCCGGCGATTTTCCGCTGCATCAATGCGTCCTCGCCTATGCCTCGGACTTCTCGCTCCTCGATACCGCCCTGATCGCGCACGGCAAGCTCATGTTCGACAGAGACATCCAGATGGCCAGCCTCGACCATGCCTTGTGGTTCCACCGCCCCTTCCGGGCCGACGAGTGGCTGCTCTATGCCCAGGACAGCCCCAGCAGCCATGGCGCGCGCGGCTTCTGTCGGGGAAGCATTTTCACCCGGGACGGCGTGCTCGTGGCATCGGTTGCTCAGGAGGGACTGACCCGAGAGCGCACGCGGACCTGAGACGGCCGCCAACTGCGTTGCCCATACTTTGTTCACAATCTAGGCAATTTGTCATTTTTGCTGCTTTTTTAGGCAGTGACTTGGATTTGTCCACCCCTGTGACGTGCCAGCATTTTAGGCGGTTATTCAACGTCTTGGCCCCCCTCAGCCCGACTGGCATGCCTTTTGACTCTCCGGTAGCCAACGCCGCCTTTGCGCGCGGCGGGGGGAGGGGAAGCTTGCTTGTGCCCGCAGTCCTGCGGGCGGGAGGCCAGTCACAATGGGGAAACGCGAATGAAGCTGGTGACCGCCATCATCAAGCCCTTCAAGCTCGAGGAGGTGCGCGCAGCGCTGACCGACCTGGGTCTGCAGGGCATGACCGTGACCGAGGTGAAGGGTTACGGCCGGCAAAAAGGGCATACCGAGATCTACCGCGGTGCTGAGTACGCGGTGAGCTTTCTGCCCAAAGTAAAAATCGAAGTCGTGGTGTCGTCCGGCAGCGTGGACAAGGCGGTGGAGGCCATCGTCCGGGCAGCCAGGACGGGACAAATCGGTGACGGCAAGATCTTCGTTTCGGCCATCGACCATGCGGTTCGCGTCCGCACGGGGGAGACCGACGACAGCGCCATCTGACCTTCTTCCCCACTCGCAACCAAACTTTCTAGTTCGCGCACACACTCGGAGGCAATGCAGATGAAACTTGGTGGTTTGCGCCGGATTGCAGGGTTGGCAATCCTGGCGACTCTCGCATGGCTCGTGGCCGATCCGGCCCTGGCCCAGGAAGCCAAGCCGACCCTGGACAAGGGCGACACCGCGTGGATGCTGACATCCACGGTTCTCGTGCTGCTCATGATCATACCCGGCCTCGCGCTGTTCTACGGCGGCCTGGTGCGCACCAAGAACATGCTGTCGCTGCTGACCCAGGTGTTGGCGGTCACCTGCATCGTGGCCATCGTCTGGGCCCTCTACGGCTACAGCTATGCCTTCACCGAATCGACGCCCTGGATCGGCGACGGCAGCAAGGCCTTCCTCAAGGGCATCACGCCGGAGAGCCTGCAGGGCACGATCCCCGAGCTGGTGTTCGTGTTCTTCCAGATGACCTTCGCGGCCATCACCACGGCGCTGGTTCTCGGGGGCGTGGTGGAGCGCGTCAAGTTCTTCGCGATCCTGCTGTTCGCGGTCCTCTGGGTCAGCGTCGTGTACGTTCCGATCGCCCACATGGTCTGGGGCACCGGCGGCTTCCTGGCTGACCTGGGGGCGAAGGACTTTGCCGGCGGCACCGTGGTCCATATCAACTCCGGCATCGCCGCGCTGGTCGGCGCGCTCATCGTCGGCAAGCGCGTGGGCTACGGCAAGGAGGCGATGCCTCCCCACTCGCTGACGCTCACCATGGTCGGCGGCGTGCTCCTGTGGGTCGGCTGGTTCGGCTTCAACGCCGGCTCGGCGCTTGCAGCCGACGGCGTCGCCGCCCTGGCGATGGCCAACACCTTCGTCGCCACGGCGGCGGCGGGCCTCTCCTGGATGATCTTCGAGTGGATGGCCAAGGGCAAGCCCTCGCTCCTGGGCCTGATCTCGGGCGTGATCGCGGGCCTCGTCGCCGTCACGCCTGCGGCCGGCTTCATCGGTCCGATGGGCGCCATCATCCTGGGCCTGATCGCCGGCGCCGTCGCGCTCTTCTTCTGCACCTCGGTGAAGCAGGCGCTGGGCTACGACGAGAGCCTCGATGTCTTCGGTATTCACGCGGTTGCCGGCGTCGTCGGCTCGGTGCTGACCGGCATCCTGATCAGCCAGAACCTGGGCGGCGTGGGCGTCGTCGTAAAGGGCGTGGACACCTACAACATGGGCACGCAGGTCGCGGCGCAGCTCACTGCGGTCGGCGTGGCCATCACCTGGTCGGCGGTCGGAACGGCGGTCATCTTCCTCCTCCTCAAGGTGATGGGCCTGCGCCCGGCAACCGACGCGGAGCGCGAGGGTCTCGACCTCACCGATCACGGCGAGCGAGCCTACAACTACTGACATCGATTGCGGCGGGTCCCGCGCTCCATCGGGCCCCGCCGCCACCTCGAGCACGGCCTACCGTCGCGTGCTCACCGGCGCCCACAGCGCGAGCTGCGGGCGCCGTGTTGTCTTCCATCCCTGTCGAGCATGCCGTGAGGTCAGGGGAGAACGCGCACCCTGGCGCCGGGCCCGAGCCGCTGCAGCAACTGCAGGAGACGCGCGGGGTGCAGCGCAATGCAGCCCTCGGTTGGGGGAAAGCCCGGCCGTGCGAGATGCACAAAGACGGCGCTGCCACCACCCCGCACGCGGGGTCTCGCATTGTGTGTCAGCACAATCACGAGATCGTAGACATGGTCCAGGCGCCAGAGCCGCTCGGCACTCGCCGGATAAGGGTGCCTCACCGCCCGGTTGTAGTTGCGGTCGGCCGGATCGTCGCACCAGCCGTCGTCCGTGCGGATCGGCCGCACCGGCAGGCCTGTCCGCGGCCTTTGCACCCGGTCGGCGCGGTAGAGCACGCCGGCAATGCGCCAGCACCCGACCGGGGTTGCGCCGTCGCCCTCGCGCTTGCGGGCGCGCCGCCCGCTGCGGCCCAGCGCACACGCCCAGGCGAGGCTGCCGAGCCTGAGGCTGCCGCGCATCGATGCAGCGGCGAGGCCCGAGACAACGGCGGTCGTTGGCGTGCTGCGGCGCGGCAGCGAGGACCTCGCGCCTCTCGACATTTTCCGCGGTCGGTCCGGCTGTTTCATACGTCGAACTGATGCTAGACTCTGCGCTCCCTGGCAGCAATCGCTGAAGCTGGAGCGTAAGCGCATGAGCACCGCACGAAAGATTCTCATCGTTGACGACGACGAGGACCTTCGTGAGTCCCTCAGGGACCAGCTGGCGCTGCACGAGGAGTTCGACGTAGTGAGCGCGCCTACGGCGTCGAAGGCGATCGACGCCGTCAAGAGCAATCACCTGGACCTGATCCTCCTGGACGTGGGCCTTCCCGACATGGATGGCCGCGAAGCCTGCAAGCTCCTGCGCAAGACGGGCTTCAAGAGCCCCATCGTCATGCTCACCGGCAACGACTCGGACGCCGACATGATCCTCGGGCTCGACTCGGGGGCCAACGACTACATCACGAAGCCTTTCAAGTTCGCGGTGCTGCTCGCGCGCATACGCGCGCAGCTGCGTCAGCACGAGCAGAGCGAGGATGCGGTGTTTGCCATCGGCCACTACTCGTTCAAACCGGCCTCGAAGATGCTGGTCGACGAGAAGGGGTCGAAGATCCGGCTGACCGAGAAGGAGACGTCGATCCTCAAGTATCTCTATCGCGCCGGCGAGAAGGTGGTGACGCGCGACGTGCTCCTGCAGGAGGTGTGGGGCTACAACTCCGGCGTCACCACGCACACGCTGGAGACGCACATCTACCGGCTGCGGCAGAAGATCGAGAAGGACCCGGCACACGCCGAGCTGCTGGTAACGGAGACCGGCGGCTACAAGCTGGTGCCCTAACGTCACACATCCACTGCCGGCCTGCCCGCCGTCGCGGCAGCAGGCCGCCGTGCCCTGGACGGCCTTTGCGAATCGCTCGACCCTGAACCGGCTAAAGCGGCTAGGGGGCTCGTTTTGCGATGGCTATGGACAATGTCGCGGGGCAGTTGGCGCGCCTCGCGATCTTTGCGGAGTTGAGGCCACAACAGATCGGCCGGATCGCGCGACGGGCGGAGCAGTGCTGGTTCCGCCCGGGGGCCTTCATCACCAGGGCCGGCACGTCCGGCGAGGCCGCGTATCTGGTCCTGTCGGGGGACGCCCGGCATTGGCCAGATATGGGATCGCGAGTGCCTGACGAGCCCATCGTGCCAGGCTCGCTCATAGGCGAGCTTGCCATGATCATCGAGCACGTCTACGCGACGACCATCGTCGCCGATAGTCCCGTCAACTGCCTCAAGCTGGGACGCGCCATGCTGCACGAGGCGATGCGGGCCAACCCGGACATCGCGGAACGCATCGCGGGCGTCATCCGCGAGCGGTTGGCGCTGACCGCCACCGAGTTGCGCCGGATCGACCGCCTCCTCACGGAGGCAGGCCCGCTGCGGCACCTGGAGGGCCGCAGGCCGCCGCTGGCACTGCCGGATGCGACCCGGGCGGGGGCGCCCGCCTACCGGCAATGACGCTGCGGTCAAGCTCGGCGCAATGAAAAGCGCCCAACCCCGGGGGAGGAGTTGGGCGCAAGAAGCGCGTCATGCGCATAGTGCCAGGAGGGAAGCCGGCACTTAGGAGCGGTGTCTTTCGGCTAGACGGGGGGCACTACCGATGAAGAGCGACACCGCTCGCTATGGCCAACAAGTTAATACTTGTAGGGGCCATTGCAATGGGGGACAGCCCCTTGATCACGCATTTGTTACGAAATGTTTCAGCCCAACGGGCATTGTCCCCAGGCTGTCCACAGATTTCGAGCGGCACTGCGAACCCAACCGCTTGGATGGGCCTACTGGTGCAGTTTTTGCAGAAAAACCGGGGGTGGCACGAACAGCTTGGGGTCCAGATCCTCGGCCTTGGCGAACTCGGTAAGTTCCACGTGGGTGTTAAGCCCCTGCGAATCCGTGGTGATCCACTCCCTGAGCTCCACCGGCGCCTTCTTGCTCAGAAGCAGTTTCAGCCGGCCCGGGGTATTGGGATCCTTGTCCTGCAAGGTGACGAAAATCCGGGTGTCGGTCTCACCGACATCGAGAACGCGGGCATCGCGCAGCAAGTCGACGTCCTTGCGCAGGACGATACGGAAGGGGGTCCTGTCGAGTGACCACCGGTCGTCGGTCTTCAAGTCGAGGTCCTGAATGGCCATGTTGGTGCCGTCGGAGATGATCAGCTGACGGCTCGGGAGATTGTACTCGAACCGGAAAAAGCTGGGCCGCTTGATGTAGATCTTGCCGCGCAGCTTCTTGTGATCGGGGCCGGTCTGCACGAATGTGCCCTTCATATCGCCCATCTGGTTGAAATAGGCGGTCACTTTCCGGATCAGATCCTGCTGCTTGGCATCGAACTCCCGGCCTGGGGCGGACTCTCTGGTTACGGTCTGGTTCCACTCCGGCGTGACCGGAGGGGGCGCTTTTGCCGCCTGCGCAAGGGCGGCGCCCTGGATCACGGCACCCGTCGCGATCAAGACCGACACACGCAGCAGAAGACGTGCCTGCATGGAACACTTCCCCCTTAACCGGCGCCCAAGCGCCAGTGATTCGGCCCACCCTGGCTACCCGTTTGTCGCAACATTGAGACAAGATTGTGGGCGGATGGCGACAGCGGCTCAGATCAAGCCTTTGGGGGTGGATAAGTGTGTCCTTGTGGTTCCTTACACGATGCGCGAGCGCGGTATCCGCCGCAGGATCGGCCGCGTGCCGTTGCGAACGGGGGCGCCAAGGATGCCTTCCTGCTCCATGCGCTCGATCAGGTCCGCCGCCCGCATATAGCGAATGCCGAGCCGCTGCTGCAGGTATTCGGTGGAGGCCTTGCGGTCTGCGCGCACGATCGCGACTGCCCGGCTGTAAAGCTCTTCTCCGGGCGCGCGGCGCTGCGGGCCAGTCGGCAGGGCATCATCCGGCGGGACCGAGCCCGGCCAGATCGGCTTTTGCTCGGCTTTTCCCTTGGGAGAAACCGGCCTGAAGGGAGAAAATCGGCGGGTGGAGCCGCGGGGACGTGCAGCCTCCCGCTCCGATTCGGTGTTGGGCTGCAGGCCTTGCCGCGCGACGGAATCGGGGCTCGGCGCGGGGCGCAGCCGGAACCTTGGTGTCTCCGTGTCGGGCGTTTCCTCCGGCGCCGGAGGTTCCGGA
>Ga0075421_100005742_pt1 | contig 15033 bp, 9 predicted proteins | sample SoiMetdeltSBSDD5_FD_75292 | JGI IMG/M metagenome (GOLD analysis project Ga0075421, IMG submission 75292) | Bulk soil microbial communities from a Populus tree surrounding site in Tennessee, USA - Soil MetaG P. deltoides SBSDD5 | ecosystem: Environmental > Terrestrial > Soil > Tree plantation...
CAGGAAGTGAACGGGTTTACTGTCGAATTGCAAACTGAGGAAGTAAAAGAAGGAGGTCAAAACCGTTATTCTCAAACGCTGCCGGGCCGCGCAAAATACACTGACCTTGTTTTGAAGCGGGGTTTGATTTTAAACTCTGCAGTAATACAATGGTGTAAAGACGCAATCGAAAACCTGATCATTCGACCGATTACCGTTGTGGTAATATTATTGAATGAAAAGAATGAACCGCTGCTCACATACAATTTTGTAAATGCGTGGCCAAAGAAATGGTCGGTATCTGATTTTAACGCGCAGGAAAGTAAGATCGTGGTGGAAACAATGGAACTATCATATCAGTATTTCGACGTAATCACTTAATCATAAAAATATGCCCGTAGAGATATTGGAACTTGTCGTTCATGCTACAGTAAATGAACAGCCTGCTGCCGTTCAGTCTGCCGCTACCGGTACACAGAATGATAGTGAATTGCAAAAAACGATCCTGATAGAGCAGTGTGTAGAACAGGTACTGGAAATTTTGCGTCACCGCGAAGAACGCTAACTATTAAAAAATTTATTGATGCTCGAAAAGTTAAAGATAATCGGCTTAAAAGAGAGTACGGAATCATCTATCGCGGTCCCTATCAGCGAGTATATCGCGATGTTCAACCCGGAAAAATTTTCCGTTACAAAGCAAATTGAGTATCCCCGTGATTCAAGACACGGCGCCACGGGTAGTGAACAACGTTTTAATAGAATACCTCCCCGTTCTTTCAGTTTCGAATTGATGATAGACGGAACTGGCGCATCCGGACAGGTAAGAGTGGTCGACGCGGAAATAAACCAGTTTATGCTTACTGTTGGATATCTTGGCGACACACACCGGCCTACATATTTGATCATTAATTGGGGAACATTTGCTATACGCTGTGTATTGAAATCGCTAACGACCAATTATACTTTGTTCAATCCGGCCGGTATTCCATTGAGAGCTACGCTGAACGCCTCATTTGAAGAGTATGTTCCCCCAACGCTCGAAGAATTGCAAAATTTTCGCAGTTCACCGGATGTTACTCACGTAAGAGAGGTAAAGACCGATCCACTTGACTTAATGAGTTATGCAATTTATAAAGACTCAAAATACTATATGGAGCTGGCGAGGGTGAACAACCTTAATCAATTCAGAAAATTAACACCGGGTGACAAAATTGTTTTTCCCCCGTTTGAAACAACCGCTGAACAGAATAACTAATAATGAAAAGAACATGCAATGGCTAACACCCGACTTTTACCCAACCAGGAAAGAACTGACCTCGTCACCTTTACCATATTGACAAACGGCCAGAAGGTTGGAAAAGAGATTGGAGTAGTTTCCATTTCGGTCAATAAGGAAGTAAATAAGATAAGCTGGGCAAAGATTGTTATGCAGGATGGTGACGTGTCAAAAGAAGATTTCGAAGTAAGCAACCAGCAAACATTTAAACCCGGAAACTCAATTGAAATAAAAGCCGGTTATCATTCCAACGAAAGCACCATTTTTAAAGGGATCATCATTAAACACGGGATAAAAATTCTGCGTGAAAGACATTCACTACTGGAAATAGAATGCAGGGATGTCGCTATTAAATTAACTGCTGGTAAAAAGAACAAATATTTTATCTCAGACAATGGTATCAAAGACGCTGAAGTGATCGAAGAGATATTGAGGGCACATTCCATACGCAATGATATCAAGACCGAGACAACTGATGCTACACATAAGGAGGTAGTTCAATATCATGCTACTGATTGGGATTTTATCGTCAGTCGTGCAGAGATATGCGGCAAACTGGTAGTAACTGATGACGGCATCTTAAGAGCAAAGAAACCAGATTTTACCCAACAACCCATCGTTACGTTGCAGTATGGCGGTACCATTATTGAACTCGAAGCGACGATGGATGCAACTCATCAGTATGCGGGAGTAAATGCTGCCTCATGGAGTTATGCCAACCAGCAATTATCGGAGCAGGAAGCAACAGATCCGGGAGTTACGGAAGAAGGAAACCTGAGCAGCTCTGATTTGTCCTCGGTATTAGGATTGGATACTTATAAACTTCGCCATTCCGGAAGAATAAATGACCAGGAATTGCGCGGATGGGCATCATCGTTATGGCTTAAAAGCAAGCTTTCCAAAATAAAAGGAAGAATAAAATTTCTCGGATTTGCAAATGTAAAACCAACCTCATTGGTGGAGCTGAAGGGAGTGGGAGAACGATTTAACGGGAAAGCATTTGTTTCAACCGTACGGCATAGTATAGGAGGAGGTAACTGGTATACCGATATCCAGGTTGGGCTTTCTGAAAAATGGTTTTCGCAGGAAGATGATGTATCGGCATTGCCGGCAGCAGGTTTAATTCCTGCTATTTCGGGTTTGCAGGTCGGAATAGTAACTCAATTGGAAAATGATCCGGATGGTGAACATCGTATCCAGGTGCGTATCCCGGTTATCGATGCAACGGCCGATGGTATTTGGGCAAGAGTAGCATGTGTAGACGCTGGCAACGAACGTTGCTCTTACTTCAGACCGGAAGTTAATGATGAAGTGATAGTTGGTTTTATAAACGATGACCCAAGAGATGCCGTGGTGTTGGGGATGTTTAACAGTAGTGCCAAACCAGTGCCGACTGATGTCTTCCCCGAGAAAGATGATAATCACATTAAAGGTTTTGTAACCCGCAGCAAACTCAAGTTCACTTTTGATGATGATAAAAAGATCATTACGCTTGAAACACCAGCCGCCAACAAAATAGTCATTAACGATGATGACAAAAGTATTTTGCTGCAGGATCAGTCAGGCAATAAAATAACGATGAATACCGATGGCATAACTGCTGAAAGCGTAAAAGACCTGGTATTAAAAGCTGCGCAAAATGTAACGATAAAAGGATTAAAGATTTCCGCCGAAGCCGATAGTGAATTTGCTGCCAAAGGAAATGCAAAGGCTTCCTTGCAAAGCAGCGGGCAAACTGAAGTAAAAGGCGGCACAGTAATGATAAACTAAAAAGATTTTTATGCCGGGAGCAGCCAGAGTTGGAGATATGCATACATGCCCAATGTTAAACCCGAATAGTTCGCCACATACGGGAGGGCCCGTAATGCCTCCGGGCTGCCCAAACGTTTTAATAGAAGGACAACCCGCAGCCAGGTTGGGCGATCTGGTAACCTGTGCTGGTCCACCAGACAGTATCATTAAAGGATCTGGTACTGTAATGATTGGCGGGCAGCCAGCGGCGAGACAAGGCGATACCACAATACACGGCGGGGTAATAACAGTGGGAAGTTTTACAGTGATGATTGGCGGATAATAAAATTGTTTTTTTATGGATGAAAGAAAATCTTTTCTGGGAACAGGTTGGTCATTTCCACCTGAATTTACAAAAGATCCATGCCTGGTTAAAATGGTTTCGGATGAAGAAGACATTGATCAAAGCCTGAAAATACTTTTATCTACGCGACATGGTGAAAGAAGAATGCAGCCGGAATATGGATGCAACCTGGATATATTGTTGTTTGAGCCGATCAATACAACACTTCTTACATTGGTAAAAGACCTGATCGAAAAAGCGATACTTTACCATGAGCCGCGTGTTGACCTTAAAAAACTTGAAATAAAAACCGATCGAGTAACGGAAGGCCTGCTGATGATTGAAGGTGAATATGTGATCCGCTCTACCAATTCGCGGTATAACCTCGTTTATCCCTATTACCTGAAAGAATCAGAACAACATTCAAAATAAACTTTATCATGTGTGCCAGTATAAAAAACCCTTTGCAACGTGACGGTACCAGTCAGCAGCAGCGCCTGGCAAAAGCGTTGCTTCCTGAGAATACCAAGATCGACGACAGAAAGATTGAAGAGATCATCGCTTTCGCATTGGAATACTCCCGCCTTATCAACTACTACAATTCCCACAATACAATAGAAGGGGACTGGTCATGTTTTTATGACAGTGATCCATGTATATTATTTGCGTTACTGGCCTCAATCGATACCGATAGCATTGAAGCGGAATTCAATGGCTTGCGCGATAAAATTGAGCCAGGCCCTGCAAAATCAGATTGTGACCCCGATCCTGAGGTCCCGCTTGAACAACTGCCACGTTATTTTGATGATATCATCAATCTTATTTACAGTGTCGCGATCCGGATCCATAATGCTTGCAAAAAATTAAAAAATGGCAACCTGCTGAAAGCAGAGATCATTGCCATCATAAAAAGCGATCTGCACCTGGCTATTATTGATAATGCGCAGCAAGATGCACTCATTAAACTGATCAGCTATGATAAGGGAAGTATAGAACCGGGTAATGATTATTCAGCTTTCATTCATAATGCAAATTCCGGCACTTGCACAAAGGCGTGGCAACTGGACCAGGAAGGTTATGATTGTATACATCCCGACGATTCATTTGACCTTGACTCGTTGAAGAAGTTGTTTTATTTATTTTTTGTTGCGTTGCTAAAGATCAAAAGAAGGGCAAAGATCTATTTTGAAGAATGTATTGAGAAAAATGATTCACACCAGCCGCATGTTACTCTTTTTCTTACATTTTTCTATCTTTTTCAAAATGCAATTGATCATCTCAATTCACTTACGGGCTCACATTTACGCTATTATTTAGAAAACGTTTTGTGTTTGCACAAGCAGGCAGAAACGCCTGATAGAGTTCATATCATTTTTGAACTGGCCAAAAATTTTAACACCCATTTGGTGGAAGAAGGTGTATTGCTGAATGCAGGAAAAGAAGACGGCAGGCTGATGGTATATGCAATGCTGGAAGAAATAGTAGTGAACAGGGCGAAAGTTGAATCGATCAAATCAATATATATAAATGGTAGCACTGGATTGCTGCATGCAGCCCCCATAGCAAATACAAAAGATGGATTAGGCGAAGCTTTTGCCAAAGAAGAATCGCCATTTTGGCGCCCGTTAGGAGGCGAGAACGGGCCGGTCGTAAATGAGATTGATACCCCGTCGCTGGAAACAGGTTTTGCGCTTGCATCACCTATGTTCTTTTTGAAAGAAGGATTTCGTGCTGCACTGATCAGTTATAAATTAAGTGATGTGGTGATCATAAAGGAAAATTCTTTTCGGCTTTTGTATAGTTCCGAGAAAGAATGGATCGAACTTGAAAACTTTTATGACGCGGTTAACCGCCTGCTGATAAATAGCGGTAAATATCCCCATCTCAAGGAAATCTATGAAAAGTTTGAAGACCGGATTCATGCACTGATCAACGAGGGGTTTGATATCATAAAAAATTTATATGATGAGCTTGACTCCAAGGATAGCAAAATAAAAGATAATCTTACGCCGAGGACCCTGGCAGAATATTTCGAAAAGCAAAAGTTCTCAGAAGCAGGTGATCAGTTGCAAAAGGAAGTAGATGCCGCAATAGACGAAAAGAGAAACAACGGAATAAAAATAGATGATGAATTAATGGGTTTGGTTAGTGATATCCTGGCAACAAAACATGTTTATATAGAAAGAACAGATCTGTCAGCCAGAAAAGAACTTGATTTTTTTATACTTACAAATTCAACTGCTGCTCCATTTACTCCTTTGCAAACAGACGAGAAGAATCCCGGTATTTCTTCACAATGGCCGATAATAAAGACCGTGTTAAGAAATGTAACCGATGCGAATAAAAAGGTCTCCCGATTCACCACTATGAGAGATCTGAAAGTAACAGGAGTTGATATAAAAGTTGCGGCGTACGGATTAAAGGACCTTGTTGTGCAAAACGATGTGGCTATCCTTGACAATTCAAAAGAAATCGCCGCATTCTCCAACACTCCCTATGTTGGTTCTTATTTTTATGTAGGTTCCAAAGAAGCCTTTCAGAAGAAACTCGATTTGGTTGGTGTGGAATTGCAATGGGCCAATAAGACAACTCCTCTTAAAGATGTTTATGCTAATTATATCACTAAGATAGAAAGCGACGATCAATTTACTGTAGATGCCGAATTATTGAATGGTGGCATGTATCACCGGGTTGTGGGAAGCAGTGATCAATTGCTGTTCGCCCGAAACTTTTTCAACAACAATACCGTTATCACATTGGGAATCGATCATGACACAACGGACGGGCAAAGTGGTGGCACAGTCGATGGCCCGCCACCTGTTATTGCAGCCGGTAATGTGGCTATCCTTGCGAGTACATCGAATCGACCTTCCAGGGATTTTTCATTAGCATCGTTTGGAAGGGACCCATACATTCCTGACTTTGCTGATTACAATACAGGGTCGCAAAGAGGGTTCATGCGTCTCACACTTCAGTCTCCGGATTTTTTACACAAAGAATATCCGATAGTTTATACATCAGCTTTTTCAGGAGAAGGAAGTAAGGTGGATCCAACTAAACTGCCAAAAGAACCGTATACACCCAAGCTAAAAAACACATCTCTTTTTTATTTATCATCTGAAAGAATTCTTTTTGGCATTAACCAGTATAATGCAACAATCGAACAGTTTTATCATATTACTCCGTTTGGATATGACAGAGCTGAAATAGATACTTTGCCCAAAGTGGATCTATTACCTCAATTTGAAAAAGCAAGTGAACCGACTCCGCAGGAACTTGCATTAATAAATACGGGCAATGATCTTTGGTTTGCACAAGGCAATATGTATATCGGGTTAAAAGATGCAAAGCCTGAGCAAAAAGTCAATATTCTTTTCCAGGTATTGGATGGTTCCGGTGAAAACAGGTATTCTCCGCCCGATATTGAGTGGAACTATCTTGTAGATAATGAATGGAAACCCTTCAAGCCATTCGAAATACAGGATCATACAAGAACAGACACCAGTTCGAAAAAAAGTTTACTGCGATCAGGTATTATTGAATTCATTTTACCTAAAGAGATCAGCAGTAAAAAAACTACCATACTGGATCCTTCATTGCTATGGATAAGAGCATGTGCGCACGAAGAACCTTTTCCCTCAGATCCCAATTTCATCTATACCACGCAACGAATTGCAGCCTTGCCTGACCTGGTTGCAATTATTGCACAAGCCGGCATGGCAGCGTTTCGGAATAATAATAACACGCTTACGCATCTTGCGGCGCCGTTACCAGCTAAAACGATATCGAAGTTTATTGATAGCAGGGCGGCCATCAAAACCGTATCGCAACCATATAATTCGTTTGACGGCCAGTTGCCCGAAAATAATTATCAGTTCTATCGCAGGATCAGTGAGCGTCTGCGGCATAAGAACCGCGCCATCTGCATCTGGGATTATGAAAGACTTGTATTAAACAGGTTCCCCAGCCTTTATAAAGTCAAATGCCTTAATCATACCAATATTTTACAGAATAATGAAATTGCTCCTGGTTTTGTAACAATATCTGTTATTCCCGATCTGCGAAACAGGAATGCCGCCAACATAATCGAACCAAGAGTACCGATTGGAATGCTTGATGAGATAAAAGCGTTCCTGAAATTAAAAACCAACTTGTTTGTTGCATCGCCAAATGAACCGGATTACCTGCAGGTGGTAAACCCTTTGTACGAGCCTATAAAAATTTCCTGTTGTGTACGATTTTATGAAGGGTATGATCCTGCTTACTATAAGTATGTATTGAATACAGATTTGAGAAACTTTCTTGCACCATGGGCCAATAATGTCAATTCAGAGATCAACTTTGGATCTGTATACCATAAATCAGCTATTCTGAATTTTATAGAAGAACGGAAATATGTAGATGTAGTGCTCGGATTCAAAGCGGAGCATTTCAATGATAGCCTTGTCCCGATTCCGGCCAATGGCACAGACAGGATCAATCCCACCACATCACGCTCAATTCTTACATCTTATAAGTACGGTGATATTGAGCATGACATTAAGTTTATTCCTTATGAAGAAAACAACCCATGTCCGACATGTGATATAACAACAACAGCTTAGATCTTTTTTAACCCGGCAATTGAAGAAGTAACACGTAAAACCAAAGATTATGACAGAAAGCCCGACTATATCAAAAGCTCCATTTCCATATAAAAGCATGGACTTTGCCGCCTTACGGGAAGCGGGAATGAAATACTTTGAAAAAATGGGAACAAAGCTTTGGACCGATTTCAATTTGCATGACCCGGGTATTACTATTCTCGAGGTACTTTGTTATGCTATCACCGATCTCGGTTATCGTACCAATTTCCCAATTGAAGATATCCTGGCATCGCCGGCAAACCATCCGGACAAAAAACAGTTTTTTACTGCATTGGAAGTTTTAACCTGCAATCCGGTTACCCCAAATGATTTCAGGAAAATACTCATTGACCTGGCTGGAATTAAAAATGCCTGGTTCGTCAGAACAGAGCGCCAGGAAATAGAATTGTATTCAAACCTGGATAACCCGGCTGACCCTAAGAAAAAATGGGTGCTTAATTATACGGACAACGGCGACAGTGAAACGAAAGAAGTTACGCTAAATGGATTGTATGATGTGTACATCGATCTTGACGACGATGTTGACCATACGGATGGCGACAAAGTGGATGATATTTTAAACTGTGCGTGGCAAAGATTATGGAAACACCGGAATCTTTGTGAGGATTATGTTTCGGTAAAAGTTATTGAAGAAATGGAATTTTGCATTGACCTGCAGGTTGATCTTTGTCCCGATGCTGATGTAAACGAAGTAGCCGGTAATATTTATTATTCCATCCAGGAATTCCTTACACCCACGATACAGTTTTATAATTTCAAGGAAATGTACGAAGACAAGAAAAGGTCATGCGACGAGATCTTTGATGGGCCAATATTGTCCAATGGTTTTATCGACGAGGATGAATTGAATAAGGCACAGCTTCGGAAAGAAATCTATAAATCCGATCTCTGGCAGGTAGTGATGAATGTATGTGGTGTAGCGGCTATAAAAAAATTAAGGATAAGCTTATGCGATGAGGGAGCAGGCGATCCGTGGTGTCTTCCAATAGATGGCTATAAGAAACCAAAATTAAATATTAAAAACTCGAGGGCTGCTTTTCAAAAAGAGTTTGACTGCGTATATGCGGATAAAGAAAAGGTGGCCGAGCGGATTGCTTTATTGCAGAAGCTGAATAAGCCCGTAAAAAAATCACAGGACCGGCCAGCATTGTCGATCGGTACAGACCGTGAGCTTGAAAAGTATTTCACTGTCATGGAGGAATTTCCCGCTACCTATAAGATCGCCGATGGGCAAATTACCAGTGAGGATACCGAATTGCGGAAAGCACAGGTGAAACAACTAAGAGGATACCTGTTATTGTTTGATGAGCTGATGGCGAATTACCTGCAATTGCTATCACGGGTAAAAGACCTCTTATCGATCAGCCAACCGGAAAACCACACCTATTTTTATCATGCTTTGTACGATATACCTGGTGTAAGCGATATCGTTAAAGCTGCTAACAAGCTTACCGTAACCGACAATACGCTTAAAGGCTGGGAAGACTCAACAGTGATCCCCGCCGATACCAAAGCTGCCTTAAGTAATTTTAAGGTAGACACCATGTTCCAGAGTGAAAAGGATTTTATTTATCAACTCTCACTCATTCTTTGCGACAAAGAAATCAGATCCTATGAACCGAAGATCATTTCACAGTTGCAAAAAAATGAACAAGGCCGGTTTGTGATTGTAAAGAATAATGATTATGAGCATCTGCCGCCGGATATCAGGAATGAGATCGATAACCTGAGCAACGATTCATACAGCGATGAAAAGCAGTTTGTGTCAGAATTTTACATCGGCTATTGTTCTGTAAAAACAAGAAAATATTACAGGAACATAAGAAACAAGTTAGCTGTTTCACCGGCCGATGAATCATCCTGGGACGTTCTTAAACAAGACGAGAAGAACAGATTTGTCAGCACCCTTCAAAATTTGATTGAATCGGAAACAAAGCGTAAGCAACGTAAGAATCTGTTTCTTGATCACTTGTTGGCACGTTTTGGCGAATCGTTCACGGATTACATTGTCAAACTTCATGAGGACCAATGCAGCTGCCGGGTATCACCGGAAGGAATTTCTATTGACGATAGGGTGTTAAGAATCAAAGCGGCTTTTCTGCAGGAAATTCCCGTATTAAGCAGTGAAAGAGGAAAAGGATTTAATTATAAGGAACAGGATTGCGGTAAACCCGACGTGTGGGATACTATTAATGTAGCCGGTTTGAAAAAAAGAGTAAGCAGGTATCTTGGGTACAAAGATTATACAAGAAAGACATTGACCTGTCCTCCGGATTTTGAGATAGTTCCCGAGCGAACAGTAGTGGAAGGCAAGGTGCAGAAGTATCGTTTGAAATTGAAGAATAAGAAAGAAGGTACTTTATTGGAAGGCACCAAGGATTACAGGCAACGGCAGAATGCTATAAAAGATGCAAAGGATCTGCGGGAACAGATATTAAGGCACAAGGATTATCCCGGTACTGATCTGTCTAACGGAATCGTCGTGATCGAGCCCGACCAGCAAGGTAATTACCGCGTTTATGTAAAAGACAAAGAAGATAATTATGCTTTACAAAGTGATGTCATTATTCATGAAGAAGCGATAGAATTAAAGAAGAAGATCTTAACGCTGGCTTTTCCTGATTGTTGCGGAATAGAAGGATTTCATATTGTAGAGCATATTTTATTGCGACCGAAAGATGACGACTATACCTTATCCGAGCCCATTGTTTTGGAAAGAGAAGTGTCAGGACGTGTGGCGCCCAAAGCAAAAATATTTGTAAAAGGAAGTAAGATCTGGACCAGCACAGATGATGAGGGCAACTTTTCCATCATGGTCCCACCGGGACAAAAAATGCTTGAAGTAGTTCCTGAGAAAGGTGATCCCAGTGAAATAGACAGCAGTACATCGGCTGGCACCACTGTTATACCGACTGTTGCCAAAGACCCTTATTCATTTTGGATCACAGTAGTGGCACCCAACTGGCTGCCTCAATTTAAAAACAATGCTAACGGGCAAAATAGCTTTGAGCAATTGGTAAGAAGAGAATGTCCCGCGCATATAGTGGTAAAGTTCTGCTGGCTGGCGCCTCAGGAGATGTACAATTTCGAATCCTATTACCTACAATGGTTATATGAAAACGCACTTGCTGAACCAAACGATCGCGAATTGACCGAACATGTAAATAACCTCGTCGATTTTATGAAAGACTGTACATATAATGTACGTGAAGTCGATAATCCGTGTCTCGAATAGTAGCATATTAATCTGTCAAACAACTAAACTATTCTTATGGCCGTCTGTGACAATATCATCAATTTATCCCCCATCCAGGCAACCCGTGTTAAACTGCTTGGGGTAGGAATTGCTTGCGGTTTAGAAGTGTTCCGCGACACGCAATGTTATATCAGCATCACCAAAGGAGTAGGGGTTACTTCTAATGGCCATGTGATCTGTCTTTCGGACAGGACATTTAAATATTATAGAAAATACGATGATCCTAAAAAATATTTCCATGACCTGATCAACTGTAAGAAAGAAAAAGAAACAAAAAAATGCGAGCTGTGGGAACTGATACCTCATCGCGAAGAAAATGCTACTTCTATCGTTCCGCAAAATGCCGCATCTGTCGACAAACCTTTCCTTGAGGATAAGGTGGTGGTTTTGTATCTCGAAGACGAGGCAAAACTTGTGGTGCGGGTCCTTTTGATCGAACAATCCGATATGTGGGAAATAATGAAATGCGGCTGCATCTTCAAGACCCATTGCATACCAACCGAGCCTAAAGATGAACAGGATATTTCCATATTTGATAAGGATCAGCATGCTGCTTTGCATAGCGACGAAGAACTGTATCATGCAGTGAATAAAAAGTATATGTTAAAAGAAGTGGCTGTGCGGCGATTCGGTTACGGTCATATAGATATAGGTGATCTGGACCTGGAAGATCAGGACGAGACAAAACTGGAACCGGGGTCGGGGTACGAGTTTTTCTCAGAGTACGAGGTGATCATCGATAGTACATTAAAAAAATTGGATGACGAGATCGATAAGCTGCATAACTTTTTTGGTTGTATGATAGATCCATGCCATTGTAAGGAAAAAGATGGCGGAAGCGATGATTCTCCCTGCAATCCGGTTACGCCGGGCAGCGCGACAGAAACAGGGCTGCAAATGCATAATATCAAAATATTCAAAAGATATTTTACATTAATTAATAAGAAGTGGGGTGCCTATAAGAAATACGGCGAACCGGTGCAAAGCGTTCAGTATTTCTATGATTTTGTCAAGGACCTGGTAAAAACATTTAATGAATTACTGCATGAGTTGCATGAGTTGATGAATGAATGTTGTCCGGATACGGATTGTTTTCGCTACCACCTTATGCTCGGCAGGATCCGGGAAGAAGTCAGTTTCCAGCCATCTGTATTCCGCCAGCCGTATTTGCAGCCGCCGATATATAATGGTAATGCAGATCGTTTGCAACAAATACGTTTTCTTCATTGGCGTATGGTGATCATGATGAAGTGCTTTTACATCCCCGATTGGGAACGCGAAGACATGAGTGATGAAAGCTATTTTGATGTGCTGAAAATGGAAAACGAAAAACGATTGGGAGAGGATAGTGATTGGCCGGTGCGTATAACGCCAAGCCGCCTCTTCAGCGAGGCGTTGGGGAAACAGGCCATTCCTTTTTATTACAATCTTTCCAACAGCCCCTATTCACTACAGCATTACTGGGACTATTATGCCACAAAACATAATCGCGAGGACCACCATTTATCCTATTTCTGTAAAGAAGATCCCGCTTATACTCAATTGACATTTGTGCAGCATCCGTTTTTATATTCAATAGATCAATATCCTTTTTACCGGATCGAAGGACATACAGGCATGGATAAAGAAGAAGCAAGAAAGGCTATTGTAGATCTTAAGAAAAAGTATCGCTTACCCTTTACTGTCATTGCTGTTGACCTGAATGATCTAGTAAACTGGCTTGATCGTGGCGCCGAACATGTTGCCGGTGTAAAACAGGGAGGTACATTTATTTTATTATATGAGGAGAACGAGGAGAACCATGAGACAAATATCATAGGCGATTTTTATTTGCCGTATGGTTTTGCAATTACAATTTCACCAGATGCTGTTGGTCCGGCTGGCCCGGCTACGCCTGTTAAACAACCTGAGGAAAAGGCGCCGGAAGAAAAGAAATCCGATGAAAAAGAACCGGAAGGCAAAAAACCCGCTGACAATACAAAAGAAGGCGAAGAAATCTGGGGATCTGTATTGAAAAGGATCGGTAAAGCGGCAAAAAAAGATGATCTGAAAAAGATCCCGGGAATAAAGGGGAAAACTGAAAGTGTATTAAATAAAGCGGGAATAACGGCATTCAGCCAGCTTGCAAAGCTTACGGCAGCCGATATTCCGGTAATGGCAAAAGCCACTGGTCTCGATGATATAAAAGAAGATTGGTTTAAACAAGCAAAAAAATTGGCAAAAAATCCATGATAGATCAGCAACACTATGAGCAGTAACCAGCATACCATCAGGAAGTTTACACTGCAGCTACAGTTGCCGGCCGGTCATGAAACATATCCACTGCAGCGCAGGTGCAGCGACATAATTAAACAGGAATTGGTAAAGGGATTGGATGGATTATTGAAAACTTATTTTGATGAATCAGAGATCATCAAAATACAGCGTATAGAACTTGACCTGGGAAGCATGCCTGCTGACGATCTTGAAAATGAATTTGCCGATAAATGCCTTCACGGGTTATCTGAAAAATTTAAAACGATTGCATTGCAAAAAAAACCCGGAGAAATAACGATACAAAGAGTAGACAAACAGCAGAATGTTATTGATCAGTTCATTTATTATTTGACGTATGGTCAACTACCATCGCTGGCCAGGTTGCCGTTATTAGCTGAATGGAAGCAAGAAATATTGAATGCGATAAGAGAAAAGCATGACTATTTTACTGCACAATTTTCAAATGTAATTACAGAAAATGCATCAATTGCCCGGCGTTTGTTTTTCCAATTTGATAAAGAATTTATACAAGAGTTCATTTATCTCTGCCAACCATCCGTCAAAAAACAAATTGTGGAATCAATACTTCATGATCCCCGTATTATTGAAAAACAAATTATTCAATTCGACAATAAATTTATAGAAGAAATATTTTATGCTTATGTGCCGGCATTAAAAGGTAAGATGGGTGAACTAGTTTCGTCGCTACAAAGAATGGATGCAAAAAACCCTTCATTGCAAATCCAGGAAAAAATTTTAATCAGATTACTTGAAATTGTAAATAAGACATCGGCCGCAAAACTAATTACCGTACTGCAGGAGATAAAGGAATGGATTGAGAAACCAGGGGAGGACCTGGAGTATCTAATAAGACAGTTAAAACAGGAAACAAACGAATTCCAGGAGAGAGAGATCTTAGATACAACGAAAGAGAGAGATAACAACCCGGAAAAAAAGGAAGCAATAGAATCTGCCGTTTTTATAGAAAATGCGGGGCTGATAATTTTTCATCCTTTCCTGGCGGGCTTGTTTGAAAAAGCGGGCTTGATGCATAACAATAATTTTATCGACGATCAGGCAAGATGCAGGGCTGTGCATTTGCTGCAATTTATTGCTGATGGACAGGAGCAATTACCCGAATACCTGATGCCATTGAACAAGGTCTTATGCGGTATGCCTGCTGAAATGCATATCGACAGATTTATAGAATTAACCCAAGAGGAAAAAAACGAAGCTGATGAACTGATGCAGGCAGTGATCGGGCATTGGACGATTTTGAAAAATACTTCTGTCGAGGCACTACAGGAAACTTTTTTACAACGCAAAGGAAAATTAAGTTTTATCGAAGCAGATCATTTCTGGAAACTACAGGTAGAAAAAAGCGCATTGGATATTTTATTGGATAAACTGCCCTGGGGGTTTTCATACATACAGCTGCCATGGATGAAGCACAGGTTGATAACAGAATGGAGGTAAGATTTCATGTATCAGCATGCCGGAATAAATAAAAAGACTAACCAGGTAAACCCTGTAAATAATTTTTTTG
>Ga0075421_100005743_pt1 | contig 15032 bp, 12 predicted proteins | sample SoiMetdeltSBSDD5_FD_75292 | JGI IMG/M metagenome (GOLD analysis project Ga0075421, IMG submission 75292) | Bulk soil microbial communities from a Populus tree surrounding site in Tennessee, USA - Soil MetaG P. deltoides SBSDD5 | ecosystem: Environmental > Terrestrial > Soil > Tree plantation...
GTAGCGACACCGAAAAAGGTTGCGCGTTGGTCAGTCGATGAAATTGCAGTGCACCCGCGTGATAGCAATGATTTCGTCTCTCTTCACTTCCAACTTTTCTGCTTCAAATGATTTGCCTGGTTGCTTAAGTTGTTCGATCTTCCTTTCCAAGCCTGGGACCTTCGCAAGAAGGTTGGCACATTTTTCTTTGTTGGTTTGCCTTTGTACCTGATACAGAAGATCGTGCTGCGCCGCGTGCGCTGCTTCTCCTTCCGCCGTCCCTTTTAATGCCTCCATCGCTTTCGTCAATTTAAGAATTGTCTCCGATGGTTCTTGCTACATTCTGGCAAATTCGGCCTGAACTTGCTCTAGGCTATGAGCATGTACTGATGGTGCGACTAGAAGGGAGGCGAGGAGAAAGAGGAAATAGTGTCGATCCTGTCATGCAGAACCCCAATGTATGATTCGAACTCTCGTCTCACGCGGGTGGCGCCGACCGGGAGCCCGGTCGCGCGCAACGAAGGGACCCACTGGGGGATGGGTGGAGTGAGCACGACTGGGCTGGTCGGCGACAGGACCCGCAACCTCTAACTTCGCTTCTTGGCGGCTAACATTCGCCCCCCGTTCGTCAGCCATCCTATCTCCGATCGTGCGCGCTCCAGGAGCAAGGGATCAGCACGGTTGCCCTTCCCTTTACGTTTCCATCATCTCCAATCGCGCGTCGAATTCATGTCCGCAGGCAGTGCAGCGGATGACATCCGACTCAACCACGAATTCGTCGGATCTGACGCCCATACCTCCACAATCCGGGCATCGGGCGAGGTGGATTTTTTGATTGTCGACGGTTTCATATTGCGCGCCGCGCAGGCAATAGACGGGTTTGCCATCGAGGAGCCACGGTCTCCCCTGGCGATCCACGGTGGGCAGGACCAGGTAGTGGTGGTTGACGTAGTCTTCGATGTCTCTCGGATTCGCAAATCCATCCTTGATCAGCTTTCCGCTTACCGCCTCGTGGAGAGTGTTCCCTTTGATCACCGCCTTCGTGGGACCCATCAGTCACCTCCTTGGGATCAAAGACTGATACGGTTGGACGTCCTATACGACGCCGGAGTAGTAGCGCAGAATATTCGAGACGGAAATCACGCCGATCAGGCCGCCATCCTGTGTCACTCCCAAATGACGGGTGGCATGTTCCTTCATCATACGGACGGCCTCAATGATAGGGCGGTCACCCTCGATGGACACCAGGGGTCGCATGCAGGTCTTCACAGTCGTGGTGTGGGAATCGAGCCCTTTGGCCACCACCTCGCGCGCCAAGATCGAGTCGGTGATGAATCCCACGTACGACTGGGTATTCGTGACCAACAGCGAACCGGTCCTCCAATGCTCCATCTGTTGCCCGGCTTCACGGAGGCTCGCGGTATCCAGTACGCTCCGGATATCAGGGGACAGGTGCTCGGCCACTTGCGGCCCGATCAGCGCCGTCGAGTTTTCCTTCACGCCTTTGGTACCGGCGGCGCGACGCGCCTCCACCTCGGCGATACAACTTTCCAGGACACGGCTTCGTTGCAGGAGCCGTTGACGCTCCCCATCCAATCCGGTGCTCTCAGGAGCCTCATCCGTCATGTTGACCAGGCCGGCTGCTTCTCCCATCTGGGCGTACTCGTACGCGTCCAGCAATTCGGAGCTTTCGCCCAGGATATCGCTGATCAAGCGCTCGGTTTCCAAATCGAACTCTTCCAGGCTGCGGGTGATTTTGCGCTTGCCTAGATACGAAGCCAATTGGTCGAGTTGTTCCCGGAGGCGCTCAATATTGCGCTCAAGAGATAATCGACGTCTCGGGGGCTGAGTTACCATTGTCATAACACCTCCGTCAGATTAGAAGACGGTGATTTTACGCCCGTGCGAGGGAAGTGGCAAGCGACAGTTCGACGGTAAATTTTCCCTATTATCGAAGGGATCACGCCCTGCTAAAGGTCGCGACAGTACTGTTCTTTTCGGATTCATCGGGATCATGAGTGCCCGGCGAATGAGTCACCGGTCATGTCGTCGGTTGAACTGCCCTGGCTCGGTGGCGAAGAAACCACCAGCGTAAGCGGTCCAGATAGAGGTAGACGACGGGCGTGGTGTAAAGGGTGAGGACCTGACTGACCAGTAAACCGCCGACGATCGCAATACCCAGGGGGCGTCGCAGCTCCGAGCCGACGCCCGTCCCCAACGCAAGCGGCATGGCGCCTAACAATGCAGCCATCGTCGTCATCATGATCGGCCGGAAGCGCAGCAGGCAGGCTTCATAGATTGCGTCCGCCGGACCTTTGCCCTCCTTCCGTTCAGCCTCAAGGGCGAAGTCGATCATCATGATGGCATTCTTCTTCACAATCCCAATCAGCAGCACGATCCCGATCAGGGCGATCAGGCTCAATTCCGTCTTGAACAGCAGCAGCGCAAGCAACGCGCCCACCCCGGCGGAAGGAAGAGTCGAAAGGATCGTGAGCGGGTGCACGTAACTTTCGTACAGAATTCCGAGCACGATATACACCGTAATCAACGCGGCGAGTATCAGAAAGGGGGCGCTCCCCAACGACGATTGAAAGGCGCGCGCGGTTCCCTGAAAACTCCCTCTGATCTCTCCCGGTAACCCGATTTTCTGGAGCGCCCCCTCGATCGCTGCCAAGGCCTGCCCCAGCGACACGTCCGGGGCCATATTGAATGAGAAGGTGACGGCTGGAAATTGCCCCTGGTGATTGACGGCCAACAGCGTCGAGGCCGGCTCATATCGTGTGACGGCACTGAGAGGCACCTGAGCCCCCAGCAGAGAGCGAACGTAAATATCGTGCAAGGCGGAGGGATTCTGCCAATACTGAGGCGCGACCCCCATGACGACATGATATTGATTGAGCGGCGTATACATGATCGACACCTGCCGTTGACCAAAGGCATCGTACAGCGCATCGTCGATCATCTGCGGGCTGAGCCCCAGCCGGGAGGCCGTACTCCGATCGAACACGACCAGAGATTGTTGGCCCTTGTCCAATTGATCGCTGTTGACGTCGACGAGCTCGGGCAGGGTGCGCAATTGCCGCTCGACTTCCGGCACCCATGTGTTCAGTTCGGCAAGTTCCACGCTCTGCAACGTGTACTGATACTGCGCACTGCTGGAGCGCCCGCCGATTCGAAGGTCCTGGATCGCTTGCAGATACGTCGGCGCCCCCGGCACTTTGGCGAGTTTGTCGCGTAAACGCGCAATGACCTGATCGACCGTGAGCCCGCGCTCTGCGCGAGGCTTGAGCGCGATGAACATGCGGCCGGAATTCGTGGTGCCGCTGCCGCCGCCGCCGAAGCCGGTGGTGCTGTCTACCGCCGGGTCACTCATGATGATTTCCACCACCTCGGTCAACTTCTGCCGCATGGCCTGAAACGAAATATCCTGTGCGGCCTGAATATTGCCGAACATGCGACCCGTATCCTGCTGCGGAAAAAATCCTTTCGGAATGATCACGTACAGATAGATGCTGAGCCCCATCGTCGCCAGCGTGACGATCAGCATGCTGCGTGGATGCCGCAAGACCCATCCCAGGCCCGATGCGTAGCCGGACCGCATGCTCTCGAACACGCCTTCACTCATTCGATACCACCGGCCGTGGGCGACGCGTCGTTCGGGCTTCAACAATCGGGCGCACATCATCGGCGTCGTCGTCAGCGACACCACCAGCGAGATGAGGATGGCCACGGACAGGGTCACTGCAAATTCACGAAACAAGCGCCCGATCATGCCGCCCAACAGGAGGATGGGAATGAAGACGGCCACCAGAGAAATGGTCATCGACACGACAGTGAACGTAATTTCCCTGGCCCCGCGCAAGGCGGCCTGCAGAGGCGGCATGCCCTGCTCCCGGTAACGGCTGATGTTCTCCAGCACGACGATGGCATCGTCCACGACGAATCCGGTCGCGATCGTCAGCGCCATCAGGGAGAGATTGTCCAAACTGTAGCCGAACACGTACATGACTGCGAAGGTGCTGATCAGCGAGACCGGTACGGCCACGCTCGGGATCAAGGTCGCGCGCACGTCACGGATGAAGACGAACACCACCAGAATCACGAGGATGACCGAGATGGCGAGCGTCCGTTCAACATCATGCAGGGATGCGCGAATGACCGGTGTGCGATCCATGACGACCGAAAGGGAAATGGCCCCGGGGATGGATGCCTCCAATTGGGGAAGGAGGGAGCGAACACGGTCCACCGTCTCGATGATATTGGCCCCGGGTTGCCGGTAGATGATGACGAGGACGGCCGGTTTCCCATTCGCCAGCCCGGTCGTGCGGATGTCCTCGACCGAATTGGTCACCGTCGCCACGTCTTCCAGACGCACCGCACGCCCGGCACGATACGCAACGATCAGAGGCATGTAGGCGTCGGCGGTTTGGAGCTGGTCGTTGGTGTGGATCTCCCACGTGCGAGTGTCGTTCGTGAGCTGTCCTTTGGGGCGGTTGACGTTCGTCTCGGCGAGCATCCGCCGCACGTCTCCCAGGCCGATGTTGTATTTATTCAGGGCGGTGGGGTTCAGATCCACCCGCACGGCAGGCAGCGAACCCCCGCCTACGGTCACCTGGCCGACGCCCTCGACCTGCGAGAGTTTCTGTTGCAGGATGCTCGAGGCGGCATCGTACATTTGCCCCCGCCCTACAATCTCGGACATCAGCGCCAGAATGATAATCGGCGCATCGGCCGGATTGACCTTTCGATAGGTGGGATTGATGGGCAGAGCCGTCGGCAGATCGGCGCGCGCCGCGCTGATAGCGGCCTGGACATCGCGCGCCGCCCCGTCGATATTCCGGCTGAGTTCAAATTGCAAAACGACGCTGCTGGAACCGAGCGTGCTCGAACTCGTCATCTCGGTCACGCCCGCGATGCGCGCGAACTGGCGTTCGAGCGGAGCCGCAACGGAGCTCGCCATGGTTTCCGGGCTGGCTCCCGGCAAACTGGCGGCGACGCTGATCGTGGGAAATTCGATTTGCGGGAGCGAGGCGACGGGCAGAAACTGGAACGCAATCACCCCGACGAGCATGATTCCGATGGTCAACAGAGTCGTGGCAACGGGCCGCTGAATGAACACTGTCGACACATTCATATGGGATCCGTCGTCAGGACCTCAGGATTCGCCACAGAGGATCGGCCCGCGGCCACTCGACGCGCCAGCCGGTCGAACGTGAGATAGACCACCGGCGTCGTATAGAGTGTCAGGACTTGGCTCACGATAAGCCCCCCCACGATGGCGATTCCCAACGGGCGGCGTAACTCCGACCCGACGCCGGTTCCCATCGCGAGCGGCAAGGCGCCCAGCAGCGCAGCCATGGTCGTCATCATGATCGGACGGAAACGCAGCAGACAGGCTTCATAGATCGCATCGAGCGGCGATTTGCCCTCCTTCCGTTCGGCCTCCAATGCAAAGTCGATCATCATGATGGCATTCTTTTTCACGATCCCGATCAAGAGAATAACGCCGATCAAGGCGATGACGCTGAATTCTGTACGACAGAGCATCAGCGCCAACAGCGCGCCGACCCCGGCGGAAGGAAGGGTCGAAAGGATCGTCAGGGGATGGATATAACTTTCATACAAGACGCCAAGGACGATGTAGACCGTCACGAGAGCGGCCAGTATGAGCAGCGGTTCGTTCCCCAGTGAGGCCTGGAAGGCCTGCGCCGTTCCCTGGAAGCTGCCGCGAATGCTCGTCGGAAGACCGATGCGCTCGGTGGCTCGCTCGATCGCCAGAACGGCATCGCCCAACGAATTACCGGGCGCCAGATTGAAGGAGAGGGTGACGGCCGGGAACTGTCCCTGGCGGCTGATGACCAGCGGCGCGTTGGTCTCACTCACCTGCGTAAACACACTCAAAGGAACCTGTCCACCGCCGGCCGACCGCACGTCGATAAACTGCAGCGCCTCGGGGCTTTTTTGAAATTCCGGCATGACTTCGAGGATCACCCGGTACTGATTGAGTTGCGTGAACATCGTCGACACCTGGCGCTGGCCGAAGGCGTCATACAACGTGTCCGTGATCAACTGCGGGCTGATGCCCAACCGCGACGCCGTATTGCGATCGATGACCAGCATCGACGCGAGCCCGCGATCCTGCTGGTCGCTACTGACGTCGCGCAACTCGGGGAGAGTCTGCAGCGTCTCCACCAACCTGGGCGCCCACCGGTTCAACTCGTCCAGATCTGCATCCTCCAGCGTGTATTGATATTGCGTGCGGCTGACGCGGTCTTCCACTGTCAGATCCTGCACCGGTTGCATGTAGAGGGTCATTTCGTCCGTCTGTCCAAGCCTGGCTTGCAACCGTTCGATGACGGCTCGCACGTCGACTCCCCGCTCTCGTAGCGGCTTGAGATTGATCTGCATCCTACCGCTGTTGAGCGTGGTATTCGTGCCGTCGACTCCGATGAAGGACGACAGGCCGGCGACCGCCGGATCTTTGAGAATCACGCCGGCCAGCGCCTGTTGCCGTTCGGCCATGGCCGAAAATGAAATCGATTGCGCGGCCTCGGAGATCCCCAGGATGATGCCCGTATCCTGTATCGGGAAGAAGCCTTTCGGAATCACGATGTACAACAGGACGGTGAATGCGATGGTGGCCAGGGACACCGCGAGCGTACCCCCCTGATGATTCAACACCCATTTCAACGTCCTGCCGTACGCGGCGATGGTACGGTCGAACAGGCGTTGCGTCGCCCGGTAAAACGCCCCCTGCTCGGCCACGGGGACATGCCGGAGCAGCCGCGCGCACATCATCGGCGTCAAGGTCAAAGAGACCACGGCCGAGATCAGGATCGTGATGCTGAGCGTCACGGCAAACTCCCGGAACAGTCGACCGACGACATCCCCCATGAACAGCAGGGGGATGAGTACGGCGATTAGTGAGATGGTCAGGGACAGGATGGTGAAGGCGATCTGCTGCGAGCCCTTGAGCGCCGCTTGCAGAGGCGAGTCACCCTTCTCGATATACCGGGCGATGTTCTCGATCATCACGATGGCGTCGTCCACGACGAACCCCGTCGAGATCGTCAGGGCCATCAACGTCAGATTGTTGAGACTGAACTCCATCAGATACATGGCGCCGAACGTCCCGACCAGAGACAACGGCACCGCGGCGGCGGGGATGATGGTCGCGGAGAGCGTCCGCAGAAACAGAAAGATCACCATGATCACCAACGCCACCGCGAGCATCAGTTCGAACTGCACGTCACGAATCGACGCGCGAATGGACATCGTGCGGTCGGTCAACACCGTCACGCGGACGGAGGGCGGCAAGGCGCCTTGTAGTTGCGGCAAGAGCTTCTTCACACGGTCCACCACCTCGATGACATTTGCACCCGGCTGGCGTTGGATGTTGACCACCACCGCCGGCACCTCGTCCATCCACGCCGCCTGCTTGACGTTCTCCACATCGTCGATCACATCGGCCACTTCGGACAGGTGAACGGGCGCGCCATTGCGATACGAGACGATGAGCGGCCGGTAATCACGGCTCGACAACAGTTGGTCCGTCGCGTTGATGATGGACGCTCGTCGCGGCCCGTCGAAGGCGCCTTTGGCCTGGTTGACATTCGCCGCTGCGATGGCCATCCGCAGGTCCTCCATCGTCAATCCGTATGCGGAGAGGGCTCTGGGATTCGCCTGAATGCGAACCGCGGGCCGCTTCCCGCCTCCGATGCTCACGAGGCCCACGCCCGATAGTTGAGAAATTTTCTGCGCAAACCGCGTTTCGGCGAGATCTTCTACCTGCGAGAGAGGCAAGGTCTCCGACGTCAATGCCAGCGTCAGAATCGGCGCGTCCGCCGGATTCACCTTGCTATAGATGGGAGGAGTCGGCAGATCGCGCGGTAGGAACGTCGAGGCGGCGTTGATTCCGGCCTGCACTTGCTGTTCGGCGACGTCCAGATTCAAGTCCAGGCTGAACTGCAATGTGATGATGGTGCTGCCGCCTGAACTGGTCGAGGTCATTTGATTCAGGCCGGGCATCTGTCCCAATTGCCGCTCGAGCGGCGCCGTCACGGAGGAGGCCATCACCTCGGGACCGGCCCCGGGATATAAGGCGGTCACCTGTATGGTCGGATAATCGACTTGCGGCAGTGCGGAAACCGGCAACTCTCGATAGGCAATGCTGCCAGCAAGCAGGAGGGCCACCATCGTCAGCGCAGTGGCGACGGGCCGGAGAATAAACAGCCGCGAGGGATTCACGTCTGTTTGTCCTTTTGAGGCGGAGCTGCATCAGAGCCGGTCCCCTCCGGTCGTCGCGAGGGGGGACTGCTGGACGTACGGACTTCGACTTGTGTGCCGTCGCGCAATTTCTCGGTGCCGTCTACCACGACCAGTTCGTCGGGAGACAGGCCGGTTTCAATGGAGGTGTCTTCGGCATGCGTCACCCCTACGCTCACCGGCCGCACGCCCACCGTCCGATCTTCCTTCACAACATAAACAAATGCGCCTTGCGGGCCTCGCTGAATCGCTGCCGATGGAATAATCGTCGTCCCATGCTTCGTGTCCAGAAGGAGCTGCGCATTCACGAACTGATTCGGAAACAACGCATTGTCATCGTTCGGGAACACCGCCTTGAGTCGCACGGTGCCCGTACTGGGATCTATCTGATTGTCCACCGTCAGAAGGGACCCGGTTGCGAGCATCCGTTTGTGCTCCCGATCGAATGCCTCGACGGGCAGCCGATCTCCGCTTTTCAACTTGTCCATCACGGCCGGCAGGCTATCCTCGGGGATGGTAAAGACGACCGTGATGGGCTGGAGTTGCGTGATCACGAGGAGGCCGCTGGGATCGGACGAGCGGACCATGTTCCCGGCATCGACGAGACGCAACCCGACGCGTCCGTCGATGGGTGCCGTGATGCGGCAGTACGTCAGCTGCAGCTTCGCATTGTCGATCATCCCTTGATCGGCCTTGACGATCCCTTCGCTTTGACGGACCAACGCCTCCTGCGTGTCCAGTTGTTGCTTGGGAACAAATCCCTGTTTGATGAGCCCACGGTATCGTTCGTAGTCGAGTTGCGCGTTCTTAAGCGCGGCGAGATCCCGCGTCATCTGTCCTTCCGCCTGGGTCAGTTGCACTTCAAACGGCCGTGGATCGATCTGGGCCAGCAGATCACCTTTGCGCACGAGCTGCCCTTCTTTGAAGAGCACTTGCATCAGTTGTCCATCCACGCGGCTTCGCACGGTCACGGTGTTGAACGGGATAACGGAGCCGAGTCCGTTGAGATAGATGCCGATATCGCCGGATTTCGCGGCGGCGGTCACCACGGGCACGACTCGAGCCTGCGCGTTGCCGCTCCGTCCGGCGGCTCGGGACTGTTCCTCTCCGGATTTCGACACGACGGCATAGGTCCCGATCGCCAGCAGGCTGGCAACCAGGAGGACAACCAGAGACCGCTTCACCAAACGTGCAAACTTGACCGACTCCGGCATGTGGTCCTTCCCGGTATCTTCCGGCATCGTCATCTTCTCGATCTGCCTCCCGTCGTCACCATCATGGGTCACCCTCGTGAGGAACTCAAGCTCGATTCAGAAAGAGTGAATCCATCTATTTCCGCTCTCCCTCGACATCCCGCAAGAAATCGCGGGACATGGACCAGCGACGCTGAAGCCGTGCGTAGAGCGCGTCCAACTTGCCCTGCTGCTCCGGCGATAACGTGCTCTTCATGTTCTTCATTCCCTCCGTGAGAATCTGTTCGACCTCAGGCTGGTGCCGGACACGCAGCGTGAGCAATTCAAGATGCGCGCGGGCGACGATCGGCTTGATGGCGTCTCGCTGCGACGAGGTGAGCGACAGCTCATGAGCCAGCTTCTTCGTGACACGCTCCTGCTGCGCCCCCGGACCATGTTCCCACCGGTGTTCCTGTTCGTAGCGGCAGTAGAGCATCGTGCCGACGATGCCGGTCAATGTGCCGGCCAGGAACAGAACGATGAGTCCGATCCACAGCCTTTCTCGTGTCATGACCCGCCTCTCCTTCCTGTCGAGCCCTATTCCATCAGGGTGGGAGTGGAATCCAACCCCTCAGCCAGCACCGCGGTGACATCGCCGCTGCCCACAACTGTGTAGAACAACGCGGAGCCCGCAAAGATCACGGCAAATGTGGCTGCCACCGCCGCGGTACGCCAGACATGCCGCTCGATCCACGCCGATCGTTCGTGTGGAAGGCCTGCCGCCTCTCTACGGATGTCTCGCATCACCCCCAGAGACCAGGCGGCGTCAAGCCGAGGTTCCGATTGAACGCGATGCGCCTGTGCCAAGAGACGTTCGAGTTTATTGAGGTCGTCGTCGCTATACTTCATGATGCGGAGTCTCCCTTCTCACGTAAGAGCCGACGGAGCGCGTGCCGCGCCCGATGCGCTCGTACTTTGACGTTCACCACGCTCCAGCCGAGAAGTTGAGCGGCTTCGCGTACGGAATGGCCTTCAAGATGCACCAAGGTCAACACGAGCCGATTCTCCGGTGACAGGCGCTGTAACGCCCGCTGCAGAATGTCCGTCGTTTCCCGTCGCTTGACCTGTTCCTGGAAGCTTGCATCGGATTCATCGGCCAGTACCTGATCGATCCACGCGTCGTGCTCCGCGGTGAACGCGCTGACCGGCATGTCTTCCCGGCTTTTCGCCCGCCAGAAGTCATAACAGGTGCGGACGGCAATACCGGATAGCCAATGTTCGAACGGAACTCCCGTTGAGAATCCAGCCAGACCGCTGAAGGCCCGGACAAATACGTCATGGGCGACCTCGGCGACATGATCCGACGGCACGTGCCGGTTCACGATTTTCGTCACATGCTGCTGATACCGGTCGATCAATTCGGCAAAGCATTCGACCTCCCCCTGGAGCACCCGATTGATGATCTGCAGGTCACCCGACACCAGCGGCCACGCTCCGATGAGAACAGGCCGCCCGGGAGCGGCCTGCCGACAGCATCATACCCCATCCCGACCGTGAACCCTATGCATCGGCATGCCATACGGCCCTCTGGTTCGATTAGACACCGTCGTGTGATATGACGGCTTCCGGCCGAGGCGGAACGCTCGCTTCAACTTGCGCACGGCCACCGATCCAATCGTCCGAATCGGCTTTCATCATGCGTGACCCATACCCATGACGCCTCTGTTCTCGAAGCGTCTTGTATTTGTCACGCTGTTCCGGCGTCAGCACCGCGTAAAGATCCCGCTTGCCCTTGATTCCAATCATACGCAGCTTGGCTTCCAAAGCTTCCTGCTCATTGACCTTGGCTTCGATCAGGGACAGCTCTGTTTTATCATCGGAGACGAGGGAGCGTAGCTCGCGTACGGCGATCATCACATCGGCATGCGCTTTAATCCTTGCTCGATCCTGATCGAGCGAGAGACCCTTCAACTTTGTCACCTGCTCATCCGTGAGACCCAGATCCTGCTTGTGCTGCAACAAGTGGGAGAGGCGGTGTGTCATTCCTCCATGACCATGCATGTCATGGCCGGTTCCGAAGAAATGGCCTCCTCCACAACCTCTTCCTCCATCCGCCCAGGCGGAACCGGCGCCGAGCGCGAAGACCAGCAGTCCTGCCGCAGCTCCGAGTGTCATCATGCGTGTCGGAATCATGTGAACCTCCCTGTGGTGAATAAGAACTCATTGCCGGCGCGGCCACCGGCACATTCATTCCCTCTACACTCCTAGTCGCAGGAGACCGTGGAAAGGTTACAGGTGCTGTTTGGAGATTCTGAAGGGAAGCTGAAGTGAACGAGAAGGGAAAACCCGGGCGAGTTCGTCTGAGTGAATCGCTGAGTCTGCTGGTCTTGGAAGAAACGAATGAGCAGATTATTTTTCAACGATCTCGAACGGATGGGTATAAAAGGGCCGTCCAAAGCCGATACGATATGTGCCGGGCGAGGCCGCCACGTCACCGCGAACCTCTCTCATTGTCTGCCAGACGTACTCATGGTGTTCTCCCGGTCCTAGCGAGCGAAAGGTATGCACATCGGACGCCGCAACCAATTCGATCGGCTTCCACTGTCCTTCTTCACTCTTGATTTCCAGGACTGCGAATCCTCCATCGACCACAAGCCGATTGACAATCGGAGTGGCGACGTCAGAGACATTGGTGACGGTAATCTTGACCACATCTCCTTGACGGTAGACCCGTTTATCCGTCTCATATTTCAATGCCGGCCCCGGTGTATCCGCTCCAACGGATATGTCAGGAGTGAGAAGGGAAGGAGAGACCGCCTCGCAGGGTGACAGTCCGAGTCCCCTGCCGACGAGCAGGATCAGCATCAACACCCGGACCGTCATATCAACCTCCATCCTATTGCCTATTGCAAGAAGTTATCTTGATACGACGGGGAAGCTTAGTCCAGCCCGGATAGGGGTAATGAGGTTTGCGCGTGGTCTAAAGAGAAGGCCGAAGGGAAGCGACAATGAAGCGGTAAAGGTCGAGGTGGTAAAGATACATGAACTTCTCTAACCAAAAAGCACCAAGATTACTGTCTGTCAGAATTGGGAAACAGTGCCGATTAGCACGTCTCAGTACAAGGCTCACTACTCGACTATAGGATGCAGATTCCAAGTGGACCGAGGTGTATTTTCACGAGGAAGGAATGTGCGCGTCCCAGCACTTTCTCGCCGTCCACGGCTGGCAATACGTAACCGGAATGGAAGATTTTGCCTCAACTGGTAGAGACTTGAGCGCAGCGATCCGCTTATGCAATTCGCCGACCGCTGATTCCACCTCGCGGTAGTTGGGTTGGATGTTGAGCACCTTTTGATACATCACAAGAGCATCCTCGTACTTTCCTTGCCCCGCGTAGACCTCCCCCAGATGGAAATAGGCTTCCCAGAAATTTGGATTCAATGGCAATGAGGCTTCAAAGAGCTGCGCCGCTCTGTCGATTTCACCTAATTGCTGCATAGTCCAACCCAATTGCTGATACGCTTCATACATAGGGTGACGTTCTAGAACATATTCTAAGAATGGAATGGCTTCTCGATAGCGTCCGGCACGTTTCAAAGCCATTCCAACCACAAGCGCCTGCTCGTGTCCTTTGGGATACAGCTTGAGATAATGGCGAGCCGCTTCTTGGGCTTCATCCAATCTATTTTGGCGAAGGAGATAATAGATCAAATGCCGCCATGCCACCGTGGCACGAGGTACCGTGCGGGTCAACTCTCTCAGGTAGTGTTCCTCATCTCGTTCGATGGACATGATCCACGGCATCGCGAGGAATCCAGGCCGAAGCTGCATAATGACAATTTCGCCTCCCCACAAGCGGTGGCGTTCACCCCAGGTTAGGGATAGCCGATCAGTTTGCTCCGAAGGGCCCCAACGGACGACGGTCCAGGGCAATGCGAGTCGGCTGCCACTATTCGTTTCCGACAGGAGGACGACCTGCGCCCTGTAGTTGACTCCCAAACTATCATCCAGCGCTCCGTTGATGCAGAGAGCCAGGCCGTAAGTAGCAACCGCTCCAATCCCAATTTGGATCGATCTGCTCAGGGTATTTGTTGTGGCAGCTACACGGCCTTCCACCGGAATAATATGCGTCACGATATCGATGACGGTCAGGATGGCGAGCGCGATTCCCATGCTCGGAAGGATAAATGAAAGCCAAGTGCCTGGGATCCGATATTGCACCTGGGCATAGACCGCGAAAAGACACAGGCCGAGCCACGGAGAACTGCGAAACAGCGATCGTATGAGGTGTAGGACGAATAGAGGCATTACGTCACTATCTGATCAAAGGTTGGACTGTGCGCGGCCAAGGAATGTCTGCGCGATCCCGTTGTGAGGATCTCGCCGCAGAAGATCCTGATAGCAGGAAACCGCTCGCTGAAAATCTAACAGGCGTAGGTGATAGACCGCACATAGGTTAAGCTGACCTTCTACATCCAGGCTCCCAAACCGCAGGGCTACCTCATATTGCGCCGCTGCCTCCTGATAACGGCCCAGATGGTCGAGCACCACTCCAAGCCCGTAATAACTCGTCCCTCGATTGGGTTCTATGGAGATGGCTGTCTGGAATGCGGTGACAGCTTCCTTTTCGAGATTCATGTCGGATAAGTCCGCTCCATAGTTATCGTAGAACTCAGCGTTTCGCGGGGCTCTGGCCAGAGCAAGCTTGTAGTACTTGTGCGCTGTCTCTTCCCGGCCAGTGCGGTGGTACATCCGCGCAGCAAAGAAAAGGGCGTTCCAGTCGTCCGGGTGCGTGTCGAGAATCTTGAGGGAAATGGCTAGGGCCTGCTCGTAGTCACCAATTTTTTCGGCGAGGAACACATGAAACGGCCATTGCTGATCTTCCGGATTGACCTCATATGCCTTTTGAAGCATGTGATATTCGTTGGAAAGCTCTCCCCGGTCCGAATAAATCGCAGAGGCCCATCGGTAGGCGAACCCATGCTTGGGATTCACCTCGATAGCTTTCTGAAACATCGGTAAGGCATCATCGAATTCGCGCTCCCGAAAATGCACGATTCCAATCGTAAAGTAGGCCACATCCGCATGATCATTTGCTGTGACAGCTTGCTCGGCATATCGTATGGACGTGCCGGCGTGCGCAGAATCGAAAATGCGGAGGTACCGATGGAAGAGCGCGGCGAGGCATAAGGGCTTCTCATCATGAGGAAGCGCTTCAACCTCTCCCGTCGTTTGTAACAGGTGAAGGAACGTCGAAGGTTCATCCCCGTTATACAGAACCAGCCCACGATCGAGAGCGCGGATCGCTTGCTCATACCTCTTCAACCTGGTATCAGCCACAGCCGACAGGAGGAGCGCATCTATGTGATCGGGTTCCTGCTCCAACACCTTTAGAAGGAGATTCAAGGCTGCCTGATCATGTCCGCCATCCAGTGCACGTCCTGCATGACGGAGGAGAGAGGCGATGTCCCGCGTTCTCCCCTCCCCGGGCACAGGGACGGCATCGACATCCACTGCAAACAGCGCTTGCTCCTGCCGACGATAGGCCCTTGAGGCGCCGAGGTAGTCACCTAAGAGATAACGAGTTAATCCTTCCACGCCATGCGCTGAGGAGG
>Ga0075421_100005746_pt1 | contig 15027 bp, 16 predicted proteins | sample SoiMetdeltSBSDD5_FD_75292 | JGI IMG/M metagenome (GOLD analysis project Ga0075421, IMG submission 75292) | Bulk soil microbial communities from a Populus tree surrounding site in Tennessee, USA - Soil MetaG P. deltoides SBSDD5 | ecosystem: Environmental > Terrestrial > Soil > Tree plantation...
TGGGCGGTGGGCGGTGGGCGGTGGGCGGTGGGCGGTGGGCGGTCACAACATAAGGGCGAACCTCGTCCCCATCCATAGGCGAGTGAACAACAGGATGAACTGGGATGTTGAGTATCCGATACGGCGGGCTCTGGACCACGGGGAGCACGTGTTCTTCGCGGCAACCCCCGCTGTACGGCGGAAATGACACGTACATCCCCCACACCATCCTGATTCGCGCCGTAAGCACCGGCGGAAGCGTCGACATCACCACTCGATGTCACAATCCAGAACTTGAGTCCCTACTACCGTAGCGTCAACCACACTCCCCGTCCCGGCCGGCGCATCGACAGAACCGATGCGCCGGCCGGCGCGTAACCCGTCAAGGATCGAACCGCATCTTCACGCGGCCGTTCCGGAACGGCACAATGGCCCGTGGTGCAGACGTCCACCGACGGCTCGGGGGCACGGGGGTGCAGTTCCGGTTGCTGGGCAGGCCCGGCCTGTGGGTCGACGGCATGGGCCGACGGTGCGGCAGTGCCGGTGGATGTCCTCATCGGCCGGCGACGAGGTAGAACGCCATGTTGCTACCTGGTTCTCGGGTCGGCGTCGCGCGAGCGGCTACCGGACTTGGCCAGCCCGCGGCTCACCAGGTAGCCGATCGTGAGCAGGGTGATGAACCACCAAGCCTTGTCGGCGGCGAAGATGTCCCCTCCGTCGTCGTTGCCGCCGTCGCCCACGGCCATCGAGGCGATCAGCACTCCGATCACTGCGCCGAGGTATACGAACAGTTCGGTGGTTTTCCAGGACGGCTTGGTTTCTTCACCGTGAGTACTACGAGCCCGCAAATCGCGGTCGGTGTCGTTGCCTCGGGCCCTTGCTGGGGACGGCCCGGTTGCAGGCGCGGTCATTATTTACTCCTCCGGTACGATAGGGCGAAATCGTCCACAATGGGAAGGTTCATCCCGCTTCACGTACTAGGTTCCCGCGCTTGCTTACCATCAAACTTTCAGGCAACGTGGATTTGGACTTGCATGTTCACCTAGCGCGTACCGCCGCGAAAGCCGTCGCGGTTGAGTACGCGTACCGGAAGTACAGCGAGGGCGCGCCGCGCACTGGCTGATCCTGCTGGCCGCCGACCGGGTGGACACGGGGGAGAGCATGCTGTGGTCGATCGTGACCGGCCGTCCCGACAACCCGATCACCGAAACCGGTGTGCTGAGCGAGTTCTCCCACCACGGGCTGGCCTCCCGAGTCGGCCGCAAACGGGCCGACCTCACCCACCAGCCACTCGACCCGATCATCGTCGCGGCGCCCCTGGTTTGCGCCGCAGGCATCGCATACGTGCTCCTCAAACGGGCACGGCGCCCCGGCGCTAGGCATCCAGAACACCCGACGGTCCGCCGACGTTGCCGTGCCCCACCAGCCGCGGCCAGCCGATACGGACCCGCACGCCCGGCGAGGCGTGCACCAGCGGGTCGCCGGCCGGTGCCGGCAGGCCCGCGGCAGCGAGCAGGTCGTGCCGCTGCTCCTCCAGCGTCGCCCGGTGCAGCGGCCACGGCCGGTGCTGTACGTAGACGGCCACGAGTCGTCCACCGATCTCGGTGTAGAGGCGGTAGCGGGCGGTCAGGAAGTGGTCGAGCGCCCCGACCTCGTCACCGCGCAGCCTGGCCTGGGGGCGTACCCGGATCTGGTAACCCGCGCCGCATGGTCCGGGCCAACGACGCCTCCCCCAGTAGGTCAGGCAGCGGCCATCGATCCGTACGTTCGCCGCCGACCAGCAGTACGGCAATCGCAGGCCGGCCCGGGCGGCCAGTACGGCGGCGAGCCGGCCGGCCTCCAGCGAGAAAAAGTAGATCCCCGCGCTGCCGTCCGGCCCGCGCACGTACGTGCGCAGGTTGGTCTCCGCAAACCGGGACAGCCACGGCAGCGCAGGTAGCCCCGGCGCGCGCACGCCGCGCATCTGAAACGGCGTCATGCCGACCCACGCCCGGCCGTCATGGGTGTCCACCCGCAGCCCGCGGGCCAGCAACGGCGCGACGACCTCGGCCGGATAGCTCCAGTGCAGGAACGACATCAGCCGCCACTGCTGGATCATGACGGCGGAAGCGATCCTCGGGCTTTCGGACGCAGGCATGGCCGGTCCGGTCCGTCAGCTCAGCGGCCTGCCGCCGGTCACGCCCAGCACCTCACCGCTGACATAGCTGGACTCCTGCGAGGCGAAGAACACATACGCCGGCGCCACCTCGGCCGGCTGGCCGGCACGCCCCAGCGGAGTGTCCGCGCCGAACGACTCGACCTTCTGCTCCGGCATCGTCGCCGGGATCAACGGCGTCCAGATCGGCCCGGGCGCCACCGCGTTGACCCGGATCCCCTTCTCGGCCAGGTCCTCCGCCAGCGCCTTGGTGAACGCCACGATGCCGGCCTTGGTGGTCGCGTAGTCCAGCAGCGGTGCCGACGGCTGGTACGCCTGGATGGACGCCGTGTTGATGATTACCGAGCCGGGTTGCAGGTGCGGCACGGCCGCCTTGCTCAGCCAGAACATCGCGTACAGGTTCGTTTTGAGCACTCGGTCGAACTGCTCGAGGTGATGTCCTCGATGCCGCCCGGCCGGGCCATCTGGTACGCGGCGTTGTTCACCAGGATTTCCAGCCCACCCAGCTCTTCGACCGCCCGGGCGATGATCCGCTCGCAGTGGGCCTCTTCGCGGATGTCGCCGGGCACCAACACCGCCCGCCGACCGGCGGCCTCGATCAGCTTGGCGGTCTCCTGCGCGTCGCCCTCCTCCTGCGCGAGGTACGAGATCAGCACGTCGGCACCCTCCCGCGCGAACGCGATCGCCACCGCCCGGCCGATCCCGGAGTCGCCGCCGGTGATCACGGCTCGCTTGCCGTCGAGCCGGCCGCTGCCGCGGTAGGACTCCTCCCCATGATCCGGGCGGTCATCCATCTCGTCGGTCCGGCCGGGATGTGGAACCTGTTCCGAGTCCTGCTCCTGCGGCGTGGCGTACTGCCGCCGCGGGTCTTCCTGGTGGTGTTGATCCGTACGCATGCCGGCTCCCTCGATCGCCCTTTGCCGTCACCTTCCCGACGCGGTCAGCGGGTAGCGCGCCCGGTCAGCTTGTCGCGCAGCCGGTCGACCATGCCCACCCCGGACCCACAAGCTTGTGGAACGCTCACTGTTGGGGAACTGCTCGGCCTCCTCACGCCACGAGCGTTTCCAGGCGGCGTAGCGCGTCCTCGAATTCCGGGCTGGAACGACGGCGCGGAGTTTACTAACAAAGGGCGGCCCCATACCCCCGGTCGCCCGACCAACTAGTGCGTCACCGCAGCGATGGCGAACTTTCCTGCTCCTACCGCCGCCGTCCCTGCTCTTGAGCTTGACGAATCGCCATTCCGAGGAAGATGCCCACTATCAAGGCGACGCTCCCCGTAGCGACGGACGCGGCAAGACCCGCGATCGATGCGCCCGCCGTCGCAGCCTGACCAGCCATCGTCGCTGTGGTCGCCGCGGCCTGACCACCCATCGCGGCGCTCTGCGTGGCTTCCATGCCAGCCGTCCTCGTCGCGACGACGGCCAACTCCTTCTCCAGCTCCAGCACCTTCTCCTGTACCTCCAGGTCTGGCATCTCCGCTTCCCCCCGTTCAGTCTTGCTTACCGTCATCTGCGTAGGGTTCATCCTCACCCTCACCTCCGTTATCCATGGAGCCCCGCTCGCCAAGCCCGGCTAGAAGATCGTTCAAACCAAGCGCGGCGCCGCGGCTCCCAAATGAACGTAAACCCGCAGCTACCTCGCTGTCACCCAAAGCGACACACATCGACAAGGCCAGCGACCCAGCTCGCCGGGCCGCTCAGCCAATTCGCCGGCCCGGAATGAGGCCGGCGCCCACCAGCGGCCCCTGCTCATGCTCCGAGACCTGACGGCGCGGAACGAGTCGGCGCCAGCTACCGCAACAACCACGCCCGCCTCGCCTTGCACCAAAGCGACGGACGACCCAGACAACTTTCTTGCACGTCACCACGAACATCCCGCCCGAGGTGGAGAACCTGGGGCGCTGGCTGGGCAACGCGTGAAGGGTCAAAAAGGTCGGGTGGCTACGCCCTGGGCGGGCCTGAGGTGGGCCGAACCTGAGCAGGGTGCCGATCTCACGGATGTCTGACGGTGAGCCGACTACGGCACGTTACGGCTTCGACCATACAAGCCTTTGATCGACTCACTCATCTGGCTCCCCTCTTTGTCAACGCTTGGGCGAAGATCTCTTCTTCGGCTTCGCTGGCGCTGCGGCTGAAGCGCTGGTCGACGTGGTGGTACGGCGCCTCGATTTGGCTGTCCTGGTCCGCGGCTGTGAGCTCGCCGATGTGGGGGCCGTCGGTTCGGGTTCGGCATCGACCTGGGCGGCTGGTGGCGTAGGCTCGCGGGTGAGTCCGGGAAGTGGCTTATCCGAAGTGTCGACCGTCGGGGTTTGGTCGGCCGCGCTGGATGTCAGAGTCGCCCCCGATTGCCCTGCCGGGCTCGCCTTCGTGTCGGCGAGCATCTGTCGGTAGACCACATCGGAGAGTCGTCGTTTGAGGCAGCGCATGGCTTCCATTGGGGTCTTGCCCGCGGCGAGCTTACGCCGGAAGTATGCACGGCCCTCGGTGTCGTGACGCAGCTGCACGACGGCCATGATGTGCAACGCCCGGTTGGTGCGCCGGTTCCCAGCCCGGGACAGGCGATGGCGTTGCTGCTCACCCGAGGAGGCGTCCAGCGGCGCGGTGCCGTTCCACGACGCGAAATGGTTGCGGCTGGCGAGCCGGGTGATATCACCGATGTCGCCGATCAGCCGGGCCGCATTCGATGGGCCAATGCCGTTGAGTTGTTGCAGCTTGCTGCCGGTCGCCGCGATGAGTTCGGTCAGGACCGCGTTCGCCAGTTTGATCTTCTTGTCGATCACTGCGAGTTCAGTGATCAGCTCCGCGGCCAGCTGCCGTCGGGTCCGCCCGACCACATCACGCGGGCGCACCGTGGCCAGGATCGCGCGGGCCTGCGGTGCGGACAGGTGCTTCTTCGCCCCGCCCGGCACCAGATCGAGCAGCAGTGCGTGCAGCCGGTTGACGGTGTCGGTGCGGACTCGGCCCAGCCCGTCGCGCCGGTCGACCTGCAGCCGCAACGCTACCGTGGCATCGTCCACAGTGACCTGACGCAAACCGTTGGTGCGTAACGCCACTACCGCCACGCTGTGCGCGTCGACCGGGTCGGTCTTGCGGCCCTGCCCGGTGGCGAACACCCGCGCCCGCGCCGAGAGTTTCGCCGGCACATCGACGACAGTCTCACCGTCCGCGACCAGCCGCTGGGCGATGTGCCTACCGATCCCGTTGCAGCCCTCCACCGCCCACACCCGCTGCGGATACCGACGCCCGGCGCCGAGCATGACCCGGTAGCCGTCGCTGTCGGTACCGAACCGGCCCCGGGCCAGGACCTTCTCCCGCCCGTCGATGATCTCAATCGTCGCCGACCGTTTATGCGGATCCATCCCGATGATCACCCGTGCCACGGTTCCTCCTCGATCAGACCTCAGCTGATGTCGGCGAGGAGGGCAGCGCTACTTCGAGCTGGGCAGACCCCTCTGGAGCCACAGCCTCGCCACGGTGACCGGCAGGCCGCACGCCAGATCAGAGCCACACCCCAAGACTGCAGGTGGGCAGCCGCAAAGGCGTCCAGTGCGTTTTCCCCGCAGCGACGCGGACAGCGGTTCAACGACATCGTTGCCGAGGTTCTGCGCTGTTGGGGTGTCGCTGCCGAGACATCGGTGCGCACGACCGGTGAGGTAGACGTCGCGTTCGCTGTCGACGGTGTTCGGTACGTGATGGAGGTCAAGTGGACCTCGGCGCCGGCCGATACCGGGCAGATAGCCAAGCTGCAGAAGCGGGTTCGCCAGCGGTTGCTGGGCACCTACGGAGTCTTTCTGTCGATGTCCGGCTACAGCGCGCCTGCCCTGGCCGATATCGCAGACGGCGAGCGGCTTGAGGTCTTGCTGCTGGACGGCGACCACTTCGCTGCCATGATCAGTGGCGAGGTGTCGCCGGGCCGTCTTCTGTCACTTATCCGCGACCGGGCCGCGTTCTATGGCCGGGCCTATACGCCAATGGCCGAGCTCCGCTACCTGCTGGCGTCAACATCGCCGGTGGCCCCTGCCAGATCGCCGCTTCCCAGCCCACCACTCGGCATGCCGGTGAGCGGCGGTGGTGGGTTGCCCCCGACGAGCGATGGCCGCGGCGCGGATATGTTTGTCTTCACCGGACGTCGAGCCGTTTATTGGGTGATCACGGCGTTGTTTGCCCTGTTCTCGGTGTTGGCCGCCCTGCTCGTCTTCATCCCGCCCGAGTTAACGGCTGGCAGGCTGGCCGGTGCGGTGGTGGTGGTTGTCACGGTCGTGCTGACGATCGGGTTTTTGCAGATGGCCCGGCACCCCGTCCGGCTGATCATCGGTCCACGCGGTATCCAACTCAGTACGTGGCGGTACGGCACTACGTGGTTGCCTTGGGACAAGATCCAATCCATCCAGGTCGTCAACGTCTACGGCGGGCCCCACGTCGTGGTGAAGACTTCGGATGCTGCTCAATACCCCACCCTCTCCGACGGATCAGGGATCCGCCCGCGCTACCTGCCAAATCTCAACGCCATCAGTCTCTGCCCGTCTCGCCGGACAACGCATCAAGTCCGCAGCACCAGAGCCCCTCGCAAACGACGAATAGCAGTGCAAGCGGAGTGGTGCAGCGAACGAACTCACGCTTTCTACGCCGCCGTCCGCTCGTCTCGACAGCCCGCGCTCGCTTCGGTCGCGCCGATATTCTCTGGTGCGGTGTTGACCTTCACTCATCTGCCGCACCCCGCGCGGCCGTGCGGATCCGCCGCGGCCACGCGTTAGCACCGCCCGCTCCAAGATCTAGGCACGGTGGAAGGCCGCTGCCGCCGCCGGCGTCTGCTGATCAAACCGATCTCCTCGGAGCGCACGGACTCGCACCCACGCCAGGCCAGTGTCTCGTACCGTCGAGATCATGACCGAGGTCTACCGTCTCCGAACCAACGGCCGGCTCGGTTCCCTGGCGGACCCGGTTTTCTGGCCGGCCCCGGGTCGTCAAGCCGAGGAAACGGTAAGGCGCCCTCGCAGACCTTGATGGCCGAGGGCGTCGCTCGCAGGTGATGCGGGGCAGGGTGTTGGGCCGGAGTCCGGGTGGCCGCGATGGGCATGTTTGTCCATGATGGACGGACGGTCGGGCGTGGGCCGCTGGTGGGGCTACTTCCGCCGGCCCGTCGCTGCCGAGGTGGCAGCACCGGACACCGAACAGTGCCAGGCGGGGTTCCGACCCGAACGGCGACGACCTGTGGTGGCCTGACGCGCAGTGCGGGAAGGATGCTCATCTGGCAACGGTCGTTGCGGTGTGTCGTAGCAGGAACGCGTACTCGTCGGCCAGGGCGGCCTCGCGCTGGTCGGTGGTCAACCCGAGTCCGTGCCCGCCGTGCTCCTCCACTCGCAGGATGACGGGCCGGCCGGAGGTGGTGGCGGCCTGCAGCCGTGCGGTCAGCTTCCCCGGCTGCCATAGCGCGACCCGGGAGTCGTTGCGTCCGGCGGTCATGAACACTGCCGGGTACGGAGTGCCATCGACGACCCGGTGCAGGGTGTCGGTGATCAGCAGGCCGTGCAGCCCGTCCTCGGTCGACGCGCTGCCCTGCTCGGGTACGTTGATCGGCCCGTTCTCGCTGAACTCGACCCGCAGGGTGTTCGTGACCGGTACCAGCATCACCATCACCGCCCACAGGTCGGGTCGGCGCACCAGCGCGCCGCCGGTGGGGATGCCGCCGGCGGGCCGACGTGCTCGCGGCGTTCGACTGCCTGGCCCACGGCGGGGCCTTCGCGGCCATCGGGGCCGGCGGGTCGTTGCGGCACCTGGTCCCGGCCGACGAGACCGCCCGCTCGGAGAACCCGGCGGTGCACACCCCGTCGGTGCTGCTCCCGACGATGCTGAGGTACAGCACCGGCAAGTCCATCGCCGACAGGTACGCGAACCTGCCGGCGCCGAGCTGCGGGTGCCAGGTCTGCGGCGGTGCCTCGCTGGACCGCTTCAACAGCCTCCTCGGCGAGGTGCGGGTCGTGGCTCACGCCCATAACGCCGCGGTATGGACAGGCTGGCTGTCCAGCCTGTTCAATCACGCGACCGTCACCGGGCGCCAGCAGTGGTGGCGGGATTTCTGCCAGGCGGCCGTCGATGCTCAGGACCAGGAAAGCACTCGCCTGCGCCAAAAGGGAGCGTTCAAGCCGTCGCTGCACCTGAAGAAGCTGGCCGAGCTACCCTGACCCGCGCCAGCCATCCGCCTATCGGCCATGCCGGTACACGTGTTCCAGGAACCACCAGCTTGCCGCGGTGAACCGAACCCGTTGAAATGGCGTCGGCTCGACCAGCACCTCGGTCACCATGTCATCGACCACGATAACGCCAACACCGTAGAAGTCCGCCTGTAGCCGCACCTCGTTCACATCGCCCGGAGGCCTGCGCAGCACCATCGCTCGCGCGCAGAACGGTGCGAACCGTCCCGCCACCTCCAGCCCGTGTCGCCATGACGGCGCCACGATCAGCGCAAGCCGCACCGTCACCGGCGCGACGGCGTGACGAGTCGCGTTCCCATCCTCAACGGAGACCGCTCCCGCCGGGGCCGATCGCAGCACCTCACGCTCATGTCTGGTCAGCGACGAGACCCGTACCGGCATCGCGACCGGCAAGCCCAGGAGCAACTCCAGAACGTCTGGCGACAAGATCGCTCCGGCACCCGCGCGCAGCCGGCGCGTGTGCTCACCTTCGTGGACCTGGTAGCAGACCAATGCCTCGGTGCCCAGGACCGGTATCACGGTTCGCCGAATATCGTCATCAAAGGCGCTCGGTGACGCCACGCGCGCTGCGGCTGCGAAGGTCTCTGTCGCCCCACTCATAACCTGCTCCCCGCATCGTGCCGCCGACCTGTAATTGCCCACCGGGCGGGCGATGAACCGTGTGGTGAATGCCCCCTCGATCTGACGGTGAACGAGCCGATCGCAACATGTTCCTGCTCCCGATCACCGCCGTGTTCGTACCACTCGGCAGGGTCGGAGGGAATCCGTGCGGCCGGAGGAAACCAGACGCGGTAGGCATGGCGGCTGGTCCGCAAGTGACTGCGAGCGCGGACGGGCCGCAAACGACATGCGTCTCGTGATCCAAGGCTCACCCAAGAGCCCGGGCGCCCAGACTCCTGGCAAGGCCCAGCAACAGCCATGAAAATCCACGATCTCGGCGCCGTGCTCGGCCGCAGCGGGTGGCGTCCCGCCGAAGCGCGTCGAGCTGCATGCCGCGCAGGTGCAGCAGGCCGCGTTCTCGCACGATACGGGAGTCTCAGTCCTGGTCCCGGTTGCTCGGCGGGAGGCTGGCGGCGAGCTGCTCGATGCTGGCCAGGACGGCGTCGTGCCCGTTCGTGTCGATCTTGGTGTCCTTCCTGAGCTCGGCGAGCTTGCTGGTCAGGTCGGCGACCTTGTCGGCGGCGTTGTCGGTCTCGCCCTTGGCCAGGTGGCGGGCGATCTCGTCGAGCTTGTTGGTCAGGTCGTTGGCTTGGTTGGCGTCGAGCTGGCCGGCACTCACCTGTGCCTGGATGATGTTCTGGACCACGGCGACCAGCGTCGCCGGGTCGCCGGTGACGCCGGCGGTGGTGGCCGTGCTGGAGGGCACGGTGGTCGTGGGTGGGCCGGCGGTCTGCGTGGGCTGGCCCCCGGTGAGCAGCAGCGCGGCGACGGCGAGCGCGGCCAGCACCGCGGCGCCGAGGGCGACCACGGCGATCCCGGCCGGGCCGAGCCGAAGGCCGGGCCGCGGCGCCGGCCCTGGGTATTCGTGGCCTGGGTCGAGGGCGGGCATGGTGCGGGTGGGGGAGACGACGGCGGCACTGCCGCGCACGGGCCGGGACGCCGCTGCCGCTGGTACCGCTGGGGTGGCGGGCGGCGCGACCGGTTGGCCGACGATGCGGGCCAGCCGGGCGCGAACCTGGTCGGCATCTGCCGGCCGGTCGGCCGGGTTCTTGGCCAGCAGGTTGCTGATGAGGGCGTCCAGGCCGGGCGGGACCTCGGGACGCAGCGACGCCACCGGTGCCGGGTCGCGGTGCAGGTGCTGCGACGCGACGCTGACTGGACTGTCTCCAGAAAAAGGTGCGGCGCCGGTGAGCATCGCGTACAGCACGCAGCCCAGCGCGTACAGGTCGGCGCGGCCGTCGACCGGGTCTCCGGCGGCCTGCTCGGGGGCCATGTAGTCGGCGGTGCCCACCACGGCGGCGGGTCCAGTGAGGCTGGCCTGGGTGGCGGCGGTGTGCTGCAGGCGGGCGATGCCGAAGTCGCACACCTTCACTGTCCCGGTCGAGGTGATCAGGATGTTGGCCGGCTTGACGTCCCGGTGAACGACGGCGGCGGCGTGGGCGGCGGCCAGCGCGGCGCAGACCTGACCGGCGATGCCCACGGCTTGTCCGATGTCGAGCGGGCCGTCGGCCAGCCGGTCGGCCACGCTGTCGCCGTCGACCAGCTCCATCACCAGGTACGGCACGCCGGCGTCGTCGATGTCGAAGTCGTGCACTGCCACGATGGTCGGATGCGCAAGCCCGGCCACGGTGCGTGCCTCCCGCTGGAACCGCTGCCGCGCCGCCGGGTCGGCCATCCCGGCGCGGTCGAGCATCTTGACCGCCACCGGCCGGCCCAACCGCACGTCCGTGCCCCGCCACACCGTGGCCGTGCCACCCCGGCCCAGCGGCGTCTCCAGCCGGTACCGGCCACCCAACACCCCGGTCACCGCCTCACCCTGGCACACCGGCCGGCACACCGCCGGCCGGGGGCCTGCTGGTGGGACGGGGGTATGCCGACTGCTGCAGGCAGGGGGGTGTACTCCCGCCCGGCGATGGCCGGGAACGGAGCCGCCCCCCGAGATCGGTACCTTCGTCACGTCCGGAAACGCCGGGTCTGGCCGAGCCGCAGCGGCGGCGAACGGTGTTGGCTCATCGCATGTCCGTACAGGCTCTCGCGGTACGAGAGGGCGGCTGCGGTGGCCGTCGACCACGCTGGGTGGATCACGAGGCTGTGCGGGTGTAGCGTGCCTTCCTTGTGGGCGGTCCGGGGCCGATCCCTGTCGCACGACGGCCAGCCGGTGTGGCGGGTGAGGCCGACCTGTCGGCGGCGCTGGTAGCGGCGCAGGGCGGCGACGCGCAGGGCTTCGAGGTGCTGTGGCAGGCGCTGCAGCCGGCGCTGCTGCGCTATCTGCGGGTGGTGGCCGGCGACGCGGCCGAGGACGTGGCGTCGGAGACCTGGCTGCAGGTGGTCCGCGACCTGGGCGGGTTCCGGGGTGACGCGGCGGCGTTTCGGGTGTGGCTGTTTCGGATCGCCCGCAACCGTGGGCTGGACCATCATCGCCGGGCCGGCCGGCGGCGTGAAGACCCGGATGACGGTGTGCTGCGGGAGCGGGTCGGCGGCGGTGCGGCGGTCGAGGACGAGGCGCTCGATGGGTTGGCTACAGAGTGGGCGTTGCGGCTGGTCGCGTCGCTGCCCCGGCAGCAGGCCGAGGCGGTGATGCTGCGGGTGGTCGCTGGCCTGGATGTCGCCCAGTCGGCACGGGTGCTGGGCCGGCGTCCGGGCGCGGTGCGGGTGGCGACGATGCGCGGGCTGCGCCGGCTGGCCCAGAATGCCGAAGTGCTGGCCCGCCAGGGGGCCCGCGGCGCCGCCACCCAACCCGGGGGGCGGAGGTGGAGCGTGCAGCCGACCGGCAGCGCCGGGGTGGTAACGCGGTGAGCGGCTGGGGCGCCCTTCTGGATGCTATGCGCAGGACCTGGGTACCGCGGGTGCGCTGGATCGGCCGCCGGGAGGCAGACCGGCTGCTGGCCGGCGGCTCCGTGCATGCGGACCGGCGCGGGCTGGCCGACCTGCTGGCCGCGCTCGCGGCGCCGGCCAGCCCGGGCGAGCTGCGCGGCAAGGACGCCGCGGTGGCGGCGTTCGTCCAGGCCGGGGGACGCCGGACCGCCGGCGGTGCTGTGGCGTCGACGCTGCGGCGAGCCCTGGCCGCCGTGGCGGTGTCGGCGGCCGCGGTGCTGCTGGGTGCCGGGGCGTGGGCGGCCGAGATCGGCGCGCTGCCCCGGCCGGTGCAACAGGTCGCTCACGACCTGTTCTCCGGCGCCGGCGTCCCGCCACCGCGGCCGCCGCAGTCCGACCCGACCAGCGGCCGGGGCGAGCCTGCGGAGTCCGGCGCGGCGCGGACCGGCGACGGGCCGGCCGGCACCTCGCCACCAGGGGGCCCCAGCGGCCCCAGCGCCACGCCGGGACGTGGCGAGGCGGACCGGGACGAGCCGCCGCTGGTGCAGCTGTGCCGGATCTACCAGGCGCACCAGTTGCATCCCGACGACGTACCGATGGGCCCGCAGTCGCTGCGCCGCCTGGCCGCGGCCGCCGACGGCGCGGCGAACATCGACCGGTTCTGCGTCGCCCTGCTCGCCGAGGCCGAACGGGACCGGGACACGCCCGGGCCGACCGGTACCGACAGCGAACCCAGCCCTTCCGCAGCCGGCTACGCATCCGATCGCGATGACGGCCCGCGCGATCAGTCCGGCGCCGAGACACACCCCGAGCGGTAGCAACAGCGTCCGGTCGGACTTAGCCGGGCGCCCGACTCGTCGGGGGTGGTGGCGTACCCCGGCTACCAGCGGCCGAGCCACGCCCACCGGTCGACCAGCCAGTCGTGTAGGCGGCTCACCTCGTCGGTCTGGCTGTTGGGCCAGGAATAGTCGTGGGTCATCGCCAACCCGCCGAGCACCACGGCGGCCAGGCCGAGCAGCACGCCGAGCACGGCCAGCCCTCGCCCAGCCACCCCCGGCCGGCCCGCGATGAACAGCCCGACCACGCTGGTCAGCAGGCCCAGCCCGCCGACGGCCGCGCCAGGCGGGGCGAGCAGCCCGGTCAGCGTCAGGCCAATCCCGAGTAATCCGATCATCAACCCGAACGTGGCCCACACACTGACCCGCGAGCGTTCGGCCTCGACGATCTCCGGCCCCTGCGGCCAGTCTCGGTCGGTGGCGTCGCCGGCCGAAGCTTCCGTCGGCGCGACAATGTCGGTGTGGGTCTGCGAGAAATGTGCCATCAGTTACCTCCTGGGCCGATCGATGTACACATCGATGTCCCCCGGCTGCTCCGCCCGCCTCATCTGGCCCCTGTACCGACGTGGTCCGGATCCGCACCTCGACGGCTGGGCCCTGGGCGGTCCGCACCCAAGTGGACTGGCACCCGAGGCCGCCCGGCCAGTCACACGTCAGCGGGGGTCGGCGACCGGCGGGTCGGGCGGCTCGGGTTGCCTGTGGCCGGGCGGCGGAAAAGCGAAAGGCGAGGGCCGGGGCGGCGGGGGGTGCGCCCCGGGCCCGCCAGAGGAGTGGGGGTCGGCTCCTCTCACCTGTCCAAGCGTTGCCGACCACGCCCGCGTTACACCACGCGCGCGGGCTGGCCGGTCCGGTTCTTGGCAGCCCGCCCCGGCGGCCGACCCCGCGGGCGCAGGACGCCGGCCGGTCGTCCCGACCTCAGCGCGTGCCCGCCGATGACGGTAACGCGGTGAACGCGGCCACCGCCCCTTCCGATGGGATGGATTCGACGGAGGCCGTCGCGACCTCCCGGCCGGCTCTCGGCGGCTGGTGGTCGGCCTCCCTGCCGTGGGCCCGTGGGCGGAAGAGGTGAGTGGTGCAGGTAGGCGACTGGGTACCGGCCGGCGTCGACATTAACGCGCCGAACCTGGCGCGGGCGTACGACTACCTCCTCGGCGGCGGCTACAACTTTCCGGCCGACCGGTGGATGGCCGAACGCGCCGCCCAGCAGCGACCGAACCTGCCGGCCACGGTCCGGGCCAACCGGCTGTTCCTGCAACGCGCTGTGCGCCACGCGGCCAGCGCGGGGGTTCGCCAGTTCCTGGACCTGGGCTCCGGGATGCCCACCGCCGGTCACGTGCATCATGTTGCGCACGAGGTCGAGCCGGCTGCCCGGGTCGTCTACGTCGACGTCGACCCGGTAGCGGTGGCCCACGGCACCGCGATGCTCGCCAGCGTGTACGCCGCGGCCATGGTGCTCGCGGACCTACGCGACCCGCCGGCGGTGTTCGCCGCCGTACCGGTTCGCGACCTGATCGACCCGGCCGAACCGGTCGCCGTGCTGATGGTCGCCGTCCTGCACCTGCTGGGCGGCGATGACCCGGCGGCGGTCATCGGCGGCTATCGCGACCTGGTGCGCTCCGGCAGCTACCTGATCCTGTCCCACCCCGACCCGCACGACCTGCCGCCGGCGGCGAACACCGCCGGCCACGACGCCGCGAGCCAGCGTCCACCCGGCACCCGCGAGGAGATCACCGCCTGGCTCCACGGATGGGACCTGCTCCCGCCCGGGCTGACCACCGTCGGGGCCTGGCACGCCAACATTCCCGACCCGACCGGGCCGGACGACCCCGCCGTCACCGACCTGGCCGGCGTCGCCCGCAAGACCCACCCCACCGCCACCGCGACAACCCCGAACCGCATCGACTAACCACCCTAGCCACCGCGCTGGCCCGACGATGAGTAGCCCGGGACCGCGTCCGGCTCCGGTAGATCAGGGTACCTGGAAGGCCTGGCCGAGCTCGGTGAGCCCGGCGGCCAACGCTTGATAGCCGGCGGTGGTGAGCTTGTTCTCCATTGTGCAGTTTGACGATCTTCTGCGCCAGCTCGCGTAGCTTGCTGAGGATCTTCTCGACGTCCCCGTCGGCGAATGCCTGCCGCGCCTCAGGTGCCGTGCTATCTCGATGAGAATCCGGTCCAGTTCGCTACCTGGAGCGACGTCGGCCCTGGCTAGACCTATGACTGCTTGAGCTTCGTCGACGGCCCCGTATGCGGTCGGCTGGGCGGCGTTCTTCGGTACCCTTCCGCCGTACAGCAGGCCGGTGGTGCCGTCGTCACCGCGTTGTGTATAGATCTTCACCCGGTCATTGTCGCCGGTTGTCCACCGCCGACGTCGC
>Ga0075421_100005747_pt1 | contig 15027 bp, 11 predicted proteins | sample SoiMetdeltSBSDD5_FD_75292 | JGI IMG/M metagenome (GOLD analysis project Ga0075421, IMG submission 75292) | Bulk soil microbial communities from a Populus tree surrounding site in Tennessee, USA - Soil MetaG P. deltoides SBSDD5 | ecosystem: Environmental > Terrestrial > Soil > Tree plantation...
TCGACCTCGCCGCGGATGATGAGCAGCATGAAATCGCCGACGTCGCCTTCCCGGATGATCGTCTCGGCGGACTGCGCACGGTAGACGCCCATGTATTCCGCGAGCGTCCTGATGTCCTCGTGCGTGAAATCCGAAAAGAGCGGGGCACGCCCGAGCAGCGTGCCGAGCTCTTCGGCGATGGTCGCGTTGTCCGCGATGCGCTCGAAGCGGCCCAGCAGCGCATTTTCTCCCGGAAATTTTTGGTCTTCTTGCATGGTCCGTTCCTCTGGCACGGCGCCAGTGATCCGGCACTGTAGCAGGCACCGAAAGGTGGCTGTTATGCCTTATTCCGCTTCGGCCTCGGCTTTTACCCGCCGTTTCCGCACGGCTTCAGCCAGCTCGTCCAGCAGCGCCCTGCTTTCTTCCCAGCCCACACAACCGTCGGTAATGCTGACGCCGTATTGCAGCGATTTGCCGGGAACCAGGTCCTGCCGGCCGCCTTTGAGATGGCTTTCCATCATCACGCCGAAAATGCGCTCTTCGCCGCCGGCGACCTGATGCGCGATGTCGCGGCCGACATCGAGCTGCTTCTGAGGATTCTTGCTGCTGTTGCCGTGGCTGAAATCGATCATCAGGCGCACGGGCACGCCCGCTTCGGCGAGCCCTTTCCCCGCGGCGTCAACGCTCCCGGCATCGTAGTTCGGCTGCTTGCCGCCGCGCAGGATGATGTGGCAGTCCTCGTTGCCGGTGGTCGAAACGATCGCCGAATGGCCGCCTTTGGTCACCGACAGGAAATGGTGTGGCGCCTGCGCTGCACGGATCGCGTCGACGGCGATCTTGATGTTGCCGTCGGTGCCGTTCTTGAAACCGACCGGGCACGAAAGCCCTGACGCGAGCTCGCGATGGACCTGGCTTTCAGTCGTGCGAGCGCCGATCGCGCCCCATGAGACGAGGTCCGCAATGTATTGCGGCGTGATCATGTCGAGGAACTCGCATCCGACGGGGACGCTCATTTCGTTCACGTCGAGGAGAAGCTGGCGCGCGATCCGCAGCCCTTCGTTGATGCTGAAGCTGCCGTCGAGCTTCGGGTCGTTGATCAGGCCTTTCCAGCCGACGGTCGTGCGCGGCTTTTCGAAATACACGCGCATCACGATCAGAAGATCGCGCCCGAGCCTCGCACGCGCTTCCGCCAGGCGCGACGCATACTCCTTCGCCGCCTGCACGTCATGGATCGAGCACGGCCCGATGATTACGACGAGGCGATCGTCCGCGCCGTGCAGCACTCGATGGATCTGCTGCCGCGTTTCGACGACCGTCTTGGCGGCTTTTTCGGTGACCGTGAGATCGCGGAGCAGGTGAGAAGGCGGCGCGAGCTCCTTGATCTCCCTGATCCGCAGGTCGTCAGTTCTGTATTGCATGAAACCTAAACCCCCTAAAAACAAGGGATTATACCGTTCCGCCAACCGTCAGCGCATCTATCCGCAAAGTAGGCTGCCCGACACCTACCGGCACGCTCTGTCCTTCCTTCCCGCACGTGCCGACCCCGGTATCGAGGGCCATGTCGTTACCGATCATGGAGACCCGCGTAAGGGCGTCGGGGCCGTTTCCGATGAGCGTCGCGCCTCGCACCGGGTAGGTGACCTTGCCGTCCTCGATCATGAAAGCTTCCGAGGCGGAGAACACGAATTTGCCGTTCGTGATATCGACCTGCCCTCCGCCGAAATTCACGGCATAGAGCCCGTTTTTGACCGAAGCGATGATTTCCTGAGGATCGTTGTCGCCTGCCAGCATGTACGTGTTGGTCATGCGCGGCATCGGAATGTGCGCATACGATTCCCGCCGGCCGTTGCCGGTCGGCCGCACGCCCATGAGTCGCGCGTTGAGGCTGTCCTGCAGATAGCCTCGCAGCACGCCGTTCTCGATCAGGACGTTGCGCTGAGTCGCATTGCCTTCGTCGTCGACGTTGAGCGAGCCGCGGCGCTGCGGCAAAGTGCCATCATCGATGACAGTTACCCCGGGGGCCGCCACGCGCTCGCCCAGCCGGCCAGTGAACGCCGAAGTGCCTTTGCGGTTGAAATCGCCTTCCAGGCCGTGCCCGACCGCCTCATGCAACAACACCCCCGGCCAACCCGGCCCGAGCACAACGGTCATCGGGCCTGCCGGCGCCGGCCGCGCGTCGAGATTGACGACTGCCTGGTCGACTGCGCGTTTCGCATATTCGCGCAGGAGCTCGTCGGTGAAATAGCCGTAATCGACCCGGCCGCCGCCTCCGGAGCTACCCTGCTCACGCCGCCCATCCTGCTCGACGATCACCTGCACCGACACGCGAACGAGCGGCCGCACGTCCGCAGCGAGCATGCCGTCGGAGCGTGCGATGAGGATCACTTCATACTCGCCCGCGAGCCACGCCATCACCTGTGTCACGCGGTTATCGAGAGCGCGCGCATATCGCTCCAGCCTTTCGAGCAGCGCGACTTTTTCCTGATCTTTCAAACTCGCGAGCGGATCGCGGGCCGCATAAAGCTGCCGCCCCGAGCCGCGCTTGACCACCTGCACGCCGCCGCTCTGGCCGCGCCGCGCGATCGCGCGCGTCGCTTCCGCAGCGGATTTCAGCGCATCGAGACTGATGTCGTCCGAATACGCGAAAGCGGTTTTTTCGCCGCTCACAGCGCGCACGCCTACGCCCTGATCGATGTTGAAGCTGCCGGACTTGACGATGCCTTCTTCCAGGCTCCACGACTCGTTGCGGCTGTACTGGAAATAAAGGTCGGCGTAATCCACCTTGTGAGACATGATTTCGCCGAAGACGGTCTGCAGGCGCATATCGTCCAGAGCGTAAGGCGCGAGCAGGATCTCCTGCGCCGTCGTGAACGGCATTTCGAGCAACGTCGCACCAAGCGGATTCTGAGTCTGTGTTTGTGAATTCACTATGAAGAAGTCCGTGACTGAAAAAGGATCATTGAAGAAGACAACCTGGCGGCAACCGAGTTTCGCCGGCCCTGCGAAGTGATGTCTACAGTCTGCGATGCGAAAGTGCCGGCAGGCTCGCGCGCAGCCGGCGCGTGTGCTCGCGGTCGATCGTGCCCATCACGACGCCGTTTCCTTTCGGCAGGCGATCGACGATCACGCCCCAGGGATCGACCAGCATCGAATTGCCGTGCGTCTCGCGCCCGTTCGGATGCGAGCCGCCCTGCGCCGGCGCGAGCACGTACGCGAGATTCTCGATCCCGCGCGACCGGATGAGGATCTCCCAGTGCGCTTTGCCGGTCGTTTCGGTGAAAGCTGAAGGTGCGAGAATGAGATCGACGTTCTTCATCGCCCGGTAGAGCTCGGGAAATCGAAGGTCGTAGCAGATGGAAAGGCCCAGTCGGCCGAAAGGCGAGTCGACGACCACGACGTCGGAACCCGCTTCAATCGTTCGCGGCTCGGAATAGCTTTCGCGTCCGGTTTCGAACGCGAACAGGTGGATCTTGTCGTAGCGCGCGACCTGCTTTCCGCGCTCGTCGTAAACGAGCGTGCTATTGCGTACTTTGTCCGGTGTGGACGCGACGAGCGGCACCGATCCGCCCACCAGCCAGATCGCATGCCGGCGCGCCGTTTCCGAGAGAAACGCCTGTATCGGCCCACTGCCCTCTTCTTCGCGCACCTTGACCTTGTCGCGCTCGTCCATGCCCATGATCGGGAAGTATTCCGGCAGCGCAACGAGATTCGCGCCGCGCTCCACCGCGATCGCAATGAGGCGCCCCGCTTCCCGCAGGTTCTCATCGACGTTCGGACCGGAGACCATCTGGACGGCAGCGACAACCGGCAGCTTCATGGAATCACCTCTATTCTGATCGGCGCGCGGGCGGCGAGGTCCGCACGCAACGCAACGCGCCGGGGATCGATTGCAAGAGCGCCGAGCCACGCTCTGAGCTCTTCCGCCTGAAGCTCGAGGTCCTGCGCCGCGGCATGATGGATGACAAGCTGTGCATCCGGCTGCACCAGCAAAGCCGCAACCGCGCGCTTGATACTGTCCTCACCGAGAATGACACTCGCGGTGCGCGGCCGGTCCCATAGTTCCGGACGCACGTCCGATGTCTGCGCGCACGGTGCGCCGGACCACAGAGCGAGCGCGAGAGCCGCCGAGCCATAAAGAGCCGTGTTCATGGGCCGCTGGTATCCGGCGGCGGCAGCATCGCGGCCCGCTCGACTTTCGCGACCAGCGGATCGGACCAGCTTCCAGTGACGTTGTACTCGAAGGACACGAGCTGCTCCAGCGGATCTTTGAGGATTTTCTGCGCCAGATAAGCAGCGACACCCGCCACAGGCCCGCCGATCAACGCGCCCGCGATCGAGACGGTGTCCGAAACGTGGGGCGTCACACGCACGCGCAACTTCTGGGTCTCGCGCGCAAGATCCACCTCGCCGGCCATCACAACACGCGTGGACGGCCCCTGAATGCGGAAGTTTTCGGTTCTCACGACACCGCGGTCGATCTTGAGTGCGCCGATGATGGAGTCGAACGCGAGGCCTTCGCTGAATACGTCACGAAAATCGAGCGTGATGCGTCGCGGCAGTGCCTGCAGCGACAGTATCCCGAGAAGCTTGGCGATGCCGGGCTCGAGCTTCACGAATTGTCCATTGGCCGCCTCGACAACCACCTGGCCGCCAAGCGTCGGGTAATCGAAGTCGAGCGGGCTGCCCGCCCACTCGAGATGGCCTTCGATCTTGGCCGTTCCGCGGCGCACACCCGCCGGATAGCGCCAGCGCTCGAGCGTTCGGCCGATATCCGTCACGTCCATGCGGACGTTCAATTGCGTGCGAGGCTGGGTGAGCCAGCCGCGCCACGCTCCATCGGCGGAGAGCACAGCGTCGGGGTTCGACAAGCGCAGTTTCTCGATGCGCCAGTCGCGCTCCTGATGTGTGGCGTTCAGCTCGAGCCGACCGAGCTGCTTTTCTCCCGCCTGGAACTGCTCTACAACCACGTCGAGCGCCGGCAGGTCCTGCGTCTTGCCGGGCGGCGGCTTAGGAGCTGCAGCTGCCGCGGTCGGTTGCGCGGAAGGCAAAGTGAGTTTCTTCAGCCGCGCCGCGAGGCGTCCTTTGCCTTCCCCACGCCAGGTCGCACCCCCTTCGATCTCCCGGCCTGAAAACGTAAGCTGCGTTACCGAGCCTTGCGGTGCCATCGTGAGGGCGAGCTCACCGAAGCGCCTGCCGAAGAAGTCGACTTCCGTGAACTTTACGTCCGCGCCTGCGACCGTATAGCTTGTGTCGCTCTCACCCGACCGACTGAATGCGAGCCATTCGTCGAAGTCGATTTTCTTGAGCGCGCCTCGCACCCACAGGCCCGGGCGGTCGAGCTCGCCGGTTTCACCGCCACCCAGGCGTATCACACCGCGATCGATGACCGTTTGTTTGCCGTCACTACGTCGCGCGAGCTCCGCTTTGACGACGTCGCCATAAGCGAACGAGATGCGATCCTGTTGTGCGCCGCTCGTTCGGCGCTCGATGCGCAGCGGCACTGTCTCGTTCGCGGTTTTCGCGAAAGGCGCGGGCAAGTTCGACGCGATGCCCTGCAGGTTCGATTCGATGACGAGCTCCGGCACTTTCTTGCGCAACGTGAGCGCGCCGCGCCATTCCGTCGAGCCGCGCAGATGCTGCATCCAGGCGGGTCCACCCGCCTTACGCACGTTGTCCGCGTTGATACGACCCTGCAGAGTCGCTCGCATGACGGAGTCGCGCTGCGACGACCCGGAGATCGTGACCGGCCCGCCGAGGAAAACACCGCTGGCGCCGGAGGTTCGAACCGAAGACTCCGTGAACTCGATGCGGGCGTTCGCGTGTTCGAGCGGCGGCAGATCGCGATCGAACATCACCTGGTTGTCGATCAGCTGGTAATTTCCGGCGACCTGGCTCGTCTCGAGCCGACCGAGAGGCAGGGTGAGGTTGAGAGCGAGACGGCCCATTCCCTGCACCTGCATGCCGTCGGTGAAGCGATCGATCATTTCCGTGACCGCAGTCTTCGCGATGAACGCCAGGAAATCGGAAGTGCGGCCTTCCGCTTCGCCAGCGACCCTGAGCACTTCGGGCCGTGCTTTGAGATCGGGGATCTCCCCCTGCACTTTCGAAAGCTTCACCCCCTCGATCGTGCCGTGCTTCGCGATGAAATCCATACGCGTGCCGCGGAACTGGAGATCGCCTTCGATGTTCTCGATGCGCGGCCACTTCTCGGCATAGTCGAGCGTGCCGCCGCTCACTTTCGCGAGCACGTTGAAAAGCCCGCTCTTCTCCTGCGGGAACGGGAAGTCTTCGAGCCTCCCTTTCACGCGGAATCGCACGTCGTTCGAATGGCCCGCGACGAACGCGCGCTCGAACCAGGGACGCGAGTTCTTGAGCACCGTCACCGGTATGTAGCGGGATACGTTACGCGCGTCAGCGCGCGTGAGACTACCGGTGAGATCGATCTCGCCGGGACTGTCCGGGAGGCTGCGATAGCTACCGAACAGACTGCCCGTTGCATCCGCATTCGCAAACGACACGTTGTTGAACTTCACCTCCATGCGACCGCCCGGCCGGGTCCACGAGAACTGCGCGGTGAACGTTTCGAAGCCGAGCGCAGACGTGAAGACCCGCGGCATGTCGAGGCCGACACGCTCGCCGCTTACGTGCAGCGCGCCACCTTTTTCGCTCGCGTCGATGTTGCCACTCAAATTGGAAACCCCCGGAAAACTCTCGGAGCGTTGGATCGCAAGCGCTTCGAAACGGCCGCGCGCGCTATAGCTGGAAAGCTGCGGCCACTCCCCTTTCCACTTGGCAGCGAGATCGTGCACCCTGCCACGCGGCGAAAACGCAACGAGCTGCTTCCGCAGCTCGGTGTCGAGCGGAAGACGATCCGCAAGCATGACCAGCGGCGCGAGGTCCAGCGCATTCGCGTTGAGCTCTCCGACGCGCTCACCCTTCTGGTCTGCTGCCACTTTGAGGCGGAAGTCGGCCGGGTCGAGTTTTACGCCGCCACCCGAGAGGGCGAGCTTCGCCCCCGCAAGCTCGAAGCCCGACGGCGCCTGTTTCCATGCAACGCGTCCGGCGAGGCGTTCGAGCCCGAGCCGTGGAAGGTCTTCGCGCAGGCGCGCATTGACCGTGGACAGTTTTACGTCCGCGATGATTTCGGTGAGCTCGTCCTCTTTGAACGTAAGCCACGTCCGCACGGCTCCCAGACCGTGCGTCACTTCCACCGGCACGTTGACCCATGCTTTCCAGGCCGCGAGATCGACGTGGTCGACCTGAAGAAAAATGCGCCCGTTCCAGTCCGAGAGGACCTCCACGCTTTCGCCCCGAAAATCAGCACGCAGATCGATCGGCGCGGCAAGCTCGGCCGGAGGAACCGCCCGCAAACCGAAGCGGTGGCGGTTTCCGCGGTTCACCAGATGCAGCGACGCATCGCTCAAGCTCAACGGCGGCGCCTTGCGCAGTTCGTCCGTCCACGATACTGAAGCGCCGTGAATCTCGATGTCGCGTTGCGCGAGCAGCCAATCCGTGAAGCCGGCGCGATCGCGGTCTTCGGTCTGGAGCTCGATGCCGGCGACGGAGAGCACCCCGTTGGCGTCACGGCGTATCTCGAGCGTCGGCTGATAGATGTCGAGCGCGTAAAAATGCAGGCGCAGCGCAGGCAGCGATCGCCACGCGAGAGTGCTCTCCACGCGGCCGAGGTCGAGCGCGCGTCGTCCGGACCTGTCGTAGACGCTCACCTGTTCGAGCTTCAGGTGAGGCCGCACGCCGTCCCAGTCCGCGGAGATCCTGCCGATCGTGATGCTCACGTTCGCGGCGCGGCTCACCGCTGCGGCGATGTCTTCGCGGTACTGCTCGATGTTCGGGAGGAACCAGTAGCGGAGGGTGAGAACGAACACCGCACACGCGAGCGCCGCACCGAGGACGGTCCAAGCGAGCGCCCGCCAAGTCCAGAGCGAGCTTAGCTTGAGCCAGCGCAGCGCGGCTGCCGGGGACACGTTTTTTGCCTGAAATTCAGAAACATGCGATAGTTGGGCTCGGACTTGAAGGTATTGTACCCCGAGTACTCCGGGCACTGGATTGAAAGCGAATACTGCGCCGGATTCAACCGGCGGCGAAGGGGTGCTCGAAAGCGCTTCGCGGTTCAGCCGCTATGTACGTCTGCTGCTCGCGGCCGAGCCCGGCCTTGCCAAGCGCGCGCAGCTCGAACACCCCTATACCCCATCCCGCATGCGCGATCGGCTATCCGTGCTGCTTGCGGAGGACACCAGCTGCGCGCGTGCGCTGCGCCGCCTGCGCAAGGAGGTGATGCTCGGCCTCATCGCGCGTGATCTCGCGGGACGCGCGGATCTCGCGGAGGTCGTCTCCATAGCCACCGCGCTCGCGGAGATCGCAATCCAGTCGGCGACAGCTGCGGCGCACGCCGAGCTTACGCAGCAGTACGGGGAGCCACGCGGCGAATCGGGCGGCTTGCCGCAGCAACTGCACGTGGTCGGCATGGGGAAGCTCGGAGGCGGCGAGCTCAACGTGTCCTCCGATGTGGACCTCGTGCTCGTCTATCCCGAGGAAGGCGAGACCGACGGCGCCCGGACGCTCAGCAACCATGAATTCTTCACCCGGCTCGCGCGCAGGCTGACGGCGCTCCTTTCGGAAGTGACGGAAGACGGTTACGTGTTTCGCGTCGACTTGCGACTCAGGCCTTACGGCGACAGCGGTCCGCTTGTCGCGAGCTTCGACATGCTGGAGAACTATCTCATCACGCAGGGCCGCGAATGGGAACGTTACGCGTGGATCAAAGGCCGGTGCGCGACCGGCGACCGTGTGCACGAGCTGATGGAGCTGGTGCGGCCGTTCGTGTTCAGGCGGCATATGGATTACAGCGCGTTCGCGTCCATGCGCGAGCTGCACCGGCAGGTGCGGCTCGAAGTCGAGCGCCGCGACATCGCCGACAACATCAAGCTCGGGCCGGGTGGTATCCGCGAGATCGAATTCATCGTCCAGGTTTTTCAGTTGATACGAGGCGGCCGTGATGCCGCATTGCGCCAGCAGCCGACGCTGACCGTCCTGCCGCTGCTCGCAGAGAGGCGGCTGCTCACGGCGGACGCCGTGAACGAGCTCACCGCTTCGTACGTCTTCCTGCGCAATCTCGAGCATCGCCTGCAGTATCTCGACGACCAGCAGACGCACGCCTTGCCGCGATCGAGCGAGGATCGCGAGCTCATTGCGCGCGGCATGGGTTGCGCCGATTACGCGGCGCTTCAGGAGCAGCTCGAACGGCATCGAGCGGCCGTGACACGCCACTTCAACGACATCTTCGTCGCGGCGCCCCGCGAACAGCACGAGCTCGACGCACTGTGGCACGAAACCGGGGACACGGCGGACAACGAAAGGACACGCGAGCTGCTCGCGAACATGGGCTACGCGAACGCCGCAGAAATCCAAAGACGGCTGCGCGCCCTCAGGCAGAGTCTGCGCTATCGCCAGATGCCCGCGAGCAGCCAGGCGCGGCTGGAGCGTCTCGTGCCGATGTCCGTTCACGCGGCAGCGGCGCACGCGAATCGCGACGCGACGCTCGAGCGCATGCTCGGACTTCTCGAGAGCGTGAGCCGGCGCGAAGCTTATCTCGCCCTGCTCCAGGAGTACCCGCAGGCGCTCGCGCGCGTGGCGGACCTCATGAGCGCCAGTCCCTGGGCGGCCGAATACCTGACGCGCCACCCCATCCTGCTCGACGAGCTGCTCGATACGCGCACGCTCTATGCCGCCCCGGACTGGCCCGCTCTGGCAGCGAATCTCCGCACGCACCTCGATGATGCGAGCGACGACGACGAAAAGCAGATGGATCTGCTGCGTCACTTCAAACACGTGCACACGATGCATCTGCTCGCGCAGGATCTCGCCGGAACGCTCTTGCTCGAAACGCTCTCGGATCACCTGAGCGATCTTGCATGCGTCATATTGCGCGAAGTGCTGAGGCTCGCGTGGGCGGACGTGAGGCAGCGGCATCGCGAGACGCCGGCTTTCGCGATCGTCGCCTACGGCAAGCTCGGCGGAAAAGAACTCGGATACGCCTCGGATCTCGACCTCGTTTTCCTGTACGACGACCCGGCCCCCGAAGCGCCGGAGAATTACAGCCGGCTCGCCCGGCGTATCAATCACCTGCTTACGAGTCTGACACCAGCCGGCGTGCTGTACGAAACCGACTTGAGGCTGCGGCCCGACGGGGTGAGCGGGCTCCTCGTGAGCCCGATGGAGAGCTTTCGCGAGTACCAGGCTCGTCATGCGTGGGTCTGGGAACATCAGGCGCTCACCCGCGCGAGGTTCGTTGCCGGCGACGCAGGAATCGGTGCGCAGTTCGAAGCCGTCCGCGTCGCGCTGCTGCGTCAACGTCGCGACCTTGCGGAGCTCAAGGCCGCGGTTATCGAGATGCGGCGCAAGATGCTCGAAGCACATCCGAACAAGAGCGGGCTCTTCGATCTGAAGCACGACCGCGGCGGCATCATCGACGTGGAATTCATCGTCCAATACCTCGTACTCGGTCATTCGCACGCCCACGAAGCGCTCACCGGAAACATCGGGAATCTCGCGCTGCTGAAGCTCGCAGCACGCCTCGGGCTCCTGCCGGAAGCGGCCGCGCTCGCCGCGCACGACGCGTATCGCAGATTCCGGCAGCTGCAGCATGGCCTGAGGCTCCAGGGCGAGAGCTACGCGCGCACACCGATCGAGACGGTCGCTTCCGAAGTCGATGCCGTTCGTGCGCTGTGGATAGGCGTCATGGGCGACGCCTGAGCGCGGCCCGCGGGGGCGCGTACGTTAGAATTCGTGTTTTGGTCGAGGAGTAAGTGACATGTCGATGGCGGACCGCGACGGGCACATCTGGTACGACGGCAAGCTCGTGCCCTGGCGCGATGCGACGACGCACGTGCTCACGCATTCGCTGCACTACGGGCTCGCCGTGTTCGAAGGCGTGCGGGCCTACAAGACAGTCGAAGGCACGGCGATTTTCCGTCTGAAGGAGCACACGCAGCGGCTCTTCAATTCCGCGCACATCTATCTCATGAAAGTTCCGTACACGCGCGAGCAGATCATGGAGGCGCAGAAGGAAGTCGTGCGTGCGAACAAGCTCGATGCGTGCTACATCAGGCCGATCGCGTTTTACGGCTCGGAAAAAATGGGCGTATCGCCGCAAGGCGCAACCGTGCACGTGGCGATTGCCGCGTGGCCCTGGGGTGCGTATCTCGGGCCCGAGGCGATCGAAAAAGGCATACGCGTGAAAACGTCTTCTTACGCGCGCCATCACGTGAACGTTTCCATGTGCCGCGCGAAGTATTCGGGAACGTATGCGAACTCGATACTCGCCAATCTGGAAGCGACGGAACACGGGTACGACGAAGGGCTGCTGCTCGACGTCGACGGCTTCGTTGCGGAAGGCTCGGGCGAGAATCTCTTCATGGTGAAGAACGGATGCATCTACGAGCCGGAGCTGACGAGCGCCCTCATCGGCATCACGCGCGAGTCGGTGATCACGCTGGCGAGCGAGATGGGATACAAAGTATCGGCGCGCCGCATCACCCGCGACGACCTGTATATTGCGGACGAAGCGTTCTTCACCGGAACGGCCGCGGAGGTGACACCGATACGCGAAGTCGATGGCCGGACCATCGGGGAAGGCAGGCGCGGCCCGGTCACGACCCGCATCCAGAAGATGTTCTTCGACTGCGTGACGGGACGAGCCGAGAACCATCGCGACTGGCTTACCCCCGTCGCTGCATAAGGGTACACAGCGCCGCGCCGTTGCGCCCGGAGGCGCGAAGCGCCGAAGGAGCAAAGTAGATTTTTTATTCGTTCACACGTTCACACGTTCACAATGTCAGAAGCCGCAAGCAGCAAACAAAGCCACATCGAAGTCACGGCAGCTGACCTGCCGCTGCATTGCCCGATGCCTTCCATGAAGCTGTGGAACGCGCATCCGCGCGTCTATCTGCCGATCCAGAACACGGGCGAAGCGCTCTGTCCGTACTGCGGCACCCGCTATACGCTGAAAGGCGGACCGCAGGCTGGCAGTCATTAAATGAAAATCCTGGTCGTCGCGCCCTCGTGGATCGGCGACACGGTACTCGCTCAGCCGCTTTTCAGCATCCTGCACGGGAGACATTCCGGACTCGAGCTCGACGTGCTCGCGCCCGGCTGGACGGGCCCCGTCGTTCGCCGCATGCCGGAAGTAAGGCGCACGATCTCGAGCCCGTTCGAGCACGGCGTATTCCAGTTCTCGGAACGGCGTGAGCTCGGCCGCGAATTACGGCCCGAGCGCTACGACCAGGCGATCGTCCTTCCGAATACGCTCAAATCCGCGTTCGTGCCGTTCTTCGCACGCATCCCGCGCCGCACCGGCTACCGCGGTGAGATGCGATGGGGCGCCTTGAACGATGTCCGCACCCTCGACACCGCAGCCCTGCCGCTGATGGTGCAGCGCTACGCCGCGCTCGGGATCGAACCCGGTGAAAAGCTTCCTGATCCGCTCCCCCGTCCGCATCTGCGTGTCGACGACGCACAGCGGCGGGCGACATTGAGTGCGCTCGGTCTGACCGACGCGGACACCGCCGTGGCACTTTGCCCGGGCGCTGAATACGGACCGGCGAAGCGCTGGCCGCCGACTTACTTTGCGGACCTCGCGCGCGCCCTCCAGAAAACCGGCCATGCTGTGTGGCTGGTCGGCTCCGCGAAAGATGCGGACATCGGCCATGACATCGTGAGGCTGTCGGGCGGCGCCTGCGTGAACCTGTGCGGCAAGACCACGCTCGATCAGGCGGTCGAGCTCCTCGCTTCGGCAGGCCTTGTCATCACCAACGACTCCGGACTCATGCATGTGGCCGCGGCGGTCGGCACGCCGCTCATCGCGATCTACGGCTCCAGCACGCCTGCATTCACGCCGCCGCTCTCGGCGCTTGCCCACATCGAGAAGCTCGATATCGCGTGCAGTCCCTGCTTCGAGCGCACGTGCCCGCTGGGGCATTTCAACTGCATGATGCAGCTCAAGCCCGAGCGGGTTCTGGAGAGCGCGCTGCGGATGACACGTGAAGCCGTGACATAGGTGCTTCGCGGACGCACCGCATGGCGGTGGGCTCTTGCCCGCCCTGCGTGCCGTCACCCGTCACGCCGTCACTTCTCGGGGCCCGCGTAAGCACCCGCCGTGTCGGGGAAGAGCGCTTTCACGATCTTGAACTTCGAGACGTCCGTCGTGCCGTCCATGTGCAGGAAAATGGCCGCGTCGCGCAGAAGCTTTTCCACGCCGAAATCCAGCATCACGCCGTTGCCGCCATGAAGCTCCATTGCGTGCTGCGCGACCTTGAAGATCTCCTCGGACGCGAAGAGCTTCGCCATATTGCATAGCGCATCGGCGTCGGGTGCGCCCGCATCCACTGCAGCGGACGCCTCGCGCAACATTGCGCGCACGGCTGCAAGCTTCGTCGCCATTTCGGCGAGACGGCAGGCGACGGCCTGGTGCTTGATGAGAATACGGCCGCCCTGGATGTAGGTCTGGACGTACTCCGCGGTTTTCTCGAATGCCGCAACGCCGACCCCGAGGTTCTTCGCGGCCTGGATGATTTTGCCCGGCCGGAAATAGACGCCAGCTTTCGAAAGCGCGATGTTCTCGACGAGCAGGTGATCTTTCGGGACCGCCATGTCTTCGAACACGATCTCACCGTTGTTCATGAACCGGCCGCCCATCGTCTCGTTACAGCGGGTGACCGTGAGACCGGGCGTATCGCGCGGCACCAGAAAACTCGATGTGCCCTGCAGCATCCCGACCTTCGGGTTCGTATTCGCGTAAACGACGAAGAGCTTCGCGTCGTAGCCGTTGCTGATGAACTGCTTGCGGCCGTTGATCACCCACTTGTCGCCTTTCAATGCCGCGCGTGTGTTCATCGCGGCTTCGGGCACGTTATAGGGGAGCCATCGGTCGGATGCGCCGCGCGGCTCGGTCAGGCAGTGGGCAAGGAGAAAGCCTGGGTCGGCCACGACGCGCGGAAACCACTCCTCCTGCAGATGCCGCGGCGCAACGTGGCGGAGCAGCACCGACACTTTCCAGATCTGCACGAGCTTGTCAGCCAACCCGGAATCGCCGCGCGCGATTTCCTCGGCGATGATCGCGAACGTCTGGACTTCCTCTTTCGGATCGATCGGGGTACCACCGAACTCTTCGGGAATACCCAGCGTGCGGATCCCGATCCGGTCGGCCTGCTCCAGTATGCTCGAAGGCAGGCGCTCCTCGGGGGTCATCAGCCACTCCCGCTGCCAGCTCGCTCGTATGAACGGGGCGACGAAATCGTCGACGAACGCGCGGCACGTCTCGCGCATCATTTTCTGTTCGTCGGAAAGTCCGCGGTCGGTCATGTGCATCATCGTGATTACCTCGCTGGGGAACAGATGGGCTGCGCGTGGCGCGGCTTTTGATAGAATTTTAACCGCAGTTCCTCGTCGGTCTTCCAGGGATGCAGCACGTGAAGAAGATGCTGTTTGCGACGCCGCAGGACGCTGAAGCCGCTTTTTACGATGCCTTCATGAAGCACGATCTGGAGGCGATGATGGCCGTCTGGTCCGACGATGACGAGATCTATTGCGTCCATCCTCGCGGGCCGCGTGTAACCGGCGTCGCACAGGTGCGCGAGTCCTGGCGCCAGATTTTTGCGAGCGCGCAGAACGTGCGGTTCCAGGTGCGGGAGCAGCATCTGCTGCAGGCGATGATGGTTTCGATCCACAGCGTCTACGAGCACATTGCAATGACCGGGGAAAGCCGCGCCCGCAGCTGCGTGCTCGCGACGAACATCTACATGCGCACCGAGCGCGGATGGCGGATGATGGTGCATCACGCTTCACCGGCGCCGGCCGTCGAGGAGGCGGAGCCGCGCCGAGTGAAGACGCTGCATTAGGCAACCTCTGAACAAGTCTCGCGCGGCGTGCGCCGTATGCACAAATGAGCAAGTCGCTATAATTGCACCGCTTGCTTGCGGTCGAATGCAGCGTCCAGTTCCGCCACGCATTTTGACCTGCACCGCCACCGCCACC
>Ga0075421_100005750_pt1 | contig 15024 bp, 3 predicted proteins | sample SoiMetdeltSBSDD5_FD_75292 | JGI IMG/M metagenome (GOLD analysis project Ga0075421, IMG submission 75292) | Bulk soil microbial communities from a Populus tree surrounding site in Tennessee, USA - Soil MetaG P. deltoides SBSDD5 | ecosystem: Environmental > Terrestrial > Soil > Tree plantation...
CGTGGCCGTCGCCTCGGCCGGACCGCGGATGAAGAGGTCCGTGCGGTCCACATCGTCGACGAGGATCTTGAGCGTCGAGGGGTCGACGCCGGACGCGCCGGGCTCGCCGGGCCCGACAGGATCCGAGTAGCGGACCACGATGTCCGGCGTCGTGTCGCTGGAGAAGGAGCCGTTCGCCGGCGTCTCGATGGTGATCTGCGGCGGCGTGTGATCGCCGCTCGTGCCGCAGAGGTTGAGGGTGAGGAACGACGCCGGCTTGCTGGCGAGCGTCACTTCGAGCGCGGTGACCGGCGTCAGCGTCACCGTGCGCGTGAAGCTGGCCACGTTCGGGTTGAAGTCCGACGGGACCGCGACCTCGGCGCCGTTCACCTTGATCCAGGCCGACGAGACGCGGTCGCGGCCGTCCGCGTGGCCGTTCCGCACGCGCAGCGTGAACGGGCTCACGATCCACGCCGGCACGTTCACGCTCACGGTGTAGACGTTCTTCGGCCCCGTCGTCCGCGTGAACGTCAACGGCCCCCAGAAGCCTTCGCACTCGGTTGGCGGCGGCGGAGGCGGCGCGCAGGCGCCGATCGTGTCGCCGTGGGCCTCGTGGGCCGGCCAGGCCGACGCGGACACGCTGATCGTGTGGCGGTTGTCGGGATTGCCCGGCGGGACGTGGCAGATCGTGATCTTGTGGTCGGCGGCGCCGGCCTGCGCGAGCAAGGAGCGGAGGGCGCTCGCGACCGCCGGCAACGCGGTTGCGTGGGACACCCGCTCCGCGCCCGCGAGGCTCGGCGGTGCAGGAAGGCCACCCGGGAGAGACGCTGCGGGCGGTGTCGCGACCGCCGCCAGCGTCGGTGGCGGGCAGACCGACCAGAACCCCGTGACCAGAACGACGTAAGCGAGAAGATAGGCCGTCGAACGCCGGAGCAACGAGGGCTGACGCACTACGGCACCACCACCGAAAGCTCGGCCGACCGGTATTGACTCCCCGTCGAGGTGTGCGCCACGACGACGTAGTAATACGTCCCGGCGGTGACACCGGTATCCGTGAACTGCGTCGCGGAGATCGCGTTGGCCCGCGTCAGGTACCCGGACCCGGGACTCGTGCTGCGCAGAACGTCGTATCCCACGGCTTTCGGATGCGGCATCCACGACAGCGCGACCTGGCCGCTCGCCGGTACCGCGCTCACGCGCCAATGCCGGGTCATCAGGTACTGCTCCACCGTTAGGCGTACGGGTTCGGGCAGCGGCCGGTCGTAGATCACGAGCTCGGCAAGGTGACCCCACCAATATCGACTGGCCTGGTTGCCGCTGCCAAAGCGGTCGGCCCGCAGGTTCCCCGTCGGCAACGACGTCACCACCGAGAGCACGGACATCGCCTTCGGCCGTGTCGTCGCGACACCGTTGATCGAGCTCCCGTTCAGCCAGGTCTGTCCGTCGAGGATGCTGCTCGACGTCGCGTTCGACAGCCAGATCTGCGGATTCCCGCCATGGAAATCCGACGAGGAGATATCGTGCAACGGGAAGCGGTAGCCGCTCGTCGCGGCCAGGTCCTCCCCGATCACCCAGAACACCGTCCCGATCGTGGTCAGTCGCGTCGTGAACTGAACCATGTCGTTGCCGTCGAAATGCATCGCCGGCAGCCCGTTCGAAACGTTTTCCTCCAGGCGCGGCGTGGCCAGCCCGTTGGTCTGTGTCACGTGGTTATCGTTGCCCGATTGGTCTTCCCAGAGTCCGCCGTGCCCGGCCGCCACCCCGGCGTCGGCGCGCAGCCAGAGCTGCAGCCCCGTCACGCTCCGCGGGTTGAAGTCCGCGTCGTTCGTGAAGCCCGCCGTCACCATGGCGCTCTCGCCGCGGCCCGTTGCGAACGCCTTCGCCTTCACCGTGGTCGACGCCGAAAGGACGAACGGCGCCGTATAACGCAGCGACGACGTCGTCGGCTCACTGCCGTCCGTCGTGTAGTAGATGTCCGCCCCCGCCGTCGGTGTCTGCAGGCGCACTTCCGCCGATCCCGTGAACGTCCCGCCGTTGGGCGTGATCTGCGGCGCCGTCACTGCCGCCAGGCGGTACTTGTTCAGGAGGTAGTCTTCGACCGCCTTCCGCTGCATCGGCGACAGCGGCTTGTCGTAGATCACGAGCTCGGCGAGGTTGCCCCACCAGTACCGGCCCGCCAGGTTGCCGCTGCCAAAGCGGTCGGCCCGCAGGTTCCCCGTCGGCGACGACGTCACCACCGAGAGCACGGACATCACCTTCGGCCGTGTCGTCGTGAGACCGTTGATCAAACTCCCGTTCAGCCAGGTCTGCCCGTTGAGGATGCTGCTCGACGTCGCGCTCGACAGCCAGATCTGCGGATTCCCGCCATGGAAATCCGACGAGGAGGCGTCGTGCAACGGGAAGCGGTAGTCGTTCGTCGCGGCCAGGTCCTCCTCGATCACCCAGAACACCGTCCCGATCGTCGTCAGTCGCGTCGTGAACTGAACCATGTCGTTGCCGTCGAAATGCATCGCCGGCAGCCCGTTCGAGGGGTGCACGATCAGCCTGGGCTGGTTCGCGGCCAGGCCCTGCGTCGCATCGTTGGCGCCCGACTGATCGCGCCACGCGCTCACGCGGCCCGCGGCGTCGCTCGTCACACCGGCATCCGCGCGCAGCCACAGCCTCAGGCTGCCCGGCTCGATGCTGCCGGGCGAGGTGTCCTCCACGCGGATGAACGTCGCGATGGCCGTTCCGCTGTCCGTGAGACCCGACCGGAACGCCTTGGCCCTGATGGTCGTCGACTGGCCGATGGTGAACGGCCCGGTGTAGAGCGTGGACGACGACGGGTCGGGCAGCGTTCCGTCGAGGGTGTAGTAGATGTCCGCGGACGGGGTGGTCGATGCAAGCTGGATGGTCGTCGAGCCCGAGAAGGAGCCGCCGCCGTTCGGCGAGATCGTGGGCGTGGCAGTGGTCGGCACGTACAGGGCGTACTTGAGCGCCAGATAGTCCTCGACGGCCTTCCGGTCGGAGCCGGACAACGGCCGGTCGTAGAGGATGAGCTCGGCGAGGCGACCCGACCAGTACCGGCTGGCCTGGTTCCCGCTGCCAAAACGGTCCGCCCGCAGATTCCCCGTCGGCGATGAGGTCACCACGGAGAGCACGGACATCGACCTGGGCCGAGGGGTCGTGGTGCCGTCGATCGGGACGCCGTTCAGCCAGGTCTGTCCGCTGAGAATGCTGCTCGACGTCACACTCGCCAGCCATATCGCCGGATTCCCGCCATGGAAATCCGACGAGGAGGCGTCGTTCAACAGGAAGCGGTAGTCGTTCGTGGGCGCCGTGTCCTGGATCACCCAGAATGCCGTTCCGATCGCCGTCAGCCGCGTGGTGAAGCTCAACACGTCGGTGCCGTCGAACTGGAGCGTCGGCATGCCGTTGCCGGCGTCGGGAACGAGGACCGGCTTGGCGGTGCCGGTGGTTTGAACCAGGTGATTGGCCGCGCCCGGGGACTGGTCCTGCCACTGCGAGACAAATCCGCTGCCGTCTGCGACGACTCCGGCATCGGCCTTGACCCACAGCGCCATGCCGGTCAGAGGCACGCCGTCGCTCGTGTTCTTGCGCGCGACCACCACGGACGTGGGCGTGCTGCGGTTCCCGACGGCATCGACTGCCGTCAATGCCAACACGTGGCCTTCCACGCCGGCCAGCTTCAACGCGAAGGAACCGTCGCCGGCGGCCGTGGCGATTCGCACGGCGCCGTTCAGCGTGATGTTCACCGCCTCCACGCGGACCAGCGGCTCCACGGCACCCGCGCGGCCCAGCACCAGCGCGTCGCCGCCGTCGTTTTCCTCGGCCTCGATCCGCGTGGCGTCGGGTGCCGACGGCGGGGCCTGATCCACCACGATCGTGCGTGTCACGGTCTTGGTGTCGTTCGCATGGTCGAGAGCCGTCACCGTAATGGTGACGTTGCCGTCGGCAAGCGAGGCCAGGCTCAGAACGGCCATATAGGTGTTGTTCGAAACCAGGACGCCATCGGCGGGTTGACCGCCGCCCACCGAGAACTGCATCGAGACTACTGGCGCGGAAGCCGTGGCGCGGACCTCCACCGTGTTGCGGAACCGCTCCCCCGCCGCCGGCACGTCGATCGTGACGCCGAGGGCGATGTTGTCGACGACCACCGGCAGTTTGACCCCGGCATCACCGACGTTGCCCGCGACGTCGGTGGCGATGGCGTAGAGCAAGTGCGGTCCCTCGGACAGGAGCGCGGTGTTGTACGTCTTCGCGAACGAGGGCGGCAGCAGCGTCTCCACGAGCGTGCCGGTCCCACGGCGAACTTCGATGCGCGCCACTCCCGAGCTCGCGTCCAGGGCGGCGGCGGCCAGGCCTACCGACCCGCGCAAGACGAGAGCGCTGCCCTCGGTCGCTCCCCCGGTGATCGTCAACCCCGCCGGGCCGGGCAGGACGGTGTCCACGCCGAACGCGGCCGCCAGCGTGCCCAGGTTCGGCGGCTGGGCCTTGTCCTTCACCCGCGCCGCCACCATGTGGAGGCCGTCGGAGAGGTCCGACGGCGGCACGAACGAGAGGCTCGAGGCGGTGCGGCTCGCATTCACCGGCTCGCAGCCGTCGAGGGACGGAGCCTGGCAGTCGAGCCAGAGCTTGGAGCCGTCGGCGGTGGTGTCCGCCCCCGTGCCCGCCTCGGTGATGCCGACGGAAATGGTCGGGCGCGGCATGTTCGTCCAACCGTCGGCCGCGGGCTGCGTCAGCGCCAGCACGGGCGCGATGGTGTCGCGCGTCCAGAACGTCGTGGACGAGGCCTGAGTCTGCGGGTTGCCGCTGAGGTCGACCGCTCCGTTCACGACGAGGCTGTAACGGGTGTCCGAATCGAGGGGAAGGCTCGGCGTGAACGTGACGACCGCGGGCGCGCTCAGCACGGCGGCGCCGGGGACGTCCGGACCGCTGGGGTACACCTTGAGGCGCACGACGGGATCCACGCCCGCGCTCAGCGGCTCCACGCCCGTCGCGCGCAGCGGCTCGCTGAAGGTCACGATCATCGTCGCGCCGGGCAGCACCTCTCTCTGGAGGTTGGCGGGGCTCACCGAAACGACAGTGGGCGGCGATACGTCGACGGTGTGGAAGACGCTCTGCGCCTCCGCCGCCAGCCGCCGTCCGAAGATGTCGGTGACGAAGGTGGTCGCGACGATCGTGAGCGGCCGCCCGTCCGGCCAGGCACCGAAGCCGGGGGTGAGCGTTACGACCTTCTTGTCGGCGGACAGGGACGCGTGCACGAACGTCCCCGCCGCCCCGTCCTTGACCAGGATGCCGCCGGTGCCGGCCACCGGATCGGTGAAGGTCAGCCGCAGCGGCTGCGTCACGCTGACGCCGACGGTGCCGTTCGGCGGCTCGATGGAGACCAGTGAGATCGGCGTGTCGTCGAGCGTGACCGGCGGCTCGAGGGTGATCCCCGGCTCGCCCAGCGTCTGGTTCTCGACGAGGCCCCTTCCGTCCGTCAGCTCGTCGATGAGCTTGACGGTGATCTGCCGCGTCGCGCCCGCCTGCGCCAGCGGAATGCCGTTGGCCACGAACGAGCCGTCGTCCTGCGCCTGGACCCAGGTGATCAGACCGCCCAGGTGCGCGTAGATCTCGACCTTGGCGCCGCCGGCAGGGTCGCCGTTCGAGCGGAAGACCCGGCCGGCTACGAACGCGCCGGGTTGCAGCTTGACGGTGATCGTCTTCGGAACGTCGGCCACCAGCGTATCGCTGATGCTGCCGTAGCGGATCGGCTGGTTCTCCGGCCGGTAGGTGAGGCGAACGTTCACCGGTCCGGCCAGGAGATCAGTGAGGGTGATCCCTTCCGGCCGGATCTCGCGATAACGCGTGAACGGGAAGTCGCCCGTCCCCACGATGCTGACGCTGCCCTCGATGGAGTTGTCGTCTTCGTCGACCGCGAACAGCTTCAGCGACGTCGTGCCGTTGAGCGTGATCGGGACGTTGACGGGCGGGTCTGCCTGAGCCGGAACCTCGACTGTCGCCTTGCCGCGGTCCTCGCCGGTGAGGACGTCCGCCGTGAGCGTGGCCAGACCCGCTGGCACCTGCTCGAATCGGAACTGGCCGTCGTCGGTGAACGTGCTGAGGGTGCCGCCGCCGCTCCCACCGACCTGAATCGTGACCTGCGATGGGGGTCCGGCGACGCGGGAGCCGTCCAGCTTCACGCGTTCGACTCGGCCTTCCACGGTGCCGGACCCGCGCAGCGCGACGTCGAGCGGGAGGATCTCCCCTTCGTCTTTGAGCGTGCTGGACGCGGTGCCGCTCAGGAAGCCCTGATCGCCCAGGCTGGCCGTGACCACGACCTTCCCTTCCGGTACGCCCGGGATCTCGTAGGTGCCGCCCGTGGCAACGGTGGCGACCTTGTACGTGCCGGACACGAGGTCGATGTGGACGGGCCCGGTGTAGTCGACGCCGTTGTGGGTGATCTTTCCGCGGACGATGCCGAGGTCCATCGCGTAGACGTCGACCACCACCGCGGGGGCCAGGTGCTCGGGAGGCGGCGGGCCTTCCTTCTCCACCGCGCCGCTCGCGAAGCCGGTGCGGCCCGTCATCGGGTCCTGGGCCTCGAGCTTGAAGTCTCCGGCCGGGACGAACGTGAACTCGAAAGCGCCGATGTTCGGGCCGGAACCCTCCGTCGTCATCTGTCCGACCACGCGGCCGCCCGACGTGAGCTTCACCGTACCGAACGGGACGGGGGTGGGAGTGGCCGTGGGCCCCTTGGCCGGCAGGAGGAAGTGGCCCTTGACCGTGTTCGTCACCGTGAACGTGACCTGGACGTTGACGACCGCCCCTTCGCCGGGCATGACGCCAGAGGCTCGTCCGCCGCGGGCGAGCGAATCGGAGACCACCACCGCGAAGCGGCCCTCGTCCACGTTCTCGATCGTCACCACGCCGTCGTCGGACGGGTCGAGCGTCGACTCGAACGTCCGGTTCGGGAACTCCGTCTCCGTGAGCTTGACGAAGGCGTTCTCGATGCGCGTTCCGGCCGCGTTGACGACGGACACGCGGACGGACCCTCGGCCCTTCAGCCGCAGGTCGTGGATCACCGGCTCGTCGACCAGCGGATCGGGATCCTTCGGCAGATAGATGGACTGGCGGGCGACGAGGCCTGTCCTCGGATCGCTCGCCGTGATCGTGTACCCGCCGGCACCCAGGACCCGGGCGAACTTGTAGCTGCCGTCCGGCTGCGTCACGACCTCGAGCTCGCCGATGGAGCCGCCGGTGGCCTTGACGTCGACGCCGGCGCCAGCCGGCGTCTTGCCATCGGGCATGTAGACGACACCCGTCAGGCGCTCGGCCATCGTGTCGGTCATGCGCAGGTCGAGCGGGAGCTCCTGCCCGTCCTTCACCAGCGTGCCGTTGGCTCCCGCCCTTCCGAGGACGAAATGTTGCGCGGCGACCGAGACCCTGCCGACGTTGACGTTCTCGAATCGGAAGGTGCCGCTGGTGTCCGTGCGCGCCGACTGGGAGTAACCGTTCGTCAGGACGCAGAGCCCTGAATCGTAGTAGAGCGACGTGAGCGAGACGGTGGCGCCGTGGAGAGGCCCTCCCTTCTCCGGCTCGCCCTGGCCCTCGGGGTAGCGAACAGTGCCGTGCACGATACCGAAACCGGCGAAGCGCAGGATGCCGAAGCCGGTGGTGCCGTCGGCGAGAACGGTGGCCGTCCCGGCGGCGATATCCACACCGCCACCGGGGCTCGTCCACGTCGCTTTCGCCGCGAGCCCGCCGATGGGTACGTCGTGGAACGTGACCTCGCCTGCAGAGTCCGTGACCTGCGGCGAGCACCCGCACGGGTCCTTACAGCGCCCGCCCACTCGCACCGTGACGCCCTGCATCTTCTCGCCTCGCGGGTCGAGCACGGTGAAGACGGCCTTGCCCAGGCCGGACAGGCGGATCTTGACGTCGGTGACAGATGGCCGGTCCACGTAGACGGAGACGTTGCCCGTGCGCTTCCCGTCGCGCGTCCGCGCCCGGATCGAGCGCGCCCTCGTCGGGTCGATGAGCAGTCCGGTGAGATGGAAGGTGCCGTTCGTCGTCATGACGCCCCGGCCGTCCATGTCGACGACGACTTCCATGCCCGAGGCGAGGATCTCGACGTTGGGATCGGACGAGGGCAGCAGGATCCTTCCGCTCACGTTGGCGAGCTCGCCCGGGGGCGGGATGTGGATGACGATGTCCTGCTCGACGGATGTCACGGAACCCGCAAAACCCGTGACCTCGCCGCGATCACGGGTGTTGATGGCCGCCGTGAGGATGTACTCGCCTTCCGGCATGTCTTCCAGCAGGAAGCGACCCGCCGCGTCGGTCTGGGTCACGCCGAACGTGCGGGGCACCAACGTGCCCTGGAGGGCATAGGAAACGTAGATGCCCTGGCCAACGGGCTTCAGGACGCCGCCTTCCTCCGTCTTCACGTAGCCGCTGACGCGAACCCCCGTCGCGTTGAGCGTGACGTCGATCTTGGCGACGGTGCCCGCGCGCTCGATGCGGCCGGTGTTCGTGCCGACCACCTGGCCGTCGCCCGCCTTCACGGTGACGGCTCCGACGGTGATGCCGTCGATCTTGTAGTAGCCGTCTCCGTTCGTCTTCGCCGAGCCACCGATCTGCTGGTCGGTCAGGCTCAAGGCAACGACATTCGCACCACCGACGGGCTCGAGGGTGGCCCCCGCCCTCACGATCCCTTCGACCGCGCCGCGGCCGAGCAAGACCAGGTCGCGGACGATCTGCTCTCCAGTGGCGGCGACGCGTCCGCGGGCGTCGCGCACGGAGCCGTCGACCGGATCCTGCGCGCTGATCCGCCAGCCTGCGCACGTCTGGAGCACGTAGCGGAACTCGAACCGGCCGCCGTCGGTGAGCGGGAGCAATGCGAAGCCCAGGCTACCGGCGGGGGTGCACCCGACCGTCACGCCGTTCTCGTAGACGACATTGCCGGCCGTGACCGGCGAGCCGTCCGCGTGCATGACGCGGCCGCTCAACACGCCGCCCGGATACTCGAGCAGGGACGACAGCGCCTGCGTCACCGGCGCCCCTACGGTGCCGTGGCGGTCGGTGATGCCGCCAACGGTGAGGGTCCGCGGGATGTACGGCCCCTCGGGCTGATCGAGCGTCCCGAAGACGAGCCGCCCGGAGAGCTGGCGCTTGGCCGTGCGGAGCCGATTGTCCTGGTGCTGGTAGTGGCTGGTATCCGCCGCCGCGGCGGCGTCCACGATCCGATCGAACAAGTAAGCGATGTGGAAGCCGTGCGGGCCGGCAGCGCTCAGGATCTTGGGGCCGACCATCGTGGCCGACACGAGGGTCGGCCCGACGCGCGCCAGGTCGGACCCGTCGACGCTGCAACCGTCGGACGCGACCACCGGGTCCGTGGCCGCCGGATCGATCCGGATCTCCGGCACCGCGCAGCTCCAGGCGGCACGCCGCGGGTTCCCGTCGGCGCCGATGAACGTCACCGATCCCGGCGCGCCCGGCTTCAGGACGTAGGGGAACGCGCCGGGTGCCGTCAGCACTCCCACCGTAGACGGACCGAGCTGGAGCAGCACCGCTCCCGGGATGTCGCGCTTGGCGTCGGCGCCGGCGGACAGCAGCCGCTGCTGCCCATCGACGACCGCGACATCCGTGCGTCCCTCGACGGCAAACGACACGAAATTGGCCCCCGACGCGGCCAGCCGCGCGAGGTCTTCCTCGAAGGCCACCACGCTCTCGCCGGCAGGCAAGTCGAGGAAGGCGGAGATCGCCTCGGCGAGCTTGCGGCCGGCCTCCGTCTGGCGCAGCACCTGATCGAAGCCTGGATCCACGGGCTCGCCGCCCCAGAAGTCGAATACGAGATCGCGAACGGCGCCGCGTTGCGTCTGGCCCAGAATCACCCGCAGCCCCGCCTCGGCAAGAGCGAGGGCCTTCTTCGTGACGACGTTCTTGTTGGTGCGAGTCACGCGCGGCGGCAGGGCCCCTGCCGGTGCGTTCGCGATGCTCCACGCCTGGCCCAGGACGCGCATGGCGGCACGCACCACGTCGGGAGGCAGGCTGTCGACCGCCGACGGGAGGACGAGCGTGTCGGGAGACAGCGGGACGCCGCGGTCGCCCACGCCGAGGGAGAAGTTGAGGGTCCCCTTGTGGCAGTTCCCAGGGGGGCCGTTGAAGTCGAGGTAGCTGGCCACGACCTGCCCGGTCGTCTTCGCCACCATCAGGAACTCGAGCGTCTCGGAGTCGTTCCCCTTCAAGGTGGGGATGAGGCGCGCGCCCGTCTCGCCCTTCTCGACGTTGAGCCTCATGCCGCTGAGGCCGGCGTCGAGCTGGACGTTCACGCCTTCCGCATCGACTTCGGTGATGTTCGAGACGGTCACGAACACGCTGAACGGCTCGTCGACGCGGACGGTGCCGGGCACCACGAAGGACAGGCTGAGACAGGCGTTCCTCACCAGGACGCCGCCGGTGGCCGCGCCCCTGAGGGGCACGGGGCCGACGGGAAGACCGTCGAGCTTCGCGTTGATGTCGAAGTCGATGGTGAAGAAGCCTTCCTTCTCGCCGCGGATGACGAACTCGGCCTGGCCCTGCACGCCGGGCGCCAGCGTGCCCACGTCGTCGTCCGTGTCGGGCTCTCCGTCGGGTCCGGGATGCCGCACCGGCCACTCCGTGGGCGCCGTCCCATCCTTGCGGGTCGCGAGGACGAGAGGGTCGTCGGCGGGATCGTCCGGGTCCTGGCCATCGGGAAGGTCGATCGTCGCTTTGACGTCACGGATGGTGAGCCCGGAGCCGCCGGGCGCCCCGTTGGCGACGTACAAGGTCGCGGAGAAATGCTGCATGAGGAAGCCGACGTTGCCGGGAATGACGAGGACGCTGGGAATGGTGATGCCGGGGCCACCCCGCAGCGCCTCCCTCATGTCGTTCTTCTCGCCCTCCTCCAGGCCCGCGTCGTCGAGCTCGAGGAGCATCGGAACGACCAACGGCATGGAGACCAATCCCTCGACCGGCGCTGGCGGCGGCTGGAGCGGCATCGGGACCGGGACGTTGTTGTGGTCGAACACCACCGGGAACTTGAACTCCACCGCCTTCGACTCGAGCTGGAGCGCCAGGTTGAACTCGAAGCCGGTGTACGAGCGGCTGTCGAGGATGATCCCGCGCTCCTGCAGCTCCTCGAACGAGAGCGGCCGCGTCTTCACTGCAGTGACGAGTACCTGGTCGACGACCTTGACGATGGTGGTCCGCGGGCGCGCGTCGACGAGCGGCACCCCCGCCCTCGCGATGCGTACGTTCGTCAGCGTGTAGTCGCCGCCGCGCTGGAGTGCCGGCAGTGGGAGCAGCAGCGGATCGCCCAGGTCGGGCGCATTTGGCAACGGCAGTGTCACGGGCGCGGCGAGGCCGGGACCGGCCAGTACGCCGTGGACCGTCAGACCCGGTCCGAACAGCTTGACGGCATCCTCGGTGGAGAGGCTGCGGCTTCCGGCGTTGACGGCGACACGGACCGCCGACGCGACGCCTTTGGGCACGACAGGTGCGACCGGCTCGACGCTGGCCCCGAAGCTGAACAGCGGGATGTCGAGCTCGCCAATCTTCCGGAGCGACATCTCAGCGGATGCTCGCGCCGGGCTGAGCAGTGCACTGAGCACTACCGCGACCATTGAATAGTTGGTCCGGCGCGTCCCAATCACGATCAATGCGCTCCCAAGGACTCCCCTTCGGGCTCCTCGCTCGAACGAACAAACGTCGACGCCTATGCGGCGTGACCCATCCGCGGGATCACGTCGGTGTGTGTAGTGACGAACGCAATATCGGCTCTCGACCTGCAAAAGTCAACGGGAATCGGACCCATTCGGGCACACCATTGCGAAAGTGCTCTGATCCCGACACAAACACCGTTCACCCAGCAGTGAAACAGCGCCCGAGTCAACGGAGGTCACCTTCGACTCCGTATGGGGCGGTGCCCGGCGTAGCCTGCGGTTACAGCTTTTTGATCTCGGCGCCGGCGCTGGGCCGGCAGACGTAGATGGCGGGCTGCAGGTTCATCTTCGCCCGGTACGCCTTCTCGGTCGCGGCCACGAACCGCGCGACCTTCTTCTCTTCGACGAGGGCCACCGCGCAGCCGCCGAAGCCGGCGCCGGTCATGCGAGCGCCGAAGACGCCGGGGGCCTGGCGAGCCGCGGCCACCATGGCATCGAGAGCCTCGCTCGAGACCTCGTAGTCCTTCTGCAGGCTGCGATGGCTCTCGTACATGCGTTTGCCGAAGGTGGCGGCGTCTTTCTTCTCGGTGGCCTTGATCGCGGAGAGCACACGCGCGTTCTCGGTGACGACGTGGTGCGCGCGGCGGCGCGTCACGTCGGGCATCGAGTCCCAGCGCCGGGTGAGCTCGGCCTTGCTCACGTCGCGCAGGCTCTTCTGGCCGAGCATCTTCGCCGCCTTCTCGCACTGCGAGCGGCGCTCGTTGTAGGCGGAATCCTGCAGGCCACGGCGGGTGGAGGTGTCGAGCACCACCACCACCGTCTTCGGCGGCAGCGGCACCGCCTTCATCGACAGGTCGCGGCAGTCGATCATCAGGGCGTGCCCTTCCTGGCCCGCCGCCGAGATCATCTGGTCCATGATCCCGCAGTTGACGCCGATCCACTTGTTCTCCGCCCGCTGCGCCCACTTCGCCGAAGCGACCGGATCCCAGCGCGATTCGGAGATCGCCTGGAACGCGCGGGCGGAGGCCACCTCGAGGGCGGCCGACGACGACAAGCCGGCGCCGATCGGGACGTCACCCGCCATCACGCCGTCGAACCCGCGGAGCGTGAGGCCGGCGTCCTGCAGCGACCACGCCGTGCCCTTCACGTACTCCACCCAGCCGTCGCCCTTCTTGAGATCGGCGAGATCGAACTCGACCTCCTGGTCGAAGTCGAGGGAGCGCAGGACGACCTTGCGGTCGGCGCGCGGGCGCAGGGCGATGTACGCGCTGCGGTCGATGGCCATGGGCAGGACGAAGCCGTCGTTGTAGTCGGTATGCTCGCCGAGGAGGTTCACGCGGCCGGGGGCGCGGGCCAGGAGCTTCGCCGCCTCGCTGAACCGCTCGCGGAACGCCTGGAGGACGCGGGCCTCCGTGGACAGCGTCTCAGTCACCGACACCGGCTCCGGGGAGCTCATAACCTTACTTACTCGCCTCCATGGACTCCGCCACTTTGGAGAGGTAGTGCGTCTCCGACTGCTCGCGCAGCCGGGCCGCCGCCTGCTCCGGAGTCAGGTCCCTCTGTGTCTCCGCCGTGAGCTCGTAGCCCACCACGAACTTGCGTACCGTCGCCGAGCGGAGCAGCGGCGGGAAGAACGTCGCGTGAAGCCGCCAGTACGGATGCTCGCCGCCGTCGGTGGGCCGTCCGTGAAAGCCCATCGAATACGGGAACGAGCAGCGGAACAGGTTGTCGTATCTCTTGTTGAGGCGCGAGAGCACGTCGGCCAGCGCGTCGCGCTCCGCGGGGGTAAGGCTCGGCAGGTCGCACACGTGACGCACGGGCAGCAGCATCGTCTCGAAGGGCCACACCGCCCAGAACGGGACGACAACGACCCAGTGCTCGTTGCGGAAGACGACGCGCCCCCCATCCGGACGAGACGCCGCTTCCGGGGGGGCAAGCTCCTGTGCCAGTTCCTTCTGCAGGTAGTCGCCGAGCAGGTCGCGGCCGTTCTTCTCGAAGTAGCGCTGCTGGCTCACGAGCCGCCGCGCGGGGTTCGTGGGGACGTGCTCGCTCGCCCAGATCTGGCAATGCGGGTGAGGGTTGCTGCAGCCCATCATCGCGCCCTTGTTCTCGAAGACCTGGACGTGCTGGATGTGGGGCAGCGCGCCCAGGGCCTCGACCTCCGCCGCCCACGTGTCGATGACGGGGCGGATGCTGGCCGCGTCCATCAGCGCCAGCGTGAGATCGTGCCGCGGCGAGAAACAGACGACGCGGCAGATCCCGGACTCCGGCTCCGCGCGCAGCAGGTCGTCCGTGGACGCCGTACCGTGCGCCTCGCGTGTCAAGGCGGCGAAGTCGTTGTCGAAGACGAACGTCGTCTTGTAGTCGGGATTGCGCTGGCCGCGCGCGCGCGTGTTGCCCGGGCACAGGTAACAGCTGGGGTCGTACTCCGGAAGACGCTCGCCGGCGATCGTCTCGACCTGCCCCTGCCACGGACGATCGAGCCGGTGCGGCGAGCACAAAACCCACTCGTCCAGAAGCGGGTTGTACCGCCGGTGCGACTCCGTCAGCTGGGACATGAGGGCCTCTAGTTCAACACAGAGGCCGACGACGCACAACCCACCGATAGGCTAGTTCCGCGCTAGGCAGGAGTGCACATGAGAACTGTACCCGCGTGGGGTGCGAGCTCCGTGACCACCTCCCCCTGGAGCTTCCCCCGATCCTGCCCCGTCCAGAGGTCCTTCACTTGATGCGAGCCGGTCAGGTGGAAGGCGATCTTCTGCGGCGCGTCCTCGAAGTTCAGCAGGCAATAGGCCTTGCTCTTCCCCAGTCCCATGACCCCCACCTTGAGCGAGTCGTCCTCGTAGCGCGCGGCCACGCCGGTGGGCGGCTGCAGCTTGCGCAGCATCTCGAGACGCGCCGGGCTGATGGTGGTGAGGTCGTCGCCGGAGAGGATCATGCCGCCGCTGGCGTAGATCCAGGTGGCGTGGAAGCGGTACTCGTCCTCGGTGAGATCGAATCCGCGGTTCGGGGTGAGGACGACCGCGTCCGGATCGTTCCACCACAGCCGGCCGTTCTGCCAGTTGCGCATCAGGTTCTGGCGCGCCAGCGACGAGACGCGCGGCCACTGCCGCTTGATGTCGTTCGAGCTGCGGGAGCCGTGGATGAGGCCGACCGAGGCCCAGATGGGATGGTTGCAGCCGAGGATGAAGCCGTCGCCCGCGCCCTTGATCACCGACGCCATGCCGCGGCGATAGGCCTCGACGCGCGTCGCTTTCGCATCGTGGAGCTTCCCGGCGTGCATGGCTCCCCAGGTATTCGCGTCGAGCTTGAAGTACGTCACGCCCCAGTCCTGGCGCATCGTGCGGAAGACCCGCTCCAGGTGCGCCTGCAC
>Ga0075421_100005753_pt1 | contig 15022 bp, 10 predicted proteins | sample SoiMetdeltSBSDD5_FD_75292 | JGI IMG/M metagenome (GOLD analysis project Ga0075421, IMG submission 75292) | Bulk soil microbial communities from a Populus tree surrounding site in Tennessee, USA - Soil MetaG P. deltoides SBSDD5 | ecosystem: Environmental > Terrestrial > Soil > Tree plantation...
GCGCGTGCTCGTGGTCGCGACCGACCTGCCGCTCGTGCACGAGACGCTGCTGCTCGGACTGTGCGCGTGGCCCGAGGCGGAGGCCGTGCTCGCGCGCGACAGCGAGGGTCCGCAGCCGCTCTGCGCCGTCTACCGGCGCGAGCCCGTGCTGGCGGCGGCCGAGCGCCGGCTTGCCGCAGGCTCGCGGCTCGCGCTGCGCGAGCTGCTCGCAGAGCTCGACGCGAAGGTGCTGCCCGGCGACGTGCAGGCCGCGCTCGACCCCGCCGGCACCGCGCTCTGGAACGTCAACACGCCCGAGGATCTCGCGCGCGCCGAGGCGCTGTTCGCGAAACGTCAGGGACTTCCTGCGGAAAAGGTAGTGCCGTAGTTCCGCACCAGCCGCGTCACCTGCACCAACGCGGCCGCGAGCTCGCGCGGGTGGAGCGTCGAGAGCGGGTGCAGGTAGATGGCGTAGAGCATGCCGTCGCCGATCGCGTAGCGGGCGTCATAGGTCGTCGCGAAGTTCGCCTGGAGCAGGATGCGCGAGCTCACGACGGTGAGCGTGGACTCCTCGGCCACCACCGCCATGATGCGCAGGCGGTCGGAGTGGAGGTCGTAGAGGCACACCATGCGCACGCCGCCGAAGGTGAAGCGCATCTGCTCGCCGACGACCTCGAGATCCCCGGCGTGGTCACGCAGCTCGGCTTCGAGGCGCGCGGGCGTCATCGGTGCGTCGCGCTTTGCCGGGTCGCTGACGCAGCCTCCGACGGGCGCGAGCGCGAGCAGGGTGACCAGGGCGACGGCGACACCTGCACCGCGCGCCGCACCGAGCGCGCGCACCGCGCGCTCGATCTCCGCGGCAGCGGGCGGCGCGACGCCCGGGCGGAAGCGCGCGCGCTCGAGCGACGCGAGCAGCGCCGCGGCGTCGCGCGCGGCGGGCTGCGCGGCGCGCGCGGCGAGCTCCTCGGCGTCGAGCGCGAGCGCATCGGGGATGTGCCGCGCGAGCGCGGCGCGCAACGCGCGCGACTGCGCGGCGAGCTCGGCCGTCGCGTCGCCCGCCGCACGCGAGCGGCTGGCCTCGGCGAGCGCGCGCGCTGCCGGGTCGTCCTCGCGCCGGCGCAGGCGCCACCAGGCGGCCGCCCCGGCGAGCGCGCACGCGGCACCGATCGCGCCCGGGAGCGCGAGCGAGGATCCGTCCGGCTCCGCGCGTACCGCCTTTGTTGCCGCTCGCGGGCTCGACGCGGCGGCCGCCGCGCGCTCCTCCACCATCACCTGCACCTCCTGCGTCGCAGCCTGTCGGTACACGCCAGCCTCCGGATCGAAGTAATCCACGCGCAGCGGCGGGATCACCAGCCGGCCCGCTGTGCGCGGCACGACGTCGTAGGCGAAGTGCTGTCGCACGAACAGACCGTGGCCGCGCTCGAGCGCGAGCTCCGGCGCCCGCGCGAACACGTCGGTGCCCGGCAGCGCAGCGTCCGTCAGCGGCGGGTCGAGCAGCCAGAGATTCCCGGCGCCGCGCGCCATCAGCGCGATCCGCACCGACTCGCCGAGCGCGACCCGCTCAGGTGTCACCACCAGGTGGAGGAACAGCGGACCGACCACGCCGGCGAACCCAGCGGGCCTTCCGGCGTCCGGCAGCGGCCGCACATCGAGCTCCACCGGGGCGACGCGCACGTCCTCCTCCCCGCCCCCGGCCGACACGCAGCGCAGCACCGCGCCGCCGAGCGACAGGCGCCCGCTCCGCTCGGCGAAGAGCGCGCGCAGCTCCTCGTGCACGTGGTAGAGGACGCCCTGCTCGCGCACGTCGGGGCCCGGCTCGGAAGTCAGCACCTCGGCGCGCGCATGCGCGAAGGCGGGCGGCTCCGCCCACTCGACCCGCGCGACGTCGTCGCGGCGCAGCACGCGCACGCGGTAGAGAACCTGCTGGCCCGCCACGGCCTGCGCGGGCTCGACGCGGGCCTCGGCGCGGCAGCCGGGCTCGGCTGCGTGCGCGGCTCCCGCGAGCGCCAGCGCGCCGAACAGCGCGAGCACACGGGCGATCTTCACCACGCGGGACCCGATCCGTGACGCGGGCCGGCCGCTTCGCCGCGTGCGGCGGCGCGCAGCGCGCGGCTCGGATCGTCCTGCACGCGCGCGAGCCAGCGCTGCTGCTCTTCCTGCGTGAGCTGCGGCGGCTCGGGCTGCCCCTCGTCGCGCGGCGCATCCGGCTCGGGCGGCTGCAGCGGCGGCGCGGGCGCCGGCTTCGGCGGCTCGTCCTGCGCCTCGGGCGGCTCCGGGCTCGCAACGGGCGCGTGCTGCTGGAGCGCCTGCAAGGTCCACTCGAGATTGAAGCGCGCGCGCGCGTCGCCCGGCAGCAGGGCCAGCGCGTCGAGGAAGGCGTCGCGCGCGCCCGCGTAGTCGCCGCCTTCGAGCGCGGCGACGCCGAGATCGAAGTACGCGACGCCCGCGGCTTCGGTGTCGCGCGTCGAGAGCGCCGCGGCGAGGAACGCGCGCGAGGCGGCGTCGCGCTGGCCGCGCGCGAGACGCGCGGCGCCGAGCTCGATCAGCGCGCGGGGATCGCCGGGTTGCTCACGCACCTCCGCCTCGAGCGCAGCGGTGCTCGAGAGCGCGTCGTCGCCGGCAGGTGCGGGCACGGCCGCGACCAGCGCCGCCGCGGCGCTCGCAAACGCGAGCGCTTCGCGCCGGCCCGCCGCGAAGAGCGGCACGCGCGGCAGGCCTTCGAGGAGCAGCAGGGCGAAGGCCAGCGCCGCCAGCGGGACGACCGGTGCTGCGCGCACGCGCCGCTCGACCTTCGCGCCCGGCGCGCTGCCGGCGTCGCGACGGATCGCGGCCATCGCAGCGCCGAGATCGATCTCTCCCCAGGTGTCTGCCGCGAACATCTGGCCGTCCGTCGCCTCGCAGAGCGCTTCCAGGCGCGCGAGATCGCGGCGGGTCACCACCGCCCGCCCCGAGCGATCGAGCAGCGGCGCGCCGTGGTCGTCGAGCGTGCTGCCGGCCTCGGTGCCGAAGGCGGCCGCGAGCACGCGCACGTCGGCGCGCAGCGCCTGCGCCGCGCCGGCGTCACCGCGGCGCACGGTGTCCTCGCCGTCGCCGAGCAGGAACACCACGCGAGGACGCTCCGAGCCCGCCTCGAAGGCGCCCTGTGCTGCGCGCAGCCCCTCCTCGATGGACGTGCTCGTCGGCGCCACGAGCCCCGTGTCGATGCCGCCGAGCAGCTCGGCCAGCGCGTCGCGATCGGGTGTCAGCGGGGTCAAGAGCACCCCGTGCCCCGCGAAGGCGGCCAGCGCCGCTCGATCCGCGGGCTCGAGCCGAGCGAGCAGCTCGGCCGCGACGCGCCGCGCGCGCTCGAGGCGCGACGGCGCCACGTCGCTCCCATCCATGCTGCGCGACACGTCGAACGCGAAGACGACGTCGATGCCGGACGCGGGGATCTCCTGGACGCGCGAGCCGATGCGCGGCCCGATGAGCGCCAGCGCCAGCAGCGTCAGCGCAGCGAAGAGCGCGACGTCGCTGACGCGGGGTCCTCGTGCTGCTGGAATGCCCGCGCCGAGGCGCTCACGCCGTCGCCGCAGCGCCAGGCGCGCCAGGCCGAGCGCCAGCGCCGTCGCCGCGACGGCGAGCGTGAGCGGCACGAGCCACTCGGGATGGGTCCAGAACGCGGCGCTCACGGCAAACGCCTCCGCCACACGCGCGCCAGCACGATCTCGACGAACAGCAGCGAGCCCGCCGCCGCGAGCAGCGGCTCGGGGCGGTCGGTGCGTCGCACCCGCGCCGGACGCACATGCTCCGCGCGCTCGAGCCGGTCGATCTCGGCGTAGACGGCTTCGAGATCGCGCGGGCGGCGCGCGGCGAAGTAGTGCCCGCCGGTTGCGGCTGCGACGGCCTCGAGCGCGCGGGTGTCGACGTCGTGGCGCTCGAAGTGGAGCGCACCACCGGGGCCGGGAATCGCGACCTCGTCGCCCGCGCTGCCGATGCCGACGGCGTGGACGCGCACGCCCGCCGCGGCGGCGAGCTCGGTCGCGACCTCGAGCGAGGGCGCGCCCGCGTTGTGTCGGCCGTCGGTCAGCAGAACCACGGCGCGGCCGGCGCCCGGCGCCGCGCCCGGCGATCCGTCGCGTGCCCCGCCCGCGCGTTTCACGGCGAGCGCGAGCGCCTGCCCGATCGCGGTCGCCTCGCCCGCCATGCCGGGTGTGACCCGCTCGAGCGCGCGCGCGAGCAGCGCACCATCGGAGCTGAGCGGGCACAAGGTGAAGGCGCTGTCGCCGAAGACGACGAGCGCCACCCGATCGCCCTCGGCGGCGCGTCGCGCCGCGAAGCGTGCGACGACCTCGCGCGCGAGGTCGAGGCGGCTCTGCCAGGCGTCACCCGAGCGCGTATCGAGCGCACGCATGCTGCCGGACGCGTCGAGCACGAGCGTGAGGTCGAGCCCGAAGCCCGGCTCGGGCGGCGCGCGGTGCACGCCCTCCGGCCTGGCGAAGAGCGCCGCCAGCGCCAGCAGCGCGCCGAGACGGAGCGCCTTCGCCGCGCCTCCGACGAAGTCGCGCCGGCGTGCACCCGCGCGACGCGCCTCCGCGAGCGCGGGCCATTCGAAGACGGATGGCGCCGCGCGCCGCGCCGCCAGGAACACGCCGAGCGCGAGCGCCGCGAAGAGCCAGAAGATCCAGGGGCTCGCGAGGGCGTCGATGCCGAGCCAGCCGGCGTCGTTCATCGCCGCGCCTCCGGCGGCGTCGTCTCGTCGACGAAGGCGCGCGCCGCCAGCAAGAGCTCCGAGGCACGCGCAGCGCGCTCCACGTCGGCGTGCGGCCGGAAGCGCGCCGCGTCGAGCGCCGCGAGCAGATCCACGAAGCCGCTCCAGCGGGTCGTCATCAGGAAGGGTGGCGCCGCGCTGCGAAGCTCCTCGACGCTGCGCGGCGGCACGTCCGCGGCGTAGCGGGCCGCCGTGTAGCGGCGCAGCGCACGCGAGGCGGCGTCGAGCGTGGCGCGCGGGTCGGCGCCCTGCTCTGCCTCGGCTTCGTCGAGCGCCGCGCGCGCAATCTCCCAGGCCGGCGTTCCCGGCACCTCTGGCGCTCGCAGCGCCCGCCGCTCCGCCCGCCGCCTGCGCGCGAGCGCTACCACACCGACACCGCCGAGCGCCACGACGACGCCCGTGCCGAAGGCCAGCGCCGCGCCCGCGCCGCCGACCCGCGCGGCGGGCAGACGCCGCAACCCGAAGGGCACGCGTCGCTCGGGTCCCTCTCCGAGACTCGACACCACCTCGAGCGGTAGCGCCGCGTAGGGGACGGCGAGCGCCGCGCCTTCGGCGGTCTCGCCGGTGACCTCGCCGCCGGGGAACTCGAACTGCCCGACATCGATTGCGCGAATGCGAATGCGCACGCGGTGCAGCCAGCGCGACGGCTCCTGCACGGGATCCTGCATCTCGCGCTCCACGAGCTGGAAGCCGGGAAGCGCGGCCGGCGCCTCGGGCGGCGCGATGCTCGCGCCCGGGTGCGTCACGACGGTGAGCACGACGTCGGCGACGTCGCCGAGCGCGACCTGCGGCGGCTCGAGCACGAGTGCGGCGCGCTCCTGTGCCGGCGCGCCGTAGCGCGGGGCTTCGCCCTGCGAGCAGGCGAGCGCCGCCGCCGCGATCGCCGCCCCGCGCGCGAGCCCACGCAGCGCGCTCGGCCTCATCGCGACACGCGCTGGCGCCGGGCCGCGCGCTCCTGGAAGAAGCGGCCGATGGCGTGGAGGGGGCTCTGGTCCGTGCGCAGCCAGAAGAGCTCGGCGCCCGCCTTTCGCATCGCCATGCTGAGCCGCTCGCGGCGCGCGGCGCAGGCGGCGAGCCAGCCCTCGCGGACTCGACGCCGACCGGTGTGGAGGACCCAGGTGCCGCCGGGACGCTCCGGGTCGGACAGGCGGATCGACCCGACCGCCGGCAGCGCCAGCTCGATCGGATCGAGCACCGCCCCCGCCACCAGATCGTGGCGCCAGCCGAGCTCGGCCAGCGCCTCGCGCAGCGGTGCCGGGCTTCCCGACTCGGGCAGGAGCCGCTCGTCGACGAAGTCGGAGAGCAGGACGACCACGCTGCTTCGATGCGCCTCGGGCCGCAGCGCCGAGAGCCCCGCGGAAAGGCGCGTGCCACCTCCCGCCGCCGTCGCGCAGGCGAGCCCCGTCTCCACCAGCCCGCGCCCGTGCGCGACGCCGCGCGCGGGCGGAATCACGGCACGAAGCCGGCTGTCGAAGGCGACCAGCCCGATGCGGTCGCCCGCGCGACCGGCCGCCGCGGCGAGCAGCGCGAGCGCGTGCGCCGCGGTGCCGGCCTTCGACTGGCTCCCGCTGCCGAAGCGCATCGAGGCAGAGCAGTCGAGCGCGAAGAGCAGCGTCTGGTCGCGCTCCTCGCGAAAGCGCTTCACATACGTCTCGCCGTGGCGCGCGGTCGCGTTCCAGTCGATCGTGCGGACGTCGTCGCCCGGCACGTAGGGGCGCGACTCCTCGAACTCGAGCCCGCCGCCCCGGAAGGCGCTGACATAGTTGCCGGCGAACAGGCCCGTCGCCTCGCGCCGGCTGCGCACCACGAGGAGGCGCGCCGCGCGCGCCAGGTCCTCGCTGCGCGGAGCCTCGGCGCGGGCGCTGCGGAGCATGGGAGCTAGGCCGTCTCGACCGCCGCGAGCACGCCGCGCACCACGCTCTCGGCCGTCACACCGGCGGCCTCCGCTTCGTAGCTCGGCACCACGCGGTGGCGCAGCACGTCGGGGGCGACGCGCTTCAGATCGTGAGGAGTCACATAGTCGCGGTCATCGAGCAGGGCGCGCGCGCGCGCGGCGCGCACCAGGTAGATCGAGCCGCGCGGCGACGCCCCGAGCGCGACGCAGTGCGCGGGCGCCGGCGCGCCGGACGCGTCGAGCACACGCGCGCCCGCCGCCTCCGGGTCGCGCGTCGCGCGCGCCAGCCGCACCGCGTAGTCGATCAGGGCGGGCGCGACGTGCACAGCGGTGGCCGCCTGGCGCAGCGCCGCGAGCTCGCCGAGATCCGCGACCTGCTCCACCTGCACGGGGCCCAGCGCGTCGCGCGCGACGATCTGCGACTCCTCGTCGGCCTCCGGATAGGGGACGACCAGCTTCACCAGGAAGCGGTCGATCTGGGCTTCGGGCAGCGGGTAGGTGCCCTCGAGCTCTACCGGGTTCTGTGTCGCCATCACGAAGAACGGCTCGGGCAGCGCATGGGTCTCGTCGCCGATCGAGACCTGGCGCTCCTCCATCGCCTCGAGCAGCGCCGACTGCACCTTGGCCGGCGCGCGATTGATCTCGTCGGCCAGCAGCACCGGCGCGAAGATCGGCCCGCGGCGCACGACGAAGCCGCCGCGCGCAGGTTCGTAGATGGGCGTGCCGAGCAGGTCGCCGGGCAGGAGGTCCGGCGTGAACTGGATGCGCCCGAAGCCGAGCCCGAGCGCCTGCGCGAGCGTGCGGATCGCCGTGGTCTTCGCGAGCCCGGGCACGCCCTCGACCAGCGCGTGTCCGCCGGAGAGCAGCGCCACCAGCAGGCCCTCGACCAGCGGGCGCTGTCCGACCACGACACGGCCCATCTCGTCGGCGAGGCGCTGGAGCGTCTTCATGGATCAGCCGCGGATGCGCTCGACGAGCGATGACGTGCGCGATCCCGGCACCACCGGAACGCGCACGACCCGACCGCCCCAGCTCTGGACTTCCGCGCGCCCCACGATCTCCTCGAGCCGCCAGTCGCCGCCCTTCGCGAGTACATCCGGACGCACGCTGCGGATCAGCGCGAGCGGCGTGTCCTCGCCGAAGACTACCACCCAGTCCACACACTCGAGCGCCGCGAGGACCTCGGCGCGCCTTCGCGCCGGCACGATCGGCCGTCCGCGGCCCTTCTGGCGCCGCACCGACGCGTCGCTGTTGACTGCTACGAGCAGGCGGTCGCCCTGGCGCCGCGCGCGCTCGAGGCTGCGCACGTGGCCGACGTGGAGGAGATCGAAGCAGCCGTTGGTGAAGACGACTTTCTCGCCGTTGCGACGCGCGCGCTTCGCCGCTTCGCGCGCAGCGCCGCGCGAGAGCAGCTTGCTCCGCGCGCTGCGCGGTCGCTCCGTCACGAGCCGGCCGGCGGGACAGCGGTGTCGGGTGTGGGCGCGGGGGCCCCCTCCGCCGCGGGGTCCGAGGGCAGCAGCAGCCCGCCGATCGCCTTCACGCCCTGGATCACCACGCGCGGAATGCCCTCGAGAATGTCGCCTCCGGCGGTGTCCTTCATGGTGCGCAGCGGCTGCGGCTGCGCGACCGGCTGCTGCCAGGTTCCCATGAGCTTGAAGTACGCCGCAACCAGGTTCTTGTTCTCGCCGAGCAGCAGCTCGTTCAGGATCGGGATCTTCACCAGCGCCCAGTCGAGCTGGCGGAACAGGAAGAGTGCGAGCTCCGCGCGCAGCGGGTTCGGCTTGTCCTGCAATCCGATCTCGCCCGCAGCGAACAGGCGCATGTCGGGACCCTCGACCTCGAGCGCTTGCGTGGAGACCGTACCCGCCGTGAACGTCAGATCCGCGCCGATGCGTGTGTAGCGGATGCGCTCGCGCGACGAGAACGGATTGAGCGAATCGCTGGCCAGCGCCAGCGCGAGCACCGGCGGGACCGTCTTCGGGATGGTGCCGTCGCGCAGCGAGAGCTTCAGGGCGCCGCTCGCGTCGTGGAGCTGGGGGCGCTTCGGCACCAGGGTGCCCGCAAGCGTTCCGCCGAGGTCGAGCGTGCCGGCCATCGGCTCGCCCTGCGCGCCGCGGTGCACGAGCAGCGCCGCGAGGTCGCCCGAGGAGAGCTGCGCGTCGAGCGAGTAGGGGACGGCGTCGCCGCGCGAGAGATCGAGCTCGAGCGTACCCGCGATCTCACCGCTCGGGTCGAGCTCGCAACGCACGTCGGTGAAGCGGACGCGCGCGCCCTCCGCGCGCACGCGCGCGGCGGTGCGGCGCTGGCGGAAGCTGCCCTGCATCGTCGGCGCGATCTCGATGCGCCCGACGGCCCAGGCGGCGTCTTCCACGGCGGATGGGGCGCCGTCTGCGACGACCGGCACCGGCGCGTCGAGGCTGAGCGGCGCCGCCGGCGGCGCCTCGGGTGCCTCGATGCGGACGTCGATGTGGCGCTCCGGTTTCGGCGTCCAGTCGAGCTCGCCGACGATCGGAACGCCGGCCCAGCGCGCGCTGCGGATCGCAACGTGGAGTCCGTTCTCGCGCGGCACGACGTCCGCGAGGACGCGCCGCATGGGCCAGAGCAGCGCGCGATGGTGAAGGTGGTCGAGGTCGAGCGCGACCGACGGCGGCGGCGACGACGGCTTGTCCGGCGGCGACTTGAACACCTCGAAGAGAGGCGTGATGCCGGGCAGCGACACCGCCGTGGAACGCATCGAGCGATCCTGCGCCTCGGAGGCGAGCAGGCGCGCGAAACCGCGGAACTGCACGTCGAGTACGGGCAGCGGCTGGCCGTCGAGGAGGGCGCGCGCGCCCTTCACCTCGAGCAGGCCGGCGCTCCAGGCGAGCGCACCCGAGACGCTCTCGAGCCGGCTCGCCTCGTTCAGCGCGACCTGTGCGCCGTCGACCTCGGCGGAGAGCGAGAGCGCGGGCAGCATCGCGTCGACGTGTCCGCCGAACGCAGCGCGCCATTGCTCGAGGGGGGCCTCGGCTTCGAGCTCACCGCGCACGAGGCGGCCCTGGCGCACGCGGCCGACCAGATCGCGCGCGGGCTCGCGCACCGAATCCGGGAGCCAGCCGACGAGCTTCCGTGCGACCTCCGGGTCGAGCCCGAGGTTCTCGATCGCAACGTGGCCGTGCGTCGTCGCGTCCGGTCCGAAGGGACGCGCCATCGAGGCGTCGAGCGAGAGGGTCCAGTCCCCGATCTCCACGCGACCATCGGAGAGCGTGAGCCGGTCCGGCTCGAGCGCGAGGCGGGCGTTCGCGGCGAGGCGCTCCACCTCCAGCCACTCCCTGTCCTCCGCCTCGCCGATGCGCGCCTCGAGATCGCGCGCGGTCAGCGCCAGCACGAAGCGGTCGCGGCCCGGGGCGACGCCCTCGAATTCCGCCACGCCGTCGAGGCGTCCGCGCATCGCGAGTCCCGTCACGAGCCCGCGCAGCTTGGGAGAGAGCGCTGAGAGCGCGAGGCGCTTCGCGTTCATCTGGAGGGACACGCGTCCGTTGGGCGTGCGGCTGCCCGTCCAGGTGAGGTCGCCGCGCAAGGCGGTGCCCTCGACCCAGCGCCCCTGCACCTCGAGGTTCGCCTTCCCCAGCAGCCGGCTGTGCGAGAGCTCGCCGGCCAGCCCCTCGAGCTGGATGGAGCCGGCGCCGCGCCGCGACTGCTTCACGGAGAGCCGGCCGTCCTCAACGACCACGGTGTCCGCGAGCACCGGGCGGTTCAGCAGGAAACGCGCGAGTCCCCCGATCGCGCGCAGCGGCTCGATCGGCTTCTCGCTCTGGGGGCGCGGCGGACCCGGCTTCCCGAGCTGCGGCTTCCAGGAGCCGTCCTTGGCCTGGGTGAAGCGCAGCTCGGCGCCGTCGAGTTCGAGGCGCGACAGGTGCGGATGACCGCGAAGCAGCGAGAGCAGGTCGATGCGCGCGCGCGCCATCTCGACGGTCAAGGCGCCGTCGTAGAGGCGGAGCCCCGCGCCGTGCAGCTCGAGAGGGAGCCCCCAGACGAGCTGGAGCGCCCCGATCTCCACGGGTCCGCGCGTCTCGCGAGCCAGCAGGCCCTCGACCTCGGCGCGCAGCCGCGCGGGTGCCAGCGCCCGCACCCGCTCGTAGGCCACGTACGCGAACGCGCCGAGCACGGCGAGCACGAGCGTGACGACTGCCAGCCTGCGAATGCGCTTCGGCGCCGAGTCTTTCTTCACCTGCGGTGACCCCGAGGGGATGCTCCTGCATCCGCGAGCTGCAGACTGCCGATCCCTACGTTGGGTTCATTCATACCGCCCGCGCATGCACCCGTGGGGGGGATGTCCGGGCCACCGCAGCGCTTCCTGGTTCGGGGCTCACTCACCCCGTCGCGCCGCCAAGCTCTCATTTTCCCTAAAGAAATCCCGCCTGCGGTCGAAACGGCACTCAGCCCGAGGGGTGCCGCACGGCGGCGTCTGGCGTGGTTCAGGGAGTGCGACGGAATGGATCATAATCGATCGACCTCGATTCGCCGGAATCGCGTGCGCGAGCTGCGCGAGAACCGGCTCATGACGCAGGCTCAACTTGCGCGAAAGGCCAAAGTCGCGCTCCGCACGATCCACAGTGTCGAGAAGGGCATGAACTGCCGCATGGACACCAAGCGCAAGATCCTTCTCGCGCTCGGCATGCGCTTCGAAGACAAGGATCACGTGTTCCCGCCGTCGTCGGCTTTCGAGCTCGGCGCGGGACACGGGCACGGCGGCGAGCAGTCGCCCATCTTCTGAGCGCGCGCGCTCGTCGGAGAGCGCGCTCCGCGATTCGTTAGAATCCGCGCGTTCCGCAACGGCCCACGCGCTGCTCGGCCGAGTCATGCGGCTCGTGACACCGGGCTCGTGACACCAGAGGTCCGACCAATTCCGGATCGGGTCAGCCTCCTCGCCGACGTCGCCGAGGTCGTTGCGCGCTCGCACGACCTCGACGAGACGCTTCAGAACGTCGTAGAGCTCGTCGCCAAGCGGCTCGACACGGACGTGTGTTCGGTCTACCTGATCGAGGCGGACCTCACGCGCCTGACGCTCTCCGCAACCATCGGCCTGTACCGCGAGGCGGTGGGGCACGTGCAGCTCCCCGTCGGCGAGGGCCTGGTGGGGCTCGCCGCCGAACGGCGGGAGCCGGTGGTGGTGGAACGCGCCGAGAGCCATCCCCGCTACAAGTACTTCCCCGAGACGGGCGAAGAGCGCTTCTCCTCGCTGATGGCGGCCCCGCTGATCGTGCGCGGCGTGACGATCGGCGTGCTGGTGGTGCAGACCCGTGAGCCGCGACAGTTCGACGCCCACGAAATCTCCATGTTCCAGACCTGCGCCCAGCTGATCGCGCCGGTCGTCATCAATGCGCGGCTGCTCTCGCTCGTCGGCGAGACGGAGGAGGACACGGCGCGCAGCTCCGCAGAGCTGGCCCTGCACGGCATCCGCGTGAAGGCCGCGCAGACCCCACGCCAGCGCTCGGTGGCGCTGCGCGGGCTCGGCACGTCGCGTGGCATCGCGATCGGCAAGGTGCACCGGCTCGAGAACCCGCTCGACCTGGCCGAGCTCGACTACCAGCCGAACCCCGACGGCGCGCGCGAGGAGCAGGACCTGATGCGCGCGCTCCAGGATGCGCGCCGCGCGCTCGACGCGACGAGCGAGGAGGTCGGCGACCAGTTCGGGCCCGACTTCTCGGCCGTCTTCCACACCCACATCCAGATCCTCGAGGACAAGGGCTTCGTCTCCAAGCTGCGCGACGAGGTGCGCGACACCGCCAATGCGCACCTGGCGCTGCGCAACGTGCTCGACGCCTACCGGCGCACCTTCGCGCGCATCGAGGATCCCTACTTCCGCGACCGCATCGCCGACGTCGAGGACGTGGGTCGCCGCGTGATGGAGCAGCTGCTCGGCGAGCGCCACCACGCCGCGCCCCTCGCAGAGGGCTCGATCGTCGTCACCGACAACATCCTGCCGAGCCACTTCGCCCGCCTCGAGCTCGACAAGGTCGCGGCGATCGTCTCGGAGCACGGCGGTCCGACGTCGCACGGTGCCATCCTGGCGCGCACGCTCGAGATCCCCGCGGTGATGGGCGTCGCGCGCCTGCTCGAGACGGTGCAGCCGGGCGAGACCGCGATCGTCGACGGCGGCGAGGGCAGTGTGTTCCTGGCGCCGGACGAGCGCCTGATCGCCGAGTACGAGCGCGCGCGCCAGCGCCACGTCATCGCGACGTCGCACCTCGACGCGCTGCGCGACCGCCCCGCCGAGACGCGCGACGGCCGCCGCATCGCGCTCTCCGCCAACTGCGGCCTGATCAGCGACCTGAAGCTCGTCGAGCAGCACGGCGCCGACGGCATCGGCCTGTTCCGCACCGAGATGCTGGCGTTCGCACATCGCGGCTTCCCGGAGGAGGAGGAGCAGGAGCAGCTCTACGAACGCGTGGCCGCATTCCTGGCGCCGCGGCCGGTCACCTTTCGCACCCTCGATCTCGGCGGCGACAAGGACATGCCGGGGCTCGGCGCCTCGCAGGAGGAGAACCCGCAGCTCGGCTGTCGCTCGATCCGGCTCTCGCTACTGCACCTCGACGCCTTCCGCGCGCAGCTGCGCGCCGTGCTGCGCGCGAGCGCCAAGGGCAACGTGCGCCTGCTGCTGCCGATGATCTCGTCGCTCGACGAGATCCGCCGCGCGCGCGAGCTGATCGAAGAGGCGAAGGAGGACCTGCGCGCGGCCGGCACGCCCTTCGATGCCGGCATCCCCGTCGGCGCGATGATCGAGGTGCCGGCTGCCGCGCTGACCGCCGATTCGCTCGCGCGCGAGTGCGACTTCTTCAGCATCGGGACGAACGACCTCACGCAGTACACGCTCGCCGTCGACCGCGGCAACGAGCGCGTCGCGCACCTCTACGACCCGCTCCACCCGGCCGTGCTGACCTTGATCGACCGCAGCGTGCGCGCCGCGTCGCGCGAGGGCATTCCCGTCACGCTGTGCGGCGAGCTGGCGAGCAATCCGCTGGCCGTCCCCATCCTGATCGGTCTCGGCATCCAGGAGCTCTCGAGCGCGCCCTACGCCGTGCCCGTCGTGAAGGAGATCGTGCACGGGCTCGACTACGGCGAGTCCGAAGCGGACGCTCGCGCCGCGCGCACCGCGGCCACGCCCGAGGAAGTGCACGCCATCGGTGCAGCGCGCCTGCGCGCGGCGGGGCTGCTCGAGCACGCGGACATCGGGCAATGGCTCCGGCAGGTCGTGGCGAAAGCAGGCACGCGGTCGTAGACGAGCGAGTCGATGTAGCTCGCCGAAGGCGAGCGGGTCGCCGCAAGCGGCGGCCGCTGCAACCGGTTCATGGCGCGGCATCGTGCCGACTTCGAGCGCCGCCGCGCGCAGCGAGGCGAAGCCGAGCGGAGATCAGCTCGAGGCGGCGATCAGCGCGACGCCGAGCACCGTCGCGAACGCGCCCGCGACGCGTTCCCTTCCCGGCTGCTCGCCGAGGAACCACGTCGAGATCGCCACGGCGAAGAGCACGCTCGTCTGCCGTACGGCGACGGCGTAGCTGACGTTCGCCGTCGCCAGCGCCTGGAGCACGAGCGTGTAGCTCATCAGGCTGATCAGCGACGCGACGGTCGCCACCGCGAAGCTCGCGCCGGCGGCGCGCCGCAGCGCGCCGGCTCCGCGCTTCCACAACACGAGCGGCACGAAGACCGCACCGTAGGCGGACGAGAGGAGCGCGAAGTAGAAGAGCGCCGCCGGAAACGGCGCGCTCCAGCGCGCCCGGCCGAGCTCGGCCATGGCCGCCTTGTCCACCAGCGAGTACGCGACGGTGGCGCCGAGGGTGAGGAAGGCGAAGCGCGCGGCGGGATGGGACAGCTCGCGCAGGGTCCAGCGGTTTGCCCCGTGCACCAGCCAGATTCCCGAGACCACGACGCCGATCCCGAGGGCACCGCCCCACGAGATGTGCTCGCCGAGCAGCGGCACGGCCAGGAACGGCAGGAAGGCCGGCGTCGAGCGCGCGATCGGGTAGACGAGCGAGAGATCGCCGTGCTCGAAGGCCCGGCACATCCAGTAGACGTAGGCGGCGTGCGCGATCGCCGTCGCGGGCAGCAGGGCCCAGACGAGTGGGGGCACCTCCGCGAGCGAGACGAATGGCCAGAGCCCCGCCAGCAGCACGACGACGAGCGGGAGCTGGAGGACGTTGAAGAGCAGCGGGTCGCCGCTCTGCTTGATCGAGGCGCTCCACACCGCGTGCAGCAGTGCCGACGCGAGAACCAGCGCGAGCTCGAAGGGCGTCAAGCGGACGCCAGAGTACCGGGACGCTTCGGCGCGCGCGGCAGCACGATGAAGCGCGCCGAAGGCGCGCGGGGCGCCGCAAGCGCCGGCGAAGACCCGGCTCGGCGCTCTCTCCCAACGCCGGCGCGCG
>Ga0075421_100005756_pt1 | contig 15017 bp, 15 predicted proteins | sample SoiMetdeltSBSDD5_FD_75292 | JGI IMG/M metagenome (GOLD analysis project Ga0075421, IMG submission 75292) | Bulk soil microbial communities from a Populus tree surrounding site in Tennessee, USA - Soil MetaG P. deltoides SBSDD5 | ecosystem: Environmental > Terrestrial > Soil > Tree plantation...
AGGATGAGCGTCTAGGGTCTAGGGTCGAAGGTCTAGGGACTAGCGACTAGCGACTAGCGACTAGCGACTAGCACAATGAATCGGCGCCCGAAGCTAGCCGTATCAGCGGCAATCCTCAACCGAAGTGATTGAAGCCTTTGAGCGCCACGGACCGGCCATGCTGGAGAAAACGCGCCCCACTTCCCGCGAGCACGCGTCCCACCTGGGTGAGTCCGAGCTCACACTCCCGAGCGAACAGCGCCGCCCCGTCAAACTCCGGCGGCATCGCGACCAGCAACTCGAAGTCTTCGCCCCCTTCGGCGGCAAACTGCTGCGGCGAAAGTCCCAAGCGGCGCGCTTCCGGCTCCACTTCGGGGGCGACCGGCACCCGTTCCACTTCGATCTCCATCGCCATGCCTGAAGCCGCGGCCAGGTGGCCGACATCGCCGGCAAGACCGTCACTCAGGTCGAGCATTGCGCGGGCTCCCCGTGCGCCGAGCCATTGCCCCACCGAGATGCGAGGCACCGGGCGCGCGAACCGGGCCCGCGCCGCCGAGCTGGGCTGCTCGCCCCGCCGCCAGGCTTCGAGGGCTGCCCGGGATCCGCCCAGCTCTCCCGTCACCCAGAGGCCGTCGCCCGGCTGAGCACCTCGGCGGGTCACCGGCCTCGCGGTCCGCCCGATGACGGTGACGGCAAGGCTCCAGCAAGGTCCGTTGGAGAGATCGCCTCCGAGCACCGGTGCGCTGACTGATCGGGCGGCGTCGCGCACTCCTCGCATGACTTCGAGCAGATCCGCTTCGGGCCTGGTCTTCGGCAGGGTGAGAGCGCAGAGGATCCCAGCCGGCTGGGCAGCCTCCGCCGCCAGATCGGAGAGCGCGGCCGCGGTCGACCTCCAGCCCACCTCGCGGAGCGCGATCCAATCCATCCGGAAGTGGACCTGCTCCACGCTGACATCAGTGCTAAGCGCGAGGAATTCGTTGCCGGTTGGGAGCAGTGCGCAGTCGTCGCCGATCCCCTGTGCATCTGAGCCCAGCTCGGCAACGATGCTGCGAATGCGGTCGAACTCGGCGCCGGGACCGAGCGCGAGCCCCGTCTTCACGGACGGATCACGCTGAGCCGGAAACGGACCAGGCCGCGATCGGTGGCGATCCAGAGGTACTCGTCGTCCACCGCCAGATCATTGGCCAAGCCCGGCAGATCTCCTGGCTTGAGCGGCTGGAGCGGAGGAGTTCCCAGCCGCGCAAACCCGACGCCGCGGTCTCCAGCCACCCAGAAACCGGAGCCATCAGCCACGAAGCGGCGGAGCCGCCCCAGGAAACCGGAGAGGTTGGGACCGAGGGTCCACCGTTTGGTGCGGGGATCGCGCCATAGCAGCTCGTCCCGGGTGAGCGCGACCAGGGTATCCGCCAGCGGGGCCAGGTCCACGACGCCGGCCTGCAGCGATGGTGAGCTCAGTCCGTCCGGCCGAACCAGGTCAGAGCGATCGGGCAGGGCGAGCAGCAGACCGATCGGCGTGCCGGCCCACACCGAGTCGCCCGACGGAAAGACGGCGTACACCGCGTCACTATAGCCTGGGGCCAGCCGCTCCACCCCGAGCGTTTCACCTACCCGGGCGACACCGTGGGCCGTGCCGACAACGATCCGTCCTCCACGCGACACGATGGAGTACACCCTGCTGTCCGGCAGGCCCCGGCGCTCGTCCACCAGCTGAAGCGAGCTGTCCGCCGGCAGCACCTTGGCCACGCCGAAATCGGTAGCGGCCCAGACGGCGCGTCCCTGGCCGGCGAGCTCGCGCACCTGGCTGAATGGAGTCCCCCGCGCCGAGCTGCCGGGAAGGGACTGGAACTGACCGAGATCGGCCGCCACGAAAGTGAACGCGGCGTCACTCGTCTGGGTGCGATCGGTGGCGGCCCACACTCCACCGGGCCAGCTGAACACTGCGCCCACGCGCTCCGAGGGGAGTCCAAACGTAAGCCGCTGAGGTAAGGGGGAGCCGTCCTGCAGGTAGAGCGCGCCCACTCCCGAAGTGCCCAGATACCAGCCCCGGTTGTCGAAGGAGCGTGCGGCGGCGGTGTAGCGCACGGTGCGCAGGCGATTGTCGGTGAGAATCGCGGCGGCGTTGGCCTGTAGACCAGGGCTGGAGCGAATGGCTTCCGCCACGCTCTGAGGTCCCACCGGATGAGCCGGCGGGCTGCTGGGTGACGCGACGCCTCCGCCGCGTGGCAGCAGCGCCCAGCCACTGCGGGTGCGGAGGTACAGTCCCGCCGCGGGATTGTCCTGGTCGAAGGCGATGCTGGCCACACCGTCGGGCACAATGCCCTGATCCCAGATCTGGATGTCGGGCTGATAGTGAACCCACCCGTCGGGCCGGGCCAGCCAGAGCGAATTGTCCAGCGGATCGGCGAGACCGGTGAACACCCGGCTGAGCACCGAGCGGTCCGGAGGATCGAATGCGCCTTCCCAGCGCATGAACTGGGGATTCCAGATCAGCACGCCGTTCGGGGCCACGATGAAGACCCGGTCGGACGAAGCAGCAATGGCATTGACCTGGTTGTAGTCGCCGATAACCGTGCGATCTTCCGGCCGCCAATCCCGGGAGAACGACTGAGCCAAGGCGGAGGATGCTGTGCCGGTCACCAGAGCAAGCAGGAGAGTCCGATGCATTGAGACAATCTATTTAGATCGTCTGGGGCCGGGGTAACTCGACAATGATGGGTGGCCGAGCCGCGGGAGGGGAGTCACGCAGATTCTCCCACTCGCGCCAGAGGTCGGGCAGGCTGCTCACCACGTCCATGGGCCGGAGGCTTCGGGCTGTGTATCGCCGTGCGGCGAGATCGGCGGCTCGGCCGAGCGCCTGCGCCCCAAGGGCGGCAGCGATCGCCGGCTCCAATCCCTGAGCCAACCCCGTGCTGATCAAACCAGTCAGCACATCGCCGCTGCCCCCGGTAGCCAAGCCTGGATTACCCGCTGCGATAGTGAGCAATGGGCCGGCCTGCGGCGCAATCACGGTCGGAACCCCTTTCAGCAGCACGGTGGCACCGCTCGACTCCGCCGCCCCAGCGGCAGCGGCCCATGGATCCAGTTCCCGGGTTGCCGCCAGTGAGGGGAACAGGGTGCGAAACTCTCCGGGATGAGGAGTGAGAACCAGCGGCCGGGCCCGGGCCAACTCGGCCAGCTGGGGGACCGCACCGCCAAAAGCTACCAGCGCGTCGGCATCGAGCACGACGGTTCGTGCCACCTCCACCAGCGCCGTAACCAGAGCGCGGCGCCCTGGATCTCGGCCGAGCCCGGGCCCGACTGCGAGCGCATCGGCCTGTGCGATGAGATCCAGCAGCGCGCGGCTTGGCGGCTGGTCGAAGGGCTGGGCTAAGGTCTGGAGATCGGGCTCCGCCTGGACCAGCGCGGCAACCGTATCGGGGGGACCAACGGCGTGGACCAGTCCGGCGCCGGCGGCGAACGCGGCCCGCGCCGCCATGCGCAGGGCACCAGTCATTCCGGAGGCGCCGCCCACCACGACGACGCGGCCACGGTCTCCTTTATGGTCCCGCGGGTGCAGCCGGCGGAGCCAGTGCGCTGCCTGGACATCGGTCACCAGCGCAGGCCACGATGGATCGGCCGGAGGGTGGCCGATGTCGACGGCGACTATGGCGCCCACCTCATCCCGAGCCAGGAGATGGCCGCGGCGAAAGCCGCCGAAGGTGATCGAGAGATCGGTGCGGACGGCGCCGTGCACCACGCCGGTGGCCAGATCCAGTCCGGTGGGCCCATCGATGGCCGCGATGGGTAACTCGAGGTCATGAATGCGGGCCGCGAGAGCAGCAATCTCGGAACGCGGCGCGCCGCTGGCGCCGGTGCCAAGCAGGGAATCGACTACCAGTCCCACAGCGGGCCAGGGTCCATCGGGCGCGACCTCGCGCACTCCATCGGCCCGAGCGAGTCCGGCCATGCGCCGGCACAACTCGGAGCTAGTACCGCAGGAGGCCACCCAGACCGGAACCTCGACTCGACGCAGCGCGCGAGCCAGCACCCAGCCGTCACCCCCGTTATTGCCGGGACCGGCGGCGATCAGCACCCCATCGCGGAGCATGTGGCCGTACCGGTCAGCCAGGACGACCGCAACGGCTCGGCCGGCCGACTCCATCAGCGTGGCGAGCTCGATGCCCACGCCGGCGGCACTCTGGTCCCAGCTCTTGGATTGTTCGGGGGTGAGGACGGGGATGGGGATCATACGGTGAGCGGTAAGCGGTGAGCGGTGAGCGGGAGGTGGATGCCGATATACACGCCGGCTGACCTGTTGCGAGCGAGCGAGGAGGTTCCCGCTTACCGCTTACTGCTCACCGCTTACCTATTTATACGACTGGCCGATAGCGCGGCCGAAACTGATCTCGCCGTTGTCGATACGAAGGTTGAACCCGCAGTCCGGATTGGTGCAGACCCAGGCTTTGTACGTGATCGGCGCGCCTTCGCGGCCATAGTCCGATAGCGGGATGAGTGTTCCCTGCGTGCACTTCTGACAGGCCGGCCACTCCTTCGTCTCCATGTTCCCTCCCCGGCGCGTTATGCTCCGCGCAGCCCCTGCCACTCATAGGAATCGCCGAACACGTCGGCGAACTGGTACACTCCTTCGAAGTCGGATTCCGAGTCGCCCGGCTGAGTAACCAGCAGGCCGGCCTCCACGAGAGCATAGACGATGCGTCCAAAATCCTCGGTGCGGTTGATCCCCCAATGACCCAGCACCACCGGCGCCAGCAGTCCAAACTGCTGCTGGGCAAAGTCCCGGCAGGCCCACGCCAGCTCCGCGCCGGTCACGTGCCGGCGCACCTCCAGGCGAGTCTGCAGGAATTCAATGGTGGCCAACAGAAACAGATAGGCACGCTCGTGGTACTGCCCCCCCCGCGCGCGAATGCGGGACATGATATCCTCAGCCAGCTGCAGCTCGTTCACCGAAGCGCTCCCACCGGAGTGTGCCTGACCTTCCGGGCTCCGTCCATGGCAGGACGGACCCGCCGGGCCTGATACAGCGGATAGGCGCTGGTCAGCTCCTCCACCTCGCCTCGCACTTGGGCAAAGGTCTCCTCGTCCGGCCGGCTGAGCACGCGGTCGATCAGTTCGGCGATCCGCCGCATCTCGGCGACGCCCATGCCACGGGTGGTGACGGCGGGTGTCCCGATCCGGATGCCGCTGGTTACGAAGGGCGACTGAGGATCGTCGGGGATGGTGTTCTTGTTGACGGTGATTCCCCCCTCGCCCAGGAGCTTCTCCGCGGCCTTGCCGGTGAGGTCCTTGGGTCTCAGGTCTACCAGCATGAGGTGCGAATCGGTTCCCCCCGATACGATGGCGAATCCCCGCTCGGTCAGGGCGTCGGCCAGAACCTTGGCGTTCTCCACTACCCGGCGGGCGTAGTCCTTGAAGTCATCGGTGAGCGCTTCGCCGAAGGCGACGGCTTTGGCCGCAATCATGTGCTGCAGTGGTCCCCCCTGGGTTCCCGGGAAGACCGACTTATCGATTGCCTTGGCGTACTCCGCGGTGGATAGGATCAGGCCCGCCCGGGGTCCCCGGAGCGTCTTGTGGGTGGTGCTGGTGACAACCTGCGCATGCGGCACCGGCGAGGGATAGACCCCGCCGGCTACCAGGCCGGCGAAGTGGGCCATGTCTACCAGGAAGAATGCACCGACCTCGTCGGCGATCGAACGAAACGCAGCGAAGTCGATGATCCGGGCATAGGCACTCCCTCCCGCGATGATCAGCCGGGGCTGCTCCTGGCGGGCCTGCTCCCGCACCTTGTCGTAATCGATGCGGCCGGTGGCCGGGTCGACCCCGTAGTGCACGGCGCGCCAGACCACCCCGCTGTGGCTGACCGCTGCGCCGTGGGTCAGGTGGCCGCCGTGGGGGAGCGACATCCCCATCAGCAGCTCGCCCGGCCGGATGAGTGCCATGAAGGCGGCAAAGTTGGCCTGGGCCCCGGAGTGCGGCTGCACGTTGGCGTGCTCGGCCCCGAACAGCTGCTTGAGCCGGTCGATGGCGAGCTGTTCCACTTCGTCCACCACCTCACAGCCCCCGTAGTAGCGGCGGCCGGGATAGCCCTCGGCGTACTTGTTGGTCAGCGGCGTTCCCATGGCATCGATCACCGCCCGGCTGGCGAAGTTCTCGCTGGCGATCAGCTCCAGGCCGCGCTGCTGCCGCCGCAGCTCCCGATCGATCAGGCCTGCGACCGTGGGATCGGCCTCGCGCAGCGTAGCATTATGGTTCAGCGTCATCCATTCCCCCGATCGATCTTCTCCACTCGGCGACTGTGACGCCCGCCGGCAAACTGGGTGTCCAGCCAGGTCTTCAGAATCTCCACGCCCTCTTCCTCACTGACGAACCGGGCCGGCAGGATAAGGATGTTGGCGTCGTTGTGCTCCTTCGCAAGCTTCGCAATCTCCGGCGACCAGGCCACCGCGGCCCGTACGCCCGGGTGCCGGTTGGCGGCGTAGGACATGCCGAGTCCACTGCCGCACAGCAGCACGCCGCGGGTGGCGTCGTGATGCTCTACCTTCGAGGCGACTTCATGTGCATAGTCTGGATAGTCGGTCGATTCCGGGCTGTGAGTTCCGAGGTCGACGGGCTCGAACCCCAGGGACCGCAACTCATCGACCAACCGTTCCTTCAACTGATAGCCGGCGTGGTCCGCACCGATAGGAATGACTTCGGCCATTGGACTAATGATAGAAGATTGCGAAAGGTGCGGAAGGAGCGGAAGTGGGCGAGGCCGAAGTTGGCATCATTGGGTGCAGGTGGTTTGTCAAGAGAGTCCTAGATCAGCGCCCCGCTGCCCTGGTGTCCCGCGACCCCCCTGCCCCGCTGTCCCGCCACCCACATCCGGTCCAAGCCAGCCACCGCCGCAATCCGCTGCTCGGCTAGCCGGTCAGCCGCGCGGTAGCTCGGAATCCGTTCCTGCTTCGCGATCTCGAAGATCCGGAGCAGCGTCTCGTAAATCTCTCCGGCCTTCTTCTGCGCCCGTTCGACCGGCCACTGATGCAGCTCGCCGTAGACGTTGATGACGCCGCCGCCGTTGATCACGTAGTCGGGCGCGTAGAGGATTCCCCGCTGCTCCAGCTCGTCACCATGACGGTCCTCGGCCAGCTGATTGTTCGCGCCCCCCGCGACGATCTCCACCTTGAGCCGCGGCAGGGTATCATCGTTGATCACCGCCCCCAAGGCGTTGGGCGAGAACACGTCGGCATCCTGGTCGTAAATGGCGTCCGGGGCGACGGCGTCAGCTTCGAACTCCTGTTCGGCCCGCCCGACCTTCTCCTTATCGATATCCGTCACCACGATCCGGGCGCCATCCCGGTGGAGGTGCTGCATGAGATAGTAGGCGACCTTGCCCGCGCCCTGCACTGCCACCGTCTTGCCGGCCAGGCGGTCGTTCCCCCAGCGCACCCGTGCGGTGGCCTTCATCCCGACGTAGACCCCGTATGCAGTCACCGGTGAGGGGTCACCCGAGAGCCCCAGCAAGCCAGCCACGTGGTCAGTCTCCAGCTTGATGTACTCCATGTCGGCCGGGCTGGTTCCGATGTCTTCCGCAGTGATGTAGCGGCCACCCAGGGTATCGATGAAGCGCCCGTGGGCCCGGAAGAGGGCCTCGCGATCGGTGCGGCGGTTGTCGCCGATGATGACGCTCTTGCCACCCCCCAGGTTGATCCCCGCAACCGCGGACTTATAGGTCATGCCCCGGGCCAGTCGAAGGGCGTCGGTGATCGCGTCCTCGGTACTGTCGTACTGCCAGAACCGGGTGCCGCCCAGTGCCGGGCCCAGCGTGGTGTCGTGGATGGCGATGATTCCGAAATAGCCGCAGGAGGGGTCGTGCGAGAGGAGCACCTGTTCGTGACCCATGGAATGCATCTGGGCGAACAGATCGGCACCTCCGTTAGCGGTGAGCGGTGAGCGGTGAGTGGGAGCGCTCCTCGATCCGATCGCGGGCCCATCCCCGCTTACCGCTAACCGCTTACTGCTTACGTTCTTTTTCATAATCGTAGAATCCCCTCCCGGTTTTCCGGCCCAGGTATCCTGCGGCCACCATCTTCCGGAGCAGCGGTGCCGGACGGTATTTGTCGTCCCCCAGACCCTGGTGCAACACCTCCATGATCGCGAGGCACACGTCGAGACCGATAAAGTCCGCCAGGGCGAGCGGGCCCATGGGGTGCGCCATGCCCAGCTTCATGACGGTGTCGATTGCCTCCGGCGTGGCGACGCTCTCCATTACGCAGAAGATCGCTTCGTTGATCATCGGCATCAGGATTCGGTTGGAGACGAACCCCGGATAGTCGTTCACCTCGACCGGCGTCTTGCCCAGGGCGCGCGCGGTCTCCATCACCACGCTGGTCGTGGCATCGCTGGTGGCATGGCCCCGGATCACCTCCACCAGCTGCATGACCGGGACCGGATTCATGAAGTGCATGCCGATCACGCGGTCGGGCCGACCGGTGCGTCCCGCGATCTCGGTGATCGAGATCGAGCTGGTGTTGGTGGCGAGAATGGCGCCTGGCGCTCCGATCCGATCCAGCTGCTCGAACAGAGAGAACTTGATCGCGGGACTCTCGCTGGCGGCCTCGATAATGAGCTCCGCCTGGCGGGCCGCGTCGAGACTGCTGCCGGTACTGATTCGGCCGAGCACCTCCGCCGGCGCACTCTGGGGCAGCGTGCCCTTCTTCACCTGGCGCTCGAGGTTGGCGCGAATGGTGGCGGTGGCTTTGTCCAGGGCAGCGGGAGCCGTGTCCACCAGGGTCACCTTCCAGCCGTGCTGGGCGAAGACGTGGGCAATGCCGTTGCCCATGGTGCCGGCGCCGATGACCGCTGCCTGATTCACGCCGGCTCCTTTCGCGCCAGCCGGACCATCAACAGGAGAGCGGCCGTGATTGCGCCCGTGGCGAGAAGACCGCCCTCGGGACCGAAGCGTCCACCCGAGAGCCACACCGGGTCGCCAGGCCGGTAATCGATGAAGGGAATATTGAAAGGGAGTCCACTGACCGGCGCATCCAGCGCCGCGAGGGTCGCGTTCCAGCCCAAGTGCGCCCCGAAGGCAGTCCAGAGTCCGCCCGGCGCGTAGAAGGCGACGCCCAGGAAGATTCCGGCCAGCGCAATGTTGCCGAGGCCGAGCGGCGTTATTCCGGGATTCAGCCCATGAAAGAGCGCGAACACGACGCCCGCGAATATCACCAGCGCGGTTGCCCGCCCAACCACCGAGGCCAGCAACACCAGCGGCACGCCGCGGAAGATGATCTCTTCGCTCAGGGCCGCAGGCGCCAGTACCAGCGCGGTCTTGATCACCTGGGCCAGATAGTCGTCCGGGCCACCCGCGTCCCGGGTCCAGTGGGAGTTGGCTAGCAGCACCGCGGCGAGAAGGGTCACGGCAGCCGTAGCGGCGCCGAGCACCAGGCCGACCGCGAGGCCGCGAGTTCCGATCCGGGGAGGATACCAGCGGAGATCATAGGGGCTGAGTCGCAGGGCGCGGAAGCCAACGGCCCAGGTGGCAAAGCCAAACCCCAGGAGCTGGCTCAGTCCCGCCACGATTGTCTGTGGAGCGCCCGGCTTCGCCATCGCGTTGAGACCTTCAGTCAGGCCCCCATACAGCGCCACAGCAAGCCCGGAAAGGAGCACTGCGCTGGCGCAGATGCCGAGCAACAGAAAGGCGATCGACCAGCCGATCGCCTTGGAGAGAGGAAGTCGCCCGGGACCAATGACCGGATCGGTCAAAGCAAGGGGCGGAGCCTGGGTCCAACCGCGAGAATTACGGCCGCCGCAAGACCCACCTTGAGCAGGTCACCCGTGAGGAATGGCACGAAACCGACCCGCAGCGCCACGCCCGGATCGCCGCCCAGCAGCGCGAGCTGGGCCACACCGCCAATATGAATGACCACCATGCCCAGGGCACAGGCGAGCAGGACCCGGAGCACTGAGCTGCCTCGCCCGGCCAACGCGCCGGTTAGAGCTGCGGCAACGGGAAAGGCCAAGAGGTATCCCCCGGTGGGCCCGAGCAGGCGAGCGATTCCGGATCCGCCCCCGGCAAAGACCGGAAGTCCCAGAACCCCGAGAGCCAGGTAGAGCACCAGGGCAGCGGTCCCTTGGGCCGCTCCCAGCAGTCCACCGACCACCAGCACTGCCAGTGGCTGGAGAGTCATCGGCACCGGGCTCAAGGGCAGCGGCACTACGATCTGGGCCGATGCGGCTACCACCAGGGCTCCCAATCCAATCGCCAGTCCCCGCCGGGCGACACGGGACAAAGGAAGAGCCGCGCGCGGAGCGGCGGCCCGAGTGGATTCAACCTCAGAGTTCATCAGACGAGCTCCACGCTCAGGGCCACGGCGTTACCGCCGCCCAGACAAAGAGTGGCAAGGCCGGTACTGAGGCCGCGGTCGCGCAAAGCATACAGCAGGGTGGTGAGGACCCGGGCCCCGCTCGCGCCGATCGGATGCCCCAGGGCGACCGCCCCGCCGTTCACATTGACGCGATTCCAGTCCCACTTCAGCTCCCGGCCATCCGCCAGCGCCTGCACGGCGAACGCCTCGTTGGCTTCGATGAGATCGTAGTCGCTGATCCGGGAACCGGACTTTTCCAGCAGCGACCGAACCGCGAGCACCGGCGCGAAGAACAGGTCGCGCGGCTCGCCGCCGCCGGTCGCGTAGCCGGTGACTCGAGCGAGGGGCGTGAGCCCATGCGCCTTGGCGAACGCCAGCGAGCTCACAACCAGGGCGCTGGACCCGTCGTTGAGGCCGGGGGCATTGCCCGCGGTGACGGTGCCGCCATCCTTGCGGAAGGCGGGCTTCAGCTTGGCCAGGGTTTCGGCGGTGGTGTCGCGACGGGGAGCTTCATCCGTGTTGACGGTGGTGGGCCCGGCTTTTCCAGGCACCTGAACCGGCAGGATCTCGGCCTTGAACTTCCCGGCGTCGATGGCCGCGATCGCCTTGCGATGGCTGTCGTGGGCAAACGCATCCTGATCGGCCCGGCTGACGCCCGCCTTTTCCGCCGTATACTCGGCGTACTCACCCATGTGGCAGCAGCCGAAGGAGTCCCACAGCCCGTCGTGGATCATGCCATCCACCATGGTCTGATTCCCCGCCTTGATCCCGGTGCGCATCCCGTAGACATAGTGGGGGGCGCTCGACATCGCCTCCTGTCCCCCAGCCACGAGGCAGTCGGCATCACCGGCCTTGATCGCCTGCGATGCCAGCATCACGGCCTTGAGACCGGAGCCACACACCATGTTGATGGTGACCGCGGGAATGGATGCCGGCAATCCGGCATGGATCTGAGCCTGGCGGGCCGGCGCCTGTCCCGAGCCGCCCTGCACTACCTGGCCCATGATGACGGAGTCCACTGCGGTCGGGTCGATGCCCGAGCGGGATACCGCGTCCCGGATGACCATGGCTCCCAGCTGCGGGGCGGTAAACGTGGAGAGGCCGCCAAGATATCGGCCGATCGGCGTGCGGACCGCGGAAAGAATGACGGGGGTCGTGCTATCGCTCACGTGGCACTGATCCGGTTCAGGTTCGCTGCGGCAAAGGTATTCCAGAACCGCGAGTTTGTCACCTTAACTGAACCTAGGGCTGGCTGAGGAAGTTCCGCTGACAGTTTAGTAGCATTCGCTTTGGAGGAGCCATTTGCCCTCCAGCCGCTGCAGATCGCTGCGTCACAATTGGATCCAGCATAGAGGCGGGCGCGATCTAACGCGGCCTTCAGGGCATATGGCTCTCCCCCTGCGCTCATGCAATTCCAGGTACCCGAACACCTTCAGGCTGGAACTTCCGGGGCAACTCCATTCGAAAACCCACTGTTTCGTCCGGAGGGTGAGCTCTTGCCCTGAAAGCCGGGCGTCAGCACGAACCGGACAGGCTTAAACTGCCGAGGATTCCCGGATGAGCCGGGCTCCGACCGACGAGTGCTGCAGGCCGGCTGGAAGGGCAAGGGCTCGCCCGAAGCGAAAAAACTGTTGGCTGACGAATCGCGATTGGCTACTAAGGTACCATCGCCCGGTTGCGTACCTCCTCCTGGATCCGTTCCAGAAACGCACTGACCGGCATCACCTCCTGCTTCTTCCCCGCCCCGCGCACCCTGAGCGCCAAACTGTCAGACTCGGCTTCGCGCTGCCCAACGACTGCCATGTAGGGCACCTTCTGCACTTCGCCCTCCCGAATCCGGTAGTTCAAAGTCTCTCCCCGGTCGTCGACATGAACCCGGATTCCCGCCGCCTTGAGCCGGGCAGCCAGCGTTCGCGCAGCATCGGCCTGGGCATCGGAGATCGGAATCACCCGCACCTGCTCCGGCGCCAGCCAGACCGGAAACGCTCCGGCAAAGTGCTCGATCAGATTGCCGATGAAGCGCTCCAGCGTCCCATAGATCGCGCGATGGATCATCGCCGGGCGATGCGGCCGGTTGTCCGGGCCGGTGTACTCCAGCTGGAACCGCTCCGGCAAGTTGAAATCCAGCTGGATGGTCGGGCCCTGCCAGAGCCTTCCGATGGCGTCCCGGAACTTGATGTCGATTTTGGGCCCATAGAACGCGCCCCCACCTTCATCCACTCGATACGGTATTCCCTTGCGCTCCAACGCGCGCTTGAGCATCGCCTCGGCCTGGTCCCAAACGGCGTCCTCGCCCAGTCGCTCCTGAGGCCGAGTCGACACCTCGAAGTCGAGCTCGAAGCCGAAGGTCTGGCGCACCAGCCGGTCCACCTGATCCAGACAGAGGAAGATCTCGTCCTCCACCTGATCCATAGTGCAGAAGATGTGGGCGTCGTCCATCGCCAGGCCCCGCACCCGAAGCAACCCGTGGAGCACGCCCGAGCGCTCGTTGCGATACACGTTGGCCACTTCGGAGAGCCGAATCGGAAGGTCGCGGTAGCTCCGCTGCTGGCTCTTGTAGATCAAAGAGTGCATCGGGCAGTTCATCGGCTTGACCCGGTAGCGCACGTCCTTCGCCTCTTCGTGCCCTGCGGCCATCGGGGGGTACTGATTGGCCTCATACAGCGGCAGGTGCCCGGAGATCTTGAACAACTCCTCCCTGGTAATGTTCGGGCTATAGACCAGCTCGTACCCGCTTCGGACGTTGTCGTCCTCCACGGCGCGAGTCAGCAGCCACTTGATCATGGCTCCCTTGGGATGCCATAACACCAGTCCCGGTCCCACCACCTCCTGAATGGAAAAGAGGTCGAGCTGCTTGCCGAGGACGCGATGATCCCGCCGGCGCGCCTCCTCCAAGCGGTGGAGGTAGGCCTCGAGATCTTCCTTCTTGAACCAGGCGGTGCCGTAGATCCGCTGCAGCATCTGCCGCTTCTCGTCGCCTCGCCAGTAGGCGCCGGCCGCGTGCAGTAGCTTGTAGTGCTTGAGCCGCCCGGTCTTCGGAATGTGGGGCCCGCGGCACAGGTCGACGAACGGCCCATCGGTATAGATGGTGATGATTTCGTCGTCTCCCAGCTCGGCGATGCGCTCCAGCTTCAGGGGATCGTCGGCAAACCTCCGGTTGGCTTCCGCCCGGTCGACCACCTCCCGCAGGAAGGGGAAGTCGCGCGCCGCCACCTCGGCCATCTTGGCTTCGAGTCGCTCCAGATCCTCCGGGGTGAAGGGGCGGTCCACTTGGAAGTCGTAGTAGAAGCCGTCCTCGATGGCGGGACCGAACCCGATCCCTGCTGTCGGGAACAGCTCCCGGACGGCCGTCGCGAGGATGTGGGCAGAGGAGTGCCGGAGCACCTGGAGCGCATCGGGATCGCGATCGGTGAGAATCGCGACCGACGCGTCGGTCTCGAGGGGGCGGTCGAGGTCCCAGAGCTCGCCGTTGACCCGGGCAACCAGGGCCGCACGGGCGAGGCCGGGCCCGATGCTCTCGGCGATCTGCCGGGGTGTGGTCCCGGCAGCGGCCTCGCGCTGGCTTCCGTCGGGCAGGGTAACCTGCACTACCGTCACGGAGTGGTTTCCTGCACCGAGGCCGGCACCGCCGGCTTGCTGGAGGGAGCGAACAAGAAGAACAGGCCGACGCCCGCCAGGACGACCAGGGCGACGACCATCCACCGGACCAGCTCGGAGCCCGATAATTGTACCCGATCATCTTCCATGGGTACCTCGAGAGAATGGATTTTCCTGTATCCGACCCGGAAAAGGGTTAACTTAACGACAGTACGAATCCTTCTGTAAGAGGACTGCGCGTGCGTCGAGACCAGCTGAGCGGAATGCAGATCTTCCTCTGGACCGCCTTGGGTGTCGGGGCCGGGATGCTGGCCGGCTTTGGCTTGAGTGAGTGGGTCGGAGGAGTGAACCAGACCCGGTTTCGCCGGGCTACCCGGCGGCTGGGACACAGCACGCCGATGCCGGTCTCCCCGGCAGCGGCGGCCCGAGCGGTCGACGCGGCGATTCGAGCCGAGCCCCGTCTAGCCCGCCATAGCATAGAGGTGATCGCGGTAAGTCGCGGCACCATCGAGCTTCGAGGCTGGGTCACCGACCGGGGGACCCGCACCCTGGCAGGCCGGATCGGCCGCGCCGTGCCCGGGATCGACACGGTGATCAACAGCATCCTGGTCCGCGGCGAGGACGACAGCCACTCCGGCGGACCTGGAGTGACTGACCAGAGCGCATGACCGAGCCGCTCGCCCCGCAATACAATCCATCTGCAATCGAGAACGAGCTCTACCGCTGGTGGCTGGACCAGGGGCTCTTCTCCCCCGACCAGCACGCCCCCGGCTCCGGGGAGCCGTATGTGATCATGATGCCGCCGCCCAACGTCACCGCGGCGCTGCACATGGGTCACGGCCTCAACAACACCGTCCAGGATGTACTCATCCGGTTCGAGCGGATGCGAGGACGGCGGGCGCTCTGGGTACCCGGGACCGACCACGCCGGCATCGCCACCCAGAACGTGGTCGAGCGGATCCTGGCCCAGCAGGGGCTCACCCGCTTCGACCTGGGCCGGGATGCGTTTGTCGAGCGGGTGTGGCAGCATGTTCGGGAGACCGGCTCAGCCATCCTGGAGCAGCTCAAGGCAATCGGCTGCTCCGCCGACTGGTCGCGCAC
>Ga0075421_100005757_pt1 | contig 15017 bp, 9 predicted proteins | sample SoiMetdeltSBSDD5_FD_75292 | JGI IMG/M metagenome (GOLD analysis project Ga0075421, IMG submission 75292) | Bulk soil microbial communities from a Populus tree surrounding site in Tennessee, USA - Soil MetaG P. deltoides SBSDD5 | ecosystem: Environmental > Terrestrial > Soil > Tree plantation...
TTGTGACCGGGTGCGAGGCCACAGCCTGGCAAATTTGACGAAGTTTCAAGTGGTCCTTTGCAATCCACTCATACTCGATCCCCGCATCGCGACAGTGTTCTTCGGCCTCCGACCGGTCGGCGGTCTGAAAGACCTCCTGCCACGGCAGATCTAATCGGTTACCGAGATTCCGCACGTACAAAACCCCTTTCTCGATAAATCGCTCTCGTATTTCCAGGGGAATCTGCGAGAAAATCCGCCGGCTGTCCGCAATTGGCGTTTCTCCACCTCGCTCCGCCGGCCGGTTACAAAAAAACCAGAGCTTCAGCGGCCATTTGCGGCAGTAAGAGTTTTCGTTATGCAGCAGTATCGACTGATTGGCCGGGTATTCCGTCGAGCTGTAAATTTTCCCTTGTAACTGTTTTCGGGGAGTTGATCGATACTGATAATCCAGCAAATTGTCGGAAACATGCAGGAGGAATTGCTCGAATTCCGCGACTCCATTTATCTCGAAGTTTCGAAGAAGTAACGCCCCGGATGTGAGCAAGCGGGTCTCGAGATAAGCGCGATTGATCGAGGCCCAGGTTCTGAGATCGATACCGCCGACGGACGGCGTAATCATCAATAACTTGGTCTTTCCCGTCTCATACCATTCTTCGTTGACGAGCGATTCCGTAGAAAGGCTCAACCTTTTTCGTTGCGACTTTGCTGGCCCTGCGACCAGACCTCGGAGGCCACGACTGTCATTCATAACTTTATGTCTCAGATTTCGTTCTATGGCGGCTACTGCTTTCGCCGGTTCAATTGATGCCGGTTCGCGACGCGCTTTGGCCGTCAGGAATCGCTCATGGCGTCTACACGCGCAATAAACGCAGATTGAGCCGGAACTCAGGCAAAATGTCGGCGAGACGCGATCGTGACGGCTTTGCGGAAAGAATGGGAATTCGGACGATTCGCCCTGACCAGGCGATATCGAAAGGGTCTGAGTGTGAAACGCGCGGCGCACTGCTGCGCCGCGCGGAGCGAAATTACTTGGCTCGGATGGCCTTCATCGGATCGATCATGGTCGCTCTGCGGGCCGGCAGATAGCTTGCAAAAAATGCGACTCCGATCAACGTCAGCGCCGTCCCGATGAACGTCAATGGATCCATCACTGTAACGCCAAAGAGAAGACTGGACATAAATCGGGTTAAGGCCAGCGCGGCGGCGACGCCGATGACAATCCCGATCAAGACCAAGAACGCCCCCTGGCCAGCAACCGACAAAAAGACATCTTTACGTTGGGCGCCCAGCGCCATCCTCACGCCGATTTCCGAGGTGCGGTGCAGGACTGCGTAGGACAGCATGCCGTAAATCCCCACTGAAACCATAACCAGCGCGATGCCCGCCAATGCGCTCAGTAAAAACATGGAAAGGCGCGGCGGCGTCAAGAGGTCTGCAAGGATCTGATCCATCGGGGTCGTATTGTACAGAACAACGTCTTTATCGATTTCCTCGATTTTATGGCGAACCGCTTTCACGGTCGCTGACGGGTCAGAAGGAGTTCGCAAAATCGCCGTCATAGGAAAAGTCGGGTTTTGAAGGTACGTCATGTAGATTTCAGGGGCCGAGTCCGCCTCGATGCCCTGATACTTTACGTCGCCTACGACCCCGATAACACTATACCAGGCGCCCTCATTTATATCTTCCGCAATTCGCATTCCGATGGGATTTTGATTCTGGAATAGGCTACGCGCCATCTTTTCGCTGATGATTACGACATGGGGAGTTCCGAAATAATCGAATTTGTTGAAATCACGCCCTTTGAGGAGCGAAATCCCCATGGTTTTGAAATAATCCGGCGAAACGATGCGCAAACTCACGAGCGGCGGTTTGGCGTCACCACTGTAAGTTCGTCCTTGCACATAGGGTTGAAACGTCACTCCGCTCCGACTGACCGGATTGTAATTGACGATCGCCGCCGATTTCACGCCGGGGATGGAATTGATTTCAGCTAAAAGCCGTTGGAAGAAGTGCGCGGCCATTAAAGGTTCCGGGAGGCCGCCTTCTTTTGTGTAATAGGGAAGCTTGACCTCCATCGTCATCAGATCACGGGGATCAAAGCCCGGATCGACCCGTTGAAGATTAATCAGGGTGCGGATCATCAACCCCGCCCCGATCAGCAACAACACGGCTAAAGCGACTTCGGAGATAATCAGCAGACGAAGCAGACGCTGCGTTCTGTAATTCCCGCTCGTATCAAATCCACTCTCACGATACAGTTCTGCCAGGTGCGGCTTGGAGGCGTTTAACGCGGGCGCCGCCCCGAATATCATAGAGGTAAGAAATGAGATCAGAAGGGTGAATCCAAGAACCCGTCCGTCGATGCTGACCTGCTCGATTCGCGGAATCTGATTCAGTTTCAAGAAAAGAAATAACTTCAGAGTCCAGTGCGAGAGAATAATGCCCAAAGCCCCGCCCAGTAAGGCAAGAAGGAAACTCTCGATCAGCATCTGTCTTACCAAATGCGACCGCTTCGCTCCCATCGCCATGCGGATGGCGATCTCTTTTTGCCGCATCGTTGAACGTGCGAGCATCAAATTCGTCACATTCGCGCAGGCAATTAACAGGACGAATCCCACGGCGCCTAACAGAATGAACAGGTTCAAACTGATGTTGCCGACTTCCTGTTCAATCAATGGAATAACGCTTATCCCAAGGTTGGTATTTGTCGCGGGGTATACCAGCGCCAGTTGTTGAGCGATCATACTCATATTGGCTCGCGATTGCTGGATCGTGACGCCGTTTTTCAACCGCGCGACAACGCTGACCAAGTGCAGGGCTCGCTCTTCCCCTTCCGTATCGCTAATGTACGGTGTAGCCCATAGCTCGACTTCCTTGTTTGGAAAATGAAACTCCTTAGGCGCGACCCCGATTATAGTGTAGTTTTTGTAATCTACGGTCAGCGGTTTTCCGATCATATTGGGGTCTTGTCGAAAATAACGTTGCCACAGGCTATGAGCAATGACGACGAATTTTTCCTCGCCGCTCCCTTCTCCGGGCGCAAATGACCTGCCTAAAATGGGAGTGACGCCCAGAACTTTAAAAAATTCCGGGGTAACATGGCTCACTAGAACCTGCGTGGGTGATTCTCCCCCCATCAGCGTGGAGGAGAGGGTGCTAAAAGCGGACATCGAGTCAAAAACCTTTTGCTGCTTGCGCCAGTCGACATAATTGGCCGGTGACGCTTCCTGTCGCTCGACGCCATGCTTCAAATTGTTCTCGTAAAGCAGCACGAGTCGGTCGGGCTCATGATATGGGAATGGGCGAAAAAGGACGGCGTTGACAAGGCTGAAGATCGTACTGTTGGCGCCGATGCCCAAGGCGAGCGTCGCCACGGCGACTATGCTATAGATGGAGTTCTTGCGTAAGGCGCGAAGGCTAAATCGGATATCCCGCCAAACTAACTCAAGTGTCGACGTTACAGGTTGTATTGACATATCCCCAAACCTCTTTTTTTTCTGGTGAATATTCGAGTCGAAGCGTTTGAGCTTCGACTCGACAAGGTTGTCTGGGTCAGCGAAGCTGACAATTTGGCCCTCGATACAAACGGTCGTCTTTGCTCAAGTCCAAAGACGATAGCTCAAGGGCGAGAGCGATCGATAAGTCTCTCACCCGTCACTTTTCAGTAACTAACAACGCGAAAGTGGAGCTTGTTCGGCCCGTTGCAAACCCGGTCCACCCCGAAGCGGGGCATGAAATTAAATTTCGCCGGCGCCGCGCCGCAAGCGCGGCGCCGAGCAATCGTCAAAGACGATATCATCATGCAACAATCCTTATACCTTACAAAAGGTACAAGGAAAGGGTCGCAAGTTATTTTTTGTTGGGCTCGGGGGGGCGAAGACTGCGCGAAAACTCGGTAAAGTTTAAGGGCTCCCCATTCCCCAGCGTAAGTTTATGGAAAGCGTACTGAACCAAGCCCCCGGAAATTCGATTGACAAATGCGCCCTCCGCATAAAACTTCTGCCCACGCCGGTCTCCTTCAACGACCCCCGGGAGAAAGATCCAGTTATCCCGGCTGATCGCCTGATCGCCGCTCAAGGTAAAATCGGGAGTTTTGACTTTGACCTTCTTTGTATAGCGCTTCAGGCCTGTCTCGTCGATCGAGGGCGCCGACGAGGTGATGTTGATGGGGACAAGGCCGGAAGGTTGTTTCTTGAGACCGATCTGCAGACCCAGCGGCTTCCGAAAAGTCTTGAGAACATCCGGCGGAATGCCTGGGATCGGCGGCGGCGGTTTCTTGGCGGCGTCTGGACCGCCGGGGGAGGGAGGAGGTGGTGGCGGCGGTGGACCTTGCCATGTCCGAGCGGCGCCTGCGCCGGCTACGCCAAGACCGCAAACGGTCAGACAGAAGACGACAATCCACACCGAGAGCGTTAGCCGATTCCGAACGGGTTGATTAGAGGTGTTGCAAACCATACGAATTCTCCTATCAGATGTTTTATTAAGTTGACGCCGCCGCCATAACCTGCTCTCGCTAAGCCTGACGGAGAGGCGTCGCGTCATACCCGACAAATTTTTAGGGCGATCCGCTTTATGATCGACCTCGACAATCTCGTTTCCGGAAAACCCGTCCGCGTCGGGGCGGAGGCTTTCCGCAGAAAGCCGCCAATGAACCGGATCGGAGAGAAATAATTCGAGGCGTGTTATTTTTCGCCGGCGGAGAAAGACAACTCAAGGCGCAAGTAAAATCAGGCGTTGCGTCCAAAGCTCCATCAATTCCGTGACAAAACCCCGCGGCTCGATTTTCTCCGCCCCACCGCATTCCTCTATGATCTCCTGAACAGATTTATTTCCGTTTGCAAGCGTTAGCGCTTTATACATCTTGTCATTGATTTCCAGTTGAAATCCCGGGTTGTAGGAATTCCGCAGCGACAATTGATTCTTCTCCTGTGAGGGCGGCAGATTCGTCCTGACGTGGTGCAGCGAGATATAATCCGGCAGCGCAGGCTTTAGCGTCAGGTACGCTTTCCAATCGATCAGCTTTTTCTGAATCAAATAATCTCCAATAACAAGATAGTCCAGCTCCGTCGTTAAATAACAGACTACGGCGTCGTCAATGGAATCGACGATCGGCTCCGCATGATTGTTGAACGATGTATTGAGCAGGATCGGGACCCCGCTCCTGGCCTTAAAGGCGCTGATGAGATCCCAGAATTTTTTATTGGACTCTCTCGAAACGGTCTGGATTCTGGCTGTTCCGTCGATATGGGTTACCGCGCCCAGAAGCGCTCGTTTCCCGGGTTGAACTTTTACGACAAACACCATAAACGAGAAATCGGAGCCCCCCTGGGGAATTTCGAAATAGTCTCCTACTTCTTCTTCCAGAATGGACGGGGCGAAAGGTCGATAGGCTTCCCGCTTCTTGACCATTTGATTGATCCGATCCTTGTTCGCCGCCGGCCTGGGGTCCGCCAGTATGCTTCTATTTCCTAGCGCCCGGGGGCCGAACTCTGAGCGGCCTTGAACCCAACCCACCACTTTGTCGCTCGCCAGTAACTCCGCCGTTGATTCAATAATATTCTCTTTATAGCTGACGGCGAGAAAATTTCGCCATCGATTCAATTTTCTCTCGATGTCCTGGTCGTCTCCGATGTTTTTGCCCCAATAGACATGCTTAATTCTCGCGGGTTTCGCCGCTTTCGAATTGGCCGAATAATAGCTGTGTAATGCGGCCCCGAGCGCGCACCCGGCGTCGTGGGACGCGGGCTGAACGAAAATATTCTGAAACAGGCCGGAGGAAAGGATTTTTCCATTTAATGTGCAGTTATGCGCGACGCCGCCGGCAAGGCAGAGATTTTTTTCCTTCGTCGCCTGTTGATAATGTCGGATGAGATGCAGGGCGATTTCTTCTAGCGCCTCCTGCAAGGCGGCGGCGATATCTTTATGCGTCCGGGTAAACGGCTCCCATTTTCGGCGAGGCTGGAGGTACTGGTAAAGGGAATGGATCTTCTCCTCATGAATGACATAATCCCCATCGTCGAGAATTGAATAAAAAGAACGGAATAAGCTCCGGAACCGCTCAGGTTCGCCGTAAGGAGCCAGTCCCATGACTTTATACTCATCAAACGCCTGGTATCCTAAATACGCGATCACCTTCACATAGAACAAACCCAGCGATTTCGATGTGGGCAAGTTCGTCAGCAGCGTCAAGTCGGAGCCTTTCCCACGGAGCGCCATGCCGGAAGACCTGTTCCCTTCTCCGTCCAGCGTGACGATCAGGCTTTCTTCATACCCCGATTGCGCGAAAGCGCTCATTGCGTGCGCATGGTGATGGTGGACAAACCGAAATCGGCTTTGCTCCACTTCATGGTTGAAATGCTTTTTGAAGAGGCGCTGAAAGAAAGCGTATTCATTCAGCAGGACGGGCGCTTGAGAATTCTTCAGGTAAAGCATCTTCAGATCGTAATTGAGCGCCGCCGCGGTGCTGTAATACGCCACTAAATCCACGTCCTTTAGCTCGGCCCCCGCTTCCCTCAAACAGGCCAGGGTCGCCTGGTAAGGGAATTTGTTTGTGTGCTTGATTCGATTCAGCCGCTCTTCTTCGATTGCGCAGAGGACGGCCCCATCTTTGATTAGCACGCAAGCGGAGTCATGAGCGTACGAGGTCGGAAACCCGAAAAGATTTTCGCGGACGGAGTCGGGTCCTCCGCTCAGGCCCATAACAAGCATAAAACCTCCTTGGTTCGCAGGCGCCCGGGAGACTTCCGCTGGCTAAACGCCGAGGCCGATCAACCGGTGGATGTCATGCGCGATCTTCTGAAGCAGGTAAATCTTTGACGTGTGTAAAAAGAAGTGGTCGCCGGGCAGCATGCGCGCGATAAAAGAGCTTGTCGTCTGCGTTTTCCAGGCGTCCAGGGATTCGCGGGAGACGTATTGATCTTCATAGCCTCCAAACGCTGAGATCGGGCAATCCAACGGCGCTTCCTCCGTGTAGGCGTAGGTCTGGCAGATTTCAAAATCGGCCCGGAGCAGGGGAATCATTAACTGAATCAGTTCCGGATAGTCGAACGCCTCTTTCGGCGTGCCGTTGAGGCGCTTCACTTCTTCTATAAATTCGGGCTCCGGCAGATTGTAAGTGATCGATTGTGTATTCGGGATTTGCGGCGCAGGGTGGCCGGAGACAAACAGCAACATGGGAGCAGGCTCCCCGAGCCGGCGCAAATAACGCGCCAGCTCAAAAGCGATGACCGCTCCCATGCTGTGGCCAAAAAAAGCAAATGGCTTTGTCAACGATGACAATAACGCCTGAGCGACCGCCCGGACGAGAGGCTCCATTTGAGTGAAAAGTGGCTCGTGAATCCGGTCTTCACGCCCCGGCAATTGGATCGAAACAACCTCGATCGATGGAGGGAATTTCTCGGCCCAGGCCCGATAAGCCATCGCGCTTCCGCCCGCATGAGAAAAACAGAAAAGACGGAAGATCGCCTGTGGGTTAGGCCTGGGGCAGACAAGCCATGGGTTGGATCTCGCAATAATCATTCTCGCCTCTTGCCTTGAATCGAAAGGGGACGGGGTATATCAAACCGCGATTTCCTCAGTTCGGCGAGTATTCCCGCTCGAAGTCAGGGCTGCTCTGTATTCGATGTGTTCAGCGCTCGTCTGGAGTTGCCCATAATCCAGCTTAATAATGCGGTCCGCGACGGAGTAATATCGATCGTCGTGATTGATCACCAGAACGGTTTTTCCACGGCGTTTTAGCTCGGGCAGGATTTGCATGTAGAAAATGCCCTTAAACGTCGGATCCTGGTCGGCGGCCCATTCATCAAAAACATAGAAGGGGCGGTCTTCGAGGCAGGCCGTCAGCAGAGCCAATCGTTTCCGCTGCCCCTGGGAGACGGCGATCGTGGAGAAGGCGTTGCCGGTGACCCTCACTTTGTGATCAAGTTGAAGCTCGATCAGGAGTTCTTGCGCCTTGGCGTCCAGATCCGGCGATTCCAGACCCAGTAATTCCTCGAAGAGATAAAAGTCGATAAACACCGCAGAGAAACACTGGCAATATTGTTCCCGATTTTCATCGGAGACGATCTCGCCGTTTAATCGAATCTGCCCCGATGCGGGTAGATAAAGGCCCGTGATCAGCTTCGCCAGCGTGGTTTTACCGCTGCCGTTTCCACCGATGAGAAACACGATCTCGCCTGGGCGGAAGGTCAAATCAATCGGGCCGATTTTGAATCCTTTATCGTCGCCCTTATCGGGATAGGTGTGGGTAACGCCTCGCAACTCCAACAGCTCGAAATCAGAGCGCGGTTCAGACTGGATGGAGGGCGGGTCTTTGACCGCCTGATGCGACAGCGACAGCCCCAGGGCTTCAATTTCCCGCAGGGCGGCGTTCGCCTCGATCAATTGAGGCACGGAGTTTAGGAGGGCTCCCAGAGAGCCGCTGATAAACAGAATGACCAAAATGCAGCCTGTAATGACGCTCATGTCGACCGTCGCCGCTTTCGGCAAAACAAAGATCAACAACCCGATATATATAAAAATCAAAAGCTGGCTCCAGCGGATCGCCGCGGAGTGAATAGTCATCCCGATGACGTTTTGCCGCCGATAGGAAGCGGCGACGGCCCGTAGATTATTCAGGAACGTATTTCGCCGTGGGCGATGAAGCTTTAGCTCTTTGATCGCCTCGATCAACGCGCTGAAATATTTATGCAACTGCATATCGGTTTTGCGGGCGAGACTCAGGTACTGCGAACCCCGTTTCCCGATGACCTGCCGATTGATGATCCCGAGCGCCATAAACACCATCATCGTGAGGAAGGCGATCCACGAAACCCAGGCGAGATAAACCAAACAGCCGATCACGATAGTCATGCTGATGAAGAGCACTGGAATATTGGCGTAGGCGCTCGTAATGACCGGAATATGCGACGTCAGCGCCGCCATCAGGGAGTGGCGGCCCTGCTTTTCCAGTTGAAGTAGCGGTACTGCTACGATTTGGCGCGTCAGCCGCATTCGGATATCGTAAATCGCTCCCTGGCCAAGCTGGACCAGTAAATAATTGGAGATGATCCCGGTGAGAAGCACCAGAAAACAAAGGCCGGCAAATTCCCAAATGATCTTGTTATCCAGGTTCTGGTCGCGATTGAGCCCGGAGTGAATTAACGCAATAAGATACGTGCTGCTGACCCCACTCAGCACGCCGGCAAGGCCTGAAAGAATGATGATCTTCCACGACTGGCGAAGGATAAAAGTCAATAGTCTCATAGTGGTAATTCCCTTTCTAAACGGAGATGGACAAGCCGATCGTCATCGCCCATCGGTGATGGCGGGCGAAAGCGCCGCCAGATCGTCTCGCGGCGATTGATATTCCGGGTTGCATGCGCCGGGCCTTCCCGATAGGCCCGGAAATGTCCCGTAGAGCAAGGCTTTGAGCGTCCGTCGCAGCCCTGGCAAGACAGGGGGCAAGAGCGCCGTCTGATGCATCGCGGCTTCTTTAGACTTGGGTTTCTGTGATTCGGCCAGGATGGATTATTCCCGGACTGCGTTTCTTAATACGCGGCCAAGACGGGCGACGCCGTCCTCGATCTCTTTTGCCGAACAGAATGAGAAATTGAGCCTAAAACAGTTTTTACCGGCGCATTGATTTCCGGAATCAAAGGCCTGGCCCGGGATAAAAGCGACCCTTTCGATCTCGATGGCGGTCTTCAAGAGTTCGCCGGCGTCAATGTCCGGCGGCAATTCCACCCAGATAAAGATCCCGCCTGTCGGTTTTCTCCACTGGGCCTTCGCCGGAAAATGCTTTTGCATGGCCTGCAGCATCAAGTCCCGGCGAAGACGATATTCCTGCCGGAGATGGTTCAGATGAGCCGGCAATCGTCCCGAATCCAGATAATGACAGACCATGTGCTGGGCGAACGTCGCGGTATTGATATCGCTGGCTTCTTTGACGATCGAGAGCTTCTCGATCAGGTCCACGGGAGCGATGATCCAGCCGACGCGCAGTGACGGCGCAAGAATCTTGGAGAACGTCCCGGTATAAATGACCCATTGGTCGTCAAACGCCCGCAGGGGCGGTCGTCGCTGGCCGTCGTAGTAAAGAAACCCGTAGGGGTCGTCTTCGACGATGGGCGTGCAATACCGTCGCGCCAGCGCCGCCAGCTCCCCTCGTTTCGCGGCGCTGAGTGTGACGCCCAGCGGGTTATGCCCGTTGGCTACGATATACATAAACGCCGGCCGGCGCCCATTGGAGAGCGAAACTTCGATCGCTTCCAGATCCACCCCCGTTTCGGGATTTGTGGCGACCGGCAGGATCGCCGGGCGATAGGGCTCTATCGCCTGTAAAAAACCCGGATAGGCCATCTCTTCGACCATTACACTGCCGCCGGAAGGCGACAGCAACAGCCGCGTCAACAAGCTGATCCCCTGTTGCGCGCCAGCGGTCAAAAAGACCTGCTCTTCGTCGCATTCGACGCCCAATTCCGCCATCAGGCCGACGATATGTTTCTTGAGTTGTCGCGGCGGAGGGCCGTATTGCAGCGATCTTCGGTTGCTTCCCAACACATCGGCGGCGGCTTGTTTGTACATCTCAATCGAGAATAAATCGGTCGCCGGAAGACCCAGCGCAAAAGAGGTGATCCCCGGCCGCGAAGCCGCGGCAAGCAACTCTTGCAAAGCCGTCGTTTTCGCCGTTCTCGCCCATTCGGCCAGCAAGATCTGTTTCGATTGCGTTACGATTGCGTTGCGCATTGGCTTTGCTCCACTGGTGAAGCGCGAACTCGACGGCAAGTTCAATTGAGAAAGGTCCGGGTAAGAGCGGCGGCCCGGTCCGGGTTAAAGTGTCTTTCGCAAACGCTGCTCGCGCTCGACGGCCTCAAAAAGCGCGACAATGTTTCCCCCGCCAAAGCCGCGCGCTCCCTTGCGCTGGATAATTTCGAAAAATACAGTGGGCCGGCTTTGCAAAGGTTTCGTAAAAATCTGCAGGAGATACCCATGCTCGTCGCGATCGGCCAGAATCTTCAGCTCTCTTAAATCTCGAAGATCCTCGTCGATGTCGCCGACGCGGTCCGGCAGATAGTCGTAATAACTTCCGGGCGTCTCCAAAAATTCAACCCCATTTTCACCCAACATCCTTACCGTCGTGACGATGTCTTCCGATAACAAGGCGATATGCTGCGTTCCGGCGCCATGGTAAAACGACAGGTATTCCTCGATCTGAGATTTGCGCTTTCCGAACGCCGGCTCCATGATCGGGAATGTTACGCGGCCGGTCCTATTCTGAACGACCTTGGAATTCATCGCGCTAAGCTCCGTCACGACTTCCATCTGATGTGACTCGTGGAAACCGAATACCCTATTATAAAAATCGACCCATTGATCGAGCTGTCCGCGTTCGGCGCTGATCGCGATATGATCGATGCCGCGTAGCCCGATCGTCGGCGCAGAGATTGATTTCGGAACCTTGCGAAAGTGAGGCGGAAAATTCCTGTCGCCCCCGTTGCGTTGAATCAGCGAATGCACCGTGTCTCCAAACGCGGCGATCGTCGCTTTCGTAAACCGGCCATTTTGATCCGAATAAATCGTCGGCTCCATGACGACCCGGGCGCCGCGTCGCACCAGCTCTTGAAAAGAGCCGGGGACGTCGTCTACGGAAAAAGCGATATCCTTGATCCCGTCTCCATGAAGGCGGACGTGTTCATTAACATGACTCTGGGGGGAATATGCGCTGGTCAGGAGAAACCGCACGTCCCCCTGCTCAATCATGATTGAGGACTGGTCCTCCGCTCCCGTCTCCAAGCCCGAATATGCGACTGGCATAAAGCCCAGGGCGGTTCGGTAAAAATGCGCCGCCTGATAGACATTACCAACGTAAAACTCAATGTATTCAAATTTCAGAGAGTGTGAAAATTTGTCTTCCTCAAGGAATGCATTTTGACTTTTCTCGGCTTTCATAATTCCCCACTTCCTCCGCCTCTCGATGCGGCCTCGGACGACTTACGATGTTTCCGGGTCAGCTGAGGGAGGCGTTTTCTGTGAAAGGGGATCGATCTCCCTCTTCCAGGACGGCCTTCCGGATACATTGCGATAAAATCGAGGCCACTTTTTGAATGCCCTCTTCAGCTTCCAGAATGGATTTATGACTCCCTGGGGCAGTATGGATTTCGACGCCGCCCTGCGCCCACTTCTCCCATCCGTAGGCGGGGTCCTTCGGCGGATCCGGCGGCTGCTCGAGTGGATCGACCGCCCGAAACAGGGTCACTTTTCCCCGATAGGGGGACGGACGCCGGAGATACAAATCCGTTGCCTTTGAATTCTCTCTGAACACCCGAACGTAGCGCATCGCGTGGTACGGGTCGAAATCGGGCGTGATAAAATTGCGCTTTTTTCCCAAATCGATCAGAAAATCGAGCTGTTCATACGGATCGAGATTCTTGATATGTGCGGGAATGTCGTAGAGGTTCAAAAATACATTGGCCAGCAATTCCGTGTCGGACGGCGCCTGATAGTCGGGCGTCTCCCCTTCAAGTTCGGGAACCCCGACGTCAATAATCGCCAGTAACGCAATCCTCTCTCCGGCGTCCATGAGTTGTCTGGCGATTTCATAGGCGATTACGCCGCCGGAAGACCATCCGCCAATGAAATATGGTCCTTTTTTCTGAACCTTCTGGATCGCCCGAATGTAAGCGGATGCCATGGCTTCGAGATTGGCGAAGGATTCGCCTCCCGCATATAACGCGGGCGACTGGACTCCATAAAACGGTTGTTGATCCCCCAGACTCCGCGACAGGGGGATGTAGCAGAGTATGTTTCCTCCGGCTGGATGGATACAAAAGAACGGAGGGTTCGTTCCCTTGGATTGAAGACAGACGATCGGAGATTGATGAGTGGGATTCACCTGTTGGCGTAAAACGGCGGCGAACTGCTCAATCGTCCCTCCCGCAATCAAACTCGAGAGCGGCAGGCTTCGTCCGAAGCATTTCTCGATTCCGCTCATCAATTTCATGGCCGACAACGAGTGCCCGCCAAGATCGAAGAAATTGTCGCGGACGCCGATTGGTGAGCGCCCTAATACATCCTCCCAGAGCTGAACGAGCTGAAGCTCGATAGCGTCACGGGGTTCGATCGTAAATTTTAGATGACTAGCGCTGTACTCCGCGAGAGTGGGCAAGGCGCGTCGATCGACCTTGCCGCTGGGCGTAGTCGGCAGTTTTTCCAGCGGGATGAACGCCGCCGGAACCATATATCGTGGCAGACTCTCTTCTAAATAACGGCGCAGTTCTTCCGTCGTCGCTCCGGAGCCCGGAGCCGTCGTGAAATAGGCGACGAGATATTTCTCTCCGAGACGATCTTCCAGGTCTATCACTTCGCACTCACCCACGCTCTCATGTTCAAGGAGGACCGCTTTGATCTCGCCCAATTCGATCCGTCGCCCCAGGACCTTCACCTGCTGATCGACCCGGCCGATAAATTCGATCTCCCCTCCCGCCAGATATCGCCCATGGTCGCCGGTGCGATAAAGCCGCGCGCCGGGCTCGAGGCTGAATGGGTTCGGTAGATACTTCTCCGCTGTAATGGTCGGCGCACGTAGGTAACCGCGGGCGACTCCAACGCCTCCGATGTACAATTCCCCTATCGCTCCTACCGGAGCCAGTTCCAGATCCGGATCAAGCAGGTATACTTGGGTGTTTTTGATCGCCCTTCCGATCGACGCGCTCCTTGCCTCTACGATCTCCCTGTTGTTTCCGAGTTCGCACATCGTCGCCGTTACTGTCGTTTCCGTCGGACCATAGGAGTTGATCAACTGAACCTGCCGCCCGATCCGTTTTCTCCAGGCGAGCAGCCGGTCAAACAGAGCCAGGTCTCCTCCAAAATAGACCACCCGCAAACCCGGATATATATCCAGCCCCTCATTCTCAAGACCGGAGGCGAGTTCGTGCCAATAGACAGTTGGGAGCACTAGGGTCGTAATGTCCCATTGCTGGCAGCAGGTCAAAAAGCAGGACGCGCTGCGGAGCATCTCTTCGTTTCTCAGAACCAGGGTCGCGCCGCTCAATAAGCAGGGAAAGATTTCTTCCACACTCATATCGAAGCTGATGGACGCGAACTGCAAGACGCGATCCCCCGGTCCGAGCCCGAACGTCTCAATAACCGTTCGACTGTACGACGCCAGCGAACGATGCTCGACCATGACCCCTTTCGGCTTCCCGGTCGATCCCGAGGTGTAAATGACATAAGCGAGGTTACCGCCGGAGACGGGCTGGGTTTCGTCTCCGGCGCACTGATTTGCGATTTTTTCCCATGCCGTGTCGAGACTGATCTTTTGGACGCCGGGAGCGCGAAAATCCGTTTCAAACCGATCTCGCGTCAGTAGGAGCCGGGCCCCGGCGTCTTCCATCAGATACGCCGCCCGTTCCTTCGGGGTCGCGATATCGATCGGCAGGTAGACGCCTCCGGCTTTTAGCGTCCCAAAGATCGATATGATTAGCTCGATGGAAGGCTCCAGGTAAATACCGACGATCGTCTCGGGGCCGGCTCCCAGGGTCTTCAAATAATTCGCCAACTGACGCGCGCGAAGGTCCAGTTCCTGATAGCTGATCCGGCGGTCGCCGTCGATCACGGCGGTCGATTCTCCATGCGCCTTCACGGCCGCCTCGAATAAATCATAGACGACGAAATCGCGTGGGCAATCGTACACTGTCTGGTTCCACCCATAGAGAATTTGCTGAGTTTCTCCGTCTGTTAACAGACTGATTTCCTGCAGCCGCTGATTCGGATTTCTCGCGATTTCTTTCAGGATCCGTAGCAGCTGTTCCGGAATTCTTTTGATGGAGGCGGGGTCATACTTCTTGACGTCACAAAGCAATTGTAGCCATAAAGTCTTGCCCAGGCCGGCGGAGATTGTAATCGGATAATTGGTGTAGTCTTTGATTCGGGACTCTCTGATCTTCAGGCTTTTATTCTGGGTAGCCTGTTGATGTAGGGATTCGTCGACCGGGTAGTTTTCATAAACCAGAATGCTCTCAAACAAGGGCTCTCCGCTCCCGATCCCGCTCCATCCC
>Ga0075421_100005759_pt1 | contig 15015 bp, 4 predicted proteins | sample SoiMetdeltSBSDD5_FD_75292 | JGI IMG/M metagenome (GOLD analysis project Ga0075421, IMG submission 75292) | Bulk soil microbial communities from a Populus tree surrounding site in Tennessee, USA - Soil MetaG P. deltoides SBSDD5 | ecosystem: Environmental > Terrestrial > Soil > Tree plantation...
GAACAATCCGTTCTACAACTGCGCAGGATCAGTAGGGCTGGAGGGAAGGCTAGACCTTGAGATTCTGGAAAGAGTAATCAACGAGATCGTCAGAAGGCACGAAGTGCTCAGGACGAGGTTCGAAGTAGAAGAAGATGAACCGATGCAGGTGATCGATGAATGGGAGCCTCGAAGCTTGGACGTACTAGACTTGACCAGTATGACCGATGGGGAAAGAGAAGAAGATGTCGGGAGAATCACAAGAGAAGAGGCGGAGACCGGGTTCAATCTGAGGTCGGGGCCGTTGTTAAGGGTGAAGATGTTGAAGCTCGGAGAGGAGGAGCACGTGGCGCTCTTCACTCTGCACCACATCGTGTCCGATGCATGGTCGATGAAGGTGTTGTTTCGAGAGGTAAGCAAGCTTTATGAGGCGATTAGTGAAGGTAAGCAATCACCGCTACCAGAGTTGGAAATACAGTATGCAGATTACGCATATTGGCAGAGAAATTATCTAAGAGGTGATTTGCTGAAAGCGCACTTAGAGTACTGGAAGAAGCAGCTCGGAGGGAAGCTGCCCGTTGTAAACTTAGCCGGCGACCGTCCTCGCTCGCCAACCCTTGGTTACCGTGGAGCGACAAAATCAGTCCCACTGCCGGCGGCCTTGTATGAACCGCTTAAAGCATTGAGCAAGCGGGAGGGCGTAACCATGTTTATGGTTCTGCTTGCAGCATTCAAAACACTACTATACAGATACACGGCTCAAGAAGACATCATTGTCGGTACGGCAGCCTTGCACAGGGATCGGGCAGAGATAGAACCTCTCATCGGTTTTTTTGTAAACATGCTGCCGATGAGGACAGACTTAAGCGGTAATCCAAGATTTAGAGAGTTACTGAAGCGGGTGAAAGAAGTCGCGCTGGGCGCATATGCTCACCAGGAGACGCCGTTCGAGATGTTGGTCGAAGAAATACAGCCGGAGCGCGAGTTAGGGCAGATGCCGCTATTTAACATCGCGTTCGGCGTGCAGAATACAGCGCAGAATGTAATTCAATCCCACCCCGAAGAAGGGCGATTCGGCGGGCTTAAGATCAAACCCGTGGATGGGGCTTATGAAACAGCGAGATTTGATTTGTCGCTGTGGGTGACTGAAAGCGCAAATGCATTGGAGGCTGCATGGACATACAGCGCTACCCTCTTCGAGGAGGAGACAATCATGCGCATGCACAGGCATTTTGAAACTCTACTCTCCATCGTTGTTGATCGGCCTGATGCTCTTTTAGACGAAATAGACATACTCAGCGAAGCTGAGAGGGCGCAACAAGCTGCCAACCGCAATCTTCGCCAAGAATACAACTACGGTAGATTCAAAAATGTGAAGCCCAAGGCGATTGTTCTATCGGAAGATTGAATCGCTTCGCGCGCTATCATTTGAGAGGAGAATATTTATGGATGAAGGTAAACGCCGAGAGTCCCACTTTGATGAATTCAAGGCTAACAGACGGAAAGTCGTGAGACTTTCGCAGGAGGATCTGGTCAAGACGGCCTTTCTGGACACTGAGGAACGGTTTCCCCTGGTGTTGAGTCCAAAGGCTGCCGGCCTAAATCTGGTTTCCTGGGGAGAAAACAATCGCGAATTCGTCGAGCGCCAGTTATTGGAGTGGGGGGCGGTGCTTTTTCGCGGCTTCAATGTTGATGGCGTATCCCATTTTGAGCAGTTTGCCCGCGCGGTCTCCGGCGAGTTGTTGGATTATCGTGAGAGGGCGGCCCCTCGCAAGGAGGTTGGGTCGCGCATCTACACGTCAACTGAATTCCCCGCAGATCAATCGATCCCTTTGCACCACGAGATGTCTTACTCTCACAACTGGCCGACGAAGATTTGGTTTTATTGCGCACAGCCAGCACAGAAGGGCGGGAATACCCCTATCGCCAATGACCGGGAAGTAATCAACCTGATAGATGCAAAGATCAAAGAACGATTCAAAGAGAAAGGGGTCATGTATGTCAGAAACTATGGAGAGGGATTGGATATGACATGGCAGGTGGCATTCCAAACCAATGACAGGCTGGTTGTAGAAGAATACTGCCGTAATGCCCATACTCAATTTGAATGGAGAGCGGGCGATCGACTGAGAACCCGTCAGGGCAGGCAGGTCACCGCCAGACATCCGAAAACGGGTGATTTAGTATGGTTCAACCATGCGCATATGTTTCACATCTCGAATCTCCCTGCGGAGGTGCAATACGCGCTGCTCTCAGAATTTAAGGACGACGAGATTCCTCGTAACGCTTTCTACGGAGACGGGTCTCCGATAGAGTCATCCATCTTGGATGAAATCCGCGATTTGTATCAGAGATCCGCTGTGAGCTTTCCGTGGCGCCAGGGCGACATATTATTGTTGGACAACTTTCTGGTCTCGCATGGGCGCGAACCATACATCGGCCCCCGCAAGATCCTCGTTGCAATGGCTGAACTCTACACTAGTCTTCCTTGAAGAACTCAACAGCTTCCATTCCGAAAGAGCCTTCATGTCAAGTTGAGACGCCCTGAAACGACCTACCGCGGCGCGCGATGTACCGCAGGCCGTCCAACCTGCGGAGCCCTCACTAATTTCACCGCTCAATGGTAATTGAACAAGTCTTTATGCGAATCATCCGCAGGTTGGACGGCCCGCGGTACATTTTCTGAGGAGAACGATAAGCATGCACAACGATCTATATTACTTGAAATACAACGTCAAACTGGAGCCTTTGGTAAATCAGTGGTATGCGTGGGCATATTTGATACCACCCGCCACTGCGGCCATGAATATTGTGAATTCGCACCTTAAGATCATGAAGTCGTTTGTCTCGGCTCCTGAGGTCCATGTCGCTGCGAACAAGAATCCAGCGATGCGTGGGGGCCCATTTATGAATTATCCGGCGAGCCGGATGAATGAAGCAAAAGAGTTGATGGAAAGGACCATGAAGGAGCAGACCCGGATGATTGAGTTGGCCGGAGCAATAAAAGCGCTGAGTGACATGTTGAGTAATGAGGCGAAAGGATATTCACTTGAACCGCTGTACCAAAAAGTTCCGGATGAATTAAAAGGCTATGTCGAATTGGTCTACGATCTGAATAATAACCCGTCATTCCGACTAATTGAAAGATTGCTTTATAATAGCCAGTGCTACAGCCCCTCGACACAGTCAATAACTTTCTCGACACTCAACGACGACAAACGTCCATTCGTTTTCAGCACTCCCCGACTGGATGAACGTGATCATTTGAAATTGGAGATTCCTTTCAATCACCCGGTAATTGATGAATTGGCTAAAATGAGAACGACGCCGCAACCCATGGGGCGCATTAAAGAGCTCTACAAACTAGAAGAAAAAGGCGAAGAGCTATTTCGAACTTTTCTATCAGAAACCAATCCGACCTGTGCCAGCAGGTATGATGGCAATGAGATAAGGATTCGATATTTTGGGCATGCTTGCATCCTGATCGAAACGAGGGAGGTCAGCCTGCTCACCGATCCAGTGATAAGTTATGAATATGAGACGGAATTCCCTCGTTATACGTTAAAAGACATGCCCGAAAGTATTGATTACGTGCTGATTACCCATGGCCATGCGGACCACCTGTCTTTCGAAACCCTAATCCAATTGAGACATAAGATCAAGAACATTGTCGTTCCGAGAAATGGTAGTGGCTTTCTCGAGGACCCTTCCTTGAAACTAATGCTGAACACACTGGGGTTTGCGAACGTGATCGAAATCGACGATATGGAAACACTAGAGATCGACGGCGGAAGCATCACCGCTGTTCCTTTTCTGGGTGAGCATGCGGACTTGAATATCCGGACCAAGGCGGCGCACCTGATCCTTCTGGGCGAGAGAACGATTATGTGCGCGGCAGATTCTTGTAACCTGGAGACGAAATTGTATGAGCATGTGAATAACATGATAGATGACATCGATGTGCTGTTTCTGGGAATGGAGTGTGATGGCGCCCCCTTATCCTGGATATATGGCGCACTTCTGACGAAGCCGGTGGGAAGAGGAATGGATCAATCGAGGAGGTTGAGCGGCTCGGATTATCAAAGGGGTATAGACCTGGTCACAAAGTTGAAATGCGGACAGGTTTATATTTATGCGATGGGACAAGAACCTTGGCTTAGCTATCTTACGAGCATAGAGTACACCGATGAGTCCAAGCCCATAATCGAATCCAATATGTTGATGAAAGCCTGTACAGAACGCGGCATCGCTTCGGAGAGGCTCTATGGCATGAAAGAAATGTTTTTGAGCAAAGCGGGAGGCCGGAGTTCCGCCAAGAAAATGGGCAAGTTCTTGACAACGGCGTGAAGCAGTAACTACGGAAATACTCATTGTAGTTCGCCGCCAGGCGCTAAATCTCCGTAACTCATCGGGGCGATAAGAAGGCCGATTGATATCTTTAGATAAGAAAGGGCAATAGTATGCAGGGTCGTGAGCAAGTTATTGAGGGATTTCGATTGTCGCCGCAGCAGAAGAAAATTTGGCAATTACAACAAGCCGGCCAGACCTATATCGCTCAATGCGCGATCCTCATAGAAGGGAAACTCGACTCGAAGGCGCTGGAAGAGTCGTTGAAAAAGATCGTTCAGAAACACGAAATTCTGCGAACTGGCCTTGACTGGTTTTCGGGTCTGGATGCCCCGATACAATTCATTATTGAAAGCCCGCCTTTGCCATATCGGGAAGAGGACCTTACAGATAAGCAACCTGGGGAGATGGAGGTCGCCATTGATAATCTCCTCCGGGAGGAATCACGTCCCTTTGATCTCAGGCGCAGCCCATTAGCGCGCTTTCGTCTGAGCAGGTTATCGGAGGCGAAATACGTTTTACTAATTAGCTTGCATGCGCTCTCCGCAGACAGTTTGACACTCAAGAATTTATTCAAAGAGGTCAGCCGTTTCTACTCGGCAGAGATTGCAGGTAATGAATTATCGTATGAGACGGCGCAATATCTGCAATTCTCCGAGTGGCAGAACGAGTTGATTGAAGAAGAGAAGGAGGAGATCGAAAGCCGATTTCAAGAAATCGGCCATCCTGTTCGGAATCTTGTGGTTCCGCTTGAATCCGATTCTGTGGGCGCCGACTGGCTGTCGGAATCTTCATGCCGACAGTTTATTCCTGGATCCGCGGAGATGGTAATCGGCTCTCGGATGAGAGAGCGAATTGAGTCGATCAGCAATGCCCATGGCTCTTCTGTCTCGGGTTTCCTTCTCGCCTGTTGGCAGGTCCTGCTTTGGAGGCTTTGCGCCGCGAATGAAATTGTTACCGAATGCCTGTTTGATGGAAGGCAGTTTGCTGAGCTCCATGATGCTCTTGGGCTATTCGCTCGATATCTGCCGTCACGAGGAATATTTGGGCGTGAGCTACGGTTTGATGAGGCGGTCGATAGGGCCATCAGGTCTTTACAGCAGGCATACGATTCCCAGGAATCTTTTCTGTGGAAAATGGCGCAGGAAAAGGCAGCGAATCAATCCAATGCAATAAGCTTCGAATACGAAGAATGGCCCGAAGCGGAGCGCGTTGGGTCGGTGAGATTCACTTATTGGAGGCAGTATTGCTGCATCGACAGGTTCAAGTTGAAACTCGCCGGATTCCGGAAAACAGATTGCTTGACCATTGAGATTCAGTACGATACATCGATTTTTTCACGGGAAAGTATCGACCTGATCATGGAGCGATACTCGAGGTTGGTCGAGAGCGCGGTTTCGAACGAGCAAGCCCTGATTGGTAATCTGGAAATTATTGGGCAAAGAGAGCTTGAGAAGCTGTTAGTCGAATGGAACCGAACTGAGATAGATGCCCCTGGAGATAGGTTTATCCATGAATTGATTGCGGAACAGGCAAAGGTAAGACCGGAGTCGATCGCAGTTATCTATCAGGAAGATCAGCTTAGTTTCTTGGAGCTTGAGATCCGAGCCAATCAGCTTGCGAATCATCTGAGGTCACTCGGTGTCGGGCCTGACACTGTGGTAGGGCTCTACCTTGAACGCTCTGTTGAGATGATGATCGGCCTGCTGGGCATTCTCAAAGCGGGCGGGGCCTATCTGCCGTTGGAGGTGGGACATCCGATCGATCGTCTGCTCGTAATGATCGAGAGCGCGGGCGCGAGAGTAGTGGTGACCAAGCAAACCGTGGCCGAGAGCCTGCCGGCGGGCAGGATCGAGATTGTCATACTTGATAAAGAATCGGGGCTAACAGCTAATGTTAATCGGGTGGCGCCGGAAGTGGAGTTGAGTTCGGAGAACCTGGCATATGTAATTTATACGTCGGGCTCAACCGGCAAGCCGAAGGGAGTGATGATAAAGCATGGCTCGGTGTTGAATCTGTTAGAGGGACTCAAGCGCGCCATCTATGACGGAGAGGGAGATGGGTTGTCTTTGAGTTTGAATGCGCCATTGACCTTCGACGCGTCGGTTAAACAGGTGATTCAATTGGGAAGAGGCTGCCGGTTATGTATCGTGCCGGAAGAAGTTCGTTTAGACCCGGAACGCTTGCTTGAGTATATTAATCGTCATGGGATAGAGGCGCTGGACTGCACGCCATCGCAACTTAGAGTACTGTTAGAGGCGGGAGTAGGGACGGGGAAAGATCCGAGGATTATGTTGGTCGGGGGCGAGGCGATCGATGCGCGCAGTTGGGACGAGATGGCAAAGAGCAGGGCGGTAAAGTATTACAACGTATATGGGCCGACGGAATGTACAGTAGACGCTACATCGTGCCGGGTGAATGAGTCAAAAGAGCCGGCAATAGGAAGGCCAACTAGCAATTCGCGAATATATATCTTGGATGAAGAAGGCAGGGTCGCTCCGACAGGAATGATCGGAGAAATTTATATTGGGGGAGCAGGGTTGGCGAGAGGGTATATGGGAGAGGCCGGAATTACGGCAGAGGGATTCGTGCCAGACACGTTTGGAAGCCGAAAAGGAGAGCGTTTGTATAGGACGGGAGACCTTGGAAGACACCTGCTAGATGGAAGGATAGTGTATGAGGGGAGAAAAGACAGTCAGGTAAAGCTAAGAGGCTATCGGATCGAGTTGGGAGAAATCGAAGAGGTCTTGAGGTGTTACCCGGGAGTTAGAGAGGCGGTAGTCATCCTGAGAGAGGACGAGCCGGGGCAAAAACGGCTAGTGGCTTACCTAGTGGGAGAGCAAAAAGGATCAAAAGATCTATCGAGGGAGATTTCCAAGGAACAAGAGCTGACAAGATTTGTAAAAGATCGGTTGCCGGAATATATGGTTCCGGCAACAGTAGTGGTTATCGAAGAACTTCCGCTAACGCGGAACGGGAAAATAGACCGAAGAGCTTTACCTAGACCAGAAGAGATAAAGAAAGAGGCAGAGATAGAAGAGGGCGACTACTGTAACGCATATGAAGAAATAATCGGCGGTATATGGAAGGAAGTGCTGAAAATTGATCGAGTAGGGCCGGGGGACAACTTTTTTGAGATCGGCGGGCATTCGTTATTGGCAACGCAGGTAATCTCAAGGGTGAGGAATGCCTTCGGAGTGGAGATTGGGGTCAGGAGCCTCTTTGAGGCAGTAACGGTAGAAGGCTTGGCGTTAAGAATAGAAGAGGCGATCGGGGCCGGAGAGAAGAAGGCGCCGCCTATAGTTAAAGCATCAAGAGAAGGAAAGCTGCCATTGTCGTTCGCGCAGCAAAGATTGTGGTTCCTAGATCAGCTTGTGCCGAACAATCCCTTATACAACAACCCACATCATGTGAGACTGGAAGGGAGATTGGACCTCGAGGCCCTTGAACGAAGCATCAATGAGATCATCAGAAGGCACGAGGTCTTGAGGACAAGGATCGAAGTAGAAGAAGGTGAACCGACGCAGGTGATAGACAAATGGAAGGCTCAGAGGTTGGAAGTAGTAGACCTAACAGTCTTGCCCCAGGAGGAAAGAGAGCAAGAAGCCAGGAGAATCGCCGCTGAGGATGGAGTAAGTGGGTTCAATCTGAGGCGGGGACCCATGATCAGGATAAAAGTCTTGAAGCTAGGGGAAGAAGACCATGCGGTGCTTTTCACGATGCATCACATCGTGAGCGATGGGTGGTCGATGGGAATCTTGAACAATGAGATAGCGACGCTGTACCGAGCATACAGCGCCGGCGAGCCATCGCCGCTGGAGGACCTCCATATCCAATATGCGGATTTCGCTGTGTGGCAGAGAGGGTGGCTGAAGGGAGAAGTGTTGGAAGTGGAGATCGAGTATTGGCGGAAGCGACTCCAGGGAATGGAAGCATTGGAATTGCCGACAGACTATCCTCGACCGGCAGCGCCCACTTATCGAGGAGCGAGACAGCAGTTTGTCGTGGGCAGGGACTTGGCAGAGAAGCTTAGAGAACTCGGCAGGCGAGAGGGCGTGACTCTGTTTATGATGATGCTGGGAGGCTTCGATGTCTTGATGAGTCGGTACACCGGGCAGGCTGACATAGTACTTGGGACTGACATCGCAAATCGGAACCGGGCAGAGATTGAAGGATTGATCGGTTTCTTCGTCAATCAGTTAGTCATGAGAGTGGAAGTGAGAGCTTTTGAGAACTTCAGCGAATTGCTGAAGCAGGTGAGGGAGGTATGTCTGGGGGCGTATGCGCATCAGGACGTGCCCTTTGAGAAGCTGGTGGAAGAGTTGCAGCCGGAAAGGGACTTAAGCAGATCCCCGCTCTTCCAAGCGAAACTTGTGCTGCAGAACGCTTCCGTAGGAGAGCAGGAAGTGGAAGAGACGGGGCTCATCAAGGGCGGCGGCGAATCCGGGGTGTCAAAGTTTGACCTGACAGTGGCAATTACAGATGAGAGAAATCATCTCATTGGAGAGGCGGAGTACAGCCTAGACCTATTTGAGGCGGGAATGATTGAACGAATGATGAGCCACTATCTAAATGTACTCAAGGAAATCGTAAACAACAGTAAGAGACCGATCTCCGAACTCAGCTTACTGAGCGATCAAGAGAGAAATCAGATCGTGGTGGATTGGAACCTGACCGAACGGCCCTATCCTGAGGATCGATGCATCCACGAGCAATTCCGTGAGTTGGTAGAACGGATTCCTGATCAGATCGCGTTAGTTTATGAACAGCAAATGGTGAGCTATGGAGAGCTTAACATCCGGGCTAATCAATTGGCGCATTATCTGCAAAGGCTTGGAGTTGGTCCCGATATGGTTGTCGGGTTATGTCTGGAGCGGTCGGTCCAGATGGTAGTCGGGTTGATGGGTGTGCTCAAAGCGGGAGGGGCCTATCTGCCACTTGACCCTGAGTCTCCGCTCGAAAGACTGAACTATATCCTGGAAGATGCGGGAGTGGGAGTGGTCCTGGTAGAGCAAAAATTGGAGAGGCGTCTGCCGGCGTTTTGGGGACAGACAGTCCTGATAGATGCCGCGTGGGAGAGGATCAGTATGGAAAGCGAGGGCGAGCCGAAAGCTGGGGTTGCAGTCGAGAACTTGGCTTATGTGATCTATACATCCGGCTCCACCGGCGCTCCGAAAGGCGTCGCCGTCGAGCATCACGGCGTTATTAACCTCACCCGCTGGCATACTCACGTCTTTGGTCTCTCGCCTCAATCCCGGATCTCTCAGTTTTTCTCATACAACTTCGACGGCGCAGTCGGCGAGACCTTCATGGCGCTGCTCAACGGGGCTGAACTGGTCATCTCTACGCCTGAAGCTCTGGAACCTCAGAGACTGATGGAGTTCCTCAATCGCGAGCGGATTAATGTCGCAGTCTTCGTACCTTCTCTCCTCAAGCAACTAGACCCAGAGCTGATTGAGTATCCGGAACGGCTGACGATCGTCTCGGTGGGAGAGCGATGTCCAGCCGACATGGCAACGGAGTGGTCCAAGCGATGTAAATTTATCAACGCTTATGGGCCGACGGAATACACGGTCTACTCACACTTGTGGAAAGCCAAACAAGATGACGTGAAAAAGCTGGGCCGCGTGCCGATCGGTTATCCCATAGACAATACCAAGTCATACATTCTTGACGAGAGGCTTAGCCCAGTGCCTCCCGGAGTAGCCGGCGAGATCTATCTTACAGGAGCAGGTATCGCTCGTGGCTATTTCAACCAGCCCCAGCTCACAGCTGAAAAGTTCATCCCCAATCATCTCATCTCAGTAGACAAAGATAGCAACAGCCGAAATCCTCACTACCGAAAGTTATATAGGACTGGAGACTTGGGATGCTATCTCTCCGATGGAAGTATTCATTATCTGGGCCGGATCGATTACCAGGTGAAGGTTCGTGGATTCCGGATTGAATTGGGAGAGATAGAGGCAGCGCTCAATGAGCACCGACTGGTTATGCAGAGCGTCGTCATCGCGAGCGATGATGAGGGAGCTGGCAAGCGGCTGATTGGATATGTGGTAGGAGAAGGAATCATAGCAACAGAACTGATAAGGCATGTTCGAGAGAGATTACCCGAATACATGGCGCCAGGAGCGATCGTGATATTGGAAGAGATGCCTGTCACCGCCAGTGGAAAGATCGACCGGAAGAAACTGCCCTCATTGAAGGATGTGGGGCGAGGGGCCGAGCAGGTCTATTCCGGCGCACGGACACCGGTCGAGGAGATCCTGCTAGGAATCTTTGAAGATGTGTTGAAGCTGGATCGTGTAGGGAGATCCGACAACTTCTTCGATATCGGAGGACATTCATTACTAGCCACGCAGGTAGTGTCTAGAATAAGAAATGTCTTCGGAGTTGAGATCGGGGTCGGAAACGTCTTTGAGGCTCCGAAGGCAGAAGATCTGGCGCGAAAGATCGAGGAGGCTATTAATGCAGGAGAGAAAGTGGCGGCGCCGCCCTTGGTCAGAGTCCCGAGAGAGGGCCGGGAAAGTGTAAGGCTGCCGCTGTCGTTCGCGCAACAAAGGTTATGGTTTTTAGATCAGCTCGTGCCGGATAACCCAATATACAACAGCGCAGGAGCGGTGAGGCTGGAAGAAAAGTTGGACCTGGAGGTCCTGGAGCGAAGTGTCAATGAGATCGTCAGAAGGCACGAAATCTTGAGGACCAGAATTGAAATGGAGGAAGGCGAGGCGGTACAGGTTATAGATAAATGGGAGTATCGGAAATTAGTGGTGGAGGATCTGACAAGCTTAGTATCGGATATGAGAGAGGAAGAGATGAGTAGAATCGCAAGAGAGGAATCGATGACTGGATTCAATCTGAGACGCGGGCCAATGATCAGAGTGAAGTTGTTGAAGCTTGGTGAAGAGGATTATGTGGTGCTCATCACGATGCACCACATCGTATGCGATGGGTGGTCGATTGGCGTATTCGTGCGAGAGGTCTGTGAACTTTACGAAGCAATGAGTGAAGGAAAAGAATCGCCGCTGCCGGAACTGCAGATACAATATTCAGACTATGCATACTGGCAGAGAAAATATCTGACAGGAAGTGTATTAGAGCGTCACCTGGCCTATTGGAAGCAACAGCTTGGCGGAAATCTTCCTATGCTTAAATTGCCATCAACTCATCCCCATTCGTCGGTCCAAAGCTATCGTGGAGCGGTAAAATCACTAACCATACCGCCGGAATTGTCTCGTTCACTGAGGGAAATGAGCAGGCGTGAGGGGGTGACTCTATTTATGGTTCTGCTTGCGGCCTTCAAGACACTGCTATACAGGTACACGGGACAAGACGATATTATCGTAGGCACCGCAATAGCCAATAGAAACCGCGCAGAGATAGAACCACTCATCGGTTTCTTTATAAATATGTTGCCGATTAGGACGGACTTGAGTGAAAATCCGAGATTCAGTGAGCTACTTGCTCGTGTGAAGAACGTAGCGCTGGGGGCGTTTACCTATCAGGACATGCCTTTTGAGAAGTTAGTCGAGGAGATACAACCAGAGAGGGCGTCGAGGCAGGCGCCCCTTTTTAACATCACCTTCGGAGTGCAAAACACGCCGAGGCAGGATCAGAAACTGAGGGGCGTGAGGATTAGATCGGTGGATATGGAACAGGAAAAGGCGAGGTTCGATCTCACGCTGTGGGTAACCGAAAATGCTGAGTGTCTGCAAGCGCATTGGACTTACCGAAAAGATCTATTTGAAGAGGAGGCTATTCTTTGCATGCACGGCCATTTTGAATCTTTGCTTTTCAATATTGTCAATCGGCCGGATGCCCGATTGACTACCTTAATAGCTTCGTCCAGAGCTGAATCCAGACTGAACCGTAAAGAACAGAGCAATCGAGAAGAATCCGACGTCATCAAGCTATTGTCTGTGAAACGCAAGGGTATCGATTTCTCAGCCGAGAATGTTTAATTTTGCATGCCGCGTGAACAGCTCTTGTATTCGGCGCTATTTCCTCCCGGACATTTTTAAATCAATCACAGCTATAACCAGGCAGAAGCTGGATCGGCATATGCCTGTGACAAAATAGAAGAGTCTATTAAGGAGACATGGGGGATGCAGAATAATGTAGCGAATTCGAATAACCAGTCTCCGATAGGGAGCCTGGGGATCATCGGCCGTAGTGAGATCGAGAAGGTGTTAGTCGAATGGAATGCCGCGAAGAGAAGCCTCCCAGGTAGCGGAAGTATCAATGAATTATTCAGAAAGCAAGTTGAGCGAGCTCCGGATCAGATCGCGCTCGTCAATGAGCGGCAGGTGGTGAGCTATCGAGAACTCAATCGGCGAGCCAACCAACTTGGTCACTACCTGCGGAGTCTCGGAGTTGGCCCGGAAGTGGTAGTCGGGACGTATCTAAATCAGCCGATTGAGGTGGTTGTGGTATTGATGGGAGTACTTAAAGCCGGGGGAGCCTATTTAGCGCTCGACCCTGAAGGTCCGGTCGAAAGCCTGAGCTATATCCTGAATGATTCAGGAGTAAGAATTGTTGTGGCCGAGCGGGAATTGAAGGAGCGTTTACCTACGTATTCTGGTGAGATCGTGCGTTTGGATCTGGAGTGGGAGAAAATCCGTGAGCATAGCGAGAGCGAACCGGAGAGTGAAGCGCTGCCGGAGCTCTTGGCCTATGTGGCTTACACCTCCGGTTGGTCGGGATCTCCCGAAGGCGTCGCCGTCGAGCACCGTGGTATCGTCAACTTCATCAATTGGCAATCTCACGCGTTTCGTCTATCGCCTCAATCCCGGATCTCTTCACTCTTTTCCCATAATTCTGATGGCGCCGCCTGCGAAACCTTCATGGCGCTGCTCAATGGATCTACGCTCGTCATCTCTACACTTGGCGACCTGGAGTCTTATAGATTGCCGGAGTTCATCAATCAGCATCGGATCACAGTAGCATTCTTCAGGCCGCCTATACTCCAGCAGATCGACCCCGAGCAGATCGATCATCCCGAGGAAATGACGGTCGTTTCGGTGGGAGAACAATTTCCGGTGGAATTGGCAGCGGAATGGTCGAAGCTGTGCGGGTTCATAAATGTATATCGGCCGGTGGGATATACAGCCTACTCACACTTGTGGGAGGTGAGTGAAGGAAAGTTCGATAAGTTAGGGCGCGCGCCTATTGGTCGCCCGATAGACAATACCAAATCTTATATTCTTGACGATAAACTGAGATCGGCGCCGATAGGAGTGGCGGGGGCGATCTATCTTGCGGGGGCGGGAATAGCGCGGGGCTATCTCAATCAACCTCAATCTACAGCAGTTAATTTCATTCCGAATCATTTCTTCCCAGATGAGATATCCGTAAACCATGGGTTTATATCAGTGGAAAGCGTCCGCGAAGCAAACAATAGGTTTAAAGTAAGCAAGGGGCTTACAAAGGCAGATCAATATAGAGAGAAGAATAATTCAATCGAAAATATTACACCCGCCCGTATTCTGGAATCAGTTAAGGGCCTCGACCCCGATCTAATCGAGAGTACGAATCAGTTCATTGAAAAGTATGGTGGAGATGAGTTTGCTTACAGAGGTTTCGGGAGGTACTTCCGGGAAGGAACTGAGAACAGCTACGCCTCATGCGGAATTAACGGGGAAATACTGAAGATGCTCTTTCAATATCAAAGTTTCGCAGGCCTTAGAGGGATAGACTTCTGTTTCGGGAACGGAGAGGTGCTTGAGGAACTGTCTGAGCTGGGAGCGCAGGTGTTGGGTTTAGATTTGAGCCCTTTCCTAGTGCAGAGTGCGAGAAATAAAAACTTGAATGTCCGAATGGCGAAGGTTGATGTGCCACCAGAGGTGTTCGCGAAAGATACTGGTATAGAGGAGGGATCTCAGGATTTTGTTATTTCAACCTTAACACTTGACCGCCTAGACAACCCTAGGAACTTTCTTGAGAACCTGTTCATGAGCTTGAAAGCTGGGGGCCGATTCGCGATACAAACTCTCTTGCCGATTTTGCCTATAGATGACGGGAATGTCGAAAATCCGATTACTTACACTTCCACTCAACACCGAATCACTCCGGGACAAAATGTAGAACAGGATAAGCAATCATTATTAAGGTTGATATATATTCTTGGGGCATGTGATGTAAACATCTGCCAATTACCTTATGTGGTAGCTAGCAGAGATGGCTTCCAGGAATACAAGATCTGGAGTTTTTACGGTTCCAAAATATCGATGCAAGGTCTTGAACGCCGAAATGTTTACCATCAGAGACTATATAAGACAGGAGAGTTCGGACGCTACCTGCCGGATGGCAGTATTCATCTATTGGGCCGAATGGACCATAAGGGGAAGGTTCATGAATTTCGGATAGAGTTAGACGAGATCGAAGTAACGTAGGACAGACGGCTTAGCCGGTTTCAATGGCGTTTTAGCCTGAATAGGCCGATGTAGGAAGTATGGCAGAGGTTTGCGATGAGATACAACAGCGCACGAAGGAGACATGAGGAATGCAGAATAATGTATTGGTAGAGGGATATCATCTATCGCCACAACAAGCGCGAATATGGGCGCTTCAACAGGCTGACGGCAGTCGAGCATATAAAGCGCAAAGCGCCGTTCTGATTGAAGGCGAGATCGATGTGGAAGCATTGCAGGCCGCGATCTGTGATATCGTCAATCGTCACGAGATACTCCGAAC
>Ga0075421_100005761_pt1 | contig 15011 bp, 12 predicted proteins | sample SoiMetdeltSBSDD5_FD_75292 | JGI IMG/M metagenome (GOLD analysis project Ga0075421, IMG submission 75292) | Bulk soil microbial communities from a Populus tree surrounding site in Tennessee, USA - Soil MetaG P. deltoides SBSDD5 | ecosystem: Environmental > Terrestrial > Soil > Tree plantation...
GACTTGGGGATGCGCCACGCAGGAACACCCTCCTACACGTTCCGTAAGTCTCTACATCTAGCCTGGATAGGATTGCTGCGCTTTAGCGACTTACCTTATAGGGTTGGTTTGCTCGTGTCGGGGTTATTCATGCTTGTGGCGACGCTGCAAGGAGTGAACTATTTATATCGACGTTTTTTCACGAATAATTTTATCCCCGGCAACACCGACATCGTGCTGTTGTTGTGTCTGGGCTTCAGTGTGACCACGTGCTTGCTAGTATTGTTGTTACGCCAGTCAACCCTGGTATTAGACAGGCTGCGGGAACAGCCAACGGTGATTGTGGCGGAGCAGGCACTGAACGACGGGCCTGAGGTCGATGCACCCGTTGTTTCAATACCACACACTTTTTCTCACTTTTAACTGGCGGGGAGGTGCGAGAGCGCGCAAGATGAAACCAAACTCTCTCCTTATTAACCAACAACCCTAGCATTGAGTCGGTTGGAAGCGAAAGAAACCTACGTGAAACGACTGTTGCACGAATGGCCTCTTGTTTTCGTATTCGGCTGTATCGCTTTTACACTACATCCTATGCTCCATGCAGATTTCGCAATGATCGATGATCATGAAATCGTGCACATTTTAGGAAGCGATAATCGAGTAAAGGTTTCTGAAATCTCTCCGTTTATCCAGCAGTGGGCCATAGAGAATAATGGACGATTTCGACCTGGTTATTATGTACTCCGGATACTAGAGGCTTTTGTCGCTGGCGGTCATGCGAGCCTGTGGTACGCGAATCGATTGCTGCTGGCACTTGTTTCGGCATTGGCACTCTATGCGGGCCTACGTGTTATTTTGCGTCCTATCCCCACTGCAGTCGTAACGCTACTTTTTTTCTCCGGTCCGCAAAACGAGATATGGACCAGGTTAGGACCTGCAGAAACCTATGGAGTTCCGTTGGTGCTGACTGGATTCGCTTGGATTGCAGTACATCTGGGACGACACAAGTGGCAGCCGACTCGACTTTTTCCAGGCTTGACGATTCTGTTGCTCGCGGGCTTCGTGAAGGAGAGTTTCATTCCGGTTCTTCCAGCTGTACTTGTGTTTATTTATATTGTTATGCCGCTGATGGTTTCGTCGGTTATTCCAGGTCGCCCGCGGTTTAGGTTCTTGGATGTTCTCATTTTACTTTTGCTCGTGACAGGTGTTGGCATGCAAGTTTGGCTCACTGTAAGGATGTTAAATGCTTCTGGTCTGCATGATTTTCACTTGGCAGAGAGTCCACTAAGGTTATTCCCTTATGCCATCAAATTGATGCTCGAGCGTTATTCGAGGGATACGCTTTGGTTCGTTCCGGTTATAGCTGGACTGGCAGGATTTCTACTCAGAAACTCACAGGTAAGGAAAGAGCCAAGTTGGCGGGCGGACGTAATGAAAGCGACTGCTCTGTTGGCGGCCGGTGGCTTCTTGATCCTCGTTCCCCAAGGACTCGTCTACGGTAACAGCGCTTTCGCAGGACGATATTTTACGCCTGGGAATCTATTTAGCGTATTCGCGGCTGCTCTGGGGCTTTACTTGTGTTCCAAGAATGCCGTCGAACGGGGCCACATAAAGTTACAAAGTATAGTGGCCGGCATGCTCATCGCGGTTACTGTCTTCAAATTGTTTGGAACCTATCGAGAGGCCAATGCAGCGGCTCTTTCCACTCATAAGTTCCAGACAAAACTGGCTGAGATCATCGCACTCAAAACGCAACATCCTGACCTTCCGCTACTCTTTTACTCAGTAAATGTTTATGATCGTGAGCCACTAATTTCAGTCGCTAGCTTCCTCGCCGCAAGACTGCCGAACCCTGAAAAGCCATTCCTCAATCCCTTTGACTGGAAGGCGAGAGCAGATTCTGTGACGACGAGAGCGTTGGCCAAGCTTATAAGCGAGGAGTCTCTAGAGGGTGACGAGTTTTTCGCTAAAATTTCCGATTTTGATGGCGGCAGCCAATGTATCGCAGTTATCTTTTCTGGTTTTAATGAGAATGTTCGATGTCCTCACCTGATCCGCTTAAGCGAATTGTGATCTCGCCCATCCGTGGAAGTCGGACGTCATCCGCACTCAATAAAAAAGCCCAGCGATGACGCTGAGCTAACTACCACTAAATTTTTCACTGCACAAGAGTCGGTGGCCACACTAATTGCCGGTTTTGCCCAGACCGTCGCCCCACCCCTGCCACGGCAATAACCGCAGCGTCGAACTCGATCGTAGGGCACACTTAGATTGCTGCCGGTTTCACTTTTGACTTAACGACGCGGGCACATACCTCGATGGCAAATCGTGGATCGTGTTCATCCAGGACGCTCGAGCTTAGCTCATCAGATGCCAATCCTCGAATCTCACAAGCCGAGGTTAGCGAATTGCCATAGGCACGGAGTGAAACATTCTCGCGGCCAAATACCTTGGCAAGTAGCAGGCAAAGGCCTTCTGGCGTAAATCGCCAAAGTTCATGCCATGCCGGATCGCACATGCTCAACTGGGGAACGGCAACTAAAAGGGCGCCTCCAGGTTTGAGGATGCGATGAAGTTCTGAAATAGCCTTATCTAAATCCGCCACCACATGCAGAACATGGGTACAGATAATGCAGTCAAAAAGTTCTCCGGGTATATCGTTCGGTTTCGTCAAATCTGCGACGATGGTAGCCCGCGGATTGCTGTGGTCGATGTGCAGGATATCGAGCTTGGCTACAGCCTCGCCGCCCGTGGCCGTCGTATAAGTGTCGTGTTGGAATTCCAGACAATGGCCGCGGACGTCGGAACGAAACTCTCGCAGAAATTGCGCCAGATAATACCTGTGAATGGGAAGCCCGCGGTCCGTTGCCCAGCGCTCGCTTAATGGTCGCACACCCGATGCGAGACGAAGCCGAGCCTGGAACAGTCGGGCCGGCCGGATAACTCTTCTGATCAGCATCCTCGCACGCTGCGGAAGAAGTCTCCGCGCCGTCTTTAGCACATGTTGTGGAATCATTCGGAGCAATTTAAGGAACCCGTCGTGGTATGCAACGTTAGTCACCACAAAAGCTCGGTCGACGAGTCCCGTTGCGAGCCCGTTGGAAACGATCCCAATTGACAGCATGGTGGAGAAGAAGGGCCCCAGCAGGAAAACATATCGCCGTCGGCCGTTGGCTGTTCCGACCGTCGCTCTTCCAAGATGCTGGCGTTGAGATTGCAACAGCAGCTGGCAAAGGCGAGTTCGAGTCATAGCCCTGATAGTTTTTTGCCGCGCACACGCGTTCGTTTTTTTGTTCAGGAGTTCCGTGAGCCGAGAATAGAGAACGATTCGGGCGGAGAATTGTTTGTCCGGTGGCACGGACATACAGCAAGATTCCGAGTGGATCCTATAGAGGATCAGGTTTTCGGGATCGTAATAAACTGCTGCCGCCAGACTGATCTTGAACCAAGTGATCTGATCTTCGAACACCATCAGCGGCCCCTGAAAGGCTTCTTCGAAACCGCCCAGTTCCTTCAACAACGCCGTTCGTATGAGTACTGAAGATGGACATGCGGCATTGTTGTCGCTTTCGAGGATCTTAGGAATCCACGATCCGGCCGGCAGTACTCCGGGTGAAAGTGTCATCGGTTGCGGTTTCCTGACGCCGTCTTCGTACCAATAGAGAGCAGAGTTCGCAATCAAACCGACCTCGGGGTATTGCCGAATCCTGGATACTTGCGTGTGCAGCTTGTCCGGCAACCAGATGTCATCAGCATCCAGGAGGGCAATAAATTCCCCTCGCGACCGGTTTATGCCCAGATTGCGAGAAGCGCTCATTCCCTTGTTCTGGTGGCCGTCGTGCTCCAAGTAGACTACCTTTTGCGGCAAACGCTCAGCATAAGCTTGAGCGATAGCAGTGCTCCGGTCCGTTGATCCGTCATCGACCAAGAGCAATTCCCAATCGGTTAACGTTTGCGACAGAACGCTTTCGATCGATTCTCTGAGAAACTTCTCGGCGTTCAGAAAAATGACGACTACGGATACTGTCGGAGGTTTCAGTCTGTGGTTTACTTCTGCGCCCAAAGACTGTTCGAGGAGGCTAGTCTGATTCTGAATCATGTCAGCAGCGCAAATCGTCCGGCTCCACGATGCAATATTCTCGTGCCTCGCCGCCACGCCTTGATGATGCGGTAATAACGTGGCGTCGACAAAATTCGCGGATATTTCGCCAACGTGTTCTTCCAGTCATCTAAGGCATGGACATCGGGATTCCCGCGGCTCGAGTACCTGTTAGCGGCCACGCGTGCTTCACGCGCGGATTCGAACAGCTCATACTGCAAATTGATCCTCGTTTTCATCGCAGCCTTTCTTACAGGCGAATACACCGGGGCATACGCAATCTGATACCGAATAAGCAGAGGTGAAAGCACATCCATTTTGAATGGTGTTTTAGCATGCGTGGTGGCCCCGTACGAGGTGGCGTGAATGCGATAATTCGTTAATGCCTCCGGTAGATTTACGATTCCGGTGTGAACCGCGGTGCGCGCGAAGAATTCCCAGTCGTCTAGTGTGAGCAAATCCCGATTAAATCGGCCAAAGCGATCGAAGGCCGACCGGTGAATCATAGCCGAGTTTGTGCTAATGCCATTGAGTGTCGGGTCCTCTGCCATGAATGCGGCAAACTGTTCCGCGGAAATGAAGTCCGTTCCCGGGAAACGGCGCGACAACAGACAAGAGTGTTCGGCCCAGTACTTCAGGTGCAGTTTCTGCTCCGAATCTGGTATTCCCGGTTCGAATACATAATTCTCGACGCAATTCATAACAAGCACGCCTGGTCGTTCAGCGGCTAGCATGCGCCTGATAAAGTCGGATTCGAGCCAGTCATCAGCACAAAGGAACTTTACCCACGCTCCCTTCGCAAGATCCATACACCGGTCGTAACTACCATGTAAGCCAATATTCCGTGGATTTCGGTAGGCGCGAACACGAGAGTCTCGGCGTTCGTACTCCTGGGCAATATCGAATGTGCCGTCGGTCGATGCATTATCGACCAGCACCAATTCAATATCTTCAAAGGTCTGTGACAATGCGCTTTCGATACATTGGCGTAAGAATGGCGCCGTGTTATAGGCCGGTACACATACACTGACTGCTGGATTCTTCAAAATCATGCCTTCAAAAGCTGTCCGCTATACCACTCGACGGTTCGCGCCAAACCGACTTCCAGTGAGGTTTTAGGCTGCCACCCAAGGCGCGCAAGGGTATCGGCTATATTGGCTACGCGTACCCGCTCGAGCGGCCGGTCGGGTATCGCCCCAAACAAGGGTTTGGACGGCGTCTTGAACATCGCTACCAGGCGGGCGACGATTTCGCGGATCTGCACAGCAACACCCGATCCTAGATCGATGGTACGACCGTCGATGTCGGAAGCATCCGCAGCCGCGATAAATCCGTCGATGACATCATCAATGTAAATCCAATCAAAGTGCTGGTTGCCGCTGGCAAGTCTCGGCGCTTCTTCACGCAGAAGAGACAAGATTACATGGGGAATAATCTTGCTCGGATCCTGCGCTGGGCCGTATGTCATAAATGGGCGGACCATAACCACAGGCAGATTGTAGAGACGATGGAACATGCGAGCGTACCCGCTACTCGCCCATTTGGCCGCGGCATACGGAGAACCCGGAGTCGGATACGCATCATCCGGTTCAGGTTCTGTCAAAGAGGCGGCCAAAACAACGCGGCAGTTTCCCGCTTCCTTGGCCGCAGTCAGCACATTAATACTGCTGACGAGCAGGCTGTGCGTCGTCGGCAGGACCAAGTCAAAATCCGGAACGCCTCTGCAAAGCCCAGCCAAATGGTAGATCACGTTCGGCCGAACACCGGATATCAAGCTGCGCGCGGAAGCGACATCGGCCATGTCCCCTTGCCACCAGTGCGTGCTGTTATTCGTGGATCGTTGGACGCGAGAGACGGCATGTACCTGCGCGCAGCTTTCACTTAGCCGCGAAACCAGGTGGGAGCCGAGGAAGCCACTTGCTCCGGTCACCAGAATCTTTTGCCCGGCGAACGCCGTTTTACTCATTTGGCCATCACTCCAAGATTGCTGAACCGTTTGAGAGCTTGCGTGAGGCCTTCCGGCGTTCCGATGTCCAGATATGGTGCATCCGAAACCTGTATTCCTTCTATTAGGAGTCCGTGCTCAATCGCCGCCTGGATGACACCTCCTACCGACAGTTCAGGGTTCGCGGCGGCAGCCGATTTTTCGCATGGCAAATAATTGTGCAGAAATTCTGTGAACGCAGGAGTCCAGACGGCAACATCCCAGCTAAGAGATAAATTTGTCTGCGCGGGGTGGATAACGATTGCTCTGACGCGGCCGTCGTCATCGACATCAACCATGTCCATCACACTTGGCCGATCTGCAGGAAATAGACCGAGGACGGCATCGGCGTTCGTCGTGTCTTGCCGATTCAGCAGATCAGAGAACGCAGATTCGCTGTCAAAGAGAATGTCTGGAAAACCGAATGCGACCACCGTCTGGCGCACGAACGAGTATGCTCGGTCTAGTGTGTACGGTACTCCGGGCGAGGAACCCGCCAACAGGTACGCCAAATCCATATCCAACATGATTCCGCCACCGAAATAGGCTGGAATATCCCATTTGCCGTCTCGCATCACGATGTATGCCCTGGAAACACCCGCAACGCGCATGTTTTCCAGTAAGTAATGACTTACAACCTTCGGATGCACCCGGCCATCTACGCGGCGAAACCCGACAGGATAGATTTCTTTGCTGCACGGGATGGGCGACAGCCGTGTCGCATGACCACCAGCGGGAATCAATCCCACCACATCCGAACGCGATGGCATATTCCTTTTCATCTGAGGACTGCTGAGGATGCTTACAACTTGGAAGGCAGGAAGATGAGATCTCCGTCTTTCACGGTTTCGTCATCATAGAGAGTGACGATATCCGGCGGAATCGATGCCAGGTCGCTTCCGCGCCGGAAATCTCTCAATGTAGTGCCGGTAGCAGCCGAGTCGATGTTCCGCGCTCCCCTTTTGGCCACGGCGTCGTCAATGTGGAGCGTCCGAAAATCGATACTGAAGCGGGTTCTGCCTGAAGTATTCGGCACAGCCGAATGTAGCTGCGCGCCTGAAAAAAGCAGAATTCCGCCTGCTGGAGTGACTGGCCGGATCTGCTGCGTCAAGTCAATGGGTTCTTCCGGTTTGGGCTGTTCTTGAACGTACTGTTCCATCTGAGCCGCTGCCTTACGCCCGTACTTGTTCCACCGATAATGATTAAAGCGGCTGGAACCGTTGAGCACTGGCTGATTCCAATAACGAGGGTGGAAAGCAAGCGCGCTGGCTGCAACCAAATCGTGGATCGGCAGCCACCAGTTCAATTGACAAAACGGCGCCGAATACCAGGTATCGCGGTGCGGGTGAATTGCAAATGTCAATCCGGACGGGTGGTGCCCGCCATGTGGAATGCTTTTGAGTCGTGGGACATCAATGTAGGTCTTACTGAGGTCGCAACCAAGCTCAGCCAGTAGAGCCTGAACCAGCTTTGTCGACTCCGGATCGTGCACGAATCGTGGTTTGAGCCCGGACAAGATCGTGATGTATTGCTCTGTCGACAACTCGAACTGCGCCGACGTTGGATCTAAGCCACGGAATGCGTCCTGTATCATTCTTCGTGCGAACTCGCAGAGCGCGTTAGACGCGGGCCGAGGCGAATAGAGAAAGAGCTGTCCCTCGTAAAGCAGCTTTCGTCTCACGTCGTCTTTCAATGCAGAATCAAAATAAATCGTATCCATTCTCCCCCCGGTCCCGAACCACGCACTCAGGGCACAGAGTTCACGATGAACGCTTTTCCATTACAACCGAATTCCTTGTAAGGACTGGCTCTCCAATGCGAGTTCCGTTCAACCCACTCGGCGAATGCTTTCTGTTGTCCGAGGGTTTTATCGTTCTTAAAGCAGTACCAATCATCAAATATGAGAACACTTCCATCAGCGAGACAGGGCTCGATAAAGTCCAATGCGGGAACGGTGGACTCATAGACATCACAATCGATATAGGCGATCGCTACCGTTCGTAGGTTCAAACTCTTTCGAGTGTTCGGAATTAAGGTGTCGCAAAACCAACCTTTTGTGAGTGAGACTCGGTTTTGGTCCACTTTCCCCGTTGTGAGAGTCTGTTGAACTTCCTCCAAACTTCCGTGAAATGCGCCGGCAGGAAATTGGTCCGCTTCGGAAATGTTTTTTGTCAGCTCGGGAATACCCATAAAGGAATCGAACCCGTGAAAGTGCATCATTGAGAGGCCACTGTAACGACGGGAGAGGTGATACGCCCGGACCAAATTCGCCCCTTTCCACAGGCCGAATTCAAGATAATCCCCCTTTACACCGGTGACGTCCAGGTATTGGAAGCATGTATCAAGCATCTCTTCTTTGTCGACGTAGGCAGTCAACGCACGTAGCTTTGGTAGATACTTGTATCGAACCGAAGGCTTGAGCAGGAAGCGGTAAACCGGACGAATTATCTTCGCGAGGATCGAACCCGCCCGAAATGCATCTCCGGGAAGCTTGACGAAGTGTGACTTAGAGTTCATCACTTTTCCATTGAAGTCAATTTTACCCTCGCCCGCCTGCCAGGGCGTTATTGGAAGTCAATGCATCGAACTTACAGACTTGGCCCGTCTCGATGGAATGCAAGATCGTTTCACACAGGCGGACGGTGCGCAGTCCTTCGTAACCGTCGGCAGATGGGGTCTTCTTATGCCGCACACAATCGATGAAGTGCTCCAATTCGCTGCGATACCCATTTGCACCCCATATACTGGTCCAGGACGTCTTCTCGATACGATCTTGCGGTTTGCCATAAGTACAGATAGTGAGCTGCCACGATTGATCTTTGTCGGGGTACTGGATATATCCACCTGGGCCGGCGATATCAATCTCCACCCGGTGCAACCGGCAAGCCTCCTGGTCCCATCCGAAATTCTTGAGCGCATACGAGTCACAAATCAACGCCCGATCGCCCGAGGGGTAGATGAAGGAAGCAGCATATGTATCGACTGCTGAAATCTTGTTTGGCTTATAGCGGCCACCAATACCGAAAACGAACTCCGGCTCGCCCAGAACGTATCTGACGAAATCAATGCAGTGTGAAGCCTCGAACAGGGGACCTCCACCCAAACGCTGATCGTGAATCCAAGGCTGCGCCCCACCTGCACTGAGATGAACAATTTCCCTGAAGTAGATCGGACGTCCGATCTGGTTGCTGCGAATGGCCCCGGCAATTCTTTCCCTTTCGCTCGAAAACCGCAGCATATAACCCACCTGCAGAATCACCCCCGCCTTCTCGGTAGCCTCGATCATCTCCTCGCATTCTTTTGAAGTCATCGCCAGCGGTTTTTCGCAAAATACGTGTTTGCCGTGTCGCGCCGCTTCGGCTGTGATTTCCGCGTGAAAAGCAGGCGGCGTACAGATCAGCACGGCGTCCACGTCTTTTCTACGAACAAGTTCCTTATAATTAGTGTGCGAAAACGGTATTTCGAAATATTCACTCGCCCAAGCGAGGCGGCGCTCATCGACGTCGGAAACAGCTATAAGCTGACTTCCCTCGATACCAGTTTTGGGAGGATTGAGATTCGCTGGAGTGCTTCCGCGGAGAAGGTTTCGAGCCACGCCACGCGCGCTATGAATCAATCCTCGTCTCACTGGGGGTTGTTGAGCGTTTCTGTGAATACCGATGGTCCCGATGTGCGTTTCCCCAGCCTCACCGAGTCCTATAATTCCAAGTCCAATCATGGAGGTCTCCTTTCCTCATTACTGCCATCGGTGTTTGAGCACCACAAGTCCGTTCCATGGGACTTTGCCCGTCCCGTAAAAGTCAGACTCGATGACGTTAATTCGTGCCGCATCCTCGACCACATCAATCGGCACTCCGCCGACGGCCAGTGCTACCAAAATCTTGTATTGTCCGGGAGTAAACGTGAGGCTTTCAATATCGCAAACGAATGTTTGCTCACCGTGAGCTTGCCTCGATGCAAGTCCGGGCTGAAACGCCGTGTGGGCCGTAAAAACCCGCAGCCCCAGTAAAGTTTCAAAACCTAACGCCGCATCAATATTGACCGTATCTTCCACTTGAAACGCGATCCGAACCCGAACAGAAGCACCCATTCTGATGTCGCCGGTCACCGGAACATCTCCATCAGTGAAGAGTTCCATATTTTTCAGACAAGGCCGATACTTCGATGGCCGCGTGTGGTTATTCCAAAGGTCAAAGACACAAGTGCTCGAGTAGTCGCTTTCGCCGGCAATCCTGGTCAGGTAGTAACTCACTGCTTCCTTTGCGGAGCCCTCGAACACTTGCTCACCTTTCCGAATCACGATGCCTTTATTGCAGAGATGCTCTACAGCAGCCAGGTTGTGGCTTACAAATAGAACCGTCCGGCCTTCCCGAGCGATGTTATCCATTTTCCCCAAACACTTTTTTTGGAACATGACGTCGCCAACTGCCAACACCTCATCGATCAGCAATATTTCGGGTTCAAGGTGAGCAGCAACGGCGAATGCCAATCTAATTTGCATGCCACTGGAGTACCGTTTTACCGGCGTATCCAGAAATTTTTCGATCTCAGCGAACGCAACGATCTCGAAAAACTTGCTCTCAATTTCAGCTTTCTTCATGCCCAGAACGGCGCCGTTGAGAAAGATGTTCTCGCGACCGGTCAGATCCGGATGAAAACCTGTACCGACCTCAAGCAGGCTTCCCACGCGCCCACGAATCTCTACAAAACCTGAAGTAGGCGCTGTGATTCGCGACAATATTTTGAGGAGCGTGCTCTTTCCCGCGCCATTCGATCCAATAATACCGACAACGTCACCGTGGCGGACTTCAAACGAGATGTTCTGAAGGGCCCAGAAATTCTGTTTTTCCCGAGACCCATTTCGCGTAAAAAACGAGTGAAACCTGCGGACCGCGTGCTCGTAAAGTGTGTCGTGGCGGTTTTTGAACTCGCTAATCTCATACTGCTTGGAAATATTCTTGGCTACGATCGCGCTACGGCTCATGCAATCATCACACGATATCGGCGAACGTTTGCTCCATCCGCTTGAAATAGAAGATTCCGCCAATGAAAACCGCAATGATCACAACTGTACTCATTGCAAGAGAAACCGGATCGGGTACGTCGCTACCTAGAAGCGCCCACCGGAAACCAGTCACGACTCCAGTCATAGGATTCAGGTTATAGAGAGAGCGCCAATGATCAGGGACCTGGCTAATTGGGTACGCGATTGGAGAAAGAAACATCCAGAGTGAAATCAGAAGCGGCGTCGAATATGCGACGTCGCGGTATTTGACATTCAAAGCTGACAGCCAGAGCCCGATCGCTAATGCCGCTGCTAAAGTCATGGCGATAAAAAAAGGAAGAGACAGCAGCGGCCAGGCAGGAACAATACCGTACCAGATCATCATGCCGACCAGAATCAGAAAAGCTATCGCAAAATCCACAATGCCCGAAATGGTCGCAGCGATTGGAACGATAAGCCGCGGAAAGTAGACCTTGGAAATTAGATGAGACTGTCCAACCAGGCTGGTGATCGACCGAGTAAGCGCGCTTGCAAACAGGGTCCAGGACAGTAATCCGGCATAAGAAAAGACGGAATAAGGCAGACCATCGGACGGTACATTGGCGAAGGTCCTAAAGACCACCGCGAAGATGATCATCGTAATCAAAGGCTGAAAGACCGCCCAACCGGCGCCAATCGCGGTCTGCTTGTACCGCACTTTAATATCTCGCCAGACGAAGAAGTAGAGCAGTTCACGGTATTCCCAGAGTTCGCCGAGTTTAGGTGTAACCCATTTTCTGGACGGTTCGATGCGAACCACTGTCACGTTATCCAGATCCACGGCTGGCCCCTGAACCAGCACGGTTCCAGGCGTATTTGTATGAGGTTCGCTTGTCATGTTTGTTGTCTATACACGATTATTGGCGTCTCAACAGGCCGGATGCGTGTAAGGCATCCGCGGCATTCTTGATCGTTAGAAACTTGAGGCCAGACTTCTCCGCGATATCCAGTAAGCTGTGGTCACCATCGGACCAATTCAGGACCCAAAGCATGGCAAGCTCAAGAGACCTGCCGTCGCTTGCGCCTCCGATGCTTCCATATAGTCCCCTCTTGCCCAACTGGGGCTCGCATTTCGAATTCAAGTTCATATATGTAGCGTTTTGCTCGAGAAGCTGAAGAATCATCGAACATTTCGATAACGAATCTCCCAGATACTGCGGCTGGATAAATTCCAAATTGTCGGCCGAAGTGTGATATTCCGGAAATTTACCGTGAGGCGTTCTCATAAAGCAGCCTACGGGCAAATTGAACCCTGGTGAACAGAACTGACGTTCATCATACCCAAAAGGAGAGAACTCCAGGACCTGGTGAGTCGTCCCCGTGTCTTTCAAAACCTGCAGCACTGCGTGATCGATTTCGGCATTGCCTCTTCTGCTCTTCTTGTACGTAATTTGCCCGGAATCTCCCACGCAGGCTATGATGATGCCGTGCGCAATGCGCGACACTTGCGATTCATTGCGACTTAGCCACGCAATCGATCCGATCATTCCGGGCGTAAACAAAAAGCGGTAGGAGTGTTTGAGTGACGCTACCTGTGTCAGATGCTTCGCCAGGAAAACCGCCACGGCTATACCCGAAAGGTTGTCGTTGGCTAGTGATGGATGGCAAATGTGGGTCGAAATGAGAACCTCATGCTCTGTTTGTCCCTTAATAAAATATTCACCAAACGTGAGATGGCCGTCTTGTAAAGAGCTATCAATCACAACCTCATACTCGTCCTCTGAAAGTGCAAGTAGTTGATTGTGGCTAAGGCAAAACCCCCAATTTTCCGCATAATACGACGTCCGGTAAGGAATCCAGTCTGGATGGTCCGGAATCGTAAACGTGTGTGCTTTCAATTCTTCCAGCGATACCTTCTTGCTGACAGGGACGCTGTAGTTGAGAACGTGGAGATTGCAATTACGAAAGTCCACGATCTTCTCACCTTTTGAATTCTTGATAAACGCGTCCCTAATGTTCCATTCCTTGGGCGCTGTCCAATCGAACAGGGCCACGCCGGTCTGAATCTCGTAAGTGGTCAGTGGAATATACTCGCTGATTATCTCGAGCGTCTGCCGCACACCATGGCCTGTGATGCTTCGGCAAATTGGGTACATCCGCCGAATCAACTGGAACATCCTTTCTGCGATCGTGATGGACTCCTCGAGTTGAACCGCCTGCATTAGAACATCCTCGGGTGATGTTTATTCAAGAAGACAGTTTCAGGACGAACGCCTGACCTGTCGGCAAAACAATCGGGAACTCCGGTTTATCTTCAAAAAATTGATCAACCGCGTTTTTCTCACCGCGCGCGGGCGCAAACCCGTATTCGTCAAAGAGCAAGACCCCGCCAGGTACGAGACGCGGATAAAAGTATCGACAGCAATCGAGTGTAGGCTGATAGAGATCCACATCCAGGTGAACAAAGGCGTAGTGCGTATTTTCTAAATCTTCGAACGTATCCGGAATCCAACCCGGCCGGATATGAACCGACTTAAACTCGCTCAGTAATTCTCTTATAGCTTCGACGGACTCAAAACAGAACTCGCCTTCAGAAAACCAACGTTCTTCCTCGCGCGTGGCCTTAGGTAGTCCTTTGAAACTGTCGAAGAGGTATAAGGCCTGGTTGGTCCCGTCTTTTAGAATTCGGGCCAACATAAGCGCGGTTCCTCCTTTGTAAACTCCGCATTCCGCAAAGTCGCCAGGCAGGTGCGCCGCTTGCCGCGCCAAACTGATGAGCATGTAGCACCGGTCCGGAGAAACGATCGTATGTTGCTCCGCCCCGGCGTAGATCGCTTGGAAATCCGGATGTCCCAACCACGGGCTGAACAACGGGCAAGGACTCACCCATTGCGAATAAAACTGCGCGTCGGGAAGCATGCGGGCTGCCTGAAAATCGCGATCATCTTCAACGACAGGTTGACCAACCCGGCGGATTTGATAACCCAACCGTAGCAGGACGTCTTTGCAGGCGCTCTTTGTGTACTGCAGCATGTCCTGTTACTGAACAATCCGGACCTCGGGGACCGGGATGATAAATTTTCCGCCCCGACGAATGTACTCTTGTTGCTGGTCGACGATTTCATCCAGAAAATTCCACGCAAGCAGCAGCACATAATCAGGCTGATCATCGACTAAGCGCTGGGGAGGCAGCACCGGAATGTGTGTGCCGGGTGTATAGAGACCCTGTTTGAGCGGACTTCGGTCCACAATGTACGGCAGCAGGTCAGGCCCGATATCCAGGAATCCCAACAACGTATTACCCTTGGCTGGAGCTCCGTATCCTGCCACCCGCTGCCCGTCACGAGCAAACGCTTCAAGGGTCCGCCGCAGGTCGGTCTTGATCTTCTGAGTGCGCTGACCAAAGCGAAGGTATGTTTCAAAGCGATCCAGGCCCGCTGCTTTCTCCGCCGCAAGAATTTCAGCAATTCGCTCGTGAGGCGCTTCTTGACCGCCACGTTGGATGTGAACCCGCAGTTGGCCGTGATGCAAGGGAACGCGCTCCGCGTCCACAATGGTCATGCCGTGGCTCTCGAACAAGCGCTTCATCGGACCCAGCGCCCAATAAGAAATGTGCTCGTGGTAAATTGTGTCGAATGCCGTCTGCTCGATCATGTCCAGCAAGTAGTGCATCTCAATAACGAGCGCACCACCCGGCGCCAGCGCGATCTGGATTCCTTCCACAAAGTCACCCAAATCCTGGATGTGAGGAAATGTATTAGTCGCTGTTGCCAGTGATGCCGGCCCCCAGATTGAAACGATTTCCTTTGCACTGGATGAAGTGAAAAGGTCGACGTGCCTTTCGATTTCGTCTGCGGCGGTGAATCCCGCAAGATTTTGAGCCGGATCGACTCCCAAGGCCCGGACGCCATGACGTTTGAACCCACGCAACAGCGTTCCATCATTGCAACCGATGTCCACGACCA
>Ga0075421_100005763_pt1 | contig 15009 bp, 16 predicted proteins | sample SoiMetdeltSBSDD5_FD_75292 | JGI IMG/M metagenome (GOLD analysis project Ga0075421, IMG submission 75292) | Bulk soil microbial communities from a Populus tree surrounding site in Tennessee, USA - Soil MetaG P. deltoides SBSDD5 | ecosystem: Environmental > Terrestrial > Soil > Tree plantation...
TGGATGTACCGCGCTAAAATTTCACCGCTGGTACGTCCCGTTTGGCCGGTTCTGTCTGGAAATATGCGTCGTTACGGGTAAAGCCGAACAATGACGCAGCTATGTTTTTCGGGAACAACTCGATCGCCGTATTATACTTCTGCACCGTGTCGTTGTACTTGCGCCGCTCCACCGCGATGCGGTTTTCGGTGCCCGCGAGTTCGTCCTGCAGCCGCAGGAAGTTCTCGTTCGATTTCAGTTGCGGGTAGTTCTCCACCACCACAAGCAGGCGGCTGAGAGCCGATTCCAACTGCGTGTTGGCCGCGATTCTCTCCTGTGGCGTACGCGCCCCCATCATCGCCGACCGCGCTTCGGTCACCTTGCCGATGACTTCCTTTTCCTGCGACGCGAAGCCCTTCACCGTTTCCACCAGATTGGGGATCAGATCGGCCCGCCGCTGCAAGGCGACATCCACCTGTGACCAGGCGCCTCGAACCGTCTCCCGCAACGTCACCAACTCATTTCTCGTGCCAATCAGGCTCCCCCCAATAACCAGGGCGCCGAGCACAAGGACCGCCAGAATAATTCCAATTGTGGCTTTCATGGGACTCTCCTTATTTTCGCAACCCGTCAACGAAGTCTACCAAGTGCGTGATCGTGCTCAGATACGAAGCGAACACCGCGCGCGCATCGAGCGAAGTGGATGCCTTATCCTCGCGTACGTCCAGTAGCGTCTCCAACGGCGCGGTATCGAGCGTGATCGACGCCCGCAGCGCCGCCGTAATCTCGCGTTTGGCGATCGGCGCCGGCAGTCCTCCCAACTTCAACGCATGCCGCGCCAACACCAGGAAAGTCGTCACGGAATCGGCCATCAGCTTCAGCAGCAGTGAGGAGTCGAACAGCACTCCCGCCGCTTTTGTGCGCAGCCGCAGCATCTTTGCGCGCAGCTCGTGCTCCACCTGCGCCCGGTAAAACGATTCGTCGATTTCTAACCCTTCGATGACATCGGAGCCGTACAGGATGCGGCGGCGTTCGAGCATGTCGTGAAACTCGATGGGAAAGCAGTCGGTGGAGGTCCGCACTTCCTCCTCGCTCAACAACAATGGCGCCGGGTTCCCCTTCTCGCGCCACCACCGCATCACGGGCTCGGCTTCTTCGAGCAATCGCGGCGTCACCGCGCGCACGGCGCACAGGACGTTGAAATCGGAAAACCTCGTGTGAAAGTCCTCGCCTGCGGCCGAACCATACAGCACCACCGACACAAGATCGCCGCCAAAGCACTTGGTGAGTTTTTGCGTCAGTTGTTCCAGATCCTTGTTCATCGTCATCACCAATCGCTCGATGCGCCTCCACCTCCCGAATCACCGCCGCCAAATCCACCAAACCCTCCGCCCGAATCATAGCCGCCGAACCCGCCGTGGGAGGATCCGCCCCAACCTCCTCCACCGCCACCCATCGGGAAGATGAACGGAAAGCCGCCAAACCCTCCGCGCCCGCCACGGCCGCGATTCGAAAGCAGAAACAGTACGAGCAACCCGATCGGCAAAACCACGGGCCAGGGAAAGCCCTCGGGCTGGTGTTGCCTGCGCGGCCTCGGGGCGTCGGCGATGCTCACATTCTTCGCCCTCGAAATGCGATCGCCCAGCGTTCGCGCCGCCACCAGAAACGCATCGCCATACTGTTGCGCTCTCAACGCGGGCCGCATCTCGCGCAGCAGCGAGCCCGCAAATCCGTCGGGGATGATGGGCTCCAATCCATAACCCACCTCCAGCCTGCTGCGTTTGTCGTTCACGCTCAGCAGCAACAAGACGCCCTCGTCCTTGCCCTTCACGCCGACGCCCCACGTGCGGTAAAGCAAGTTCGCCACGTCCTCCGGAGGCTCGTCGTGCAGCGTCGGAATCGTCACCAGCGCAATCTCCGCGCCTGTGGCGTCCTTCACTCGCACGCAATAGCTTTCCAATTGCTGCTTGGCCGCTGCGTCGATCACGCCCGCAAAATCGCTGACATGCCCCTGTGGTTTGAGCGCCGTGAAATCGTAAGCGGCAAGCTTCGCGGCGAGTACGCACGCCACGGCCACGCAACGAATATGCGATACCCGCGCTAGCAAACCAATTGTGTCCGTTTGATCCGTACTCCGGTCAGCGGGCCTAACACCGCCAACCCGATTCGCGACGGCTGGAAGAACTCGTTGGCCACCTGCTGCATCTGCTCCGCGGTCACGCCTTCGATGTTTTCCAATAACTCATCGAGCGTCGGAAACCGTCCAAAATAGATCTGCTGCCGCGCCAGATTCGTCATCCGGCTTGACGTCGACTCCAGCCCCAGCATCAAAGAGCCCTTCAAATGGTTCTTCGCGCGCCGCAGCTCTTCCTCGCCAACCAGTTCGTTCTTGAATTTGCGAAACTCCTCGAGCACCAGCCCGATCACTTCGTCGAGCGACTGCCGCGAAGTCCCCGCATAAACGCTCAGGTAACCGGAGTCCTTATAGCTGCTTGCTTCCGAAAATACGGAATACACCAGGCCGCGCTGCTCGCGTATGTTTTGGAACAATCGCGAACTCATGGTCCCGCCCAGCAGCGTGTTCATTGTGTAGGCCGCATACCGGTTCTCATGCGCCGCCGGATACGACGGCACGCCCATGATGAGGTGCACCTGCTCGAGCGAATTCTTGCGCTTCGTCAACACCGGTGCGTGCGGCTCCGGTGGCGGCTGCTGATCGAGCGCGGGTCCCGGCGCGAGCGAGTCGAAATACTTCGCTGCCAGGGACACAATCTGCTCGTGCTGCACGTTTCCCGCCGCCGTAACGATGATGTTCGCGGACGTGTAGATGCGCCGCCAGTACTCCCCGATCATCCCGCGCGTAAAGCCCGTGATCGTTTCCTTCGTGCCTAAAATCGATTGCCCCAGCGGATGTCCGCGCCAGAAGTTACTCAGGAAAGCTTCGTGCACCAGATACTCCGGGCTGTCGGCTTCCATCTTGAGTTCTTCGAGAATGACGCCTTTCTCTTTTTCGATGTCGTCGTCGCGGAACACCGGGTTCAGCACCATATCGGCGAGCACTTCGAACGCCGCCGGCAAATGCTCGTCCAACACCTTCGCGTTGAAACTCACCAGCTCCTTGCCGGTAAACGCGTCGAGATGTCCGCCCAGCCCGTCCATCTCGCGCGCAATGGCTTCGGCCGAACGCGTCTCGGTGCCCTTGAACACCATGTGCTCGATGAAATGGGAAATGCCGTTCTCGGCCCCTATTTCTCGCCGCGAACCCGAGTTGATCCACATGCCAACCGACACGCTGCGCACGTGTGGCATGTACTCAGAGATGATCCGAAGGCCGTTTGCGAGCTGAGTTTGTTCGATTTCCCGGGCAAACGGGGGGCTTGCCGAACCAGAGTGAGATGACATCGGAGAGAGATAAATCCACCTTCAGTGTAGCAGGCGAGTCTACCCGGAACGTCTTTTTGAGGCAGCGTGAAGACAAGGGGAGGTTGCTGTGGCTCCTGCTGGAACCAAATTCATCTGAGGGCCGATAGCACCTCCCGAATATCGGCCAATGTCACCATGAGCGTCGTTGGCTCGTGCTTACTCGGCAGGAAGCCGGGCTTTAGGTGGAATTTCCTCGCCTCCTCGGAAATTGCATGAACGAGAATTCCCCGAATACCGATCACTTCGGCCGCCTGCGCCACACGCTGAGCTGCGTCTCGGAAAAGGGCCCGCCCTAGCCCCTTCCCCTGCCACTTCTTATCTACTGCGAGGCGAGCCAGCACAAGGACTGGAATTGGGCCCGGCATATTCCGCTTGAAGCGGCCAGGGGCGCTTGCCACTGTGACGACGCCAGAAGCAAGCGCGTAATATGCGATCACGCGGGCGTTGCCTTCGCAGACTACGTAGGTTCGCGTCGCACCGCTCACCTGATTCGCCTGCGCCCGTCGCCGCAGCCAGTCGTCAAGCGAAGACTCTCCCGATGTGAAGGTCTCAATATCGTGATTGTCGGCCAGCGGCTGCGGCGGCGACAGGTAGCTCACTTCTCCCATGGAGCGCGAGTCTGTAGTGTGCGGCGCAGTTGGGCGTTAGGCGAGGGCGGCGCGTCCAGACGCGCCAGGAACTCTTTGTACACCTTCGGCTCGACGGCGAACACCGTACGTTCTAAAAGCGCATCCTCAGCCGCATGCCGGGCCGCCTCCAAGACAAAATCCGTTCGATTCTTGCCGACGATCGATGCCGCCCGGTCAATTAGTCCGCGCAATTCGGGTCTGATACGGATATTCAACGTCTCGCGCGTCGCTCGTGTCTGTTGTGTGGTGCCCATTGAAATTTTCCCTTTCTAGTGTATCGCAACGCGTAATGACAGCGTCATTACGCTTTCGGGTCTGGTACCTTTCCTGCATTGCTACACTGGGCTTGATGAAACCGGCATTGATCGGCCGGGAGCTCCCCGAAATCGAAGAATTGCTGCCGCCTGGCGAACCCGCCTACCGCGCGCGCCAGGTTTACGAGGCCGCTTACCGCTCGCGAGTTCCGGACTGGAATTCGGTCACCACACTCTCAAAATCGTTGCGCGAGCATCTCGCCCGCCACACCGACTTCGGCTGGCCCGAAGTATCGCAACAGTTCTCCTCCACCGACGGCACGCACCGCTACCTGTTCTCACTCAACGATGGCCGCACCGTGGAAACCGTCTTCATGCCCGAAGAGCGCCGCGACACGCTTTGCATCTCCACTCAGGTGGGCTGCCCTGTCGATTGCAAGTTCTGCCTCACGGCCCTGATGGGACTCGAGCGCAATCTCACCGCGGGCGAAATCGTGGGCCAGGTGCTTGCCGCCGCCGCGCGCCATAGCCTCGATCCCGCATCGCGCCAGATGAACGTCGTCATGATGGGACAGGGCGAGCCGCTCCTCAACCTCGACAATGTCCTCAAGGCCACGCGCATCCTCTGCGACGAGCGTGGTGTCGGCATGAGCGAGCGCCGCATCACCCTTTCCACCTCCGGCATCGTGAACCGCATGGAAGCCCTCGGCCGTGCCGAGGTCCGCCCGAAACTAGCCATCTCATTGAACGCCTCGCACGAAGAGCAGCGCCGCGAAATCATGCCCATCACCAGGAAGTGGCACTTGCGCCATCTTCTCGCCGCCTGCCGCGCCTACCCGCTGCGCTCCTGGGAACGCCTCACCTTCGAATACGTTCTGCTCGGCGGCGTGAACGACACCGACGCCGACGCTCACCGTGTCGTGAAGTTGCTCGGCCAACTGCGCTGCAAGGTGAACCTCATCGCGCTCAACCCCGGTCCCGGTATTCCCTTCGAAACGCCAGCCGATGAGCGCGTCGCCGGCTTCCAGGAAATCGTCCAGCGCGTCATCCCCTGTTTCGTTCGCAAACCGCGCGGCCGTGATATCTATGCCGCCTGCGGTCAGCTGAAACGCATGGCCGAAGGTGACCTGCTTGCAATCGCCCCCGCGCCATGACATAAAAGCGGGATGACACGCCGCGACTTTCTCGCCGTCTCCTCCGTGGCCGCCTCCGCTCCCGCACTCGCCGCCCCGGCAACGAAGAAATCCACGTCCGAAACCCTCGTCGCCACGCTCTTCAAGAGCCTTACGCCTGAGCAGAAATCCGCCGTCACCTTCGCCTTCGACAATCCGCTGCGTTCGAAGGTCGACGCCAACTGGCACATCGTCCCACAGAAGATCGGTGAGTTCTTCAACCCAGATCAGCAGGCAATGATCCGCGAAATCTTCACCGGCCTCTATAAGCCCGATTTCGCCTCCACCGTCCTCGGCCAATTGAAGCAGGACGCCGGCGGCTTCGAGAACTACAACATCGCCCTCTTCGGCGAACCGGGCGGCAAATTCGAATTCGTCCTCAGCGGGCGTCACTGCACCATGCGCTGCGATGGCGACTCCGTCGAAGGCGCTGCCTTTGGCGGACCCATCTTCTACGGTCATCAGGCCGGACCCAACGGGTTGGAAGATCCCGCCCACCCCAACAACGTGTACTGGTATCAAGCCAAGCGCGCCAACGCTGTTTTTGAAGCCCTTGACGGCAAACAGCGCGAAGTGGCGCTCGTCGTAAAGGCTCCGCGCGCCGAGTCACAGAACAAAACGGTGCAGATCAAACCGCAAGCCGAGCGCCAGGGCCTTCCCGTATCCGACATGTCCAAGGATCAGCGCAAGCTCGTCGAGAAGGTGCTCGCCGACCTCCTCCTGCCTTACCGCCAGCGCGATGTCGACGAAGCGATGAAACTACTCAAGGCGCGCGGCGGGGCCGAATCGCTGCACATGTCTTTCTACAAAGGTCTCGACATCGGAAACGACGGCGTCTGGGACGTCTGGCAGCTCGAAGGCCCCAACATGGTGTGGTATTTCCGCGGCCACCCGCACGTCCACACTTGGGTGAACATCCAGGCTTAAACTCGCCCCGCTTTCATCTCCTGTGCCAGATAATCCGTGGCCCGCCACGCGAGCGCGAGAATTGTCAGGGTCGGATTCTTCTCCGTCGACGTCGGGAATGCCGCGCCGTCCACGCAGAACACGTTCTTCACTTCGTGCATCTGGCAGAAGCCGTTCAACGCGCTTCGCTTCGCATCGTCGCCCATTCGAATCGTCCCGTGTTCGTGAATCGCCAGCCCCGGCGTGTCCACCTCGCCCCGCGTAAACGGCAGTATCTCCGCCTTCGCCGCGCGCAGCAGCGACTCCGCCATGTCGTACATCTCGGCCGCCATCTTGCGCTCGTTCTCGCCGGTGGTGAACTCGATGCGCGCCACCGGCAGCCCATACTGGTCGAGATGCTTCGGATCCACCACCACCCGGTTCTCTTTACGCGGCAGCACCTCGCCGTACGGATGCAGCGACACGAGCGCCGGATACCGCGCCTTCACGCGCTTCTTGAAATCGAGCCCAAATCCGTCGACCTGTTTCGCAAATCCCGCATTCGCCTGTGCGCCCGTATTCCACAACTGCATGCCGAACCCGCGCAGATAGTCGCGCTTGCGCCCGTCTCGATGGTTGTAGCGCGGCATGTACATGTGCTCGCCGCTGATGCCGTCGTCGTTCAACGCCTTTGTACCAATCAAATCCGGCACGAAGCCCGACATATGGAAGCGGATCTGCTCGATCAAATACCGCCCAATCACGTCGTTCGAATTACCCAGCCCATTCGGGTGCCTCGCCGACTTCGAGTTCAGCAGGATCCTTGTCGAATCGATGCATGACGCGGCCACGATAACGATCCGCCCCTTCACCTGCCGCTCGGCCTTTGTGTAGCGGTCGAAATACTGCACGCCCGTCGCCAGACCGTTGTCACCCGTCAAAACTCGCGCCGCCACGGCGTTATCGATGATCTTTAGCTTGCCAGTTTTGAACGCCGGCTCCAGCAGATAATCGCTTGAGTTGAAGAACGCCGCCACATCGCAACCGCGCCCGCACGCGCCACAGTAGTGGCAGGCGTTGTGGCCGTTATGCGGTTTTGTCAGCACCGCGCGCCGCCCATGGACGAACTCGATTCCTATACTCTCGCCTGCTTTGCGCAGAACCTGTTCACCGCAGCGCATCGCCGGCGGAGGCAGGTGATATTTGCTCCCCGGAAGCACGTCGAGATCTTCCGGTCCGCCGTTCACGCCAATGAACTGATCCACCTTGTCGTAGTACGGCGCGATGTCTTTGTAGCGGATCGGCCACGGAATCTCCCAGCCGTCCTTCGCCGGCCCGGCGAAATCGACGTCGCCATAGCGCAGTGACACGCGGCCCCACACGTTCGTCTTCCCGCCCCGTCCCCACACGCGGTAAAGATCGAACGGCTTGTCTTTCGGCGTATCGATCGGCTGCTCACGATCGTCCAGCCGGAACTGCGGCGGCTTTCGCCCGGCTTCCGTGCGCGCGCGCCATTCCCACGGCTTCACGTGCGTCCAGAAACTCGCACGGCGAAACGGCGTCCCCGCATCCAACAACAGCACGTTCACGCCCTGCCGCGTCAGATTCCAAGCCGCCATGCCCCCGGCGGCGCCAGAACCGATCACGATCACATCATGCACTTCGCTCGCCGGTATGACCTGCATCGCGCGCCTCTCCTACGCCTTCGTTCCCGGCATCTGATGCTCGGGATGCGTGCAGCCTTTGAACTCCGCCATCGCCGTGTAACCGCTCCAGCCCAATTCCGTCACCAGCCCCTCGCGCGTCGAATAGTACGCGTCCACTGTCATATCCTTCAACGTCCGGAAGAACTCATCCTTCGATTGATGTAGCGCCGTCAGCCGCTCCAGCCTCTTCGCGTTGTCGAGCTTTACGAACGGCGCCAGCCCTTTGCGAAACGCCGCCGCGCGCGTGCGCTGCCCCGCCAGCACGTTGTCGATGATCAGATGCGCTCCCGCATCCTTCGCCCCCGGCGTGTCGCTGCGCGGAATGATCATCTCCACTAGTTCGCCCAGGGTTACAAACTCCGCGGCGCTCAGCAGCTTCGGCTTTGCCTTCGCGGGCGCGCCGCCCGCCGTCTCATCGTGGCCGGGATGTTGATGCGGTGCCGCCGGAGTCGGTGCCGCCGCCGCGCCCGTCACCGCGATCGTCACCAGCAATTCTCTTCTCGAAGGCATCGCTAATCCTTTCTCAACAGCAACAGCCAATCGCCGGCGCCCGGCGTCTTCAACGGCACCCGCGCCGCTTCCTTGAACCGGCCCGCGAGCGTCCGCGCCCCCGTGCGCGGGTCGATCCACGTCGCCCTCGCATTTCCAAAATCGTTGAGGTTCAACTCAAGCGACGGGTTGTTCGGCAAATACACCAGCGCAAACTTGCCATCGCTCGTGCTCGCCGGCATCGGATACGCAGTCCAGTCCACATGATCCGATTCGGACGCAAGCAAAAACCGGTTCGGCTCCAACTTCCACCATGGCAGACCTTCCAGAACATCCCGCACGATCGTCATCTGCTTCGATCCCGGGTAGTCGAGGTACTCGTGCCACGGCTGCGCAATGCCCGTCCTTGCATGATCGAGCGGCGCCTCGGCCGTCCGCGACCAATACCAGATGCCGTGCGCGCCATAGGTGACACCCGCCGGCGGCCCAGCCAACAGGCTGTACCAGACCGCGCGCCGTACATTCTCGGCCACGATCATCTTGTTGTCGCGATAGCTCAAGTGCCCTTCGTAATTCGGCTCCGTATCCACCACCGGCTTCACCGGCGTCAACTTCCAGCCCGACCCGGTACCCTTTGTCGCATTCCATTCCCACTTGGCCTGATCGTTCCCATGCCCCGTCTGGTAGTTGTAGAAATCCAACCATGGCTCGTCTTTGAAAATCGGCCACGGATCGCGCATCCCGCCCGGATGCAGACTCACCGGCCGGCGAAACTCGTCCTTCGGAAACGTGCCGCGCCCAATTTGCTTCCATCGCTCCGGCCCATCGCCGCGCTCATAATTCCCATCGCCGCCAAGCAGCCAGATCATATGGTGCGCGCCATAGCGAGCCACCATGTAGCGCGCCAGCCGCGTGGCATTCTGCACGCTTAATGCCGCCCCTGGACTCTCGTTGTCTCTCGACGTCAGCGCCCACAGCAGGACGCCCACGCCGACCAGTTCTTTATCGTTCATCTGGTCCATCTTGCGGTCCATGCGGTGGAAATACTCCGGCTCGATGCGCAAACGGTCGTTCATCGTGAATGCCACGCGCCCATTCTCATCCTTACGGCCCGCGCGCCACGGAGCGGCCATAACGAATTGAATCGCCGTGTAGCGTTTCGTATTCCGGTCGGTGAGATACCGCGCCCATTCTTCATCGGTGCTCTGCTGCGCGCTGTTCCAGCCCGTGCATCCCAACCAGAACCACGGCCTTCCATCGGCGTGCATGAAGTGATGACCGCCGGGAGCCACGCGCGGTGCCCCATGCAGGTAGAGCTGATTCTTGCCGCGATATGCCTTCACCTGGAAACGTCCCATTTTGCCGTTCAGACCCGTCTCCTGCTCATCGGAAGCCTGCACGCGATAGCTCCATGTGCCGGTTCTCTCCGGTGAGAAACGAACCTTCCAAGTCCGCCCGCCATCCCAAAACAAGGGGACGCGCACGTGTGCCCCGCCCGGTCCGGTGAATTCGGCCGCGGCGTTCAACTCTAGCGGATCTTCGTGATCCTTCGACGCCGTGAAGCTCGCTTCAAAGCGGCCATAACGGTAGAGATCGGCGGCCCAGCCACATGCGGCCAGACACAAAAAGGCAGGCAACAATTTCATGAGATTCCTAATTCGCCGGTAGCGGCCGCGGCGTCGCATCCGCATCGATCAGCCCAAGCGCCCAACGGATCGCTTCCAACCACATCTTCTGCACGTCCGGCCGCTCCCACGAATCCGGCATGTGGCCCAGCGTCGAATAGAAAACGCGGCCATTTCCGTAATTCCGCATCCACGCTACGGCGAAGTCTCCATCGGTACGATGCACGTTCTGGTTCTGTAAATCGAGCTTTTTCGCGTCCAGCCGCAACAGCACCCGCACCCGGTCCCGCGAGTAGTTTCGGAACTGGTAGATCTCATCATGTACCGTAAACTCGGCGGGAAAATGCTTCACGATCGGATGCTCGGAATCCTCCACCAGCATAGGCGCTTGAAACGTGTTCCACGGATGGTGATCGAAGTATCCGCCCAGCATCTCGCCATACTCGGGCCACTGGTAAAGGGTATCGGCAGCCGAGTGCGCGCCAATGAATCCCTTGCCGTCGTCGCGAATGAAGCTCAGCAGGTCGTTTTTCTGCGAATCGTCCAACTCCAACTCGCCTGATGTGTAAAACACCACGGCGTCGAAATAATCGAGGTTCTTGGCATTGTTTTCCAGCGCCTTCTTGGTCAGCAGTTCCGTGTCCGTGCGAATAAACGTATCCCACAGTCCCGTCTCCTGGCCGAGCTTCCAGATCGTCGCTAGCCCATGGGAAGTCGCCTCGTGCTGGAATCCCTTTGCCGTGCCGATGGCGAGAACCCTCTTCTTCGGCGGCTGCGCCGGCGAGCAAATTACGCTCAGAACCGCGAGTATCGGGAGTGCGAGGCTGCGCATTACGGCCATCAGTTTATCAAGCCAATCAATAGGCAAAGGAGCTTCAGGCCTTCATCACACGCCGCAATGTGTACAGTTCCGGATTCACGGCTGCGCCCTCCAGCCGCTTCCAGTCGTCCTCGACGTGAATCAGCTTGCCGCTCACGTGATTGGAGCGTTCGCTTGCGAGAAACGCCGCCAGGCCCATCTGACGCTCCGGCGTGGTGCCTCCCGTCACGCGCACCTCCAGCGCGTCTTCCTGCTCTTTCCATCCGGCCCGCTCGCCCGCGCGCAGAATCTCATCGGTCATGTGTGTGTACGTGCCGCCCGGCGACATGCAGTTCACCTGAATGTTGTGATTCCTCACCTCTTCCGCCAATGTCTCGGCGAAGCGAAGCACCGCCGCCTTCGATGCGGCATAGGCACTGAAGTTTGCCCGAGGCCTGCTTCCCCCTCCGCCGCTGAGCAGGATAATCTTGCCCTGCCTGCGTTGCACCATGTCCGGCAACACCGCCCGGCAGGAGTTCACCACGCCGCGCAGATTGATTTCGATCGTCTCCCACCAGTCGTCGGAATCGTTCTCGGCAAACGGCCCGATGGGACCCTGTACGCCCGCCGCCGCCACCAGCGCGTGCACCGTGCCGAAATGCGCCCGCATGCGCTCCACCGCGCTCTGCACTTCGAACAAATGGCGCACATCGGCGCGTAACCGCAACGCCGTTCCGCCCGCGTGATCGATCTCCAACTGGGTCAGATCCAGCTCCGCCTTGCTGCGTGCTAACAAACCGACCCGCGCGCCTTGCTGAGCGAATCCGATGGCCAGGCGCTTCCCAATCCCTCTGCCCGCTCCCGTCACCAGGACGCAGACATTCTCAAATAAGAGCAAGCCACCCTCCGGTTGTCCATCTCAAAGGTAGTACAACAGACGACGGATCGGGGATTGAGGTTCCCGCCCTTGGCGCCCGTACTCATTTCTCCCGTCCTCCATCCGCTATACTTGCCAGTAGCTTTCGCCCGGGGTCTGTCGTGTGCGCGCCCCCGATGAAATCGATCCGCAAGGAGGTCAATGAGTAAAGAGGATTGCATTGAAGTTACTGGCACGGTTGTGGAAAAGTTCCCCGCCGGCCAGTTTAGCGTTCAGTTGGATATCGATGAGCGTTTGGTTTTGGCTCACCTAGCGGGCAAGCTCCGCCGCAACCGCATCAGAGTGCTGGCGGGAGACCGCGTGACCATTGAGATGTCGCCCTACGATCTCACCAAAGGCCGCATCACGTACCGCCACAAATAAGGCCGAACTTTCCCTCTCACAATTCGCCGGCCGGATTCTGTGCCCCGCATTCTTACGATCTTCGGCACGCGCCCGGAGGCCATCAAACTGGCCCCCCTGGTGGAGGCTTTGCGCAACTCCCCGCGTCGCCTTGAACCGGTTGTCTGTGTCACCGCGCAGCATCGCGGCATGCTCGATCAGGTGCTCGGCGTCTTCGGCATCAAACCGGAATACGATCTGGACCTGATGACGCCCGGCCAAAGCCTTCTTCAATCCTGCTCGCGCATGCTCGCCGCCCTGGAAAACGTGTTCGAGCGGGCCAAGCCGGACTTCGTCCTCGTCCAAGGCGACACCACGACTACTTTTGCGGGCGCTCTCGCCGGCTTCTACCGCGGTGTTCCCGTCGGTCACGTCGAGGCCGGCCTGCGCACGGGCGACCTCAGCCAGCCCTTCCCTGAGGAAGCCAACCGCGTCCTCGCCTCCCGCGTCGCCACGTTGCACTTTGCCGCAACCGATTGGGCTGCCGCCAATCTCGTCCGCGAAGGCGTGCCGCCGGCCACTGTCTTCGTCACGGGCAACACCGGCATCGACGCCGTTCTCTCCGTCGCGCGCCGCCTCGGCTCCGGTTCTCTTCAGGCGCCTGTGCGTCCATCTTGGCCCGAGCACAAGAAGATGATCCTCGTCACTGCTCACCGCCGCGAGAGCTTCGGTCCTGGCTTCGAACGAATCTGCGACGCCCTCCTCGAACTGGCCCAGCGGCCCGACGTCCATCTGATTTATCCCGTCCATCCCAACCCCAACGTCCGCGAAACCGTGAACCGGCGCCTTGGTGGGCTCGCCGGCGTTACGCTCCTCGATCCCCTCGACTACCTCAGCTTCGTCGACCTCATGCGCCGCAGCCACATGCTCGTCACCGACTCCGGTGGTGTCCAGGAAGAGGGGCCTTCGCTGGGCAAGCCGATTCTCGTCCTCCGCGAAAAGACCGAGCGGCCCGAGGCCGTCTCGGCTGGCACCGTGCGCCTCGTGGGCACCGATCCCTCCCTCATTTGCCGCGAGGCCAATTCCCTCCTCGACGACCCAAAAGAGTATGAGCGCCGCTCCCTCGTTCACAACCCTTATGGAGATGGCCTCGCCTCAGGCCGCATAGCAGAGCTAATCGACAGTTATTTCAGCAGCTTACCCTCTCGCTAGAACCCTCTCATTTCCGCCTCCCAAGCCTCGCCCCCACGCGAGTTTCCGGCATCCTTGCGCTACTCTGGCGGTGGACAAAAGCGTGCCGGACACGCAGTGTCCCAGGTGGTTTCCTAACATCATGAATCCCCGTTTCCGGAAGCTGTCGCTCGGAGGTGCTGCAGAGTTGTCTCAATCGCTGGGCGAAAGCCTCGTGGGACAACCCGCCGCTGTCGAGGCGATCGTTCCGTACGTCCAGATTTTCCAGGCGCACCTCGCGCCGGAAGGCCGGCCCGCCGGCGTATTTCTACTCCTCGGCCCGACCGGCACCGGCAAAACCCGGACCGTGGAATGCCTCGCCGAATCGCTGCACGGCAACGACCGGCACTTCCTGAGAGTCGACTGCGGCGAATTCCAGATGGATCACGAGGTAGCCAAACTCATTGGCGCGCCTCCCGGATACCTCGGCCATCGCGAAACCCAACCCATGCTCAACCAGGCCAAGCTGAATTCCTACACTTCGGAGCGTTGCGGCATGTCCATCGTGCTGTTCGACGAGGTCGAAAAAGCCGCCCCTTCCCTGAACCGCATGCTGCTGGGAGTCCTCGACAAGGCCGTTCTCCGGCTGGGCGACAACACCTCCGTCGGCTTCGAGCGAAGCATGATCTTCCTCACCAGCAATCTCGGTGCGCGCGAAATGATGAAGGAGTTGGCTCCTCAATTCGGCTTCGAAGCCATCGCCTTCAAGAATGCGGAACCACAGGCGGCGGGCGCCACGGCTGAACTGGAGCCGGCCAGTGCGCTCATGAAGAAAATCGAACAGATCGGCATGAATGCCGTGAAGAAAAAATTCTCGCCCGAGTTCTACAACCGCATCGACCGTGTCGTCACCTACGGTCCGTTAGACGCCGCCTCGCTCGAGCTCATTCTTGACCAACAGCTGGAGAACCTGCAAAAACTCGTGGACTCGCGTTTAGGACAGAAATCATTCGCCATCCGCGTGGACGAATCGGCGCGAAAACTTCTCCTCGAGAAAGGAACAAGCCGCCAGTACGGAGCGCGTGAATTGAAGCGCACCATCCACCGGCTGATTTTGCAACCCATGGCGGTTCTTGTGGCTTCCGGCAAGGTCGTTCTGAACTCCACTTTGCGCATCCGTGTGCCCGCGGGCAAAGACGAATTGGAATTGAGCGTCGCCCCCGGCCCTGCGAGATCCACTCCGCCCGTCTCGTTCGAAGACCGCGCCAGGCCAATCCGAGGCCGTAAATCGACTTACCTTGGCCTCGATCTCGATCCCGAAGATCGGGACGTCGCCTAGTGGGGCAGGCCTCCCGGCCCGTCAACTTCCGAGTGGCCCTGATCCGCCCCGAGTACGCGCGATTCGGGAGCGATCTCTCAGGCTTCACGTCGCGCTCGTGCTTCGGCGTTGCAAGAAGGCTCCGTTGTTAGATTAGACGACTCCTTGTAGATTGGGCACATGGCACTCAAACGGATGGACAACGTAGGAATCGTCGTCGATGACCTCGGAGGGACGATTGATTTCTTTCGCGAGCTCGGCCTCGAGCTCGAAGGGCGGGCCACGATCGAAGGAGAATGGGC
>Ga0075421_100005768_pt1 | contig 14997 bp, 12 predicted proteins | sample SoiMetdeltSBSDD5_FD_75292 | JGI IMG/M metagenome (GOLD analysis project Ga0075421, IMG submission 75292) | Bulk soil microbial communities from a Populus tree surrounding site in Tennessee, USA - Soil MetaG P. deltoides SBSDD5 | ecosystem: Environmental > Terrestrial > Soil > Tree plantation...
CCCTCGAACGTGCAGACAATCGATTCGGCGACGCTGCGCCGGTCGCAGAGCGTCACGCTGCCCGAGGCAATGTCGCAGCACCTGCCCAGTGTCAACGTGAACGAGGTGCAGGGAAACCCGTTCCAGCTGGATGTGAGCTACCGGGGTTTCACCGCAAGCCCGCTGTTAGGGACGCCGCAAGGGCTGTCCGTTTATCAGGACGGCGTGCGGGTAAACGAGCCTTTCGGGGACATCGTCAACTGGGACCTGATCCCGCTGTTTGCCATCGATTCCGTCACGCTCATGCCGGGATCGAACCCGCTTTTCGGCCTCAACACGCTGGGCGGTGCCCTGGCGCTCCAGACCAGGAGCGGCCTCAGCAGCCCCGGCACTGAAGTGGCACTCTCGGCCGGCTCGTTCGGCAGACGCAAGCTCGACGCGGCGCACGGCGGCAGATTCGGCGAGTTCCATGCGTTTGGCGCGATCACAGGCTTCGAAGAAGATGGCTGGCGCGATTTCTCGACATCACGCGTGCGTAATGCCTTCGCAAAACTCGGCCAGCGCCGCGGCGCACTGGAGTGGGACCTTGCCACGACCTACGCACGAACAAATCTCGCAGGTCATGGGCTGCTGCCGGAATCGATGCTCGCCGTGCGTCGTGCGCAGGTGTACACGCGACCGGACATCACGCGCAATGAAATGGTGATGGGCGCGCTCAATGCTTCGTACTGGTTGAGCGCGCACGAGCGCGTGTCTGCGTTGCTGTATCAGCGCTACAACCGGACGCGCACGCTGAACGGCGACATCAACGACCAGTTCGAAGAGCTCCCGGACGAGCCGGCGGTCGAGAACCGCACCCGCACACGCCAGCGCTCCCAGGGCGTCGCGCTGCAATGGAGTCACGTGGGACCGAGCACGAACTTTTCGGTCGGTATTTCGCAGGACCGCGGACGCAGCCGCTTCGAGCAAACCGAAGCCGAAGGTATTCTCGGCGCTGGCCGCGCTGTCGTTGCGCTAGAGGCGCCCGAGCTCGACGCGCAGCTTCGCGGCAAGAGCCGGACGTCGAGCTTGTATTTCACACATACGCACGCGCTCCTGCAGAGCCTGCATCTGACGCTCTCCGCGCGCTACAACGTCACGCGCGTCGAGACCACGGACGAGCTGAACGGCCCCGACGTCCCGAATCTCAACGGCGATTTCACGTATCGGAAGCTCAACCCCGCATTCGGCGCCACATGGCAGATCGTCCCGGCGCTCACCGCCTATGGCGGCTGGAGCCAGGGAAACCGCGCACCTTCCCCGATCGAGCTCGGCTGCGCCGACCCGGCGCAGCCATGTACCTTGCCGAATGCGCTGCAATCCGACCCGTTCCTGAAGCAGGTGGTCGCGCGCACGATCGAGCTTGGGCTCCGCGGCAGGTCGCAAGGAGACTGGCGTTGGAACCTGAGCGCGTTCCGCACAGACAATCGCGACGATATTCTTTTCGTCGGCACCTCGACGAGTGCAAGCCGCGGCTTCTTTCAGAACTTCGGCCGCACGCGGCGCAAGGGACTCGAGGTCGGGGCGAGTGGGCGTGCTGCGGGCCTCGACTGGCACGGCAGCTACAGCTATGTACGGGCGACGTTCGAAACGCCTGCCTGTATCGTGGCCGAGAGCAACAGTTCCGCGGGAACGAGCCCTCGATGCGCCGCCGAGCAGATCGAGATCGCGCAAGGCAACCGCATCCCCGGTATTCCGCTTCACAACTTCAAGCTTCGCGTGCTCGCGCGGCCGCTGGACGGCTTGACTGTGGGCTCCACCGTGAGTTCCTATGCGAGCCAGTACGTGCGCGGTAACGAAAACAATGCGCACCGACCCGACGGCGTGAGCTTCAATGGATCCGGCAAGCTCCCGGGGTATGCGTTGATCGATCTCGACGCGAGTTACGACCTCGGACGCTCCTGGCAACTTTTCGCCAAGGTAAGCAATGTGCTGAACAAGGACTACGCGACCGCAGGACAGCTCGCGCGGAGCAGCTTCGATGCGCAGGGGCGCTTCATTGCCGGTGCGGACGACTGGCGAAACGAGCAGTTCGTCGGCCCGGGCGCCCCGCGCGCCGGCTGGGTCGGCGTGCGATACCTCTCGCGCTCGCGCTAGCGTCGAAACTCGACGCGCATGCCGTAACGCTGCTCGAGGAAGCGCTGCAATTCGGCTGCGGTGACCACGCCGTCGCGGTTGATATCGATCTCGTCGAACACGGGAGCGAAATTGAGATCAGCCTGCGCTTCCGCTTTCGACACCGTGCGGTCGTTGTTGAGATCCAGCGACTGGAACAGCGTCACGTAGCGTTCCGCCGCCCGGCGCTCGTACTCCGCCCTGGGGTCGTCAGCTGCTCCCGAATCGATCGCTGGCGCCAACAGCGCCGCTGCGAGCGCGTACACAGCCGGCTTCGTGCCCATGTTCCTCCTCCACATTTGGGAGTCTACACACCACGCGGGAACACGAAAACGGCGGACGAAAAGCCCTCGGATCAGGCCCGGAGCGCAGCCGCAGTGTGGCCGCCCGACGCAGCGTCGCGCCTGCAATGGCGGGACGATGCATGTAGGATATGCATGCAAACGGTATGCTGCATTTTTCCGGGGGAGGATCTCGATGAAGAGCAATGAAGCAGGAAGCGCGCTCGCGCGCGTACGTAACATCGTGTTGGCCGTCGTAGCGGGCGCGGCGGTGCTTGCATGTCAGACCACGTCCATGGGACCGGATGTCGACGCGGCCGATCCCACACCGCCGAAGCGCATGATCACGCAGGGCACCGCGACGAAGGTCATCGCGCAGAACCTCACGAAATGCGCCTACACGCATCCCAAAATGAACGTACGCGTTGCCGCCGTGGGTTTGATCACCGCCACCGACGGTACCGTCATCACGATGCCTGCGGAGACCGCGCTGCAGAAAGGGCTCGGGCCGCTGAGCTACGACCTTTACAACGAGTGCAACCAGATCACGCCACCGAATTCCGCGGCAGTATCGACCGACAAGGTACCGGTGATCGAGATCGACCGGGACGGCGAAGTCATCACGGGATTCGTCGTCGCCGACAACTATTACGAGATGTACGTAAACGGGAAGCTCGTCTCCGTGGATAACACGCCGTACACCCCGTTCAACTCGTCGATCGTGAAGTTCAAGGTCAAGCGGCCGTATACGTTGGCGTTCCTGCTGGTTGACTGGGACGAGCATCTCGGGCTCGGCATGGAAGTCTTTCCGGTGCCGATCACGCCGAAGACCAACAAGTACTATCCGGGCGACGGCGGGCTGGTCGCGCGTTTTTCGGATGGCACGGTCACCGACAGCTCCTGGAAGGCACAGACGTTCTATATCGGTCCCCTGGTGGATCCGACTGACGTCGTCGAGCGCGGCCATATCCGCGACGTCGTGCCGGCGACCGGTGGTCGTACGCATCCTTACGCAAGGCGCCCAGCCTGCGAAGACAAGTGCTATGCCGTGCACTACCCGATTCCCGCCAACTGGCAATCGCCGCGGTTCAACGACACGCACTGGCCACGCGCATGGGAATTCACGGATCGCGAGATCGGTGTCACGAACCTGCCGGCTTACACGCGTTATCCCGAGCTTTTCGAAGGCGCGCGCTGGATCTGGACGCAGAACCTCGTGCTGGACAATGTGGTGATCGCGCGGAAAACCGTGCGGTGAGGTCCGTCAATTCTCGAGCTTGATGTTCGCGGCCTTGATCACCTTCGCCCATTTGGCCATGTCGGACTTGAGCAGGGCGGTGAACCCTTCGGCGCTGTTCGCGTAAGGCTCCACGCCCTGCGTGCTCAGCTTGTCGCGCATGTCCGGCGTGGCGATGATCCTCGCGAGCTCGCCGGACACTTTCTCGACGATGGGCTTCGGCGTTCCCGCCGGCGCGACGAGGCCGTACCAGCTTCTCACTTCGAAACCGGGGAGGCCCGCTTCGCTGAAACTCGGCACGTCGGGCACGGCGGGCGAGCGCGCCTGACCCGACACCGCGAGCGCTCTCAGCCGCCCGCTCCTGATGTGAGGAATCGCCGCCGACGGCGTGCTGAGAAATGCGTCCGCATGGCCGCCGATGACATCCGTCAGCGCGGGTCCCGTGCCTTTGTGAGGAATGTGCTGCATGCGGATTCCAGTCGTCAGGCTGAGAAGTTCCATCGCGAGGTGGCTCGAGCTGCCGCTGCCGAAAGTCACGTAATTCAACTGCCCCGGCCGCGACTTCGCGAGCGCGATGAATTCCTGCAGCGTCTTCGCAGGCAGCGACGGATTCACGACGAGTATCTGCTCGTACTTCGCGATCGTGCCGATCGCAGCGAAATCCCTGATCGGGTGATAGGGCGTATCGATCGCGAGCGGCACGATCACGTGACTGCTGCCCGCGAGCAGCATCGTATAGCCGTCCGGCGTCGCCTTTGCCGCCGCAGCAGTGCCGATGATCGTGTTGCCGCCCGGACGGTTGTCTACGATCACCTGCCGGCCCCAGCTTTCGGTGAGTCTCTCTCCGACGAGTCGCGCCATGAGGCTGTTCCCGCCGCCGGGCGCGTACGGGCTGATGAGCCGAATGTGCTTGTTGGGATAAGGCTGCTCCGCGCACCAGGCCGCGGAAGAGACAGCCAACAAAGCGAGCGCAGCGAATGACTGGAGCACGGTCGAAACTTTCATGCTCCGAAGCGTGCCATCGGCCCGCTCGATTGTCTACAATCGTGTACGCAAAAAAGCGCGCGAGCGCCCCGGCGCGCACCGCCAACACGATCAGAAATCAGCACTGATGTCACTGCCGCTCGAAGGCATTCTCGTCCTGGAGTTGAGCCACATCATCGCCGGCCCGTTTTGCGGCGCGATCCTCGCCGACTACGGTGCGGAGTGCATCAAAGTCGAAGCGCCGCGCGGGGGCGATCGCGGGCGGGCGACCGTCCCGTTCATTCCGGGCTCGGATCGTGTGAGCAGCTTCTTCTATACGCTCGGCCGCTCGCGCAAAGGCATCACGCTCGATCTCAAGGCGCCCGAAGGCAAGCGCGTCTTTCTCGATCTCGTGAAGCGCGCCGATGTCGTGCTGGAAAACTTTGCACCCGGCACGATGGAAAAGCTCGGCCTCGGATACGAAACGCTGCGCAAGGCGAATCCGCGGATCGTCTATGCCGCCATCAGCGGCTTCGGACAAATGAAAGGCCTCGACGGGCCCTACTCCAGGTGGCCCGCCAACAATGCTGTCGCGCAGGCGATGGGTGGGCTGTCGGAGCTGAGCGGCGAAGCCGACGCCCCGCCCTGCTTTGTCGGTGCGGCGGTCGGCGACACGGTGCCCGGGCTTTGGAGCGCGCTCGGCATCGTCATGGCGATCCAGGAGCGGCAGAAAACAGGACTCGGCCAATTCATCGACGTCGCGATGTACGACTCGCTCGCGGCGCTTTGCTATAAGTCCGTCTCCGATTATTCGACGACCGGCGTCGCTCCGAGCCGCGGCGGTGAAGGCTGGCTCGGCACGTTCACCACGATTCTCGAATGCGGCGAAGGCTACATCGCCGTCTCGCTCTGGGCGGGCTATCCGCAGCGCTGGAAAGCCTTGTGGGAGATGGCAGGACATCCCGAATACTTCGACGATCCACGTTACGACCACGAAAGGCCGGGCGCCAGAGAAGTGAAGCCATATCTGAAGACGGCGTTGGAAGAGTGGCTCTCAGACAAGACAGCCTGGGAAGCAACGCAGCTCCTCGTGAAGCTCGGGTTTTCGGTCGGGCCCGTGCAGACCGCGAAGGAGATACACGACTGCCCGCAGCTCGCTGCACGTCGCGCATTCGTCGAAATCGATGTTGCGGGCAAACACATCAAAGCACCGGGCGCGCCGGTGCGAATGTCCGGGACGGAAAGCCGCGTGCATACGCGGGGCCCGCACCTGGGCGAGCATACGGAGGAGGTGCTGGAGAGTCTGCTGGGCTACACGGCGGACCAGGTGAAAGCGCTTCGAGAAAAAGGCGTCTGTTGAGCAGGTGTCGCTCGAGCGGCGCGTCAAATGAGGAGTGAAAAAATGAAGCTGATGCAGTCGATGTGCAGATGGGTCGTTCTGGCCGTGCTCGTATCGCTTGCCCCCGCGGCTCTCGCGCAGAAAGCAGGCGGCACGCTGCGTATGCCGCTTCGGGAAAATCCGAGCAGCGGGTCCCTGCACGAGGAATCGTCGATCACCGCCATGCAGCCTTTCATGGCCGTGTTCAACAATCTGGTCGTCTACGACCAGCACGATCCGATGGCGCGGCCGGAATCGATCAGGCCGGATCTCGCGACCGAATGGTCGTGGAGTCCCGACAACACGGTGCTCACCATGAAACTGCGGCAAGGCGTGAAGTGGCACGATGGCAAGCCCTTCACGAGCGCCGATGTCCAGTGCACGTGGGAGATGATCCTCGAGAAGCGGCCATCCAACTGGCGCAAGAATTCGCACAAGGAGTGGTACGGCAATCTCAGGGAGGTCCAGACACCGGGGCCGCACGAAGTGCGCTTCGTCCTCAACCGTCCGCAGCCGGCGTTCATCTCGTTTCTCGCGAGCGGCTGGTCGCCCGTCTATCCCTGCCATGTGGACGGGCGCGTCATGCGCCAGAAGCCGATCGGCACCGGCCCGTTCAAAGTGGCGGAGTACAAACCGAACGACGTGATCAGGCTCGTGAAGAACACGGACTACTGGAAGCCCGGGCGGCCCTATCTCGACGGCGTCGTGTATCGCATCGTGCCGAGCACATCCACGCGGCTTCTTTCCTTCATCGCCGGAGAGTTCGACATGACCGGCACGTCCACAGTCACGCCGGCGACGATCAAAGACGTCCAGGCGAAGATTCCGAACGCGGTGTGCTCGACGACCGGGACGATGGTGACCGGCGTCGTGCTCATGAATCACAAAGTCCCGCCGTTCGACAATCCGAAAGTGCGCCGCGCAATTTCGCTCGCGCTCGACCGGGAAGCCTTCGTCGCCGCTCAACAAGGCGGCGGGCGTCTGGGCGGCGTCATGATGTCGCCGCCGTACGGCAACTGGGGCCTCACGCCTGCGCAGCTCGCGGCCGTGCCCGGCTTCGGCAAGGACGTCGAGAAGAACCGCGCCGAGGCGCGGAAGCTCATGGAGGAAGCAGGCTACGGTCCGAACAAAAAGCTGAAGACGACTTTTATCGTGCGCGCCTCCGCGCCGAACTTCGTCGCCGGTGCGACGCTTGCCGCAGATCAGCTGCGCAGCATCTATATCGACGGTGACATCGACGTGAAGGAATACACGATTTTCACGGGCGCGATCATCAAAGGCGCGTACCAGATGGCGTTCGAGACCTCGGGCTCGGCCATCGACGATCCGGACGTCGTGCTGTACGAGAACTTCAAGTGCTCGTCGATCCGCAACTACACGAAGTACTGCAATGCCGAAATCGAGAAGAAAATCGACGAGCAATCCGCGACCATCGATCCGGTGAAGCGCAAGCAGCTCGTCCAGGCGCTCGATCTGCAGCTTCAGCAGGACGTCGCGCGCGCGGCCGTCTATCACTCGACCAGCACGGCGTGCTGGCAGCCGTACGTGAAAGGCTACCTGCGCTCGATGAACGGCATCTATACGCACCACCGGCTGGAAGACGTTTGGCTGGACAAGTAAGCGAACAGGAGAAACTCATATGGCATCGAAGCAATGGAAGATCGCGCTCGCCGGCGAGTGCATGGCGTCGCGCACGTTCTCGCAGTGCGAGGATCCCGAGTTCCTTCAGGTGATCGAAAAGCTGCGCGGCGCGGATCTCGCGCTGGCGCACCTGGAAATGAATCTGGGAGATCCGGAGGAAATCCGCTGGCCTTCGCGTAACGACTGGGTCGCGAGCTTCATGATCGCGGAAGGACATGTCGCGGACGACTTCAAGTGGGCAGGCGTCGACATGCTTTCGCTCGCGCACAATCACAGCTTCGACTGGGGAACCGACGGCATACTCTCGACGATCCGCCATTGCCGCCGGAACGGCATCGCGTACTCCGGCACGGGCCGCGATCTCGAAGAAGCTCGCAAACCCGGCTACTGCGAGACTCGGCGCGGCCGCGCAGCGATGGTTTCCGTTTCGACCGGGAACAAGAACAACGAATGGGCCGGCTTGCCCAAAGCGACCATGTCAGGCAGACCTGGCGTCAACCCGCTGCGTATACACGTCACGCATCAGGTGGATGCGGAAGCGGCGAAGCAGCTCCGCCGCATCGCCCAGAAGCTGGGAATCGAATACAACAAGTTCGACAAGATCGAAGGCGCGATCCGGCTCGTCTTCCCCGAGCATCTGTCGAACCGGAACGTCCCGCTGTTCATGGAGGGCGAGGATTTCCGCATCATCAGCAAATGTCATCCGGGCGACCTCACGGGCAACCTGCGCTCGGTCGATGAGGCACGGCAGATGTCCGACATGGTGATCGTTTCGCATCACTACGCGAACTCGGACGGCCCGCGCGGGGACTATGCGCCGCAGTTCGCGGTCGAGTTCGCGCACGCGTGTATCGACGCCGGCGCGGACATCTACTTCGCCCATGGCTGGCATCGCACGCTCGGCGTGGAGATCTACAAAGGGAAGCCGATCATTTACGGCGCGGGCAACTTCTTCGCGCATTCGGAATTCAATCTGCGCGTGCCGGCCGACAGCTACGAGTCATGGGGCCACGATCCCGATCGCATGCCCGAGCACAATCCTGCTGCGGAGCCGTTGCATCCCGGACTCGATCAGGAAACGTGGTGGTCGAGCGTGCTGTGGGAAGTCACGATGGAAGACCACAACGTCTCAGAGCTTCGGCTGTATCCCGTGAATCTCGGCCGCGATCCGTCGACGCGCGGGAAGATCACGCGCCGCGTCGGAAGTGGCGCTCACCCGAAGACCGATGGCCGTCCCTACATGGCGAACGCGGACGACGGCGCAGTCATCCTCGGCCGCATACGCGACATCTCGAAGCCGCTGGGAACGACGATGGTAATCGAGAACAACGTAGGGATCGTGCGGCCGTCGGCGCGGCGCTAAATGCAGAGGTCCTTCAGGCGTTGCGTGCGATGTCGAAGCTGAACTCGCGCTGCTATACTGGCTAATACGGAAGCTGCATTAGCGCGTTACAGAAGCTGAGGAGCACACCATGGCCGAGATCAAAGGCTATCACGCTCACGTCTACTTCGATGCCGCCACGAGGCCGACCGCCGAAAGGCTGCGCACAACGATCGTTGCCACCTTTGCTGTGAAGCCAGGGGCCTTCAGCGATGAACCGCGAGGCCCCCACCCCATCGCGCAGTTCAACGTGATCTTCGAGCCTCCCGAGTTCCAGAACATCGTGCCGTGGCTCATGTTCAATCGCGAGGGCCTCAATGTTCTCGTCCATCCCCTGACGGAATGCTCCTATGACGACCACAGCAAGAATGCGCTGTGGCTCGGCACTCCGGTGCCGTTGAGGCTCGACGTGCTGAACCCGAAATACAGCGAGACCCTGCTGCCCACCGGGCAACAGGCCTAAGTCGGAATACCGCCAGCGCCCGTGCCCATTCATCTTCGGCCGCTTGGATCATGCATCGGCGCCGAAGTCGAAGGCATCGACCTGCGCGAACCCCTGTCCGCCGCGCACGCCGGAGAGATCCATGCCGCCATGGACCGGTATGCGGTGCTGGTCTTTCATAATCAGCCGCTGACGAACGAGCAGCACCTGGCGTTCACCGAAACACTGGGACCGCTGGAAAATACGATGCGCAACACCCTGCGCGCCGCCGCGGATTTCCGCCTGCCGCCGACTTTCGCCGACGTGTCGAACCTCGACGGCAATAACAAACCGTATGCGCAGGACGACCGCAGGCGGCTCTTCGCGATCGGCAATCGCCTCTGGCACTCCGACTCCTCGTTCAAGGTGGTCCCGGCGAAATACTCGCTGCTGCGAGCGGTGCGCATCCCGTCGAAAGGTGGCAATACCGAGTTCGCTCACATGGGCGCGGCCTACGAGGCGCTGGACGCCGAAACGAGAGATTTGATCGCGGATCTCGTCTGCGAGCACTCCCAACTGTTCTCGCGCGAAGCGATCGGGTTCACGGAATTCACGCCGGAGGAGCGCGAGCGCTTCAAGCCCGTGCGCCAGAGACTCGTGCGCACGCTGCCGAGGACCGGGCGCAAATCGATCTATCTCTCCTCGCACGTCGGCACGATTGTCGGTTGGCCGTTGCCGGAAGCGCGGCTGCTCTTACGCGACCTGACCGAGCACGCCACGCAACGCGAATTCGTCTATTCACACCAGTGGCAGGTCGGCGACCTGGTGATGTGGGACAACCGCCAGACCATGCATCGTGGACGACCCTACCCCGCGAACGAGGCGCGCGATGTGCGCAGGACGACAGTGCAGGGTGATGCGTCGACGCTGGAGCAGCCGCTCGCGGTATAGCGTCAGAAACGCAGACACGAAAGAAAGAGGTTCCAATTTACGCCCCTTTGCTTCACATCAACGCATTCTCTCGCACGGTGCGCTATAGCTCTGGACCCTTGCGCATCGATCCGAGAGGCGAACACGGAACGCATCGACATCGTCGCGGCGTCTAAAGGCATCGTCGCGGCGGCAATCCTCGCCTGTAACACCGTCGCGGTCGCCTGCTGCATGGCGCCCCTGGCGCTGCTCAAATTCGCGCTTCCCGCTGGACGGATGCGCAGGCTCACCGATCAGATGCTCAATACGCTGGCCGAGTGCTGGATCGGCATCAACGGCACGTGGATCGCGGCGGTCGGGCGGATACGGTGGGAAGTTTCGGGCCTGGATGGGCTCAACCCCGCACGTTGGTACCTGCTCGCCAGCAACCATCAGAGCTGGGTCGACATCTTCGTGCTGCAGAAGGTGTTCCATCGCCGCGTGCCACTGCTGAAATTCTTCCTGAAACGCGAGCTGATCTACGTTCCGGTCATCGGACTCGCATGGTGGGCCCTCGATTTTCCATTCGTCCGCAGAAGCGGCGGCGTACGCCGCAGCAAAGAGGACGTCGAGGCTACGCGCAAGTCTTGCGAGCGTTTCAGGACGATCCCGACCGCGGTCATCAACTTCCTCGAAGGCACGAGGTTCACGGACGCGAAGGCACTCGCCCAGCGCTCACCTTATCGCCATCTGCTGAAGCCGAAGGCCGCCGGAATGACGATTGCGCTCGCCACCATGGGAGAGAAGTTCGACGCCCTGCTGGACGTAACCATCGTCTATCCGGGCGGGGTGCCGAGTTTCTGGGACCTCCTCAGCGGCCGGATCGAGAATGTGATCGTGACGACGCGCGAGCTGCCCCTGCCGCCAGTGCTCGTGCGGTCCGATGCAGTGCGCGACCCGGCTTTCCGCGGCGCGGTTCAATGCTGGATCCAGGATCTCTGGGCCGAGAAAGATCGACGCATCGAAGAGTTGCTGCAGGGAACGCACGCTCGCTAGGCAGCTGGCGAGCATCCGGCGCGACCCGCTTCCGCCGAAAGATATCCCGCTCAGACCGCAGCGTCGGCGGGCATCGTGCCGTTCAGCAGATACTCGATCAACTCGCGCACGGGACGGATCCGCTCGCCAAACGGGAGCGAGCCCGCGCCGCGAAAGAAAAGACCCCGCTCGATGTCGCCGGAGAGCGCCGCGGCAAGGTGATGGTCGATACAGAACTGGCCGATCTTCTCGATCCCGTCACGCAGGCCGCACGTCTTGAGGCAATCGAAGGCGAGCGTGCAAACAGCACGCGTTTTGGCCCGGTGGCGCAGCACCGAAAGCTTCGCCATGTATTTTTCGAGCCAGGGCGTGCGCACCGCACGCGCCGGCAGGCCGGCGACGCTCATGAACGTGACGATCTGCTCCGGCTTCGCTTCGGCCAGAACCTTCTTGAAGTTCGGATGCGCATCGCACTCCACCGTCACGGCGAATGGCGTGCCGAGCTGCACCGCGGACGCGCCGAGCGAAATGAGCTTCCGCACCGCGCCCGGACTGTCGATGCCGCCGGCCGGAATGAGCGGCACGTTCTCGCGCTCGATGCCGAGGTCGCGAAAGATCGCGAACGTTTCCTCGAGCACGCGCGGGAATTCGAAGCGCGCGTCCGCGAGGTCGTCCTCGTTCGCCGCGCCCAGATGTCCGCCGGCGAAGCGTGGATGCTCGATGACGATCGCGTCGGGCAGCCGCTTTTTTCGCAGCCACTTCTTCAGCACGATCGCGATCCCCCGGGAATCGGAGAGTATCGGGATGAGTGCGACGTCCGGATAACCCGCCGCCAGATCGGGAAGATCGAGCGGGAGCCCCGCTCCAACGACAATTGCGTGCGCACCCGACCGGCAGGCGGCGCGCACGTAATCGGCATATTGCGATACCGCGTGCATCACGTTTACGGCGACGAGGCCGCGGCCGTCCGCAAGCTTCAAAGCCGCGTCGACTTCGCGTTCGAGGGCGACGAGATTCACCCGCTCGATGAGCGCCCTGTCGCGGCTGCGCCCGGTGAGCTTCATGAGATCGGAGTGGTGGCGGCGCAGGTCGATGCTCGAAATCGTACCGACGGCGCCTTCGCGCGCGACGCTGCCGGCAAGGCGATGCGCGGAAACACCCACGCCCATTCCGCCCTGCACGATCGGCAGGAGCGCCCGGTCGCGAATGCGCAGGGCAGGCAGGTCAGTGGTGATCACTGACGCATTCTATGGATCGCCGACGGCGACGGTGCTGTAGCCACAGTCGACATAAGTGATCTCGCCCGTGATGCCGCTCGCGAGGTCGCTGCAGAGGAAGGCCGCGACGTTGCCGACTTCGTCGATGGTGACGTTGCGGCGAAGCGGCGAGTTGCGTGCGACGCAGCCCAGGAGCTTTTGGAAATCGCCTATGCCGGCCGCGGCAAGCGTGCGGATCGGACCCGCCGATATACCGTTGACCCGAATCCCGTTCGGACCCAGTGCAGTCGCGAGATAGCGCACGCCCGCTTCGAGGCTCGCTTTAGCGAGGCCCATCACGTTGTAATTCGGAACCGCGCGCACCGCTCCCAGGTAACTCAGGGTGAGCACGGCAGCGCTGCGACCCTCCATCATGGGGAACCCGGCTTTAGTGAGCGCGACGAGACTGTAGGAGCTCACGTCGTGCGCGACACGGAAGCTCTCGCGGGAAATGCTTTGCAGGAAATCGCCCGCAAGCGCCTCGCGCGGCGCGAATGCGATGGCATGTACGATACCGTCCAGACCGTTCCAGTCCTTGGCGAGCTCTTCGAAAACCGCGTCCACTTCAGCATCGCTCGACACGTCGCACGGCAGTACGATTTCCGATTCGAATTCCGGTGCGAGCTTCTCCACCCGCTTGCGCACGGTTTCGCCCTGATAGGTGAACGCGAGCTCGGCGCCCTCGCGGCGCATCGCCCGCGCGATGCCGTAGGCGATCGAGCGCTCGCTGAGCAGACCTGTGACGAGGATTTTCTTTCCGGCGAGGAACCCCATGGGGCCCGGATTGTAATCGGGCCGGGGTCGGCGTCCTCACGCTATTGGACTTTTCATGATGCAGATCATGAGATGCTCACTTACTCGATCCGGATATCCGCCGCCTTCACCAGCTTCGCGTATTTCGCGATGTTTTCCTTGATGATCGCGGCGAGCTCTTCAGGCGTAGTGCCTACGGCATCGACGCCCTGCGCTGCAAGTCTTTCCTTCACGTCGGGCTGACGCAGCGCGCGCACGACTTCATCCGCAAGCCGCTTCACGACTGGGGCGGGCGTCGCTCCAGGTGCCAACAGCGCGTGCCAGGCGCTCATTTCGAAACCTGGGAGCGCGGCTTCCGCCATCGTCGGGATGTTGGGCACGATGTCAGATCGCTTTGCGCTCGTGACCGCAAGCGCCCGCAATCTTCCTGTGCGCACGTGAGGCATCGAGCTCGGCGTCGTACTGAAATACATGGAGATGTTGCCCGCGAGCAGATCGGTGACGGCGGCCCCGCCTCCTTTATAGGGCACATGCACGATGTCGACGCCGGCCATGGTCTTGAATAGCGCGCCCGACAGATGGTTCGAGCTCGCGATGCCGGCCGAGCCGTATGTAAGCTGCCCCGGACGCGACTTCGCCAGGGCGATGAGCTCTTTTACCGTGCGCACGGGCAATGAGGGGTGGACGACGAGCAGGTTAGGAGCCGTTGTCGTCAGAGTGATCGGCGCGAAGTCGGCGATCACGTCGAACGGCAGCTTCTTGTAGAGGGTCACGTTGACCGTCGTGGGCGTGCCGCCGAGGAAGATCGTGTAGCCGTCCGGCGTAGCGCGCGCGACGAGCTCCGCGCCGATGTTCGTTCCGCCGCCCGGACGGTTATCGACGACGACGCTCTGGCCGATCGTCTCCGTAAGTTTCTGGGCAATCGTCCGCGCCACGAAATCCGAGCCGCCGCCCGCCACGTACGGACAGATGATGCGTATCGGCCGTGCCGGATAGCTTTGGGCGTATGCAGCCTGAGCGCCGACAAGCAGCGCGCTTGAAACAATCACTACCTGCAGCAGCGTGGACCCGCTGAAAAGGCGCGTCATGCGGCGGTCGAAACGGGTGCGCTGGACGCCTGGGGCTCGCGCAAATGACACGCCGCCCAGTGCCGCCGCGCGATCTCCACGAGCGGTGGCGTTTCGACTCTGCAGCGCTCCATCGCGTATGGACAGCGCGTGTGGAAATGGCAACCCGATGGCGGATTGATCGGGCTTGGCACGTCGCCCTGCAGGACGCGTTTCTTGCGCTTGAGCCGCGGGTTCGGCACGGGTACCGCTGAAAGCAGCGCCTCGGTATAGGGATGCTGCGGGTTCGCGAAGAGCGCGCGCTTGTCCGCGAGCTCCACGATGCGCCCGAGATACATCACGGCGACGCGATGGCTGATGTGCTCGACCACCGCGAGATCGTGCGCAATGAAGAGATACGAAAGGTTCTTCTCCTGCTGCAGGTCCATCATGAGATTGATGACCTGCGCCTGAATGGATACGTCGAGCGCGGAGACCGGCTCGTCACCCACGATGAGCTGCGGGTCGAGCGCAAGGGCTCGCGCGATGCCGATCCGCTGCCG
>Ga0075421_100005770_pt1 | contig 14993 bp, 10 predicted proteins | sample SoiMetdeltSBSDD5_FD_75292 | JGI IMG/M metagenome (GOLD analysis project Ga0075421, IMG submission 75292) | Bulk soil microbial communities from a Populus tree surrounding site in Tennessee, USA - Soil MetaG P. deltoides SBSDD5 | ecosystem: Environmental > Terrestrial > Soil > Tree plantation...
TTCCTCCGTGACGTCCGTTACGTGTCGCGAGCGCTCCTCCGCAGCCCCGGATTCTTTGCCGTGACGGTCGCTACGCTCGCGCTGGGGATCGGGGCGACGACGGCCATTTACAGCGTGATCAACGGCGTCCTGCTGCGGCCGCTTTCCTATCCCGAGTCCGATCGGATCGTCCAGCTGTGGCAGGTTGGGGAGCGCGGAGGCCGCTCGCAGGTGTCCGACCCGAACTTCGAGGACTGGCAGGCGGGAGCCCGTGGCTTTGCCGCGATGGCGCAGTTCAGGGATGCGGGAATCACTTCCGTCTCCGGGGCGGGCGAACCCGTGCGGGTTCGAGCGGCCGTGGCTTCTCGCGACTTCCTTACGGTCCTCGGCGTGCGACCGGAGCGTGGTCGGACCTTTGGACCCGATGAGCAAAGGCCAGGGGGAACTCCGGCGGTGTTGGTCAGCCATCGGTTCTGGGAACGCAACCTTCAAGGGCGGCCGGATCTCAGCGGCGTATCGCTGACGTTCGACAACCAGGCCTTCGCCGTCATCGGCGTCCTCCCGCCCACCATGGACTTCCCCCCGAGCGTCGATCTCTGGATCTCGCGGGAGCTTGGCGAACGGAATCCGTACCGGACGGGACACAACTGGCAAGTGATCGCCCGCCTCGCGAACGGCGTGTCACTGGCTCAGGCGGCGAGCGATCTGAGCGCGCTGTCGCGCCGGCTCAAGCAGCAGTACGGCGACGAGACGTGGATGTTCGACGCGGCGGTCGTGCCGCTTCGTGAACAGATCGTGGGCGGGTCGCGTCCGACGCTCCTCGTCCTGCTCGGTGCGTCGGCGTTCCTGCTGCTCATCGCGTGTGCCAACGTCGTGAACCTCCTCGTTGCCCGCGCGGCCGTGCGCGAAGGCGAGCTGGCGGTTCGGCTGGCCCTTGGCGCAGGGCGTTGGCGCATTGCGCAGCAGTTCCTCGCGGAGTCCCTCGTGCTCGCCGTGACGGGCGGCGTGCTCGGCGTCGTGCTTGCCGCGTTAGGTGTGCGGGCGCTGCTTGCGCTCGAGCCGGGTGATCTTCCGCGCGTGGGCGAGGTCGGGATCGACTGGCGCGTGATGGCCTTCGCGCTCGCCCTGTCGGTGCTCGTCGCTTGCGTGCTTGGCGCGCTGTCCGCATGGCGTGGCGCGCGTGGCGACATCAGACAGGCGATGGCGCAGAGCCAGCGTACGCAGGCCGGTGCCGGCGCAAGCTATCGCGCGCGCGGTGCGCTCGTGGTAGCGCAAATGGCGCTGACGCTCGTGCTGCTCGTGGGCGCAGGGCTCCTGGCGCGAAGCTTCCTTCAGCTCTCACGGATCGATCCGGGATACCGCACCGAGCGGGCGCTGGTCCTCGACATCACGGCCGCCGTTCCGGACGGCGATGCTGGACAGCGCGAGCGCGTCCGACTGTACGACGAGATCCTGGCCCGACTGCGCGCACTCCCGGGAGTCGCCGCCGTCGGCGGTGTGAATGCATTCCCTCTCACTGCGGGCAATACGAGCAGCGGCACGTTCCTGATCATGTCGCGGATCGACGAGCCGCTCGACCTGTCGCAGCTCGCGAAGCTGATGCAGGACCCGGCGCGTACCGGCGACGCGGAGTTTCGCGTGGCCAGCGCGGACTACTTCCGCGCGATGAACATTCCGATTGAACGTGGCCGCTCCTTCGAGGACCGGGACGGTCCGGACGCCCCGCACGTCGCCGTGATCAGTGCATCGTTGGCGAAGGCCGAGTTTCCCAATGACGACCCGATCGGCAAGTTCATTCAGTTCGGCAACATGGATGGCGACATGCACCCGTTCACGGTTATTGGCGTGGTGGGCGACGTACGCGAGGCGAGCCTTGCCGACCGGCCGCGCCCGACGTTCTACGCCAACTATCGGCAGCGGCCGCGTGGCGCGTGGGGATTCAACTTCATCGTGCAGGGCGACGCGCCGCCGGAAACGATCATCCCGGCCGCGCGGCGCATCGTGGCCGAGCTTCGTCCCGACGTGCCGCCGCGTTTCCGCACCATCGAGACGGTCATCTCGGACTCGGTGGCCGACCGTCGCTTCATTCTGCTGCTCGTCGGCGTGTTCGGCGGAGCCGCGATGCTCCTCGCCACCCTTGGCGTGTACAGCGTGATCGCCTACGTCGTGACCCAGCGTCGCCAGGAGATCGGTGTGCGGGTGGCGCTCGGTGCGCAGTCGACCGACGTGCTGCGGATGGTGCTGCGGCAGGGGTTCGTGCTAGCGCTGTTTGGCATCGCGGTCGGAACGGTGACGGCGCTGTTCGTCACGCGACTCCTGTCGGCGTTCCTGTTCGGGATCGCGCCTAACGATCCGCTGGCCTTTGGAGTCGTGATCCTGGTGCTCGCCGTCGTGGCGCTGGTGGCGAGCTTCGTCCCGGCGCTTCGGGCCACCCGGGTCGATCCGATGACCGCACTGAGGAACGGGTGACTCGACAGGGTGTGGTGCTACCGCGCCAGATTGATGTTCTGATACTCCGGCTCCAGTGTCACCTCTCGCTCGACGAACGGCTCCAGCCAGCTCGGAAACGTGATTGACTCGTCCTCCGAATCGAGCTCGAGCTCCGCGAGCACGAGATCGCGCTGGCGAAATTCGTCGAGCTCCCACGTCTTTCCGTCGACGTCCACCGAGTACCGCCGCTTTCGCAGGCGACGGCCTCTCGTCAGCGGCCACATCGTCTCGAAGATCGCCTCGGTGGTCTCTTCCTCGACCTCCGTGCGTGTCACCCCTTCGCCGAGCTTGACCGTGCGGTAGAATCGCACGTAGTGCGGCCCCTTTCGCCCTCTCGAGGTGACTCGGCGAATCCGCTCGTGGAGTCGCTCGCCTGGCACGTATCCCTGATCGATGTCGGCTCTGCGCCCGCGCCGCGCTTCCTCAGGAAGCGCCCGAAGCAGGAACTTGCGTTCGATCTCCACGTCGGCAGCGCGGCCGGAGTCGGTGATCGCCGTGGCTACGGCGTCGACGTCGCGGAAGAACGCGGCGGACGCGTCGCCCGACCACTCCAACGTGAATCGAGAGAACGCCGCGTCGGCGCGATCGCGAAGGAGGTGCCTGACGGCTGCCAGGCCAGGTCCGGGGTCAGCTGGAGGTCGCGGGCCCGCCGCCGCGCGCGGAGCGCTCGACTCGCTCTGGTGGGCTGCCGTCGCTACCGCGGGCAGGATGGCCGCCGATTCGCCCACGACGGCGGGCGGGGCGTCGGGTGCTGACGGAACTGGACCCGGCGCTGCTGACTCGGTCACTGCGGCGGGCGGCGCGGCGACGAACGGTGGATTTGGCTCCAACGATGGTGGATCCGGCACCGTTGTCTCGACAATGTCCGGCACCGGCGATGCCGCCGCAGTCTCAGGGCCCGTTCCGTTACCGTGGCTCGCCACCTCGACCTTGGCTCGTTCGCGCCCGGTAGCCAGCCGATCCACCTCGGCGCCGAAGACGTGCGCGTCGTGCAGGTCGCCAAGGACGTCCTGGAGGGATTTGAGTCGATCCACCAACGCGTCGGCGCCCGGCACCAGCTTCGCGATGGGCTCCAGTAAGTAGCGCAGGCGCTTCGCGGCGATGCGCGCCTCGTGGGCCTCCGTCTCGTCCGCCAGCGAATGGACGCGGGAGATGTGGTCATGCAGCTCGGTCGACTGCTCGACGACTCGCCGGACGAGCGCCGCGGCGAATGACTCAGCCGGGAGCGGCCGTCCGCCGTTCCGGAGCTCGATCCTCTCGGTGTACGACTTGAGCGCCTTCTCGAGCCTCGAGCGGAGTCGCGTGAAGCGGCGATCAACATCACGCTCCAACACGGCATCCGCCTCGGCCTTCTGATCCTCGAGCGTCGCCACGAGCCATTTGAGCCCCGGGCGCTGGCGTCGGGTGGCCGACCCCCGCTGCTCGGCGAGCCAGCTCAGATGCACCTCGAGGTCGCGGCTCGCCCCGGTGTCCCTCGCCAGGTCGCGAAGCTGGCGCCGCCTTTTCTTCGAGAAATCGTCGCGCGTGTACTTCCGAAACGCACGCTCCCAGCTGCGAAACCGGCGAAGCGCGACACGAAAGTCATGCAGCGCCTCCTCATCGCTTCCGCGCGAGAGACGATCGCGTGCCGCCGCCGCGTCGGCGAGGTGACCGAGAGCCACCAGACGCACCACTCGATGGCTCGATTCGCGAAGGCTGTCGACGCGGGGAGGCATGCGAATTTGCGAAATTGGGGTCAGACTCGAATTAGCGTTTTCCCGCGCCAGGGGGATCTGGCATTCATAGGATCCCACGAACTCGGAGAATGGTCCAACGCGTCCGGCGGGGCCAGACCGCGGCGGGGTAGAGAATCTCCGTCCCGAGGGCTGACGGCGCGACCCTCGGCCGGTCATCGTTACAATCCGTCCTGGCCACTGCCTTCGCACTCCTCATGCCTCGAACGCCCGTCACGATCCTCTGTCTTGCCAGCTACTACAAGGGGCATGACTTCCTCCGTGAGTGCAAGCGGCAAGGTGCGCGCGTATTGCTCCTGACGCGGGAGTCGCTGCGAGATCTCGAGTGGCCACGCGAGAGCATCGACGACCTGCTCCTGATGCCCGATCTGACGCGCCGCGACCATGTGATCAACGGGATCAGCTGGCTGGCGCGAACGGAGTCCATCGACCGCATCGTCCCGCTCGACGAGTTCGATCTGGAGATCGCGGCGATGCTCCGCGAGCACCTGCGCGTGCCAGGGATGGGGGAGAGCACCGTCCGCTTCTTCCGCGACAAGCTCGCGATGCGCATGCAGGCGGAGGCGCGCGGCATCCGGGTACCGGAGTTCGTGAGCGTCCTGCATCACCAGCGCATTCGCGATTTTCTCGAGCGAGTGCCACCGCCGTGGCTCCTCAAGCCGCGGCATTCGGCGTCGGCGATCGGGATCAAGAAGTTCTCTCATCCCGACGAAGTCTGGCCGCTCCTCGAACAGCTCGGGGACCGGCAGTCATTCCACCTGATCGAGCGGTACGTGCCCGGCGACGTCTATCACGTGGACGCCATCGCGTGGGATGGAGAGGTGGTGTTCGGCGAGGCCCACGGCTACTTCCACCCACCGTTCGACGTGTATCACGGCGGCGGGCTGTTCTGCACCCGAACGCTCGAGCGCGGCTCGGGTGAGTCGGACACGCTGCTTCGCCTCAACGCGGACATCGTGACGGCGTTAGGCATGAGTCGAGGCGCGTTGCACACGGAGTTCATTCGTGCGGACGCGGACGGGCGGTATTACTTTCTCGAGACCGCGGCGCGCGTTGGGGGAGCGAACATCGTCGCGCTGGTCGAGGCGGCGACGGGGCTCAACCTCTGGCGAGAGTGGGCGCGCGTGGAGGTCGCGAGCGCGCGTGGGGAGAGCTACGCCGCCCCGGCGCCCCGGCGCGATCACGGGGGCCTGCTCATCTCGCTCGCGCGGCAGGAGTGGCCGGATCTGGCGGCGTACGACGACGCCGAGATCTCGTGGCGGCTCTCGAAGCGCCATCACGCCGGACTCGTGGTCGCGTCGCCGGACCATGTACGCGTCGAGTCCTTGCTCGCCGAGTACATGCCGCGGTTCCGTGAGGACTTCTACGCCTCCCTCCCGGCGCCTGACGAAGCCACCGAGTAAGGGGTCAGAGTCCTAACCAATCAAACGAACGCATCCCCGATAAACGGGCAGAGTCGTGACAGGATCATTCGAGTGTGCCGGCGGCGACAGACTATCCGGCGCCCCATACCACGGCCACTTCGATCGTATCACCTGACCGAGCGCTCTTGCTTCACCTAGACCCCCACCCGCTCCTGCGCGTCGCTGCCTTCATCACCGCGTTTCCGGAGCCTCTCGATACGCTGTCCACGCCGCCCGCGGTGCTTGACGCGCTGGGTTTCGCCGCACCCGCCCCGATGCAGCCCGACGAGGCGACGCGCGCGGCCGTGCGCGACATGCTCCGCCACGGCGGCTACAAACCGACAGGTCGCGGGAAACCAGCGTCGGAGTACCTCGTGCGCGCGGCGTCCGAGGGTGCGCTGACCTCGATCAATGCGGCCGTCGACGCGTGCAACGCGGCGTCGCTGCACAGTGGGTTTCCGATCAGCGTGGTCGATCTCAATCGGGCGAGTGCTCCGTTCCGTATCGCAATTGCGCCGGCGGGAGCGTCCTACGTCTTCAATCGCTCGGGGCAGGAAATCGACCTTGGCGGACTAGTGTGCCTCTTTGACGCTGTTGGCCCCTGCGCCAACGCCGTCCGCGACTCTCAGCGCACTAAAACAGACGGTGAGACGCGCTCGACCCTCAGCGTGATTTGGGGATGCATCGGCTTCGAGGAGCGGCTAGCGGAGACGGAGTGTTGGTACCGCGACCTGCTCGCACAGGTCGGTGCCACTACCGCTAAGGGGTCAGAGTCCTAACAAATCGAAAATGCGCGCCACGCGTTGAGCCAACACGAGCAATCGAATACGCTAGCAGGCGTCGAAATCATGCCGATGACTGGGTGCGCCACTCGCATCGTGTCCGTCGTCGATAGAGCTCACTGACAACTCGCGGGGGTCGTCGCAAGACGCTCGTCGAATCGGCGCCCCACCGCTTTCGTGAGGACGTCTCGGTGCGTCTCCCCCGGTACGCAGCGCCCGGAATGGCGCAGCACGTCATCCAGCGTGGCAACAACCGATCGGCGCTCTTCATCGAGGATGCCGACTACCGGTTCTTCTACGAATGCCTCTTGGACGCCTGCGAACGCCACGAGTGTCAGGTACATGCCTACGTGTTCATGACCAACCATGTGCACCTACTGGTGACCCCGGCGACCCCGACCGGGATCAGCCGGGTAATGCAGTCGGTCGGCCGGCGCTACGTGCGTCGCTTCAACGACAAGTACCAGCGCACCGGCACCCTCTGGGAGGGGCGTCACAAGGCCACCCTCGTCCAGACCGAGCGGTACCTCTTCACTTGCTACCGGTACATCGAGCTCAATCCAGTGCGTGCTGGAATGGTGAGTGATCCTGGCGCCTATCGCTGGTCCAGCCACCGAGCAAATGCCCTTGGCGATGGAGATTCGCTTGTGGTTCGGCACGAGCAGTACGACGCGCTCGGCATCGATGCGAATGAGCGCCAGGCGGCGTATCGCATGCTCTTCGAAACGGAGCTCGACGACTCCACCCTTTCAACAATTCGCGAAGCGACCAACACCGAATGGGTGCTCGGAAGCAAGAGCTTCCGCGACCAGGTTACTTCGCTTTTCAATCGCCGGGCCGGGCCGGAGCGCGCCGTTCGGTGGGCGCGCCGGGTCGGTCGAGAGGCGTCGCGATGACGTGCGTTAAGATGATGGATTAGGACTCTGACCCCTAACGGAAGGTGCCCGGGCTGAAGTCGTATATCTCATGCCGCGCACCGACTTCATCCTCCGGGCGCCAGAGGCCGAGTTGCTGGGACCACCGCACCGCTTGCAGGCGCCGGCCGCCTAACGTGAGAAAGCCCGCAGCGCGCGTGGTGACGACGCCGAAGCGACGTAGGTCGGCGAGTCCCCGGATCACGGCGGCACTCCGCTCGTTCACCAGTCGTCGAGCTGAACGCGGCCCGACGCCTGGAACGCGGAGCAACTGCTCGTAGCCGGCCGTCCGAACCTCGATCGGAAACAGGTCGGGATGCTCCAGCGCCCACGCCGTCTTGGGATCGACGGCCAACGGGAGGTTACCGTCGCGGCCGAAGACGACCTCGTTAGGCTCGAACCCGTATTCGCGGAGCAGCCAGTCCGCCTGATAGAGGCGGTGCTCCCGGAGCGCGGGCGTCGCTGGTGCGCCTTCCATGGGCGTGTCCCGAATGGGACGGAACGCGCTGAAGTGCGCGTGATGAATCCCTCCGCCCGAGTAGAGCGTGGTCACGCGATCGAGGATCGTGCGGTCCGAGTCGGGCGTCGCACCGACGACGAACTGCATCGTCATGCCCGCGACCCCGCCAGGACGACGCCCGTCGCGCGGACGGCCCGCGCGCTCGTCCTCCTTCGACGCGACGACGACGCGACGCGCGCGTTCGAGCGTCACGAGCGTCCGACCGAGCTGCTTTTCCGGCGCGACCCGCTCCAGCGTCTCCCCACACGCCGCCTCGAGATTCACCGACACACGCGTCGCCAGCGCCGTCATGCGTTGGATCTGCGCCTCCTCGGCGCCAGGCACGAGCTTCACATGGATGTAGCCAGCGAAGCGATGCTTGATCCGCAGCAACTCGAGGACGGTGATGAGATCGTCCGTCACCTTCTCCGGGCGCGCCGGGATCCCGGTCGTGATGAAGAGTCCCTCGCACCAGTCGCGGCGCAGCGCACCCAGGAAGATCCGAACCAGCTCCTCGGGCTTGAGCAGCGTGCGCCGCATGGCTCGATCGCGACGCATCGGGCAGTAATGGCAGTTGAGCGCGCATGCGTTCGTCATCAGGATGCGCAGCAGGCGCATGGGACGCTCGGCGCCGCGCAGCACACGGATGTTGAGCGGACGGAGCGCACCGGCGTCGCCGGCATGGCGCAACCGCGGCGGCAGCACGCGATTGGCCTCAGGAGGCCCCTCGCGGTCCTCCGTCGCGAGGGACATCAGAATCTCCAGCTTCTCGCTCAGCTCGAGTTCGCGCATCGTCGGCGGAATGCCCGGACGCCAGGAATTGGGGTCAGAACAAGGGGTCAGAACAATTGCTCTGACCCCTTGTTCTGACCCCAACTATGGCCGAACAAAGCCCGAAAATCAATCCCGGAATTCTACAGGTCCAGCTCCCAGGTCTGGCCTGTGAGGCTCTCGCCGAACATGGCATGCGGCTCCTCGCTCACGAGGCGGAATCCCGCCGCCTCATAGATCCGCCGCGCCGCATGAAGCACGCTGTTCGTCCAGAGCGTCATTCGCTCGTACCGGGCCTGGCGAGCGAATCGGATGCACTCGTCGACGAGCCGGTGCCCGACACCGTGACCACGTGCCTTTGGCTCGACCAGCAGGAGTCTCAGCTTCGCGATCGTCTCCGTCTTCTTCACGAGGAAGACCGACCCTACTCGCTCGCCGTCCATTTCGGCGATCCAGCACCGCTCACGCCGCGGGTCGAAGTTCTGCACGAACTCGGCGACGATCCCGGCGACGAGCGCCTCGAACCGCTCATCCCACCCGTATTCTCGTGCGTAGAGGACGCCATGGCGGTGCACGACCCAGCCGATGTCGCCCGGCTGGTGGGTCCGAAGGATGTATGATCGCCGTGCGTCTGGTGCCGGTGCGATCAACCGCTCGATCGTGCGCATGGCATCGACGACGCGTCGCCGATCGTCGGCCGAGATGCGCGAGATGAGGCCCTCGATCTCGTTATCGGCGCGGACATCGAGCGCCGCGAATGCCTCGCGTCCCTTGTCGGTCAGACGCAGGTGCGCGCGACGCGCGTCGGTTTCCGAGCGCGCCTTCTCCAGGAGACCACGACGCTCGAAGCTGCGGAGGATTCGGCTCACGTAGCCGGAGTCGAGACCCAGCGCCTTCACGAGGTCCGACGCGCTTGGGCCGTCTCCATGCGCGATCTCGTAGAGGACTCGCACCTCGGTAAGCGAGAATGGGCTATCGAGATGACCCTCGCGGAGGATGCCAATCTGCTTCGTGTAGAAGCGATTGAACTGACGGACAGCCGCGACCTGCGTGCTCGTGCCGCGACCCCGAAGGGGCTGGGGAGGTCCAGATTCGCTCATTGGCGGCAGAGGGTCGGGATCCAGCGAACCGCCTGATTGGAGTCATCGTCGACGCCGGCATTCGTCTGCTATTGTCAGGCAGAAAGCTGCTTTTGTCAAGCAATTCCCCCGACCCCCTACCGCCGCAATTGGGCTCAGAACACGGGGTCAGAACAAATTGTTCTGACCCCGTGTTCTGACCCCAACTAGTCACTGCACAACAACCGTCCCCGCCATCCCCGCGTGGTTCGTGCACGCGTACGAAAATGAACCGGCCGTACCAAACGTCCGGCTGGCGGTGCCCGAGATGTTTGGAATGTTCGCCGGCGCGCCGCTCGTTGACGCGAAGGTGACGTTATGGACGACGCTTCCTCCTTCGGATGCCCATGTGACTGTGCCGCCTCGCAGGATCGTCACGGACGTCGGACTGAACGCGAAGCTCGTAGCGCCGTACCCATCGTCGGTTGCCCGCACCGAGACCGACGCCGTGGTCCCCGCTCCACTGCCGCTTCCCGTCCCGGTCCCGGTCCCCGTCCCCGTACCGGTTCCCGTGCCCGGGCTTGTCGGTCCGCCGTAGCTGTCGCCTCCGCCTCCGCCTCCACAGCCCAACACGATTACTGCCAGCAAGACCTCGCTCACTCGCATGATCGATCCCCCGTTCGCGTGTCGGTCGGAACGGGGCCAACGAATACAGCCCCGCCTTGACCCAGCATCGAGCCTGTCGATGAGTGCCGGTCCAGCGAGTGAACGGCAACGACACTGCGGTGGGGTATGGCCGCTTGGCGGCGAAGGACGGCAGTGGACCGGTGACTGCTGGCATATGCTCTGCCTCCGAGGCGTCCGAACATCGTCAGCGAGCGTCGACATGGGGTCGGCAGCGAAATCGCGCGGTACCGATACGTGGATTCGACGTGTGCCCGGGCGGTCGTGGCGGCAACTGCGAGATGCATCTGTTTACCTGCGCCTCGTGGCACTCGGCCTGTCGCTCGCGGCGTGCAAGTCGCGCTCTGAGCGCGCGCGTGATGCGGCACCGCTCGACTCGTCCGACGTAGCGCGTGACGCCGGCGTTGCGACCGACGGGCCCGGCGACGAGCTCGCCGTTCCGCGTGACTGGACCGCCATTCGCGCACGCGACACGCTGCGCGTCATCGCGGCCTACAACTCCACGACGTACTTCATCTATCGCGGCGAGCCGATGGGGTACGAGTACGATCTTCTCAAGCAGTTCGCCGCCGACCACGACCTCGCGCTCAAGGTCGTGGTCGTTCAGAATCGCGACTCGATGTTCGCGATGCTGCGAAGCGGGCAGGCGGATCTGGTCGCCAATCGGCTGATCCCCGTGCCCGAGGATTCGGGCTTGGTGGCGTATACTCGCGCGCTTTACCAGGCGAATCCGGTGGTGGTGCAGCGGAAGGCGTCGCCGCAGGCGGCGATGGCCAAGCTTCCCGAACCGGTCGACACGGTGCTGAAGCCAGGGCCCGCCGACCGGAGTCGTTCACCGACTCCGACAATCGTTCACGCGCGGATTGTCCAGCGACCCGCTGACCTCGCGGGAAAGCGGGTGACGCTGCCGGACGCCTCACCGTTCCGGTGGACGCTCCTCGAGCTCGCGGACACGATCACGGGCGACATTCGCGTCGTCGAAGTGGATTCCTCGTCGGAAGCGCTGATCCGCTCCGTCTCGAAGGGCACCGTCGACTACACGATCGCACAGGGCAATCTCGCGGAGCTGCAGGGCGCCTACTTCAAGAACCTGGCGATTCGCCCGGTGATCGGTGACTCCAAGAAAGTCGCCTGGGCCCTCCGGCGCTCGAGTCGGATGCTCCTCGACACGCTCAACGCGTGGATCGTGGATGAGAAGCGTGGCCCGCTGTTCGATCGAACGTACCAGAAATACTTCGTGGACAGCCGAGCGTATCTGGCGCGCGTCGCGAGCCGCTACCTGACGTCGGAGACGGGGACGCTGTCCGCCTACGACGAGCTGCTGCGGGAGTACGCACCGCAGCTCGGCTGGGACTGGCGGCTGCTCGGGTCGCAGATGTACCAGGAGTCCCGCTTCCGGCCTAACGCGAGGTCCTGGGCTGGCGCAGTGGGATTGCTTCAGCTGATGCCGGCCACAGCGCGACAGGTTGGCGTCCGCAACCCGCGCAATCCCGAGCAGAACGTGCGCGGCGCGGTAAGGTACCTCACGTGGCTCGAGAATCGGTGGAAGGACAACGTCACCGATCCGACGGAGCGTCTCAAGTTCGTGCTCGCGTCATACAATGCAGGTTCCGGCCACGTAGAGGACGCGCAGCGCCTGGCCGCAAAGCACGGCGACGATCCGAAGAAATGGGACGAGGTCGCGTACTGGCTGCTGCAGCTCTCCGAGGCGGAGATGTACACGGACCCGGTGGTGGAGTTTGGGTTCGTCCGGGGGCTCGAGCCTGTGACCTACGTGAGCCTCATACTCGATCGGTACGCCCATTACCGACAGTTCGTCGTCACGAGAACTGCGCAGGCCAGGTAGGGCGCCGCGAGCTGGCAGGCCGCTGAGAGCTGGCATGTTGAAGGCTCCGGGCTGAGTGCTTGCTCCTTGCTCTCACTCAGCCCTCAGCACCAGCACTCAGCCCTCTGCCTGTGCAAGCAGCTACTAGCTGCGGATTCAAAACTCGAACCCGAGCGCGAGGTTGATGTGGTTGTTCTTCGCCACCCCCGCTGTCTCGTAGGTCGTGCGATGCCCGCGCCACCCGAACGACGCGACGACCGGCCCGCCCGGGTGGGCCGTGACATGGCTCTCACACGCGACGTTTTTCAGCCGTCCCGCCGGGAGGCCCGCGACGTCCTTCGGGTCGCCCACGCCGCATCCCGCGGCGAACGACAGAAGCGTGTTCGGCGTGATGACCAGCTGTGCCCATCCGCCGCGGTCTTCGACCGGCGCCCCCGACGTCGTCAGGTTTTGTCCAATGCCACCGCCGCCGAGGCCGCGGAGGGCCTGCCCGGAGTACGCTTCGCCTCGCAGCTCGACGTAGCTGCCTAACGGCACGACCGCGTCGACGGCGACCGCCTCGCTCACGACGAGCGAGCCATCGGAGGCCCGGCGAATCCAGCCTCGGTGCATTCCAGCGCCGATCTCGCCACGCGACTCCTCGTCCCCCCACCGCGTGCGAAGCCGCGCCTGCAGGTACGGCCGGTTCGACCGCTCGGCCGGGTCGAGGCCAGTGTCGAACGTCCCCACCGGGTCCCCGGTCGTCGGCGCGAGGACGGCGCCCTGCACGGCGAGACGCGCCCGTGGCCAGAACTCCCACGTCCCCCGCAGCTGCGGAAGCCACAGCCAGAGATTGCCCGCCGTCGCGAATTCCGACGTGCCGAAGCTGGCAACGCTCACGGGATTCACGCCCGCGATCAGTGGTACCTCCTGCCCGAACAGGACCTCCCCACGCGACCACGTGAGCACGCCACGCGCGGTTCTAATGCGGAGTAGTGGGAAGTGTCGTCCACCAACGCTCACCTGCTGCCCGCCAAAGAAATCCGTGTGCAGCTCGCCATCGAACGTGCCGCCGAGCACGCTCTGTACGTCGACGCGGACGCCGAGCGATGTCTGCCGGATCGCCGCTCCCATGCCGCCCTGCTCGCGCCCTCCACTCGGCGCCGCGAATTGCGGGATATCATTGTTGTTCACGGAGTCCGTGTTCACGAAGCCATTCGCGAGCACGCGACCGAACAGCTCCACGCGCACGCGCGTCGCCGACTGCACAGACGCCTCTGCCTGCGTTGCGATCTGCTCGCGCAGCAACGCGATGGCTTCCTCGGCTCGTCGCAGTCGCTCCGCGAGTGAGTCGGCCGACTGCCTGGTCGGCGTCCGCGTCGTGTCCTGAGCCGAGAGGTCGCGGAGGACTGAGAGGCTCATCGCGAGCGCCAACAGCGATGTGAGAAACCGTCGGTCGCTTGACCACCATTCCCGTGCGTGTCTACCGTTGACGCTCGCGCTTTCCCGATTGAGGTAGCTCATCGTGGTCTCTCTGTTCACGGCGTTACGGCTCCCGGGCCGGATCTTCGGCCGGGCGTGCGCCAGCGTCGTCCGCGGCTTGGGCGCGGGTGCGATGCTGACGTGCATGACGGATCTCGCTCACGCCCAGGGCGCGGTGTCGGGGCAGGTTTCGATCCTCGAGCGACCCGGTGCGCGCACCACGGATCTCGCTGACGCGGTCATCTGGCTGGAGTCGCGTGGTGTCGCCTCGGCGGGCCCGGGGCGAGCCGAAATCGTCATGGAGTCTCGCCAATACGTGCCGCGAGTGCGAGTCGTCGGGGCTGGGAGCGCCGTGGCGTTTCCGAATCAGGACCCATTCCGCCACAACGTGTTCTCGAAATCCGGTCCGAGCGAATTCGACCTCGGCCTGTATGCCCGGGGCGAAACGAAGGAGGCCCGCGTCGAACGGGCCGGGATCTATCCCGTGTTCTGTAACATTCACGCGCAGATGGTCGCGTTCATCGTCGCCGTCCCGACGCGCTACGTCGCTCAACCCAGTCCCGATGGTCGCTTCTCGATCGCTGACGTCCCGGCGGGAAGCTATACGTTGCATACCTGGCACGACCGCGCCGGCGAACAGGCGCGTGCGATCGACGTCAGTGCCGACGGGCAGGGTGAGGTGAGCGTGCAGTTCGACGCTCGGGGGTACAAGTTCGTTCAGCACAAGAACAAGTTCGGCCAGGAATACACCAAGACCGGTCGTGACCGATACTAGGGATCGCGGGGCAGGTCGCGCGACCTCGCTCGAGCGGAGCGTCGGCGTCCTTCAGCCGGCGACGACGCGGCAACCTCTCCTGTCCTCGCTGGACCGGGTTCGGACCGGGCTGCCGTTGACGTGGCGAGTGTTTCTTACGGTCGCCGCCGTTGTCGCAACCGTTCTGGTCGCGGCGCTTCTGCTGCTCGGCGTCGCTGCGGCTCGGACCGCGGACGTCGCCAGCGCGCGCGCGCTCGATCGAACGACGCGACTCATCGCGGTGCTGCTCGAGGGGCGGGAGCATGGGCTGATGCGCGGGGCGCAGGTCTTCGTGCAGAACCCGAGCTGGTTCCCGTTGCTGATAGAGATGGATCGGCGGCCCGAAGACGTGCTCGATCTCGCGACCGAGGCAGTGCAGCGCACCGGCGCGAGCTGGGTGCAGATCACCGACGATCATGGGGTGCGCCTGGCCAAGAGCGACGAGCCGACGGCACCGGCGGTGTCGTTGTCGAGCTCGGCGCTGATTGCGGGGGCGCTCGATGGTGCGCCGACGAGTGGTGCGGCGGTGACCGGCGACTCGTTGCTGTTCCAGGCCGTTGCGGTGCCGTTCATCGTCGGGTCGCGCGTGGCTGGAGTCCTC
>Ga0075421_100005772_pt1 | contig 14993 bp, 10 predicted proteins | sample SoiMetdeltSBSDD5_FD_75292 | JGI IMG/M metagenome (GOLD analysis project Ga0075421, IMG submission 75292) | Bulk soil microbial communities from a Populus tree surrounding site in Tennessee, USA - Soil MetaG P. deltoides SBSDD5 | ecosystem: Environmental > Terrestrial > Soil > Tree plantation...
GCCGCTTCATCAGTCTGATCGATATTCTTTATGACGCGCATGCGCGAGTTGTCATTTCCGCCGCGAAGCCTCCCCTGGGACTTGCACCCGACGCTAAGGATTTCGAACGGACCGGATCACGGCTGCAGGAAATGCAAGGTCGCGATTATTGGTCGAGTAGTTGACGTTTTGGTCAAGATTTTAACGCAGCCAGAGGGTTGCGACCGCTGTTGTGTTGGGCTAAGGAAGTGTCCCATCACCTAAGGTCAATTGACGTTTGCGGCAACTTTGACCTGTGCCACGCCGCCGGGGACAGGAGTCTAGCTTATGGCTCGCAGGAAGATCGGTCTCGTGGGCGGGGGGATGATCGGCGGCACGCTGGCTCACATGATCGGCCTCAAAGAACTCGGGGATGTCATGCTCTTCGACATTCTCGAGGGCATGCCGCAGGGGAAGGCGCTCGATATCGCGCAGTCAGCCCCGATCGAAGGATTCGACGCCAAATATTCCGGGACCAATCGGTACGAATCCCTCAAGGATTGCGACGTGATTATCGTAACGGCAGGCGTGCCGCGGAAGCCCGGCATGAGCCGCGACGATCTCCTCGAAATCAATCTCAAGGTCATGAGCCAAGTGGGGGCCGGCATCCGCAAATATGCGGCGGACGCCTTCGTCATCTGCATCACCAATCCGCTCGACGTAATGGTATGGGCGCTCCAGAAATATTCCGGCCTCCCTTTCAATATGGTGGTTGGAATGGCGGGCGTACTCGATTCTGCACGGTTTCGCTATTTTCTGGCCGATGAGCTGAAGGTGTCGGTCGAGGACGTGACGGCTTTCGTGCTGGGCGGCCACGGTGACACCATGGTGCCGCTCGTGCGCTATTCGACGGTGGCGGGCATTCCCGTTCCCGATCTCATTGCCATGAAATGGACGACGCAAAAGCGCATCGACGAAATCGTACAGCGCACGCGCGACGGTGGCGCTGAGATCGTGGGCCTGCTCAAGAGCGGTTCGGCCTATTATGCGCCGGCTTCGTCGGCCGTTGCCATGGCAGAGAGCTATCTCAAGGACAAAAAGCGCGTTCTGCCCTGCGCGGCGCGGCTTTCGGGCCAGTATGGAGTCGAGGGTCTTTATGTCGGCGTGCCGGTGGTGATCGGGGCGAAGGGTGTTGAGCGCATTATCGACATCCGACTCGAAGGCGAGCAGAAGACGCAGTTCAAGAATTCGATAAAGGCCGTTCAGGCGCTCATGGAGGCGGCGAAGAAAATCGCACCCGATCTCGCAAATTGATGGACGGCTTCGACATTGCGGCAACGGGTCGCTCGCACAGATGAACATCCACGAATATCAGGCCAAGGCGGTGCTCAGGGAGTTCGGCGTGCCTGTTCCCGACGGCCGGCCGGCATTCAACGTCGAGGAGGCCGTGAAGGCGGCCCGCGAGCTTGGCGGAAAAGTTTGGGCGGTGAAAGCACAGATCCATGCCGGCGGGCGCGGCAAGGCCGGAGGCGTCAGACTTGCCAAATCGCTCGATGAGGTGGAGCGGGAGGCTCGCGCCATGCTGGGCAAGGCGCTCTTCACCAAGCAAACGGGACCTGGAGGCAAAATCGTCAATCGTCTCTACATCGAGAAGGGCGTGGCGATCGGCAAGGAATTCTATTTGTCCTGCCTGATCGATCGCGAGACATCGATGGTAACTTTCATCGCATCCAGCGAAGGCGGCATGGACATCGAGGAGGTGGCGCAGAAAAATCCTGAGAAGATCATTACCGCCCATATCGATCCCGCCGCGGGCTACAGCGGTTATATCGGGCGCCGGATCGCAGCGGCCCTTGATCTCAAGGGCGATCAGATGAAGCAATGCGTACAGCTCCTGGCCAAGCTGTCAGATGCTTTTATCGCCAAGGACATGAGCCTTCTCGAGATCAATCCACTCATTGTCACGGGAGACGGCAAGCTGCTTTGTCTCGATGCAAAAATCGCATTCGATGACAATGCGCTCGACCGTCATGCGGATATCGCGAAACTGCGCGACGAGAGTGAAGAGGACCGCAAGGAAGTCGAGGCGCACAAGAATGGTCTCTCCTATGTGGCGCTCGACGGCACGATCGGCTGCATGGTAAACGGCGCCGGCCTCGCCATGGCGACGATGGATATCATCAAGCTCTATGGCGCGGAGCCTGCAAATTTCCTTGACGTGGGCGGGGGAGCGTCGAAAGAAAAGGTAAGCGCTGCTTTCAAGATTATTACCGCGGATGAGCGGGTAAAAGGAATATTGGTGAATATTTTTGGTGGGATCATGCGCTGCGACACGATTGCAGAAGGAGTCATTGCGGCGGTGAAAGAGGTTGGACTCAAGGTTCCGCTGGTGGTGAGGCTCGAAGGGACCAATGCCGAACTCGGGCGCGAGATACTCAACAAATCGGGCCTCAACGTCACCGCGGCCAGCGATCTCGAGGATGCGGCGAAGAAGATCGTCGCCGCGATAAAAGGCTGATGCCATGGGAATCATTGTCGGCAGGGACACCAAGGTGATCTGTCAGGGCATCACGGGCGCCCAGGGCTCGTTCCACAGCGAGCAGGCGATCGCCTATGGCACGAAAATGGTGGGCGGGGTCACGCCCGGGAAGGGCGGAACGAAGCTTCTCGGCCTGCCCGTGTTCGACACGGTACGCGAGGCCGTGGAGAAGACCGAAGCCGAGGCAACGGCGATCTATGTGCCTCCGGCCTTCGCGGCTGACGCGATACTCGAGGCGATCGATGCCGAGATTCCCTTGGCCGTCTGCATCACCGAGGGCATACCCGTCCTTGACATGGTGAAGGTGAAGCGCGCGCTCAAGGGTTCCAAAACGCGCCTGCTCGGACCCAATTGCCCAGGCATTCTCAGCCCCGGGGCTTGCAAGATCGGCATTATGCCCGGCAATATTTTCCGCAAGGGCTCGGTCGGCATCGTGTCGCGATCGGGGACCTTGACCTATGAAGCGGTTTACCAGACGACGTATCTGGGGCTTGGACAAACGACGGCCGTCGGCATCGGGGGCGATCCGGTCAAGGGGCTCGAATTCATAGACGTGCTCGACATGTTTCTCGCCGATCCGGAGACACAATCCGTCATCATGATCGGGGAGATCGGGGGCACGGCCGAAGAGGATGCAGCGGAGTTCATTCTGAGATCGAAACGAAAGAAGCCGATGGCAGCTTTCATCGCGGGCCGGACGGCTCCCCCCGGGCGGCGGATGGGGCATGCCGGCGCCATCATATCGGGTGGCAAGGGCGATGCGCAGTCGAAGGTGGAGGCCTTGCAGCGAGCCGGAATCAAGGTTGCCGATTCGCCCGCCAAGATGGCCGAGACGCTGAAGAAGGTTCTCTAATGGAGACCTGCCGTCAGGAGATGCAATGAGCAGAACCGATCTCAACGCCAGATTCGAGCGTACGTCGTTCCTGTGGGCCGGCAATGCGCAATTCATCGAGCAGCTCTACGAGCGCTTCCTGCAGAACCCGCAATCTGTCGATCCGCAATGGCGTGATTTTTTTCAAGGGCTCGAAGACGATCAGGCACGGGTGCAGCTTGCGAAACACGCTGCCTGGCGGGGAAGAGACGGCCGCGATGGCAATGGCGAGCTCGTTGCCGCTCTCGATGGAAACTGGAAGGCGGAGACGAGGGGTGGACCACCTGCAAGCCAGCTCAAGCCGGATGAACTCGGCCGAAGCCTGACCAGCGCCGAGCTGAAGCGCGCCACGCTCGATTCCATCCGCGCGCTGATGATCATAAGAGCCTACCGCATGCGGGGTCATCTCGCGGCCGATCTCGATCCCCTGAGGCTCAGAAAGCCCGAGCCCCAGCCAGAACTCGATCCGGCAAGCTATGGGTTCGGCGAGGGCGATCTCGACCGGCCGGTGTTCATCGACAATGTGCTGGGTCTCGAGAGCGCGACAATGCGGCAGATCCTGGAGATCCTGAAGCGAACCTATTGCTCGACGCTGGGCGTCGAGTTCATGCATATTTCCGATCCGCTGCAGAAGGCGTGGATCCAGGAGCGGATCGAGGGACCCGACAAATCGATTTCCTTCACGCCTAACGGCAAGCGGGCCATGCTCAACAAGCTCATCGAGGCAGAAGGCTTCGAGCAGTTTCTCAATGTGAAATACACGGGGACGAAGCGCTTCGGGCTTGATGGCGGAGAATCGATGGTGCCGGCGCTCGAGCAGATCATCAAGCGCGGGGGGGCTCTCGGCGTGAAGGAGATCGTGTTCGGAATGGCCCATCGTGGCCGGCTCAACGTTCTCGCCAATGTGATGAGCAAACCGTTCAACGCGATCTTCCACGAGTTCAAGGGCGGCTCGATCAATCCCGACGATGTCGAAGGTTCAGGGGACGTCAAATATCACCTGGGTTCCTCCTCGGACCGAGAGTTCGACGGCAATTACGTGCATCTGTCGCTCACTGCCAATCCCTCGCATCTGGAAATCGTCGATCCCGTGGTTCTGGGCAAGGCGCGAGCCAAGCAGGATCAGCGCAACGACGAGAAGAGGAGCTCAGTTCTGCCCCTGCTCATTCACGGCGATGCGGCGTTCGCGGGACAGGGCGTTGTGGCTGAATGTTTCGGACTTTCGGGCCTCAGGGGCCACCGATCCGGAGGATCGCTTCATTTCATCGTCAACAACCAGATCGGCTTCACGACGAGCCCCCTCAATGCGCGCTCATCACCCTATCCGAGCGACGTGGCGAAAATGATCGAGGCGCCGATCTTCCATGCGAACGGCGATGATCCGGAAGCGGTGGTTTATGCGGCAAAGATCGCCACCGAGTTCCGGCAGAGGTTCCGCAAGCCGGTCGTCGTCGACATGTTCTGTTACAGGCGGTTCGGACACAATGAAGCAGACGAACCGGCGTTCACCCAGCCCATGATGTACAAAAAGATCGCCCAGCATCCCACGGTGGTGACGATCTATTCAAATCGGCTGGCCTCGCAAGGAGTCATTTCGAACGAGGAAGCGGAGGCGATGAAGGCCGCCTACCGCAAGAAACTCGATGAACATTTCTCCGCTGCGGAAAGCTTCAAAGCGAACAAGGCCGACTGGCTCGACGGGCGCTGGGCGCATATCAAGACGCCGACGGCAGATGACGAGCCACGGCGGGGGACGACGGGCGTGCCGCTCGAACGGCTTAAAGCCATCGGGCTAAAGGCATCGAAGGTGCCCAAGCACTTCAATCTGCATCGAACGCTGCAAAGGGTGTTCGACGGCCGCAAGAAAATGATCGAAGACGGTCAGGGCATCGACTGGACAATGGCGGAGACGCTGGCCTTCGGAACTCTGCTCGAGGATGGCTACAAGGTTCGACTGTCAGGACAGGACGTGCAGCGTGGCACGTTCTCTCAACGCCACGCGGTGCTGATCGACCAGGAAACAGACAAGCGCTACACGCCACTCAACCACATCATGAAAGATCAAAGGGTCAAGCTCGAAGTCATCAATTCGATGCTGTCGGAGGAGGCGGTGCTGGGCTTCGAATATGGCTACAGTCTTGCCGAGCCCAATTCCCTCGTCCTGTGGGAGGCGCAGTTCGGGGATTTCGCCAATGGGGCGCAGGTGGTGATCGACCAGTTCATCTCATCGGGCGAGCGCAAGTGGCTCAGAATGTCGGGGCTCGTGATGCTGCTGCCGCATGGCTACGAGGGGCAAGGGCCGGAGCATTCATCGGCACGGCTCGAGCGATATCTGCAGCTTTGCGCGGAAGACAACATGCAGGTAGCAAACTGCACGACGCCTGCCAATTATTTTCATATCTTGCGCAGACAGATCAGGCGCGATTTCCGCAAGCCGCTGGTGCTGATGACGCCGAAGTCGCTTCTCAGGCACAAGAGAGCGACGTCGCGGCTCGACGAAATGGCGGACAATTCGGCCTTTCACCGGGTGCTATATGACGATGCGCAGATGCTTCCCGATTCCGAAATCAAGCTTACGGCGGACAATCAAATCAGGCGGGTGGTGCTGTGCAGCGGCAAGGTCTATTACGACCTATACGAGGACAGGATCCGACGAGGCGTCAACGACGTCTATCTGTTGCGGGTCGAGCAGCTCTATCCGTTTCCGCACAAGGCGCTGGTTTCAGAACTGTCACGCTTTGCCAATGCCGACGTGATCTGGTGCCAGGAAGAGCCGCAGAACATGGGAGCATGGGGTTTCGTTCAGCCCAATATCGAGTGGGTGCTGAACTATCTCGATGCAAGAGTCAAACGCCCGGCCTATGTCGGCCGGCCATCTTCAGCGTCGACGGCTACGGGGCTGATGAGCCGCCACCAGAAGGAGCTCAAGAGTCTTCTCGATGAAGCGTTCGGCACAGCCAAGAGCGGGAGCATGTGACCATGGCGGCTGAGATCAAAGTTCCAGCACTTGGCGAATCCGTTACCGAAGCCACGATCGGGCGCTGGTTCAAAAAGACGGGCGAGAGCGTCAAGGTCGACGAGCCGCTGGTCGAACTCGAAACCGACAAGGTGACGATTGAGGTGCCCTCGCCGGCGGGCGGTGTGCTGGGAGCGGTCAATGTGCAGTCGGGACAGACGGTAAAGGTCGGGGCTGTGCTTGGCGTCATCGAGAGTGGCGAGGGCGCCAAACCGGCGGCGGAAGCCGCTCCGGTCAAGGGCGCCTCAGCGTCCGAGGCTAGGCCTGCTGCAGCCCAGCCGACAGCTTCCCCGCAGCCGCAGGCAGCTGCGGCCGAAAAGCCTGCTCAGATTCTCTCGCCTGCGGTCCGCAAGGCTGTCGAGGAGCGAAAAATCGATCCTGCGAAAATCGAGGGAAGGGGGAAGGACGGGCGCTTAACCAAAGGTGACGTCGTCGAGTTTGCGGCACGGGCTCCCGCGCAGGTGCCTGCGCCGAAACCTCAGACGCAGCCTCAGGCGCGAGCTCCCACGGGTGACGTGCGCGCACCTCAACGGGCAAGCGGAGAGGTGCACGAAGAGCGCGTGCCGCTCACAAGACTGAGGCTCACGATCGCGCGGCGTCTCAAAGAAGCGCAAAATACGGCCGTCATGCTCACGACCTTCAACGAGGTCGACCTGCATCAGGTCATGGGACTGCGGACGCAATACAAAGAGGCATTCGAACAAAAGCACGGCGTGAAGCTGGGCTTCATGGGATTCTTCGTGAAGGCCGTGGTGCAGGCCCTGAAGGAAATCCCCGAGATCAATGCGGAACTCGACGGCGAGGAGCTCGTCTACAAGAATTATTACCACATTGGTGTGGCGGTCGGGACCGACAAGGGGCTGGTGGTGCCGGTCGTGCGGGATGCGGACCGGCTGTCGCTTGCCGGCATCGAGCGCGAGATCGGAAGCTTGGGCAAGCGGGCGCGGGAGGGCACGCTCAAGCTCGAGGATCTGCAGGGGGGAACCTTCACCATCTCGAACGGCGGCGTCTATGGCTCGCTCATGTCAACGCCGATCCTGAACGTGCCACAGTCGGGAATTCTCGGTATGCACAAGATCGAGGAGAGGCCTGTGGTCGTCGACGGCCAGATCGTCATCAGGCCGATGATGTATCTGGCGATGACCTATGACCATCGTGTCGTCGACGGGAAGGAGGCGGTGACGTTCCTGGTGCGGGTGAAGGAATCGCTCGAAGATCCGCAGCGACTGATCCTCGAATTGTAAGTAAAGGCAAACCGCCCCATGGCCCAGTTTGATGTTTTGGTGATCGGCACCGGGCCTGGCGGCTACGTGTGCGCCATCCGTGCGGCACAGCTCGGCATGAAGGTCGCAGTCGTGGAGAAGCGGGCGAGCCATGGGGGGACATGCCTCAATATCGGCTGCATTCCGTCCAAGGCATTGCTTCACGCAACGGAGAGGTTTGCAGAAGCCCGACACAGCTTCACGCGCATGGGAATCAATGGGCATGTGAATTTCGATCTCAAGCAGATGTTGGCCTTCAAGCAGGAAGCCATCGACGGCAATACCAAGGGGATCGATTTCCTGTTCAAGAAAAACAAGATCACCGCTTACCGCGGCAACACGCGCCTTTCAGGCGCGGGAGAAGTCGAGATCAGCGGCGAGGGTGGGAGGAAAGAGAAACTCACGGCCAGGTCCATCGTGATCGCCACCGGCTCGGATGTGGCGCGACTCAAGGGCATCGACATCGACGAGAAGCGTATCGTGTCGTCGACGGGGGCTCTGAGCTTCGAGAACGTCCCTGGTCATCTCCTCGTCGTGGGAGCGGGGGTGATCGGGCTCGAGCTCGGCTCGGTCTGGCAGAGGCTCGGCGCCAAGATCACGGTCGTCGAATATCTCGATCGCATCCTGCCCGGCACGGATGCGGAAATCGCCAAGCAGTTCCAGCGCCTGCTGACCAAGCAGGGCTTCCAATTCCGACTCTCGTCGAAGGTCACCGGCGCGGAACTGGGCAAGGGGTCAATCAAGGTCGCAACGGAGGCGGCGCAGGGCGGAAATGCGGAAAGTCTCGAGGCGGATGCCGTGCTCGTGGCGGTCGGACGGGTGCCGTATACGGAAGGGCTTGGACTCGAGGAAGCCGGAGTGCGGCGAGACGAAAAGGGTCGTATCGAGACCGATGGGCAGTTCGCGACCAGTGTCCAGGGACTTTACGCCATCGGCGATGTGATCAAGGGTCCGATGCTTGCACACAAGGCTCAGGACGAGGGAATGGCGCTGGCCGAGATTCTGGCGGGGCAAGCCGGACATGTGAACTACAGCGTCATCCCTTCGGTCGTCTATACTTCGCCGGAAGTGGCGACGGCGGGCCTCACCGAGGAGGAACTCAAGCAGCAGGGGATCGCCTACAAAACCGGAAAGTTTCCATTTCTGGCCAACGGGCGGGCCAAGGCGAATCAGACGACCGATGGCTTCGTCAAGATGCTGGCGGACGCAAAAAGCGATCGGGTGCTGGGCGTCCATATCGTCGGACCAAATGCGGGCGAGCTCATCCACGAGTGCGTGGTGCTCATGGAGTTCGGCGGATCATCCGAAGATCTGGCGCGCACCTGCCACGCACATCCCACACTTTCCGAGGCGGTGAAGGAAGCAGCACTAGCCGTCGAGGCCAGGGCGATCCACGTCTGACGCTGGGGGTGGTGCAGCAAGTGCGGCGGATGCGCCGCCCAAGCGATCAAATGCCCGTGGTGGGCCTGGATCTCGTTCCATCAAAAAAGCGGGAATAGCGGAACGGTGAAGGATCAACGAGGGGATTGGCGCCCATAACCAGATCCGCCATGAGCCTCCCGGCTCCGAGCCCCAGACCGAAGCCATGACCGGAAAAGCCGCTTGCCAAATAGAGTCCAGGGACGCGGTCGATAGCGGAGATGACCGGGACGGCATCGGGAGTGGCATCGATGCAGCCTGCCCAACGCTCGGCGATCTCCAAGTGTTCAAAAACGGGATAGTAGATTTTCAGGCTGGCAAGCGCCTCATCCAGAATATTCGCCACAGGCTCAGGATCGAGGACACGGACGATCTCGAAGGGCGATTGCTGATCGAGAGCCCAGGAGCGCCTCATGCTAGCGGCCTCGAGAAAACGTCGGCCCAAGCGAAGCTTCAAGCCCTGCCAGTCGAGAAGCAGCGCCGGCAAGAACTGGAAAAAGAGAGAGAAGCTGTCGGGCACGATATCGGCGAGGGACAAGTGCCGATGGGCAATGGTGTAGCCGCCATCGAGGCGCTTGCGAAAGGCGAAGCGCCCGCCAGCGGCGCTGAGTTCGAGGCCGGTTTCAAGAGGCTTTGAGCGCATGACGGAGTTGACGACGGTAAGCTGGGGAAAGGGAATGCCCATGTTTCTGAGGAATGGGCGCGACCAGGCGCCGCCAGCAAGGACGGCTGCGTCACAGGCGATCGGGCCTCTTTCCGTCACGACCGAACTCAATCGGCCAGAGGAGGTCTCGAAACCACGCACGGCGCAGTGCGTCATGATCTTCGCTCCTGCCCGCCGCGCCGCCGCAGCCATTGCCGGTACAGCCAAGTCCGGTTCGGCGCGTCCGTCCTCCGGCGAATAGAGGGCACCTTTCCATTTCACCGAAGCTCCCGGCTGAAGCTCCTGCGCCCTTTCGCCAGAAAGTGGATAGATCGGCAGGCCAGAAGGCTTGGCGGTCGTTTCGTACCAGGCGGTGCGCGCCTCGATCTCGGCGTCGGTCTCAAGAAGATAGAGGATCCCGCATTGGCGGAAGCCGCTTTCGGCGCCTACTCTCGCGTTCATGGCACGCCAGAGCTGGAGAGATTCAAGGATCAAGGGAATTTCGCGCGAGTCCCGCCCCATCTGGCGGCACCAGCCCCAGTTGCGACTCGACTGTTCGCAGGCGATCTCGCCCTTCTCGCAGAGAGCGACGTTTAGCCCTCGCTCGGCAAGTTCAAGCGCCGTGGCGCAGCCGGCAATGCCACCACCGATGACGACCACGCTGGTGCCGGACGGAACCGTCTCGTCAGTGGCAATCACTGTCGGCTGGGGCATAGGAAGGCGGAGTCTGTCAGGCGCGTGGATGGGCCTTCCTGTACTGCTCGATCAGATGCCGCCGGTCAACCTCGGTGTAGATCTGCGTGGTGGATAGGCTCGCATGGCCCAGGAGTTCTTGAATCGAACGCAGATCGGCCCCTGAACTCAAGAGGTGGGTGGCGAAGCTGTGGCGCAAGGCATGAGGAGTGGCGTTCTGGGGCAAACCCAATGCCCCGCGCATGCGCGCGATCAGGAGTTGGATGATGCGCGGCTTGAGCCTCTTGCCTTTCAGGCCAACAAAAAGCGGATCGTCCAGCGCCAGAGCAAGAGGGCATAAGTCCAAATATTGGCGAATGGCGTCCTGTACGAGGGGCAGCACCGGGACGAGGCGCACCTTGTCGCCCTTGCCGGTGACCGTCATGGTGTCGCTCTCGAGCGGAGCGTCGCGCCGCGACAGGCCCAAGGCTTCGGAAATCCGCAGACCGCAGCAATAGAGGAGCAGAAGAACGGCTCGGTCGCGAGCCACAACCCATTGCGGCGTCTCGCCATGCTCCAAACCATCATCACACAGGCGCTTGGCAGATGAGACGCTCAACGGTCGCGGGACGGAGTGAGGCAGTTTCGGCCCCTTGATCGTGGCAAGGGTTGCGTTCTTGAGAACGCCGTTCTTCTCCAGATGCCGGAAGAAGGAGCGAATGGCGGAAAGCTGACGCATGATGGTGCGGCTTTCGACGCCCGAATTGCGCCTGGAGGCGAGGAAGGAGCGGAAGTCCATGGCGGCGAGTACGCCCAGATCCATGAGGTCCGGTTCGCCTCCCAAGTGTTCCTTCAGAAAGTTGCAAAATTGCACAAGATCTCGGCCATAGGCCTCGATGGTCTTGGGCGAGCAGCGCCGTTCGGTCGCCAGAAAATGAAGCCAGGCCGCCATGGCGCCGGCCGCATCGAGCTTGGCAGCAAATGCGACGGCAGGCTCTTTGAGCGGCGCGGCGATCATAGCCCAGCAAGACTAGGCGCCAATGGTTGACAAGGCGTGACTTGGGCGAAGCCCCAGGCGATTGCTGCGGCTAGAGGATCTTCTGGCCGGTCTTCTTCCAATCGGAGAGGAAAGACTCGATTCCCTTGTCGGTCAGAGGGTGTTTGACCAAGGCTTTCATGACTGCCACCGGAACCGTCGCGATATCCGCACCGGCGAGAGCTGCATATTTGACGTGATTCACCGAACGAACCGAGGCGGCAAGAATCTCCGTGTCGAAGTCATAGTTATCGTAAATCTGCCTAATTTCGGAAATGAGCTCCATGCCATCCTGGCCGGCATCATCGAGACGGCCGACGAAGGGTGAAATAAAGGCGGCGCCAGCTTTGGCGGCAAGAAGTGCCTGATTGGCGTTGAAGCACAAGGTCACATTGACCTTGAGGCCCGATTGCGCCAAAACGCGGCAGGCTTTCAGCCCGTCCCAGGTGAGCGGCACCTTGATGGCAACATTGGCAGCGATCTTTGCGAGGCTTTGGCCCTCGGCAATCATGGAGTCGGTTTCGAGAGCGGTGACTTCGGCACTGACGGGGCCTTCCACGATCGAGCAAATCTCCTTGACCACCTGACGAAAATCGCGGCCCGATTTCGCCACAAGGGAGGGGTTGGTTGTAACGCCGTCGAGGAGGCCGGTCGAGGCCACTTCGCGGATCTCGGTAACGTCGGCGGTATCGACAAAAAACTTCATCGGTCGGGTCCATTCGCGTTGAGGCGGAATACAATAGAAGGTTCGGTAAAGCTAGTCACTCCGATGCAGCAGACCATCGTCGAGGTGCTTCTGCCGCTGGCACTTGCGACCTCATACTCCTATCTGGTGCCCAAGGAAAAGACCGTGGACAGCGGGAGCTATGTGCTGGTTCCGCTCGGAACGCGATACGTCATCGGCGTGGTGTGGGGCGAAGCCAAGGAGCCTCTTCCCGAAACTGCGAAGCTCAAATGCATCGAGGAGGTGTTCAACCACCCTCCCATGCCGCTGCTGCAGCGCCAGTTCATCGAATGGCTGGCGCGTTATTACATCGCTCCCCCTGGTATGGTGCTGCGCATGTGCCTCAGGGTTCCGGCAGCACTCGAGGAGGCGCGGGAACGACATGGCTATCTCGCGAGCGGGCGGCAGCCGCGCAAGATGACCGCCGCGCGCAGGCGGGTGCTCGACGTCCTCAAGCAAGCCCAGGTGGCACTTACGGCGAGGGAAATTGCCGATCTCGCGGGGGTCGGAACATCGGTGGTCAAGGGGCTCACGGGAGAGCAAGTTCTCGAGCGGGTCGCGCTACCGGGCTTCCGGCGGTTCGAAGAGCCGAAAGTCGAAAGGTCGGGAGTGAAGCTTTCTCCAGCCCAGAGCGAAGCGGCGAAGGCTCTAGTGGCAGCGGCAAAGCGGCCGGCGCATTCCGTGACCCTGATCGACGGCGTCACGGGATCAGGCAAGACGGAAGTCTATTTCGAGGCCATGGCAGCAGCTGCCGGGGCGGGTGGGCAAGTCCTGCTCCTCGTGCCCGAAATTGCGCTCACCAGCCAGTTCATCGACCGGGTCGAGGAACGTTTCGGTGCACGACCGGCGGAATGGCATTCGGATCTGCGGCCCAGAGAGCGCGAGCGCGTTTGGCGCGCCATTGCCTCGGGCGAGGCCAAGATTCTTGTCGGCGCGCGCTCGGCATTGTTCCTGCCCTGGCGAAATATCAAGCTCATCGTCGTCGATGAGGAGCATGAGGGGGCTTTCAAGCAGGAGGACGGCATTCCCTATCACGCCCGGGATATGGCGATCGTCTATGGGATGCTCGGCGCTTTTCCGGTCATACTCTCCTCGGCAACGCCTTCGCTGGAAACGCTCGTCAATGTCGACAGGGGGCGCTATGAGCGCGTGGTTCTCACCGACAGGATCGGCCGGGCAGGCCTACCAAAAATCGACATCATCGACATGCGCGAGGCTTCGCCGGACTCGGGCCGGTGGATCTCAGACGCCCTTGCCAAGGCCATAGAGAGCACCTTGGCAGAGGGACAGCAGGCCCTACTTTTCCTCAACCGCCGCGGCTACGCTCCACTAACCCTCTGCCGCGCCTGCGGCCACCGAATCGAGTGCCCCAATTGCTCGGCATCGCTGGTCGAACATCGGTTTCGGCGCATTCTTCTCTGTCATCATTGCGGTCATCAGCAGAGTTTCGTGAACGTCTGTTCTTCCTGCCATGCCGTTGGCTCGCTCGTGCCCTGCGGACCCGGGGTGGAGCGGTTGGCCGAGGAGGTCGCCGTCCGTTTTCAGGAGGCGCGAACGATCATACTGTCCAGTGACCTCATGCGCGGAGAAACGCTCAAGGAGACCCTGCGCGAGGTGAAAGAGGGCAAGTTCAACCTCATCATCGGCACGCAGCTCGTGGCCAAAGGGCATCATTTTCCAGACTTGACGCTGGTGGGCATCGTTGATGCGGATCTTGCGCTCGAGAGCAGCGACCCGCGTGCGGGGGAGCGTACCTTCCAGCTGCTCGGCCAAGTGTCGGGGCGGGCGGGCCGCGGCGAACGGCCGGGGCTTGCCTTGGTGCAAACCTACAATCCCGATCACACGCTCATGAGGGCACTCCAAGGCGGGGACATGGCGGGTTTCATCGCTGAAGAAAAGCAAATGCGGCAGAGGGCATTGCTCCCTCCCTACGGGAGACTTGCGGCGGTCATCGTGTCGGGCGCCGAGGCGATCGATACGGAGCGGTTTGCCCGGAAGATCGCCGGGCTTGCACCCAGCGCAGCGGGGGTGGAGCTTTTGGGTCCCGCGCCGGCGCCCATCGCAGTCCTGCGCGGGAGACATCGCTGGCGCCTGCTCATTCGAGCCCGAAGGGAGGTAAACGTGCAGGCCTTCATGCGCGACTGGCTCGGATCGGCAAAACCTCAGGGCTCGCTCAAGGTGGAGGTCGACGTCGACCCCTACAGCTTCTTGTGACCGGGCGCTCGCGCCTGCTTGCGGCAAAACGTCATCAGCGGCGCGTTGCGCCGCTCAAGGGCATGTGATAGGCAAGCCTCGGCTTGGGGCCAAGGCCCGAAACACGGCCCTGCGCCTCCTCCTAAGTCACTGGATTTTCAGCGATTGGCATTCGTGGGATGCCCTTTCGCAGCCAATCAACGAGAGCGGGGACACGTGGCTCAACAGCAGCAGGCAATCGCAGGTGTTGCAGGCCGGTATGCGCGGGCGCTCTATGACCTTGCCCAGGAGAGCGCAGCTGTCGAGCCTGTGAGCAGAGAGCTTGAGCGTTTCCAGGCGCTGCTCGACAGTTCGGATGATTTGAGGCGTCTCGTGAAGAGCCCAGTGTTCAGTGCCGAAGAACAGGAAGCGGCGCTGCAAGCCATCTTTAACACGGTTGGCATCGACGGTCTTGCCACCAAGCTCATCCTGCTCCTGGCCAAGAACCGGCGACTGTCGGCGGTCAGCGGCATCATACAAGCCTATCGCAGCCTGGTCGCTGAGGCGCGCGGCGAGGTGACGGCGGACGTGACTTCGGCCGAACCGTTGACGGAACCGCAGCTCGATATTTTGAAGAATGAGCTCGCCCAAACCATGGGGCGGAACGTGATGCTAGTCACG
>Ga0075421_100005774_pt1 | contig 14992 bp, 15 predicted proteins | sample SoiMetdeltSBSDD5_FD_75292 | JGI IMG/M metagenome (GOLD analysis project Ga0075421, IMG submission 75292) | Bulk soil microbial communities from a Populus tree surrounding site in Tennessee, USA - Soil MetaG P. deltoides SBSDD5 | ecosystem: Environmental > Terrestrial > Soil > Tree plantation...
TCGACAGGATTTCGAATGCACGCTGACTTTTTTCCGTGAACAATGCGAAGAGGACGTCGATCCAGAATATTTCGAGTGCGAGCGGGAGCTGACGAACGACCGACTGTCCAAAGCTGATACGCGCGCCCGATTCACGCACCACGCGCAGTCCGAGCCAGTGCTTCCCCAACGTCTTTCCGTAGCGATACTCGGCGAGGAGTGGATACACCGCGCTAATCGCCGCCAGAAAAGCGCCGACGAAGACGGCGATCACGAACTGGTAGCGATAGACCACGACCAGCACCACCGGCGCGCAGACGCCGACGTACACGACCACGTCCAACAGTTTGGCAGCGGCCCGCCGCCAGAATGACGCGGGAATCAGCGGCACCGCCGCCAGGTATGACTCGGCCAGAACAATTGGGTCGCCGAGCTGGCGAAGCGCCTCTTCCACCGAATGGCCGTGCTCGACGCGCTCCGCAATGTGGCTTTGTAGTTCCAGCGCCACTTGCGCGCGCAGGGTCGCTTCCCGCGGAAGCTGCGCGATCACGCGATCGATATACGCCTGTTCGACGCTCATGTGATCTCCGGTTGCTGGCGAAGAAGGCTGGCCATAGCGTCCGCGAACGTGTTCCACTCGTGGCGCAGGCGCGCCAGCTCTGCCTGACCCGATTTCGTGAGCCGGTAGTATTTCCGGGGCACCCCGCGTTGCGGCGTTTCCCAGCGAACGGCCACGGACCCCGCCCGCTCGAGACGGTAAAGCACGGGATACAGCGTTCCGTCGGTGACCTCGAGACCACCGTTGCTGCGCTCGGTCAACGCCGTCACGATCTCGTACCCGTACGCCTCCCCATGCGACAGCAGGTGCAGGACGATCAACTCGAGCGATCCACGCTTGAGCTCCCGGGCAATTCCCTTCCGATCGTCGTCTTCACCGGGCCGAGGTGCCATAACGCTATTGTGTCACCATATGTCTTGCATGACAAGATACTTGGTGATACTTACGTGAGCGCCGGCTGAAAAGTTGCCGGCGGACGAAAACTCAAGTGGATGTGAAAGTTACGAAGAGTGTGTAGGGCGGGGTCTTCAGACGGCGCCCTACCAGTCCTAGGAAACGACGGGTTTTTCTCCCGCCAGGAATCGGTCGACCCGCGCGGAAACGTCCTTGAGGTAGGCAGCGGGATCGCCTTCGCCGCGTGATAGTTCGGTCGTCATGTAGCCGCTGTATTTGATGTCGGCGAAAGCGCGACGGACTTCCGGCCAGTCAATGTCTCCCTCACCGATGTTCGGCCACGTGAACCGGCCATTCTGTCGATCGAGTTTGAAATCTTTCAGATGGACCTTGACGATGCGCGATCCGAGGGTACGGATCCAATCTTGTGGGAACGCATAGAAGACGACATTGCCCACGTCGAAATACGCCTTGACCCACGGCGAATTGAACTCGTCGACGTATTTCGCAAACTCGATCGGGCTTAGCAGGAATTTGTTCCAGACTTCTTCGACGGCGATGATTACTTTCAGATCGCGGGCCAGTGGAAGCAGTCGTTCTCGGATGACGCGCTGCGATCGCGTCCAGGCGTCCTCGTACGATGTCTTGGCATCGACAACCGCGGGCACGAGCAAGACCGCGTCCGCTCCCCAGAGCGCGGCATTCTTAATCGAAGTCTCCATGCCTTTGACGCTACCGGCGACGACCTCTGGATCGCTGCTCGAAATTGGGAGGCGCCAATGATCGGAGTTCATGACGGAGTGAATACGGAGGCCGGTCTTCTTTGACGCTTCTTTGATTTCTGCCGCCTCATCATCTTTGGTGATGGTCTGCATCTCGATCGCCTCAAACCCGGCGTCGCGCGCCAGCGCAAACCGATCGGCGTAGGACAACTGCCTGGGAAGCATCGAGATGAGCGAGGATTTTCGTATCGTCGTGGCGGCGGAGTTTTGTGCAGGCGGCGATTGAGCGCCTTCGGCCGGCCGCACGGCACCAACGACAGCGGCAGCAGCGATCGATTTGAGGAATGCACGACGGTCGGACATGTCTTCCCTCCGCCTTACAAAATACAAGGGAAAAGGGAAAAGGGAAAGCGCCTGCGGCCCGAGCGAGGCGCGAAGTCGCCGAGCGAGAGCGCGTGGGGGTGGGGCCCCGCGCGCGGTGAGTAATGCCGACTGCTATAAAAGATCAGTCACAATGGCCGTGTGACCAATCCAACCGATCCCCATCAAGGCCAACCGGTCCTCCACTATGGAGCGCCAATCGAATCCGCGCGACGCGTCGGCATCTTCATTCACGGCCGCGGCGCGTCAGCTGAAGACATCCTTGGCATCGCGCCTGAGCTGGGGACCGATGATGTCGCCTATCTCGCGCCACAGGCGGCTGGCCACACCTGGTATCCGTACTCGTTTCTCTCGCCGATTCCGCAAAACGAGCCCGGACTCACATCTGCGCTGAATGTGATTGCGGGACTCGTTGCAAAGGCGGCCTCCGAGGGCCACAGCTCTGAACACGTCATCATTCTCGGATTCTCGCAAGGCGCGTGCCTCGGGCTGGAGTTCGCCGCGCGACATGCGAAGCGCTACGCGGCCGTCGTCGCGCTCAGTGGCGGCGTGATTGGTCCGCCGGGCATTCCGCGCGACTATTCCGGATCGTTGGCGGACACGCCGGTGTTTCTTGGCTGCAGTGATGTCGATCCGCACATCCCCTTGGAACGCGTGCACGAATCCGCGGAGGTGTTTCGGCGATTGGGTGCGCGCGTAGACGAACGGATCTACAAACGCATGGCACACACGATCAACGCGGACGAACTTGCCGCCGTCCGCGAACTCGTGCGGCGGTAATGGCGGCGGGGGCGGAAGACCTCACGCGACAGCGCCGACGGCGCTACCGGCTGCGCGGACCGTAATGCGATCCGTACGTGCCTTTTCCCATTCCTGGAGGGTCAACCCGTTCGATTCGAACAGCGTGCGGATCTGGGCAGAGCTCCAGCCGAGGACCTGATCGAGGACCGGCACCATCACCGAACACGCATCGTCGCTGAGTACCGTGCTCTTCGCGATTCGCGCGAGCTGTGTGTTCTCCGACACGGCGATGGTGAAGCCATCACGATTGTTGACGTGAAGCATCACGTGTACGTCAGAGCTGCCATCGCCGACATAAATGGTTCGCTCGGGCGCGATCTCGAGACGCGATTCGAGCTCTTCGACGACGGCCACTTTTCCGTAGCCGGCGGGAACCCGAACGATCGAGCGCACCTCACCCGAGTGCGGGTCGTAGTCGAGTTCGGTGCCAAAGATGTGGTCGGCCGCGACGATGCCGGCGAGCGCCGACTGGATCACCTCGCGAGGTGCGGCGGAGATGACGAAGAACGAGAACTGACAGCCATCGATGCCTTGGTTGAAAAACTCCAGGAGTGCGGGAATGTTGTTGCGCAACCGGACGCGCCGGCCGGTCTCTTCCAGGTGCTCGCGCCGGACGCCCCTGAATTCCGGATCGTGCCGCAGTAAATACGCCAGCTCACCTCCCTGTTGCACCAAGTTGCTTCGCGCAAGGCCGTCGACCTTCTGCTGGAACTGCGACGCGCCGATGAGTTCGCTCAAGGCGACCCCGGAGTCGTTGAAGCTGAGTGTCTGATCGAAGTCCGATGCGACGAGAAAGTGCCTCGGCGCCGTTGCGGTTGTCATGGATCCCCCTGCCGATGTCCCGCCTGATATATCTGCCATCTCAAGCTAGCATATCAGGATCGTGAAATGCCGGTCTACCATCCATTGATATGTTTCGCATAATATGGAACATATTTGACACTTTTGTTGCATAACCGACAAAGTTGTCATATCATTTTGATGTGAGTGTCGTCGCGCATCTCGGCCCGAAATACCAGCAGGTATTCGCGTCGCTGAAACGTGAAATCCAGTCGGGACGGTTGAAGAAAGGCGACCGTCTCCCCAGCGAGTCGGAACTGGTGCGCGAGTTCGGCGCGTCGAGAATCACCGTCGGCCGTGCCGTGCGCGATCTTCAGGCTGCTGGTCTCGTCGAGCGCCGTGCCGGATCGGGCACGTACGTCAAAAATCCGCAAACCGCCCGAGCCTTGTCGTTCGGTCTGCTCATTCCCGACCTCGGGGAAACGGAGATCTTTGAACCGATCTGTCAGGGGATGATGGCCTCACCTCTCGCACGCGACCATGCGCTCATCTGGGGAAGCCCCTCCGGCGCCTCGAAGGAAGAACGAGCCTGGCAGCTCTGCCGGCAATACATCGATCGCGGCGTGTCGGGTGTCTTCTTTGCCCCGCTCGAGTTATCGCGTGAACAGAACGACCTGAATCAACGGATCGCGCGAGCGCTGGATGAGGCACGAATTCCGGTCGTCCTGCTCGATCGCACCGTGGTGCCCTACCCGGAGCGAGGGCATCACGATCTCGTCGGCATCGACAATCGCCGGGCCGGCTACGTCATCACCGAGCATCTGTTGCGGCTCGGGTCGCAACGTGTCGCGTTCATCGCCTTGCCGAATGCCGCGGCGACCGTCGATGCGCGGGAAGCTGGGTTTCGTGAAGCGCTCTACACATGGGACAGGCCAGTCGATCGTTCGCTCGTTCATCGCGTCGACCCATCCGATCCTGCCGCCATCAGCCGAGTCATGGACGAACTATCTCCCGATGGGATTGTCTGCGCCAACGATCGCACGGCAGCCCGGCTCATTCCGACATTGCTTCGGACCGGCCGGCGGGTGCCGGATGATGTTCGCGTCGTCGGCATCGACGATGTGGAGTACGCGAAGCTTCTTTCTGTACCGTTGACGACACTGCGCCAGCCAACCCGGCAGATTGGCGATGCGGCGCTGTCGGCGATGCTGGAACGCGTCGCTCGCACACACCTTCCAACCCGCGATATCCTTCTTAACTGCGAACTCATCGTCCGCGATTCGTGTGGGGCGAAGCCCCGGCAGGGTTCCGCTCGCGAACGAGCGCGCGAGTGAGCCACGCGAGCGGAGTGGGGCAATGGGGACCCCGCGAGCGAGCGCGCAGGCGAGTCCGAGGGGCGAAGCCCCTCGGACCGGAGAGGACCAAAAATGTCTGATTACACTCGCCGGGAGTTCGGGGCGACGCTCGCGGCAGGCGCGGCACTGCCGTCCGCATTTGGCCAAACGCAACCGTCGCGGCCATCGGCAGGGTCGCTCACCGATGTTCCTGGCGTGACTGTTGGACATTTCACGGATACACGCCGGCCGACTGGTTGCACAGCGATCCTGTTCGAGTCTGCCGCGGCAGCCGCGGTCGACTACAACAGTTCCGCCCCAGGCGAATCAATGGGCGTGATGCTGCAACCGGTCAGTCCGGTCGATCGCATCCATGCGCTCTTTCTGACCGGAGGCGGCGTCCTCGCGCTCCCCTCTTCCGGTGGCGTGCTGCGCTTTCTCGAAGAGCGCAAGCTGGGGTTCGACTGGGGCACACCCGGCCTTCGAATTCCGATCGTTGTGAGCGCCGTCATCGACGACCTGGCGGTCGGTGATCCGCACATTCGTCCGGACGTCGAAGCGGCCTATAAAGCGTGCGCGGCGGCATCATCGGGGCCGGTTGCCGAAGGCAACGTTGGCGCGGGCGCGGGAGCCACGGTTGGCAAGATGCATCGCGGCCGGGGACTGACCGGGATGAAAGGCGGTCTTGGAACCGCGAGCATCAAAATTGGCGACGTGGTCATCGCGGCGCTTGCCGTCGTCAATGCGGCGGGCGATGTGCTCGATTGGCGATCGGGTCAAATCGTTGCAGGGGCGCGACGCGCCGACGGACGTTTCGCCGACAGCGTCGAGTTCATGCGCGGCATTGTCTCGGGCACGAGCGGCGACGCTCCCCTCGACGATCCCGCTCTTCGAAGCACCACGCTCGTCGTTGTCGCAACCAACATCACGCTCGACAAGACGCCGCTGACCAAGGTCGCGATGATGGCCAACTGTGGAGCCGCAAGGGCCGTTCGCCCTTATCACACGACAGGCGATGGAGACTCTCTGTTCGCGGTTTCGACAGGACGGCTTGCGCGGCCGAATCTTCAACTGACGGTGATTGGCTCTCTCGCGGCTGATGTCGTGGCCGAAGCGATCGTCAGAGGTGTCCGCGCGGCGCGCACCGTGCCCGGATGGCCCGCAGTTGGTGATAAGTAGTCGGGATCCGGGATCCGGGATTCAGGGATTGGGGATTCGGGGATTCAATGCTGACTCTCTTGTGCATTGCAACCTATCGAAAAGGAGACGAGTTCCTCAAGGAATGCCATCGTCAGAGCTGCCGGGTGCTATTGCTCACTGAAGAAAAGCTGAAAGACTCGGACTGGCCTCGCGAAGCCATCGATACCTTCTATTACGTGCGGCGCGGCATGTCCGAGGAGGACGTGCGAAAGGGAGCGGCGTTCGTTGCGCGTAGTGAACGGATCGATCGCATTGTCGCGCTCGACGATTTCGATGTCGAGATAGCAGCGATGCTGCGGGAATATTTGCACATCCCGGGCATGGGGGAAACGACCGCGCGCGCGTTCCGCGACAAGCTGGCGATGCGATCGCGCGCTCGCGCGGCGGGGATCCAGTGTCCTCAGTTCGTTCACGTCGCCAATGACGAAGTGATCGGCGAATGGACCGCCGCAGTGCCGCCGCCGTGGGTGCTGAAGCCGCGTGGGCAGGCAGCCGCGATCGGCATCAAGAGGATTGCCTCGACGTCAGAGCTATGGACGACGCTGAACGGACTGGGTGATGTGCGCGCGGATTACGTCCTCGAACAGTTCGTGTCAGGCGACGTGTTCCACGTCGACTCACTGGTGTTCGATCGCGAAGTCGTATTTGCGTCGGCAAGCGCATATGGATCGCCGCCAATGACTGTCGCGCATGAAGGGGGCATCTTCGTCACGCGGACGCTTCAACCGGAAAATCCTCTTACGCAACAGCTGACGGCTGCAAACGCGCGGGTATTGAACGCATTCGGCCTTGTCCGCGGAGTCTCACACACGGAATTCATTCGTGGACGAGAAGGAGTGTTGTACTTCCTTGAAACCTCGGCACGCGTCGGCGGCGCGTTCATCGTCGATGTGGTCGAGGCCGGCACCGGCCTGAATCTCTGGCGCGAGTGGGCAAAACTCGAGATTGCGGGCGAACGCGGCGAGTACGCAGTGCCGCAATTGCGCCGTCGGCCAGCGGGAATCGTGCTCTCGCTTGCTCGTCAGGAATACCCCGACATGCAAGCCTACGTCGACCCCGAAATCGTCCGCACGATCCACAAGCGGCATCACGCCGGATTGATCGTGGCAGCCGATGACGAGCGTCGAGTGCAGGAGCTACTCGATTCCTACGTCACGCGGTTCTACCGCGACTTTCACACGTCCGCGCCGGTTCCCGAGCGGGCGGTGGAATAGTCGTCACTCGCGATCGTGCGATCGTTCCGACTGGCGAAGGACCGTCACCGCGCGATGGTTTCTGCGATCGCCGTTCGGTCGCTGCGACTGACGCCGCTCGACGCCGGCTCGCCGCTCCTGCTGGAGCGTCTGGTTCAGGCGCTCCGCGAGTTGTCCGAATGCGTGAGATGACTCACGCAAGTGCTCATTCTCCTCCTTCAGTTGATTGACTTTCTCCTCACATTCTTGCAGCGCATGATCCAGGGGGTTGTCGGTCTCCATGGGCTCCTTTCCCGCCGCCGCCCCGCCGTGCAAAACACGGTCCCGGCTGAGCACCGGTCTGTCGCCGTTTGCTCGCCAATCTTTGGTGGACAGGATGCCGGTAATGGGTAGACCTCTTCCGCAGTACTAAGGGACTGATGGGCTAGCAAGTGGACACGGAAACTGGGAACGGGGAACTGGGAACGGGGAACTGGGAACGGGGAACTGGGAACTGGGAACTGGGAACTGGGAACTAAAACCGAAATAAATAGCTCGTCTTCACAAAGAACTGTCGTCCCGTCGATGTGGTGGGCGAGTTGATCGGGACAACCCCCGCACTACCGAGTTCGATGCTGTCGTAACCGTCGGCGTAGCCAACATAAAAGGCAGTACCCGGGTGAATGAGATAGGTCAAGAGAACATCGCCAGCGAAATGCTTCGTTCGTTCCAGCGAGACAAGGGATGCGTCGGACAGGACCGCGTTGTAGTCGAAATCACGCGGAGGGAGAACTCGCGCGTGAATTGGTAATTCATCTTGGACCGTACGATGTGGTTGTCAAAAATCGTGCGGGCCTGCTCGGCTCGCGTTCCCAGATGGCTGTAAATGTAGGTCTCGTCCAGACGGAGCCCACTCACAGGACGGAAGGTCAATCCGATCTGACCATCCCAGAAGTCCGCGAGAAAAGGCAGCGTGCCGGAGGCGGGTAGTAATTCGGCCGTGTTCCCGTCGCGATGAAGAACGAGATATCCATCCACGGAAATAGCTCGTGTTGGCCGTCACCAGGTTCTCGTGCTCACGAAATTCGATGCCGGCGAAGCGCTCCATCGACTGCTGCCGCCGGAAGAACATGCCGCTTTGGGCTTTGAAGTTCAGTTCGAAGGGAAAGCGCACCGTCCAGTCCTGCAGTTGACCCGAGTGGTCCCACGTTCCCTGGAGGAACGAGTTTGGGCCGAACGATGTCAGTCGCGCCGATTTCGGATACCAGCGATACGAAACAAAGTGCGTCGCCTGCCGAATGTCGGTTCGAGGAACGAACCCGAGCGTGGTTCGAAAGTCTTTACCGATGTCGGTGTAGTCGACGAAGTACGAGAACGCTCGCGAATTGCGATTCACATTTGCTGAATACGCCGCATCCTGCAGGTGCGTGCCGCCGATTTCCTTCGTGTCAGCGATGGCTGCCTGTCCCTGCGCAAACCACTGGGAATTCAGGCGCAATCGCGTGTCCGCCGACGCGATTCGGTTGAGCGACGATCCAAAACTGCGCGTCGTGACCAAACCGCCGACATTCGAGTCGCCAAATTCCCGCCGCGCGCGGACGACGGCATTGAACGCGCGGTCGTCATGGAGCGGATCGTCACGTTCCACTTGTTGTCCCGGCGCCCGATCGTCGATCGTCAGTGCGCCAACCGCCCAGCCACCCACCTTGCCAGTCACGCGCCCGCCAAACTGTGGATCGACAATGCGTCGTGAAAAGAACAGGTTGACAGGGGTTTCAAAGTAGCCGGCGTTCTCGAGGAAGAACGGTCGTTTCTCGGGGAAGAACACTTCGAATCGCTGGTTGACCGCGCCGGTAAACGTGCCGTAGGGGATCAGCTGAATGTTGCGCCCCGGCGTCCGCGGCCTTCAAAACGTGTCGTCGTACGACACGTACGCTTCAGTCTTCTCGCTCGACGGTACCAAGTCGCCGGGTTCACGCTGGAGAAACGCGTCGGCTACGAGGCCGTCGCGGCGCTCCCCCGTCAAAAAGTCCTCCAGCCTGGGCGGGGTTGCCGCGCGGGTAATCGTGACCGCGGGACGGCTAGTCGGCTGCTGCTGGGTGGTGGGAGGCTGCTGAGCAGAGACCGCAATGGTTGCGGTCATAAGTGTGCTCAACAACATCTGAACCGTTCTATCGAACGGTCGTGGCTTTGTCCAGTGCTATGGGACGAGCCTGCCGAAGAAGTGCGCTGAATTTCGCGATGCTGAATGCTGAATTAGCGGAATTCAGCATTCAGCATCTTCCGAAATTCACCGAATGACCAACTTGTCCTCAACGGACTTGACGCCGCTCGTCTCGCGCGCGAGTTGGAGGGCGCGCGTCTTTTCCGCTTGCGAGTTCACGGTGCCTCTCAGGGTGACCACGCCGGCGTTGCTGTCGACATTGATGTCGAGCGCCTTGACGCTGTCGTCGAGCGCCATCTTCGACTTGATCTTCGCCGTCAGCGCGCCATCCTCGAGCGCATTCTCGGCGCGGTTGGCACCCTCGGCAACCTTCTCTCCAATCGCCGCGCCGGTTTCCCGTGCCTTCGAGGTGTCGATGGATGGTGTCGTCCCTGTGGTCGCAACCGGGCGGTCCGATGTCGTGTCGTTCCTATGATCGCCAAAGCGATACCCCATGAAGAACGCGGCTGCGGCCGCAATTACAATCACAACCAGCACAAGACGCAGCAGAGCTCGAAACATGGTGGCCTCCTGAGCTCAGCTCAAGCACGCCGCGTGCCGATCGAAGCGTCCAGCTGGGTTGGGGTCAGACCGGGGTCAGACCGGGGTCAGACGAGGGTCAGACCGGGGTCAGACGAGGGTCAGGCGTGTGGTTTGACCCCGCTTTGACCCCTTCCCTTGATAATCACATCTTGACAGTCAAGATGAGCGGCCGATAGAATTCGCCTCCGAACCGGAGGAGCTGTGGATCCGCAAAACACCGACGTTATCCAGGGCACGCTGGACATGCTCATCTTGAAGACGCTCAGCCTCGAATCTCTGCACGGATTCGGCATCGCGCGGCGCATTGAACAAGTCTCGCGCGGCGTGTTCAAGGTAAACCCGGGATCGCTGCTGACGGCGTTTCAACGCCTCGAGCGCGCTGGCTTGCTCGACTCCGAATGGCGGCAGACCGAGAATGCGAGGCGCGCGAAATTCTACACACTCACGCGTGCCGGCCGGAAACAACTGGAGGTTGAAACAGCGGACTGGACCCGTCGTGTCTCAGCCGTCACCAGACTCTTGAAGGCCGAGGGGTGATAATCCGATGTCGCTCTGGCGTCAACTGGTCCGCGGCCTGACCGCGCTGACGAATCGAGCCGCGTCGGATCGAGCGATCGACGACGAAGTGCGCCATTACTACGAGGAAACCGTGGCGGCACATCTCGCCCGCGGCCTTTCTCAGGACGAAGCGAAACGCGCAGCGCGGATCGAGATGGGCAACCCGACAGTAGTCGCTGAACAAGTCCGCGATTATGGTTGGGAGAATCTCGTGGCGACATCGCTGTCGGATCTCCGCTATAGCGCGCGCGTGTTGCGGAGAACTCCGGTTTTCGCCATGGTCGTGATCCTTGTGGTATCGCTGGGGAGCGGCGCCGTGGCTACCGTATTCAGCGCTCTGAATGCACTCGTACTGCGCCCGATTGCCGGTATCCGGGATGCCGACCGATTACTGACGCTGAGTCCCATCAGATCTGACGGGTTGATCCTGCAGCAGGGCTCATTTGCCGACTACAGCTTTCTTCGTAGTCGTTCTCAAACCGTTAGCGACCTCGCCGCGTGGGGGAAGGTCTCGCTGACAATCGCCGGCGCAGGCGAGGGAACGATCGTGTGGGGCAACATGGTCAGCGGCAACTATTTCGACGCGCTTCATGTCCGTCCGCACCTGGGCCGTTTCTTTTCCTTCGACGAAGATCGAACGCCGCTCGCCCAACCGGTGATTGTCGTATCGCACGCCTTCTGGTCATCCCGTCTCGGCGGCGATCCAGGCGTCGTCGGGCGGGCCATTCTCGTGAACGGCCATCCCTTCACCCTGATCGGGATTGCGCCGAGACACTTTCGTGGGATCTACACCGGCATTCGCGCCGATGCCTGGGTACCGCTGATGATGCAGCCATTGCTCCGGCCGCGCGCCGATCTGGCCACGTCCTCATGGCTGTGGATGTTTGGCCGGTTGAAAGACCGCGTGCCGATCGAGTCCGCACAGGCAGAATTTCCCAGTCTCGTGACGACGCACGCGCGCGAGAGTGGCGAAGCACAGGGACCTGCAGGATTTCGCAGCATGCGGGTGTTTCATTTCACCGGACTGCCCGGCGGCGAAGGCGTCATGGTGGTCAGATTCCTGGGCGTCCTGCTCGCCGCCGCAGCGCTGGTCCTGCTGATTGCCGGCGTCAACGTCGCGGCAATGCTCACCGCCCGCTCGATCGGCCGTGCGCGCGAGCTGGCGATGCGAGCGGCACTCGGCGCCGGCAGAATCCGCCTCGCGCGACAGGTGCTTACCGAAATCCTGCTGCTGTTTCTCTGCGGCGCGGTCGGCGGATGGATGCTTGCCTTGCTCGCGACGAATGCCCTGGAGCATGTATCGCTTCCGGCCAACCTCCCCATTTTGATCGAGCTATCGCCGGATGCTCGTGTGTTGATATTTTCCATCTGCTCCGCGCTCGCGGTCGGCGTGGTTTTCGGCCTCGTCCCAGCGGTGCGTGCGGCTCGTCTCGACATTACCGCGCAGTTGCGCGACGGTGCCGGAGACAGCCGATGGCGCCCGTCACTGGTGAACCGGATGCTGATCGTCGGCCAGCTCTCGCTATCGTTGGTGCTCCTCGTCTCGGCGGGACTCTTCACGCGCTCGCTGGTTCGCGGGCAGCAGATCGATCCCGGATTCCAAATGGCCGGTGTCGTGACGACGTCGTTCGAGACAGAGTCGTGGGGCTACAACCAGACACGTGCGCAGGCCTTCTATGCCGCATTGCGCTCCCGGATCCAATCGATACCGGGCGTCATCGACGTGTCGTACGTTTCGAGATTGCCTCTCACAGGTGGAAGTACGACGGAAGAGATCCAGATCGACGGTGCCACGATCGGCGTGCACATCGCCGCCGTCGACGCGGGTTACTTTTCGACGCTGCGCATGCCGATTGTTCAGGGACGTGCTTTTTTGCGGCTCGATGACGAGCGGAGTGAGCGTGTCGCGATTGTGAATGAGTCGCTCGCGCGGCGTCTTGCGAGCGACCGAAATGCGATCGGTCGAACCTTCAGGTTTCTTGGCAAACCAACCACGATCGTCGGCATCGTCGGTGATGCGAAGTACGCGACACTCGGCGAAAGTACTCCGCTATTTGCGTATTTTCCGATCGCACAGAAGTGGCAGCCAACGCAGTCGCTTCTGGTCCGGACCAACGGGGACGCGGAATGGATCGGACCGGCGATTGAGCACGTGGTCCTTGCCCTTGATCCGGCGGTGCCGCGGCCGCACGTTGCGTCAATGAAAGAGGCCACGGCGATCGTGCTTCTCCCACAGCGTGTCGCAGCGCTCGTCACAGGAGTGCTTGGAGCAGTCGGATTGGCCCTCGCCGCCGTGGGCCTTTACGGCATGATGGCCTATTCGGTGCAGCGCCGGAGTCGCGAGATGGGGATTCGCTTTGCGCTCGGCGCTCAACGATCGACGGTGGTCGGCATGGTGGTCCGCGAAGGATTGACCCTTGCCGTTCTCGCGATCGTTATCGGTGTGTCACTTGCCGCTGCGGCGGCTCAGGCAATCCAGGGATTCCTCTTCAACGTGAGCCCGTTGGATAGCGCGACGTTCGCAACGATGTCGCTCGTGTTCCTCTCGATCGCGTCGGTCGCGAGTTATCTCCCGGCGCGGCGCGCGGCTGTATCCGATCCCATCGCCGCGCTGCGGGCGGAGTGAAGAACGGGTCATCCCCCCGCGGTTGCACCGACGACGAGGAATGGCTCCTTGCCGTTGATGACGGCGTCGGGCAGTGGCGTGTTCGGCGCCTCGTGCGAGAGATCCTGTTCGCAGGCGAAAAACCGTACAAACGGACGCCGCTTTTCCGTTCCGTAGTCGCGAATTGTCCCGCGGAGGACGGGGTACGATGCCTCAATCGCATCGAGCACCCCTCCCAGTGTCGGCGGGCCGGCCAACTGCACTTGCAGTTCCTCGTTTCCAACGCGTGCGAGCGTGCGCAGGTGAGCGGGAAGAACCACGCGAATCACGAATGCCTCCAACCTCAGGATAGCGTCTGAACCTCGACGGAGACTACTGGCGGTAGATTCTGGACAATCGCGTTCCAACTGTCGCCGCCGTCGGCGGATGCATAAACCTGACCACCGGTCGTACCGAAATAGACGCCGCACTTGTCGAGTGAGTCGATCGACATCGCATCGCGCAACACGTTGACGTAACAGTTCTGCTGAGGCAGCCCCTTCGTGAGCGCCTCCCACTCGTTGCCGCCGCTTCTGCTGCGATACACGCGGAGCGCTCCGTCCATCGGGTAATGTTCGCTGTCGCTCTTAATCGGGACGACGTAGATCGTTTCCGGCTCGTGGGCGTGCACGTCAATGACGAAGCCGAAGTCGGTCGGCAGATTGCCGCTGACTTCTGTCCATTGATCGCCAGCGTCATCTGTGCGCAAGACGTCCCAGTGTTTCTGCATGAACAGCGTCGATGGACGCGAACGATGCATCGCAAGTCGGTGCACGCAGTGGCCGACTTCTGCGGTTGGATTCGGAATGTATTGTGAGTGCAACCCGCGGTTGATCGGTTTCCAGGTGATGCCGCCGTTGTCGCTGCGGAACGCGCCGGCCGCAGATATGGCGATGAACATGCGCTGCGGATCGGATGGATCCAGCAGAATCGTGTGCAGGCAGAGTCCGCCGGCGCCTGGCGCCCAGTTCGGTCCAGAACCGTGTCCGCGCAGGCCCGGCATTTCACTCCAGGTTTGTCCGCCGTCGGTCGTACGAAACAGTGCCGCGTCTTCAACCCCGGCGTACACGGTATCCGGATCGGTCAGCGATGGCTCGAGGTGCCACACGCGCTTGAACTCCCATGGGTGGGGCGTGCCGTCGTACCACTGGTGCGTGCCAGGCACTCCGTCGTACACGAAGTTGTTGCCGACGGGCTCCCAGGTTTTTCCGCCGTCAGTCGAGCGCTGGATCATTTGCCCGAACCATCCTGAGGACTGCGAGGCATAGATCCGATTCGGATCCGCGGGCGAACCCTTCAGGTGATACAACTCCCATCCGCCGAAGAATGGTCCGCTGACGTCCCAGCGGTCGCGTTTCCCGTCTGCGGTAAGGACAAACGCACCTTTACGCGTGCCGACCAACACTCTTACCCCACTCATGGCGACTCCTTCCGCCGTCGCTGCGCGCTACGGCGCGACAAGTTCTCTCTTTTATAGTCGATTGGCCCGAGGATGGATCGACACACGGCGTCAAACCGAAATCGTTCAGGCTTGCTGGACTAACGCGGGCTGCTGGGCGTGAAGGAACCAGCGATCGATGACGAGGTGCCGTACGAACCACGGGCTATTCAGGAGTCTGCGTGCGATTGCCATCGAAACGCCATGGGGAATCACGTCCGACAGCAGACGTGAAACCTGGGACGAACCGAAGCGTTCGCTCAGAGCAGCAGCGTACGGTTCGAG
>Ga0075421_100005775_pt1 | contig 14991 bp, 14 predicted proteins | sample SoiMetdeltSBSDD5_FD_75292 | JGI IMG/M metagenome (GOLD analysis project Ga0075421, IMG submission 75292) | Bulk soil microbial communities from a Populus tree surrounding site in Tennessee, USA - Soil MetaG P. deltoides SBSDD5 | ecosystem: Environmental > Terrestrial > Soil > Tree plantation...
GCGCGCCGGCTGTTCGGGCAGTGGCTCGACTCGAGCGGGCACCGCCGCAACCTGCTGAACCCGGCCTATGGCTATATCGCGACCGGAGCGGTGCAGGTCGCCGGCGCCCTCTATGCGGTGCAGATCTTCTGGCAATATGAGGCGCCGCCGGCGACCGCCGCCTCGAGCGACAGCACCAGCAGCACGGGAGCAGCCCAGTTCTACTGACCCGAAACCTGATGCGGCAGAGCGCCGCCATAGGCGAGGCCAAGCAGGACCGCCCCGAGCAGAACGCGATAGATCACGAAGGGCAGGAAGCTATGGCGGCGGATGATCGCCATCAGAAAGGCGATTGCCGCGAGCGCGGTCAGAAAGGTCAGGCCGCCGGTGATCACCGCATCGAGGCCGATCGGCTGACGCTTCTCGAGGGCATCGCCGATGATCAGCACGCCGGCGGCGGCGGTTGCCGGGATCGACAGGAGGAAGGAGAAGCGCGCCGCGTCGGAGCGATCGAAGCCGAGCGCCCGGCCGGCCGTCATGGTGATGCCGGAGCGGCTGGTGCCAGGCACGAGGGCGAGCGCCTGCGCGGCGCCGATGGCCATTGCCGATTTGAGGTCGATGTCGTCGATGGTCCGGCGGAACCGCCCGAAGCTGTCGGCAAGATAGAGCAGCACGCCGAATATGATGGCGTTCCACGCCACCAGCACCGGGCTGCGCATGGCATCGGAGAGGCCGGTGAGCTTGAGCAGCGCCCCGAAGATGACGATCGGCACCGTGCCGGCACCGATATAGAGGGCCATGCGGCCCTCGGGCGTCAGCCGGCCGGTCACCAGCACCAGGAGGCCGCGCAGCAAGGCAACGACGTCGCGCCAGAAATAGACGAGGACCGCGAGCAGCGAGCCCATATGGGTCATCACATCGACCACCACGCCCTGGTCCTCCCAGCCGGTCAGGGCGGGAACCAGAATCAGATGCCCGGACGAGGAGATCGGAAGGAACTCGGTGATGCCCTGGATCAGGGCGAGTACGATGATCTGCTCGATCGACATGCAAGGTCCCCGATGGCCCGCCCCTGGATGCAGTCCCCTTGGCGAGGCCGATTCGAGGCTCTAGAGCATGATGCTGACAGCACCATGCTCTATACTCCCAGGGCTTGAACCATGGCCAGACTGTTTCACTTTCCTCTCGACCCCTTTTGCCGGCGCATCCGGCTGTCGCTCGGCGAATATGGCCGGGAAGCCGCGCTCGTCGAGGAGCGCCCCTGGGAGGGTCGGCCGGAGTTTCTCGACCGCAATCCGGCAGGGTTCCTGCCGATTTTCGAGGACGATGACGGAACGTCAGCGGTCGGCATCGAGGCGGTCGGGGAATATCTCGACGAGACACGCCGGCCCCATCTGCGCTCGCTTTACGGGTCGACCCCGGCGGAACGGGCCGAGACGCGGCGGCTCGTCGCCTGGTTCGACCAGAAGTTCCATGGCGAGGTCTCGGCTCCGCTGATTGCCGAGAAGGTGGTGCGGCGCCATTTGCCGCGCGAGGCGGGCGGCGGCCCGCCCGATATGGCACCGGTGCGCCGCGCGCTGGCGGCGATCCGGGCCCATCTCAACTATATCGGTTTCCTGGCCGACAGCCGGAACTGGCTCGCCGGGGGTGAGCTGAGCGCTGCGGATCTCGCGGCGGCAGCGCATCTCTCTGCGGTCGACTATCTCGGCGATGTGCCCTGGGAGGAGAATGCCGACGCCAAGGCATGGTACCAGCGGATCAAGTCGCGGCCCGCCTTCAGGCCGCTGCTCGCCGATCAGATCCGGGGCGTCTCGCCCCCGCCCGCCTATGCCGATCTCGACTTCTGACAGCACCGCTTCGGCGGCCGGGCACCTCCCGCTCGAATCGCGGATCAAGGCGGAGGCACGAGCGCTTGGGCTCGCCGCGGCCGGCATTGCCCGTCTCGACGATGATCCGGAGACGGCGCGGCGCTTCGACGGCTTCATTGCCGCCGATCTCCACGGCGACATGGACTGGCTTAGCCGCACGGCAGCCCGTCGGCGCTCGGCGCGCGCGTTGTGGCCGGAGGCCGAGAGCGCCATCATGGTGGGGCTGAACTACCGGCCGGAGGTTGACCCGATGCAGCGGCTCGACCATGCGGCGTGCGGCGTCATCTCGGTCTATGCGCTCGGCCGCGACTACCACGACGTGCTCAAGAGCAAGCTCAGGCAGCTGGCAGGCTGGCTGGCGCGCACCACCTCCTCGGAGGTCAAGATCTTCGTCGACACCGCGCCGTTGATGGAAAAGCCGCTCGCCGCCAAGGCCGGCATCGGCTGGCAGGGCAAGCACACCAATCTGGTCAGCCGCGAGCTTGGCTCGTGGACCTTTCTCGGAGCGGTGCTGACCACGCTCGTGCTCGAGCCTGATCCGCCCCATGAGGATCGCTGCGGCCGCTGCCGCGCCTGTCTCGACATCTGTCCGACGGCGGCGTTCCCCGCGCCCTATCGGCTCGATCCGCGGCGCTGCATCTCCTATCTCACCATCGAGCACAAGGGGCATATCGACCGCCAATTCCGCAAGGCGATGGGCAATCGGATCTATGGCTGCGACGACTGTCTGGCGGTGTGCCCGTGGAACAAATTCGCATGCGTCGCCGCCGAGGCCAGGATCAAGGCGCGCGACGATCTCGTGTCGCCACGGCTCGAGCAGCTGGCGGCGCTCGATGACGCGGCATTTCGCGCGCTGTTCGCCGGCTCGCCGGTGAAGCGGACGGGGCGCGACCGCTTCGTGCGCAACGTGCTGATCGCCATCGGCAATTCCAACGAGCCGCGGCTCGCTGGAACCGCCGCCCAGTTGCTCGATGACCGCTCGCCCCTGGTGCGGGCGATGGCGGTGTGGGCGCTGTCGCAGCTCTGCACGCGGGAAAGCTTCGCTGAGCTGGCGGCCGTGCACCTGCCGCAGGAATCCGACCCGGCGGTGCGGGAGGAGTGGAGGGCGGCGCAGTGAGGCTCTTCAACTTCGGCCATGGCTATGTCGCAACCGCGCTGGCCGGGGCGCTCGCGCCCTCAGGCTTCGCGATCGCGGGGACGCGCCGCAGCGCGGCTGAGATCGCTGCCTTGGCGGGGCAGGGCCATGATGCCTATCGCTTCGACGGGACTGAGCCCGTCGCGGCAGAGGCGCTGGCCGGGGTCACCCATATTCTGCTGTCGATCCCGCCCGACGACGAGGGCGATCCGGTTCTGCGCCATCATCGCGCGCTGCTCGGGGCGCGGGCCGATCAGCTCCGCTGGGTCGGCTATCTGTCGACCACCGGGGTCTATGGCGACCGCGCCGGCGGCTTCGTCGACGAGACCTCGCCGCTCCAGCCGGTCACGGCGCGCGGGCGCCGGCGGGTCGAGGCGGAAGCAGCATGGCTGGCAATGGCGCAAGATTTCGGCTTGCCGGTCCATGTCTTCCGGCTGGCGGGGATCTATGGGCCGGGGCGCAATCAGCTCGACGCGGTCCGCGACGGCACGGCGCGGCGCATCGTCAAGCCGGGACAGGTGTTCTCGCGCATCCATGTCGACGACATTGTCGGCATTCTTGGAGCCTCCATGGCGCGGCCGCGGCCGGGAGCGGTCTACAATGTCTGCGATGACGAGGCGGCACCGCCGCAGGACGTGGTGGCCTATGCGGCGCGGCTGCTCGGACGCGACCCGCCGCCGGATATCCCCTTCGAGGCGGCGGCGCTGACGCCGATGGCCCAGAGCTTCTTTGCCGAATCGAAGCGGGTGTCGAACCGGCTGGTCAAGGACGAGCTCGGCTATCGCTTCCGCTATCCGACCTATCGGGAGGGGCTCGCAGCGCTGTTGGCGGATGGCAACTGAGGGTTGTTTGCCAATGAAGACAGCGCTATCATCGCGACATTCGATTTCTCGATCTGCCTGAGACCATGCGATGCCCTCTGAAGTCGTTTTGGAGAGACCGAATTTCCTAAGAGCAAGGCGCGAGGCCCTAAGCATCCTGGACACGCTTGGGGTCGAGGCGCCCCCTGTCGATCCTGTCAGGCTATCCCGCGAACTTGGACTTTCCGTGTACTTTGTCCGCTTTTCGGGCGAACACGTCAAAGTGTCCGGATTCTATGACTCCGAAGACAACACCATTTTTGTCAACAGCGATGAGTATCCACTTCGCCAGACTTTCACTGTTGCACATGAACTTGGGCATTATGTGATGCACAAGGAATGGGCACGCTCTGCCGACTACAAAATACTCATGCGGGACAGTCTGTATTCAGGTGACGATTCGCATGAGAAGGAAGCAAACACCTTTGCGGCCAATCTGCTCGTGCCGAGGTTCATGTTGGATCAATATTGGAAGATGATGCCGATCGAGCAACTGTCTCAGCTCTTTGCGGTCTCCGTCCCCGTAATCAAGAACAGACTAGCATTCGAGTATGGCGTCTGATCGGACTGACGCGAAACGCGCCATTGTGGAGGCCGAGCAAGACGATCCGCGACATGACGCGGTGATCGGGCAGGCTCAAAATCTTCAACTCGACCTGTTGAGAGAAAAGAATCGCCATGCCGAGCAGATGCGACGAACGGAGCTTGGCTGGTTTGGCCGAACTTTCGGTGGAGAGAAATCGGCCCCTTCCTTCATCGCTCTCTTCGCGATGTGCGTCGGGTTTGTCCTTGCAGGGTTCTGCTATTATCAAACCAGCGTCGCAATTGCCGAGCAAGTTCAGTTCTGGTCGAGCCATGCCGAACGATCACTTGCCTTTTCCGGAGCAGCCTTGGGCTTCATCTTCGGCAGGGGACTGAGCTGACGTAAGGCGCCCGGCAGTAGAGCAGGGCACCGCCGACTGCCTATTGCCTATTCGCCTACTGCCTTTGCAAGGTCGCTTGCCTGCGCCAAGGCCTCGACGGTGTCGAGGAGGAGGGCGATGTCGCCCGGCGACGACAGGCGGTGGTCGCCGCCCTTGATCAGGGTAAGGCGGATGTCGGTACCGCGCACGGCATGGAAGGTCCGCAGCGCATGCTCATAAGGGACGTCGGGGTCGGAATCGCCTTGGAGAATGCGCAAGGGGCAGGGGATATCGAGGCCATCCTCCAGGAACAGGTGGCCGCGGCCGTCCTCGATCAGCTTGCGGGTGTAGAGATAGGGCTCGGGACCGTAGAGCGACGGTTTCAGATAGAAGCCCTGCTCCGTCATCATCTGCCGGACCTCCTCGGAATAGCGGTCCCACATCAGCGCCTTGGTCATGTCGACGGCCGGGGCGATGAGGATGATCCCACGAAGCCGCGCCGCTGCCGCTGGGTCGCTCGTCTGAAGCCGGCGCAGCAGCAGCAAGGCGAGCCAGCCCCCCATGCTCGAGCCGATGACGATGCGTCGGCCGGTCGCGCGGGTGGTGAAGGCGGTCGCCGCCTCGCCGAGCCAGCGCGAGATCGAGCCCTCGGCAAAGTCGCCGCCCGATTCGCCGTGACCGGAATAGTCGAAGCGCAGGCACGGCCGGCCCGCCGCAGCGGCATGGGCCGCAATGGCCTCGGCCTTGGTGCCGCACATGTCGGATTTGAAGCCGCTCAGCCAGAAAAAGCCGGTCGCCCCTTCGGATTGCGGCGGCGGACCGTCCTCGCGCCAGGCGATCCGGACACCTTCGGTGCTGTCAAAACTCCCCCGTCGGGTTGCGTTCGGCATATTTCCCGTTCCTTGGCTGTTCTCCTCGCTTGACTTGGGGAAAGCCTTGGCGATGTATAGGAAGCCGTTAGGCTCGTGACCACAGGCTTCATTCGAGGGACGCCCTGGTCCGTGGAAGAAGGAGACAACCATTCGTAAGCCTTTGAGGGGCCCTCAGCCGCCGCGTGATGATGGGCCGCGTATCAATCAGTTCATCGAGTCGCGGGAAGTTCTACTGATCGACGCCAGCGGGGAGAAACGGGGGGTGGTTCCCACTCGGGACGCCATCGCGATCGCTGAGGAAGCCGGGCTCGATCTCGTCGAAGTCTCTCCCAACACCAATCCGCCGGTCTGCAAGATCCTGGATTACGGCAAGTACAAGTACCAGGCGCAGAAGAAGGCGGCGGAAGCCCGCAAGAACCAAAAGATCATCGAGATCAAAGAGATCAAGATGCGTCCGAACATCGACACGCATGATTATGACGTGAAGATGCGGTCGATCCGGCGGTTCTTCGAGGAGGGCGACAAGGTCAAGGTGACGCTCCGGTTCCGCGGCCGCGAGATGGCCCATACCGAACTCGGGGTGGACCTTCTTAACCGCGTCAAGAGCGACACCATCGAGATCGCCAAGGTCGAATCCGAGCCGCGGCTCGAAGGCCGCCAGATGGTGATGGTGCTGTCGCCCAGATGAGTCAGTAGGCAGATAGGCAATAGGCAGTGATCCGCGCCCTTTCCCTACTGCCGACTGCCTAATGCCGACTGCCATAATTCGCCAGGGTTGCAATCGCGCACGCCCCGCCCTATAAACCCGCCCGCGTTTCGAACCGTCCGGCCTCGATAGAGGGCATGCCGTGGCGGTTTTTGATGCTTCATGAAGGAAAAGCAAAATGCCCAAGATGAAAACCAAGTCGTCCGTCAAGAAGCGATTCTCGATCACGGCGACCGGCAAGGTGCGCGCGACCCAGGCGGGCAAGCGGCACGGGATGATCAAGCGCACCAACAAGCAGATCCGGCAGCAACGCGGCACCACGATCCTTGAGCCCGGCGATGCCCGTCTGCTCAAGAGCTTCATGCCCTATCGCTAATTCCCTTCCTCGAGGAGTCCCGTCATGGCTCGCGTCAAGCGTGGCGTCACCGCCCATGCCCGTCACAAGAAGATCATCAAGCAGGCCAAGGGCTATTATGGCCGGCGCAAGAACGTGTTTCGCGCCGCCGTGCAGGCGGTCGAGAAGGCCGGCCAATATGCCTATCGCGACCGCCGCCAGCGCAAGCGCAATTTCCGCGCCTTGTGGATCCAGCGGATCAATGCGGCGGCACGCGCCCTCGGCCTGACCTATGGCCGGTTCATCAACGGCCTGGACAAGGCGGGCGTCGAGATCGACCGCAAGGTGCTCGCCGATCTCGCGGTGCGCGAGCCCGACGCCTTCAAGTCGCTGGTCGAGAAAGCCAGGGCGGCGCTCTAACCATACGCCGTCCATCTCTCTTTTCCGCCTCTCGCGGGAGAGTTCCATGAGCAGCGTCATGATGAAGGAAGAGATCAGCGTCGAGCGGCTCGAATCCGGCATTCTTGCCGAGATCAGCACCGCGGCCGACGAGCGCGAGCTCGAATCGGTGCGGGTGGCGGCCCTCGGCAAGAAGGGCGTGATCTCGGAGCGGATGAAGGAGCTGGGCTCCCTCGATCCGGAGGCCCGGCGCGCCACCGGCGCGCTGCTCAACCGTTTGAAGGAGCGGGTGACCGAAGCGCTGACCGAGCGGCGCGATGCGCTGCGCGAGGCGGCGCTCGAGGCGCGGCTTGCCACCGAGCGCCTCGATGTGACCCTGCCGCCCCGTCCAAGTGCTGCGGGCAGCGTCCACCCGGTCAGCCACGTGCTCGACGAGGTCGTCGAGATCTTCGGCGATCTCGGCTTCGGGGTGGCCGAGGGCCCGCATATCGAGACCGACTGGTATAATTTCGGCGCGCTCAACATTCCGCCCGAGCATCCGGCGCGGCAGGAGCACGATACTTTTTATTTCCGGCCCAAGCCCGATGGCAGCCGGATGGTGCTGCGCACCCATACGAGCCCCGTGCAGATCCGCAGCATGGAGGCGTTGGAGCCGCCGATCCGGATCATCGCGCCGGGCCGCACCTTTCGCTGCGACAGCGACCTCACCCATACGCCGATGTTCCATCAGATCGAAGGGCTGGCAATCGACCGCGACCTCACTCTCGGCCATCTGAAATGGTGCCTCGAGGAGTTCTGCAAAGCGTTCTTCGAGCTCGACAAGGTCAAGATGCGGTTCCGGGCGTCGCATTTCCCGTTCACCGAGCCCTCGATGGAGGTCGACATCAACTGTTCCTGGGAAGGCGGCCAGATCCGGATCGGCACCGGCGACAGCTGGCTCGAGATTCTCGGATCGGGAATGGTGCACCCCAATGTGGTGCGGGCCGGCGGGCTCGATCCCGATCAGTGGCAGGGCTTTGCCTTCGGCATGGGGCTCGACCGCATCGCGATGCTGAAATATGGCATCCCCGACCTTCGCGCCTTCTTCGAGGCCGATCTGCGCTGGCTTCGGCATTACGGCTTCCGGGCCCTCGATGTGCCCTCGCTCGCCGGAGGGCTGACGTGAAGTTCACGCTCGGCTGGCTCAAGGACCATCTCGACACGACGGCGACGATCGGGGAAATCCGCGACGGGCTGATCGGCGCCGGTCTCGAGGTCGAGGACATCAGTGACCCGGCGCAGGCGCTCGCGCCCTTCACGGTGGCGCGGGTCATCGAGGCACGGTCGCATCCCAATGCCGATCGCCTGCAGGTGCTCGATGTCGAGACGATCCATGGCCGGGTGCAGGTGGTGTGCGGCGCCCCCAATGCGCGGACCGGCCTGATCGGGCTGTTCGCGCCGCCCGGCACGCATATTCCGGGCACCGGCGTCGATCTTCAGCCGGGCACCATTCGTGGCGTCGAATCGAATGGCATGATGTGCTCGGAGCGCGAGCTGCTGCTGTCCGACGATCATGAGGGGATCATCGATCTTGCGACCGATTTCCCCATCGGGACGCCGGCCGCGGAGGCACTCGGTCTCAGCGATCCGGTCTTCCACATCAAGGTGACGCCGAACCGGCCGGACGCCCTCGGGGTGCGCGGCATTGCCCGCGATCTCGCGGCAAAGGGCCTCGGCACGCTCAAGCCACTGCAGGTCACGCCGGTCAAGGGTGGTTTTGCCTCGCCGATCACGGTGCGCCTCGCCTTCGATGGCGATACCAGCCCCTGCCCGCTATTCGTCGGCCGCTATTTTCGCGGTGTCAGCAACGGGCCGTCGCCCGACTGGCTGGCGCGGCGGCTCATGGCGATCGGGCTCCGGCCGATCTCGGCGCTGGTCGATATCACCAACTACGTCACCTATGCGTTCTCGCGGCCGCTGCATGTCTTCGACGCCGATCGGGTGCGCGGCGATATTCAGGTGAGGCTGGCCAGGCCCGGCGAGACCATCGCGGCGCTTGATGGCCGGACCTATCAGCTCGATCCCGAAATGACGGTGATCGCCGATGACGAGGCGCCGGAGTCTATCGGCGGCATCATGGGGGGCGAGCGCTCGGGCTGCAGCGACGAGACCGTCAATGTCTTTCTCGAGGTGGCGCTGTTCGATCCGGTGCGCACCGCCGCCACCGGACGGAAGCTCGGCATCCAGTCGGATGCCCGTTACCGGTTCGAGCGCGGCGTCGACCCGGCCTTTGTCATTCAGGGTGCCGAGATCGCGACGCGGATGATCCTCGATCTCTGCGGCGGCACGGCTTCCGAGCTGGTGATCGCCGGAAAAGTTCCGGAGGTCGACCGGCGCTATACGCTTAAGCCGTCGCGGGTGAAGACGCTGGGCGGCATCGATGTACCGAAGGAGCGGCAGATCGCGATCCTCAACCGCCTCGGCTTCACGGTGGCGGAGACCGAGCAAGGACTCGAATGCCAGGTGCCGAGCTTCCGGCCGGATATTCGCGGCGAAGCCGATCTGGTGGAGGAGGTCTGCCGCATCGTCGGGCTCGACCAGGTGCCGGCGACCCCCATGCGGCGGCTCCATGCGGTCGCCCGCCCGGTGCTGACGCCGCTGCAGCGGCGGACTGTGGCGGTGCGGCGGCGGCTTGCCAGCCTCGGGCTCAATGAAGCGGTGACCTGGTCGTTCCTCGCCGCGGACCAGGCGCAGCTGTTCGGCGGCGGACAGCCCGAGCTCAAGCTCGACAATCCGATCTCATCGGAGCTCTCCGACATGCGGCCGTCGCTCCTGCCCAATCTGATCGCCGCGACGGGGCGCAACCTGGCGCGCGGCTTCACCGACACCGGCCTGTTCGAGGTCGGGCAGGCCTATGCCGGCGACCGGCCGGAACAGGAGACCGTCAGGGCGGCGGCGGTGCGGCGCGGGGCGGCGGCGCCCCGCCATTGGGCGCTCGAGCAGCGCGCCGTCGATGTGTTCGATGTCAAGGCCGATGCGCTGGCGGCGCTCGCCGCGGCCGGGGCGCCGGTCGGCAATCTCCAGACGGTTGCCGGGGCGCCGTCATGGTTCCACCCCGGGCGCTCCGGCACACTGCAGCTCGGCCCGAAGATCCAGCTCGGCTGGTTCGGCGAGATCCATCCGAGGGTGCTGCAGGCCATGGATGTTCGTGGCCCGCTTTATGGTTTCGAGATCGTCCTCAATGCGCTGCCCGAGCCGCGCGGCCGAACCGCGCTCCGGCCGGCGCTCGAGGCCTCCGACCTCATGCCGGTCAAGCGCGATTTCGCCTTCGTGGTCGATGACAGCGTCGAGGCGGAGAGGCTGGTCAAGGCGGTGCGCGGCGCCGACAAGACGTTGATCAGCGATGTCGCGGTGTTCGACGTGTTCTCCGGCGGCGCGATCGGCGCCGGCAAGAAGTCGGTGGCGATCGAGATCACCATCAGCCCGCGCGAGCGCAGCCTGACCGACCAGGAGATCGAGGCGATCAGCGCCAGGGTGGTGGCCCAGGCGTTGAAGGCGACCGGCGCGACGCTCAGGTCGTGAGGCGGTAGGCAGTAGGCAAGCGCACCCCTCACAGCCTATTCGCCTAATGCCGACTGCCCGATGGTGGAACCACCCCATCTATGAATTGTTCATATGGTGACTTGCAACCCTTGCGTGAGGACGATTTCGCTGCCATTCTCGTCGCATGACAGACAAGTTCGAAAGCCTTCCGGAAGTCGGCCTGGCGATCGCCAATGTGCACAGTCGTCTCAATTGGATGACGGCTGTCTATGCGGTCACCAATACCGTCATAGCAGTCGTCGGTGCCTGGGGCTTGATGACTCTTGTTTCGGTGTCGAATGATGTCGCCAACATCAAGGGTCAGCTGACCGGCATTGGCGATCAGCTGGCATCGATCAAGAGCACTGTCGAAGGAATCCGGGCAGACCAGCCGCGGCTTGAGAAGCGTAGCGCTCTTGATACCAAGGACGGTGTGGCTGAACCGGTTATGCAATCGGCATTAGGCAAAAGGCACTAGGCAGGCGAAGAGCACAGATCACTGCCGACTGCCCCGACCCTACCCCCCGAACCCCTCCCAGAACGCCCGGGCGCGGGCGAAGAAGCCCGCCGACTCCGGGCTGTTGTTCTTGGCCTCGCGCTCGAACTCCTTGAGCAGCTCGCGCTGCTTGCGCGTCAGGTTCACCGGGGTCTCGACCGTCGTCTGAATGTACATGTCGCCATGCTGGTTGGACCTGAGCACCGGCATGCCCTTGCCCTTGAGCCGGAACTGCTTGCCGGTCTGCGTGCCCTCGGTGATGTGGACCCGTGCCCGCTTGCCGTCGATCGTCGGCACCTCGATCTCGCCGCCAAGCGCCGCCGCCGCCATCGAGATCGGCACCCGACAGAACAGATCGGCCCCGTCGCGCTGGAAGAACTCATGCGGCTTGACGCTGAGGAAGATGTAAAGATCCCCGGCCGGCCCGCCGCGCACCCCGGCCTCGCCTTCGCCGGCCAGCCTGATCCTGGTGCCGTCCTCGACACCGGCCGGAATGTTCACCGACAGCGTCCGCTCCCTGGTCACCCGGCCCTGTCCCGAGCAGGCGCCGCAGGGGTCCGAGATCACCCGGCCGCGTCCCTGGCAGGTCGGGCAGGTCCGCTCCACCGTGAAGAAGCCTGAGGATGTGCGCACCGCCCCCTGGCCGCTGCAGGTCGGGCAGGTCTTGGGATTGGTGCCCGGCTTGGCGCCGGACCCCTTGCATGGCTCGCAGGAGACCGATGTCGGCACCCGGATCTGAGCCGTCTTGCCGTTATAGGCCTCGGTCAGCGCGATCTCCATGTTGTAGCGCAGATCCGAGCCCCGTTGGGTGCCGCCGCGCCGTCCGCCGCGCCCGCGGCCACCGCCCATGAACTCGCCGAACAGATCCTCGAAAATGTCCGACATCGAGGAGGCGAATTCCGGCCCGAAGCCGCCCGCCGCCGAATGCCCGCCCATGCCGCCGGTCTCGAACGCGGCATGGCCGAAACGGTCATAGGCCGCCCGCCGCTGCGGATCGCGCAGCGCCTCATAGGCCTCGTTGATTTCCTTGAATTTGTGCTCGGCGGTCTTGTCGCCGGGATTGGCGTCGGGATGAAATTGCTTGGCCAACCGACGGAAAGCCGATTTCAGCTCCTTCTCGCCCGCACCCCGCGACACGCCCAGAATGTCATAATAGTCACGTTTGGCCATGGGCCTCTCCGGCCTTCACGATTAGTTCCCCGCCTGGGCCAATTGAAATCAGGTTCAAGCGATTGCGCCGTTGCATGTGAAGGACCGCCCTCGGCACTCCTGCCGCGCCGGCATGAGCCCGAGGGCGGTCCCGTTTCATCCGTTCAGGCCGACTTGCGGTCGTCGTCCTTGACTTCCTCGAAATCGGCATCGACGACGCCGTCGTCGGACTTCCCTTGCGGACCAGTTCCGGCACCGGCGCCGGGCGGCGGCGTCTCCTCGCCCTGGCTCTGCCGATACATCGCCTCGCCGAGCTTCATCGCCACCTGCCCGAGAGCATTGGTTTTCTGCTCGATCTGGTCCTTGCTCTCGCCCTCCAGCGCCGATTTCAGCTCGCTGATCGCCGTCTCGATCGCCGATTTGTCGGCGGCCGCGACCTTGTCGCCGAACTCGGCAAGCGACTTCTCCGTCGAATGGATCATACCTTCGGCGTGATTCTTGGCTTCGACAAGCTCCTTGCGCTGCTTGTCCTCCGCCGCATGCGCCTCGGCATCCTTCACCATCTTCTGGATCTCGGCGTCCGACAGGCCACCGCTCGCCTGGATGCGGATCTGCTGCTCCTTGCCGGTGGCCTTGTCCTTGGCCGACACCGACACGATGCCATTGGCATCGATGTCGAAAGTGACCTCGATCTGCGGCACGCCGCGCGGCGCCGGCGGAATGCCCACCAAGTCGAACTGACCGAGCAGCTTGTTGTGCTGCGCCATCTCGCGCTCGCCCTGGAACACCCGGATCGTCACCGCCGTCTGATTGTCGTCGGCCGTCGAGAAGACCTGCGACTTCTTGGTCGGGATTGTCGTGTTGCGCTCGATCAGCCGGGTGAACACGCCGCCCAGCGTCTCGATGCCGAGCGACAGCGGCGTCACGTCGAGCAGCAGCACGTCCTTGACTTCACCCTGGAGCACGCCGGCCTGAATGGCGGCGCCGACCGCGACCACCTCGTCCGGATTGACGCCCTTATGCGGCTCCTTGCCGAAGAACTGGCGCACCGTCTCGATGACCTTCGGCATGCGCGTCATGCCGCCGACCAGCACCACCTCGTCGATCTGACCGGCGCTGAGCCCGGCATCCTTGAGCGCCGCCTTGCAGGGTCCGACCGTCTTCTGGATCAGATCGTCGACCAGCGCCTCGAGCTTGGCCCGGGTGAGCTTGATCGCGAGATGCTTCGGTCCGGTCTGATCGGCCGTGATGAAGGGCAGGTTGATCTCGGTCTGGGTCGAGGATGAAAGCTCTATCTTCGCCTTCTCCGCCGCTTCCTTCAACCGCTGCAGCGCCAGCTTGTCGCGCCTGAGATCGATGCCGCTCTCCTTTTTGAACTCGTCGGCAAGATAGTCGACGATTCGCATGTCGAAATCTTCGCCGCCCAGGAAGGTGTCGCCATTGGTCGACTTCACCTCGAACACGCCGTCGCCGATCTCGAGCACCGAGATGTCGAACGTGCCGCCGCCGAGGTCATAGACCGCGATCGTGCCGGCCTCCTTCTTGTCGAGACCATAGGCGAGCGCCGCCGCTGTCGGCTCGTTGATGATGCGCAGAACCTCGAGGCCGGCGATCTTGCCGGCATCCTTGGTCGCCTGCCGCTGGCTGTCGTTGAAATAGGCGGGAACGGTGATCACCGCCTGGGTGACGGGCTCGCCGAGATAGCGCTCCGCCGTCTCCTTCATCTTGATCAGCACATAGGCCGAGATCTGCGAGGGTGCATATTTCTTGCCGCGCGCCTCGACCCAGGCGTCGCCGTTGTCGGCGCGGATGATCTTGTAGGGAACGAGCTTCTTGTCCTTCTCGACCATCGGGTCGTCATAGCGGCGCCCGATCAGCCGCTTGATGGCGAAGAAGGTGTTTTCGGGATTGGTCACCGCCTGCCTTTTGGCGGGTTGTCCGACCAGCGTCTCGCCATCGTCGTTGAAGGCGACGATCGATGGCGTCGTGCGAGCGCCCTCGGCATTCTCGATGACCTTCGGCGTTTTGCCCTCCATGACCGCCACGCAGGAATTTGTCGTGCCGAGGTCGATGCCGATGACTTTATTGGCCATGATGTTCTCCTCCTGGCAGGCCGTCTCTAAAGCCCTTGTCGCAAGGCGCCCTTTGCCCCGGCTGGCGGGGGAGCAGGCCTCCGTTTTCGTCGAATTGGAGCCGAAAGGTCCTGCCGCCCATCGTGCCGGTTCCCCTCGGGTTTCCGGGGGTTATATAAGGCTATTCTCTTGTGCATCAAGTTGTCGTGTTCCCCGAGACACCAGAAAACATGGCGGAAGGATTGGTCCATCACCCTGGCGTCCTGGACCGGGCTGCCCAGCTGGCGCTGCTGGCCGCGCTGCGCGAGCGCATCGCGCAAGCCCCGCTCTTCACCCCGGTGATGCCGAAAACCGGCAAGCCTTTCAGCGTCCGCATGACCAATCTCGGCCCTCTCGGCTGGGTATCCGACCGTGGCGGTTATCGGTACCAGGCACGCCACCCGGTCACCGGCAAGCCTTGGCCGCCCATGCCCGAACTCCTGCTCGAGCTCTGGCGCAGGCTCGGCGGTTATCCTCACGATCCCGAGGCCTGCCTTGTCAACCATTATGGTGCCGGCGCCCGCATGGGTCTTCATCGCGACGAGGACGAGGCGGATCTTGCCGCCCCGGTGGTGTCGCTGTCGCTCGGCGACACCGCTCTGTTCCGCTTCGGCGGTCC